>SESH01087139.1_pt1 | contig 12690 bp, 9 predicted proteins | sample 3171561 | NCBI WGS metagenome assembly SESH01 (sample SAMN10866947, study PRJNA518727) | freshwater metagenome | biome: subpolar coniferous forest; feature: holomictic lake; material: water; isolation source: holomictic Lake 442 2011 16.5 m and 2014 13 m | place: Canada: near Kenora, Ontario
GCAACTTTGGCACATGACCAAGCACGTTCTTGCGAATATAGGCGTTCATGATATCCAACGTGGAATTAACCGGCTCCGCGCTTTTGCCGAGCCCGGGTTGAATGTAAAGTTAGACCACGCATCGTTCATGGTTTAGTGGCGATCTCGTTAAAACCAAGGAGTCCCGAAGGACTGAGGGTTGTGAACTCCCATCTCGGTAAGCGTTGCCTTTCTGCACCAAATGCTTCCAATAGTGGTGCAAGCGCTGCCTTGGACTCCACACCCAAGAGAATCTTTGCTCTTTCGAAATAGCTTGTTGATCTGGAGCGCGCGAATACTTCGAGTGGTCCAGAGTGCCTTACGATATAGAGAAGTGTTTCTGGCCACCAATGCCACTGGTCGTTTGGCCTGTCAATGTTATCTCGCATGAACAGAATAAAGTCGGCCTGCATTAGGTACCTGAACTCGATTCCAGAGCCTTTAGAACGCTGTTCGAGTAGGTCGGCGCGAAGAGATAGCCGACGTAGCTCAAGTCTCTTGTTTCTATGTTCAAGAGACTTTATGTGTTGGTGAAAAACCTCGAACGGTACCATCGCATCCTTGCCGTATTCCGAACGCCCGGAGACGTAGTATTCGTTTGCCATGAGAAAGGCAGCGGATTCAAATCGTTCATAGCGAATTAACGTTGCCAAGGCGTATAGAAATAGTTCGTGAACGATGAATTTAAAGTTGTCAAAATCCCATTCTCTATGGCTGCTAATGTTCTGTGGTCGCTCAAGGTATGGAATGATGCGTTCAAAGAATCGGTGAATCGCTGTCCGAGTTTCAAGTGAATCACGATAGAGGGCAAGACTCAGAAACAACTCAATTGCCTCGTTTCTATAGGGCAAGAATGCCTCAATATTTCGAATTACCTCATCGTCAAATGGCTCAATTGATGCGTCGATACGGAAATTTTTCTAACTCATCTGCAAGCGTTGTCAGGTAATCAATCATTACGGCCTCGGCATTGTCACGTCCGCTCTTGATTGCATCAAGCGCACGCCTCTGTCGCGACGAAGTACCCAATGAGACTGCTCGCTGTTCCTCAGAAAGAAACCCCGGTTTCTGACCAAGACTTGGTTTTTTATAAAGGGGTTGTTCGTACACCCAACGAATCAGCTTTTCAAAGTTCTCAGCTTCCAAGCTTGGATCGCTGAAGTCGATGTAAATACGAGAACGATAATAGACAGGAAGATATGCCTTTCCTTCATCGTCTCGCTCTTTGACTATTGCGACGAACTTGTCTTGTGCTTGGCTACGATAGATTTCTGGTGAAATGATCTGAGTTTCGGTTCCTACGCCACCACTTCGGCCATCTGCTTTGTCAACGTAAGTTTTGTCGCAGATGAGCGCGACCTTTTTTATTTCCGGGTCAGAAACCATGCGTTCCATGAAGGCGTGGGCATCGTGACCTTCTTTGAGATCCCATTTGTCGAGGACCACATCGATACCGGACTCTCGCAAATCAGTTGCAAGCTGAATGACCCAAGCCTCGTGATCTTGGCTCGACCAGCTGTAGGAAATAAAAAGCTTTGGATTACCCATCTAATAGCACCTTGGTCCAACGTTTAAGTAGACAGAATTATTCAAACATATGCAGGGAAGTATTCTGTATTAAAGGTCCTTTTCAGTAGTTACTATCTGATTTTAAATAATTATTCTTGCTTTATGCGTCCAGCAATCCAGCAATCCAGCATATTCAGCACAACACTAGAATGTCAGTATTTGGCACGTAGCCGTGGTAGCTGCCAGTAATCTCGAGGGAGCAAAGCCTAAGGTAACAGTTTTTATGGCAAGGACGCCCCTGATTCAGGAGCGTCCATTATGGTGACAGGTTAATCCCAGCTTAACGTACCGCCGGTCTGATATTCGGTGACGCGAGATTCGAAGAAGTTCTTTTCCTTTTTCAAATCAATCATCTCCGACATCCACGGGAACGGATTAGTCGCGCCCTGATACAGAATGTCCACGCCGATTTGCTGGCAGCGGCGGTTGGCGATGAAGCGCAGGTATTCCTTGAACATGGTGGCGTTCAATCCCAAAATACCGCGCGGCATGGTGTCTTCCGCATAGGCGTATTCCAGCTCCACGCCCTTTTGCATCAGGCCGCGAATTTCCTCACGGAAAGCGGCCGTCCACAGATGCGGATTTTCCATCTTGATCTGGTTGATCAGATCCACGCCGAAATTCAGATGCATGGATTCATCGCGCAGGATGTACTGGTATTGCTCCGCAGCACCGGTCATCTTGTTTTGGCGACCTAAAGCCAGAATCTGCACGAAGCCGACATAAAAGAACAACCCTTCCATGATGCAAGCGAACACGATCAGACTGCGCAACAGGGCCTGATCGGTTTCCGGCGTGCCGGTTTTGAATTCCGGATTGGTCAGCACATCGATGTACGGCAGCAGGAATTCGTCCTTGTTACGTATGCTCGGCACTTCGTGATACATGTTGAAGATTTCGCCCTCGTCCAGCCCCAGACTCTCGACGATATACTGATAGGCGTGGGTGTGGATCGCTTCCTCAAACGCCTGACGCAACATGAACTGACGGCACTCCGGGTTGGTGATATGACGGTACGAACCCAATACGATGTTGTTGGCCGCTAGACTATCCGCCGTGGTAAAAAAGCCCAGATTACGCTTGACCAGGCGTCGCTCGTCGTCAGTCAGCTTATCGCTCTTCCAAAGCGCGATGTCCGCCGTCATATTCACTTCCTGCGGCATCCAGTGATTCGCACAGGCGGCTAAATATTTCTCCCACGCCCATTTGTACTTGAACGGAACGAGCTGATTGACGTCCGCCTTGCAGTTGATAATGCGCTTGTCTTCCACGCGAACGCGAGCGGATGCCGCATCCGTCGCGGCAGGCGCGCTCGGCGTATCCACAGCGGGAATCGTTGTTACAACTTCATCGTCAAATGTCAGCATGTTGTTTCCTTCTATCAGTTACTAGTCATTAGACGCTAGTAATTAGTTACGTCCTACGTTAATCACTAGTGGCTTCAACTAACGACTAACGACTTCCTACTTACGACTGGTTACTGACACGCCTCGCACTCGGGGTTATCAATCGAGCAAAATTGCGTTGTCTCCGCCGGCGCATCGCCAACCGCCACCGCATTCAATGCACCTGCACGACCGGTTGATTTCTCAGCCGAGGTCGCACCCAGCGTACGCAGATAATACGTCGTCTTCAAGCCACGCACCCAGGCCAGTTTATAGGTGTCGTCCAGCTTGCGTCCCGACACGCCAGCCATGTAGATATTCAAGGATTGTGCCTGATCAATCCACTTCTGACGGCGCGATGCTGCTTCAATCAGCCACGAAGGCTCTACTTCGAAGGCGGTGGCGTACAGGCTGCGCAATTCGGCCGGCACGCGGTCAATTTTGGCCAGACTGCCGTCAAAATACTTCAAATCAGAAATCATCACTTCGTCCCACAGCCCCAGTTTCTTCAACTCAGCGACCAGATGATCGTTGATCACGGTGAATTCACCGGACAGATTCGATTTGACGAAGAGGTTCTGATAAGTAGGCTCGATACAGGCCGACACGCCGATGATGTTGGAAATCGTCGCCGTCGGCGCAATCGCCACACAATTTGAATTGCGCATGCCGTGTTGGCCGATGCGGGCGCGCAACGCGTCCCAGTCCATGCTGACCGAGGTATCCACTTCAACGTAACCGCCGCGCTCTTCTCTTAACAGATCGAGTGTGTCCTGCGGCAAAATACCGCAATCCCACAAGCTGCCCTTATAGGAGGCGTAACGACCGCGCTCTTCAGCCAATTCGGTCGATGCCCAGTAGGCGTAATAGCACACCGCCTCCATCGAACGGTCGGCAAATTCAACCGCTTCCATTGAAGAATAAGGCAGGTGCAACTGATGCAGACAGTCCTGGAATCCCATGATCCCCATCCCAACCGGACGGTGCTTCAGGTTGGAATTGCGCGCCTTGGCGACCGCGTAGTAGTTGATGTCGATCACGTTATCCAGCATGCGCATCGCGGTGTTGATCGTGCGGCGCAGCTTGGCGTGATCGATCTGACCTGCCAGATCGTGTCCTTCAGGATACAGATGTGCGAGCAGATTCACCGAACCCAGATTACACACGGCGATTTCATCCGCGTTGGTGTTCAGCGTGATTTCGGTGCACAGATTCGAGCTGTGAACGACGCCCACATGTTGCTGAGGAGAGCGGATGTTGCAAGGATCCTTGAAGGTGATCCACGGATGGCCTGTTTCAAACAGCATGGTCAACATCTTGCGCCACAGGCTCGCGGCCTGAACCGTCTTGTAGAGCTTGATTTGTCCGGCTGCCGCTTTTTCTTCGTACGCGGTGTAGGCGATCTCGAAATCGATACCGAACAGATCATGCAGATCCTTCACGTCCGATGGCGAGAACAGCGTCCAATTGCCGCCTTCCATCACACGCTTCATAAACAGGTCGGGAATCCAGTTCGAGGTATTCATGTCGTGCGTACGACGACGGTCGTCGCCTGTGTTCTTGCGCAGATCCAGAAACTCTTCGATATCCAGATGCCAGGTTTCCAGATAGGCGCACACAGCCCCTTTGCGCTTGCCGCCTTGATTAACCGCAACCGCCGTATCGTTGACGACTTTAAGGAACGGCACCACGCCTTGCGATTCGCCGTTAGTACCCTTGATATGCGCACCGAGGGCGCGCACGGGCGTCCAGTCATTGCCCAGCCCACCGGCAAACTTGGCCAGCAGTGCATTGTCTTTGATGGCGTCGTAAATACCTTCCAGATTGTCTTCCACGGTCGACAGATAGCAGGAAGAAAGCTGCGAGCGGCGCGAACCGGAGTTAAACAGCGTTGGCGTCGAGCACATGAAGTCGAAACCTGACAACAGGCGATAAAACTCGATCGCACGCGCTTCGCGGTCGATCTCGTTCAGAGCGAGCCCCATCGCCACACGCATGAAAAATACTTGAGGCGCTTCGATCCGCGTACCGCCAATATGCAGGAAGTAACGGTCATACAAGGTTTGCAGACCCAAATAACCGAACTGCAGATCGCGCGAAGCATCCAATTCCGCTGCCAGACGCGGCAAGTCGAAACCGGCCAGTTTTTCATCCAGCAATTCTGCGGCAATCCCGCGCTTGATAAATTTCGGGAAATAGTCTGCATAGCGTGTCGCCATGTCCGCAGGGGCCACATCTTCACCCAGCACTTCGCTGCAAATATTGTTCAGCAACAGACGCGCCGTGACAAAATTGTAAGCCGGCTCTTTTTCGATCATCGAACGCGCCGACAAAATCAGGCATTTGTGCACTTCATGCAGCGGCACGCCGTCGTACATATCTTTCAGCGCAACTTGCAGCACCAGCTCCGCATCAACCACCTCACCCAACCCTACACAGGCGGATTGAACCAGAACCGACAAACGCGCTAAATCCAGCGGCTGCACTGTGCCATCTATTCCCGTGACGTTGATGACGTGGGCTGGCTGCGACACCATTTCTTTAGCACGTGAAAGAGAATGCGCTTCACGATATAAGACATAGGAGCGTGCAACATCATGTTCACCCGAGCGCATCAACCCCAATTCAACCTGATCTTGAATATCTTCGATGTGCAGCGTCCCGCCGTGCGGCTGACGTCTCATCAGCGCGATAACCACGCCTTGCGTAAGTTGCTCAACCAGTTCGCGCACCCGCGCGGATGCGGCGCCCGGCGCGCCACTGACGGCGATAAAGGCCTTAGTCAGTGCGACTGAAATTTTCGCAGGTTCAAACACGACGACAGAACCGTTGCGACGTACAACCTTGTATAAATCGAACGAGCTGTTTGCCTCTTTGCCGGCCCCGGCAGACGACAAAGAGGTTGAAGCGCTAGCAGCGTTTGTCATGAGCATCCCTTGTATTAACTGATCTGGTAAATTCGAAAACCACTATATATAGTATTTTTTTTAGCGGTGGACGCTGATTGTAGTGTTAACAGAAAATTTTGCAAGCAAAAATAATCCGATTAAAACCGGCATTCCGATTTTTCACGGCGAATCAACCAACTGCGAAGCGTATTGAGGAAGTTACTTCAAAGCGAGGCGCGCGAGATAACGCTGCCAGTCAAAAAACGGCCCGGGATCCGTCTTACGGACAGGCGCAATATGACTGTGCCCGGCAATTCCGCGTATCGGCAAGGCGGCGCGCAGCGCGAGGGTCAGTTCATGAAGCACCGCATATTGTTCATCGGTAAAGGGCACATTGTCGCTGCCTTCGAGCTCAATGCCGACCGCAAAATCATTGCAGCGCGTCTTGCCCTGCCAGACGGATGCACCCGCATGCCAGGCGCGCTGCAAACAGGAGACGAATTGTATGAGATGCCCGTCGCGTCGAATATAAAAATGCGAAGACACACGCCCTTCCGGTATCGTCCGGTAATACGGGTGCTCGTTGCGGTCCAGTGTGTTGGTGAAGAGCTGCTGCACGCCCTCACCACCAAATTCATCGGGTGGCAGGCTGATGTTGTGTATCACCAGCAGCGCAATTTCACCTGCGGCCCGCTCGTCAAAATTTGGTGAAGGCAGATGCTCGCACCCGCCCGCCCAGCCTTCCCTGTCAATCTGCATCATCATCCCCTGAAGGGCTTTTAATACCCAGTCGCTCCATACGATAGCGCATGGTTCTGAAGGTCAGACCAATCAGTTTCGCGGCAGCCGTTCGATTGAAATGCGTTTGCTGAAGCGCTTCCATCAAGGCCTCTTTTTCCACCCTGTCAAGATAGGCGGGCAGCGGGTACTTGTCGGTCCGCTCCCCTACCTCAGCCTGCTCTGCCGGACTCAGACACAAATCCTCTGCCGTTATCACCCCGTCCGAACACAATGCCAGCGCACGCTCGATGATATTTTCCAACTCTCTGACATTCCCGGGAAAGTCATATTGCTGCAGAGCGCGCAAAGCCTCGTCCGAAAAGCGTGTTGGCACCCCTGCGCGCAGGCGATTGAGCACCTGCTGAGCGATTTGAGCGATATCCTCACGCAACTCGCGCAAGCTGGGCATCTGAATCGGAATCACATTCAAACGATAATATAAATCCTGACGAAACTGGCCCGACTTGACACGCTCGGTCAGATCTTTGTGCGTCGCACTGATCAGACGCACGTCAACCGGCTCTTCCGTCGTTGAGCCGACTTTTCTGACGCGCTTTTCCTGTATCACGCGCAACAGCTTGACCTGCATCGTCAAAGGTAAATCCGCGACCTCATCCAAAAATAACGTGCCGCCGTTCGCTGCCTGAAAAAACCCGTCCCGATCTTTGTCAGCGCCGGTAAATGCGCCTTTTTTGTAACCGAAAAATTCACTCTCCATCAGATTTTCAGGGATCGCGCCGCAGTTGACCGCAATGACCGGCTGATCACACCGCGAGCCGCTCTGCACGATCAGGCGTGCGGCCAATTCCTTACCGCTCCCCGACTCGCCGCTGATATAGACAGGCGCCTGACTGCGTGCGACGCGCTCGATCAAATCGCGCACCTTCTGCATGGCAGGCGCACTACCCAGCAACAATTTATCGGCTGAAGGACTGGTCTGCGGCATACTGAGGGCCGATTTCACCAGCGTGCGCAATTGTTCCAGAGACAGCGGTTTGGCCAGATAATCAAAGGCGCCCGCCTTGAGTACCGTGATCGCATTTTCCATATTGCCATGCGCGGTAATCACCGCGACCGGCACATCGAGACTGTGAGAAGCGATATATTTGACCACTTCCAGACCATCGCCATCGGGCATACGCATATCCGTCAGGCACAAGTCATATCGATTTTTGGCTAATTTATCCAGCGCCTCCTTAACACAGGCGGCTTTGTCCACCGCCAGCCCCATTTTAAGCAGGGTCATTTCCAGCAATTCCAGAATATCAGGCTCGTCATCGACCAAAAGCACCGACTGCTGCAAGGCACCCTTGCCTGAGCCCGACTGGACATCGCGTTTTATTATTTCAGCCATATTCATTTACCGGTCGTTTTCCTAATCTTCGCTCGCCAAAGATAATCCGAAAGCACGCGCCCGGTTCTGCGCCCCTGTCATGGTATTCCAGCCAGGCGCCATTCGCCTCGCACAATTCACGCGCAATATACAAACCCAGCCCGGTTCCCTGCTCGGCCGTGGTAAAAAATGGTTCAAACAGACGGGATTGATGCTCGGCCGTAACGCCCGTGCCGTCGTCCAGCACATCGAGCATCACACGCCCCCTATCCAGCCCCGTTGTCAGCGCCAGACTGCCCGGCAATTGACGCCCGTAATGCAGGGCATTGCGACACAAGTTCCACAGCACCTGTCGAAAATGCCCCCGATCGAACGTCACCATACTGCCAGCCTGCGCCTGCAATTGCAGCACACCGCTCGCCACTCGCTCCGCCTGATTGAACTCGTCGACGAACACGGCCAAAAATACAGCCAGATCAAAGGTTTCAGGCTGTGCGCGATCACGCCTGTTCAATTGCATCACGTCTTCAACAATCCGGTTGATGCGCTGCGTATTGTCCCGAATCAGCTGCAACAGCCGCATCTGCCGCGTATCGCCGGGCTCCTCCTGCAGCAACTCAGTTGCATAGCTAATCGCCGACAAGGGATTGCGGACTTCATGCGCCAGATTGGCCGTCAGTCGACCCAGTGCGGCAAGCTTAATTTGCTGCGCCTCGGCCTGAGCATGCTGCATGTCTTCCAGAAAGATCACGGCGCCCTGCGCCGCATCGCGTTCGACACCGACAAAACGCAACCTCGCCTGCAAGCCACCATCCAGCTGCAAGGTAACACGCGCATTAATGGTGTTGTTCTTCCACTGCACATACTGCTGATATAAAAGCGGAAAACTCTCGGAGAGCATGCTGTCAGCCGCCTCAGTATTGTAGAGCAGGCGGGCGGCACTCGGGTTCATTTGCACGATCCTGTCATGCTCATCGATTACCAGCACGCCGTCTTGCATGTCGCGCATCACCAGGCGGTTCGCCTCGGCCATCCCGATCAAATCACGACCGCGACGCTGCGCCAGCTTCTGATTGTCCAGCGCATACTGAGCGAGCTTATGCGCCAACCCCGCCACCGCAAAGTAAGACACACACAGCAGCCCCACCTGAACATACTGCGTGAGCGGCGCATCATCGTACAGGACGGCAAAAGCGTGTTCCAGCAGCGCCGCAATGCTGGCAAGCGAAGCGAAAAACAGAGTGATTTTTCCGCGACTGATAATACCGGCCACCGCCATCGAGACCATCAAGAGCAAACCCACACTGCTTTGTATCCCACCGCTTGCATGGGATAACACCGTCAGTGCGACGATGTCGCTGCAGACCTGCCACGCCAGTTGCCATGAGAATTTGAACCAGCGCATCCGCATCGGGATAAATGACAACGCCACGACAACAGCGTATCCCCAACCGGTCAGCAGAAACAGCTGCCCCTTACTGGCACCAAACAGTCGCTCAGCCTCGAAGGCGATCGCGATGAATAGAATGAAACAGACTAAGGCTAATCGGTAGAGATTGAAATAATTGAGCGAACGCCAAAAGTCGGCGGGAATCTCGTCATCGTTCCCGTACAGCACAACTAGCCCTTGGCATCGCGGTGGGCGGCACAACAAAAATGCGCGCCCCCCGCACTGACGCTCTCGCTGGCCGGCAGATGGACGCCGCAATGTGCGCAGCGCACCATATCTTCAGCAGGCTTAGCTTGCGGCGGCAAATTTTTACGGACGGATTTAAACAGCAGGTAAATCACTGCGGCAATAGCGAACAGAAATATCAGACGACTCATGTGTACTCCGTTGCAACGACCCGTTCCGGCAAGGATGCGGTTTAATCAGTGCTGGCGCGTGGCAGCGAAGTGCGCCAATTCCATCAGACAGCTTTTGTACTTCGAAGCCGGCAGACCGGAGATGGCCGCACAAGCTAATTCGACCTCGCGCATCGCTTGCAGCCTGGTAAAATCGAGTGCACCCGTGTCGTGTATGATTTTGAGCACATCGGAAAATTTCCCCACGTCGCCCGCTTCAATTGCACTGCGCACCAAGGCGGCCTGCTGAGCGGTGCCGTGTTGCATCGCATAAATCAGCGGCAGTGTGGGTTTTCCTTCAGCCAGATCATCGCCCAGATGCTTGCCGGTCGCGGCCTCATCGGCCGAATAATCGAGCACGTCATCAATGAGCTGGAACGCCGTACCCAGATGCATGCCATAGGTGGCGGCCGCAGCTTCCTCCGCCGCCGATGCTGAGGCCAGAATCGCGCCCAGACGCATCGCAGCTTCAAACAATTTTGCGGTTTTGTAGTGAATCACACGCATATAATTTTCGGCATCCACATCGGCGTCGTTGCAATTGAGCAACTGCAACACCTCGCCCTCTGCGATCACGTTGGTCGCATCGGCCAGCGTCTGCATGACGCGCAGCGAACCTACCTCAACCATCATCTGAAACGCGCGCGAATACAGAAAATCACCGACCAGCACGGAAGCTGCATTGCCGAACAGCGCATTGGCCGTTTCGCGACCACGGCGCAGCCCTGACTCATCCACCACATCGTCGTGCAGCAAGGTTGCGGTGTGAATAAATTCGACGACTGCCGCCAGTTCATGGTGATGCACACCAGTGTAATTAAACGCGTGGGCAGAGAGCACCACCAATGCCGGGCGCAGTCGTTTTCCGCCGCTGTTGACGATATATTCGGCAACCTGATTTACCAGCACCACTTCCGAGTGCAATTTATTGCGTATGACCTGATCGACTGAGGCCATATCGGCCGCCAGCAATTGATTGAAGTTATCCAACTTTCCGCCCTAATAAATTCTAAGTATCAGCAGCAGCTGAACGTTTGCGTATTGTCTCATAAAAAACCACTCAGCCGCACACACCAGACTTACACGCAGCTGACGTTAATCCGCTGTTTTCTCACCGCGTATCAGATACAGCCCGATCAATACACCCACGCCACTCAACAGCAATACGTAGTGCGCGGGAGCCATCGGATCGAGTGGCAGACACAGGCTCACGAGCACAGGCGTGAGCCCGCCGAATACCGCATAGGCGACATTGTAGGAAAACGACAAGCCGGAGAATCGAACCACGGGAGGGAAGGCGCGCACTGCGACTGAGGGGATCACACCGATCACGCCGACAAAGAATCCGCATAGCGCATACAGCGGATTGATGTACTGAGGGTTTACTGCCATCTGGCTATAAAACAGCATTGCCGTAAAACCCAACATCACGCAACCGGCAGCCAGCACACGTCCCGCGCCAAAACGGTCCGACAGCGCACCGAATACGATGCAGCCGACACTCAAAAACAAGGTAGCAATACTGCCGGCCTGTAACGCCACGGCTGCCGGAACGGCATACAGTTTTTGCACCAGAATCGGCGTCATTAAAATCATCACAACGATGGCTGCCGATAACAGCCAGGTCATCGCCATCGTCAGCACCACCGATGCGCGATGCGCCCGAATCACCGTTTTCAGCGGCAGCTCGTCAGCTAGCAACTGGCGCGCCTGCATTTCTTTGAATACCGGCGTTTCCTGCAGCCACTGGCGCAACCATACGGACAGCAAGCCGAACAATCCGCCTAGGATAAACGGCACTCGCCAACCCTCACTGAGCAATTCTGCCGGCGAATACAGTTTATGAACCGCTGTCGCCACCAAAGAGCCCAGCAAGATGCCGCCCGTCAACCCTGCCGTGAGCGTCCCGCAGGCAAAACCTACATGTTTTGCAGAAACATGTTCCGAGACGAATACCCAGGCACCCGGCACTTCACCGCCGATCGCCGCACCCTGCATGATGCGCAAGGTCAGCAGAAAAATCGGTGCCCAGATACCGATCACCGCATAGGTGGGTAAGAGACCGATTGCCAGCGTCGGCAGCGACATCAGCAGAATACTCAGCATAAACATGCGTTTTCGCCCCAATAAATCGCCGAAATGCGCCATCACGATGCCGCCCAGCGGGCGCGCCAGATATCCCGCTGCGAAAATACCAAAGGTTTGCAACTGCCTTAACCAGTCAGGCATATCGGATGGGAAAAACAACTGTCCGATAACCACGGCGAAGAAGACGAAAATGATGAAATCGTAGAACTCCAGCGCCCCGCCTAAGGCAGACAGCACCAGCGTTCGATAATCGTTGCGACTCAGAGACGACATGCACACCCTCCTAAAAAATTGCAAGACTGACAAATGAAAATGGCCCAGGATTTACGCCTGAACCATTTTATTTGGTGGGTCGTCACGGACTTGAACCGTGGACCAAAGGATTATTAGTCCAGGAAATCCATTATATTTCATTTTCTTTAAGTTCTCCGAAGCTGTTTTAATAAGCCTGTAATGTAAGCGTCCGGCCATCCCACCTAGTCAGACAATTCGATTTATGCAGCAGATGGGGGGCCGACTAAATAGCCTTCGATCAGGCCTTGCCCGCCGGGTAGCGGCTATTGTTGATAAATCCACTGCCTCAATTCCAACTTTATTTAATTTGAGTCGCAATCGAATACCTTACAAATTTGGTGTGCTATTATATTCTAATAATTGCAGCAGAATATTTGAGCAAACATACGAGTCCGTGCGCTTGCGTTTTTTCATCATTTTATTTGTAAAGCCCTCTTCCATCGTGGCGTCTCACACTCGCGCTGCACAAATTGTTGAGGCCGACCGAATA
>SESH01018722.1_pt1 | contig 12664 bp, 8 predicted proteins | sample 3171561 | NCBI WGS metagenome assembly SESH01 (sample SAMN10866947, study PRJNA518727) | freshwater metagenome | biome: subpolar coniferous forest; feature: holomictic lake; material: water; isolation source: holomictic Lake 442 2011 16.5 m and 2014 13 m | place: Canada: near Kenora, Ontario
GCGCCGATTGCGCCGGATTTCTGCGCGGTCCATGATGTCATCATGCACGAGTGTGGCCAGGTGCACCATTTCCACGACGCCGGCGGCGCGCACCAGGTCGTCGTGCACCACCCCTTCCCCCTGCCAGCCGCAGATGAAGACCAGCGTGGGCCGCAAGCGCTTGCCGGTCGTATCCAGACAGTAGGCCGCCATCTCGCGGATCTCGGGCTCGAAACGATCAACCTGGTTGCGCAAAAAAACATCAAGCGCGGCCATCTGCGGACGCACCCGCTGAAACAGCTCCTGGAAATCACGGGGCGGGGACGCGGCAGCAGAAGGGGGAAGTTTACCAGCCATCCAAGGAAAATTAGTTGGGTCGGTCTAAATGGCTAACAAATACTGGCGTTATGTAGCGGCAGGCGTCCCTGCCTGCCGGGTACGGAAGCCAAGCACCTTCTCATACCAATTATTATCTGCTTTGGGATGATTGGCAGTGGTGGCGGCCGGCCTCCGTGCCAGAGCCCCAAACCCGACAGGCAGGGACGCCTGTCGCTACGTGCACCGGGCACGGCGAGCGTTTGAGTCTACCACGCAACGCACCGCCCATAAAAAGACCGGTGGCGGAAAGCCACCGGTCAGAGAGAGACGTTGCGTCTGCTACCGGATTATTTCCGGGCCGGCGCGGGCGCGCCGAACAAATCGGTGCCCTTCGGGGCGCGGTTGCCCGGGAGGTCCTCGCGGCTCATGCCCACGGCCTGGACGGCCCGCGGATCAAACACCTCTTCGGGGGAGGCCCCGTCGGCATTGACCGTCTTGGCCGTGATGAAGATCAGCAGGTTCGTGGCGACGTCGTTGATGTTCTTCGAGGAGAACAACCGGCCGAGCACCGGGATGTCGCCGAGGATCGGAACCTTCGTGCCACCGTGATCGGTCGCGTTGGTGATCAGGCCGCCGATGCCCATCGTGTAGCCGTCCTTGAGGGAGACCTGCGTCTTGACCTTGCGGGTGGCGATGATCGGGATCTGCGCGCCGCCGGCGCCGCCGAAGGAGGTCGAACCGTTCTGCTGGCTGACCTCGGGCTCCAGGTTCATCTTGATGATGCCGCGGGCATTCACCTGCGGGGTGACCTTCAGGATGATGCCGATGGGCTTGTAGGTGAAGCCGGACACCTCAAACGAGCCGCGCTCGGAGTTGTAGGTGTAGCTCGGCACCGGAAATTCCTGGCCGATGTTGATGATGGCCTCCGTGTTGTTCAGCGTGACGACCGTCGGATTGGAAACAATCTTGGTGTTGTTCTGGGTCTTCAGGGCCGAGACGATGATGTTGAAGTCGGACGTCGAGAAGACCGCCGTGGCCAGGCGCGAGGTGCCACCGGTGTTGGTCAGGCCGGTCAGGGAGGTAATCGCATTGTTGATCGAGTTGTTCACGCCATCAACCAAGGCTCCGGTCACGGAGTTATTGATGTTACTACCCGTGATGGTCTGAGTCGTAGGCGATGTACTGACGGAATTGGTTTGGGAGGTGGGATCAGTGATGATGGTAGACGTTCCACTCGAGCCGATGTCCACCTTGCTTGTAACCCCGGTCAATGGATTCGTTAACAATTGATTACCCACATTGATTTGAGATGTATTACTGGTAGTTCCACCTGTGTTAGTCGTGGTGACCAACGCAGTCGCGCCCGTGTTCGTCGTTTGCGATGTGTTCCCACTGATATTGTTGGTCGTCGTGGTGTTCGTTTTCGTGGTGCCTAGATTCGTGGTATTGTTGACCGTTCCACCACTGTTCTCCTGTTGCCCGCGCTGCCGCTGGAAATCCTGGCTGATGCCCTTGACGCCAAAATTCATGCCCTGCAGCGAGGCCCAGTTGACGCCGATGTTGCGGATGTCGCGATCGGTCACCTCGACGAACTTGGACTCGATCATCACCTGGTCGGTGGCCTTGTCGAGTTGCTCGATGATGCCGGCGATGCGCTTCAACTGCGTGGGCCGCTCGGTGATGACCAGTGAATTGCTGCGGGCGTCGACCACGATCTTGCCGCCCTTGGCCGCGTCAATCAGGCCGTCGATAGTGGGCTTGATGTCCGCAGCCTTGGCGTTGTTGAGAATGAAGACCTCGGTCGAGCCGGGCTCCTGCGACATGACCTCGTTGCTGACGATCTTGATGATGTTGCCTTCCTCGATGTAGGTGTAGCCGACGGGCGACAGCACCACTTTGAAAATCTGGCGCCAGCTGACATCGCGCAGCTTGATGGAGGTCTTGCCGACCAGGGTGTCGGGGACGACGAGGTTGAGTTCGAAGAGATCGGCGACGTTGCGCAGGATCGTCTTGATGTCCTCGTCGGGGAAATCGACGGACAGCGTGTCCTTGTCGCGGGTGACGGGGGCGGCCACCGGGGCCGAGCCCTCGACCGTGACGGCCGGGGCGGCGGGTGCCGCGGCCGCCGGCGGAGTCGCGGCGGCAGCTGGTGTTTCCGTTTGGGCCACGGCGGGCAGGCTGCAAGCCATGAACGAAAGGGTGGTGAGGAGGATGCGTCGTGTGTTCATAGTTCAGGTCCTTATTTGATTGGCCGGGTAAATTCCTCGCGGTTCAACCGGAGGGTAAAGTTAGGGCTTACGATGGAGGTGATTTCTACGGTGTATTCCGTGCCTTCAAAGGTAATAGTCACCGAGCCGCCAGCTTTGACCCGTTTTTGACCGAAGAGCAGCGTCGGCTGGCCACCGAGAACGATGTAGCCGCTGGGCTTCAAGCCGGCCGCAATGGACTGCAGCTGGTCGCGACCCGTGCGGGGACCGGCCGGGGTGGCCGGATCCGTCGGACCACCGGCGGTGCTGGTGCCGGAACCTTTGCCGGCGCCCTTCACCAGCTCATTGAAAGATTCCGAGTGAAAGGGATCCGCCGCCGGGGCGGCCACCTCGCGGGGGGCGAGCAGCTTCTTGGCGTTGTCCAGTGCCTGCTGCCGCACGGTGGGGCTCAAGACTTCACCCTCCGCCGCCTGGGCCAGGGTAAAACCAGTGCCCGCGGCCATGATGACCAGCAACAGATGTCGCAGCGTGTTCATGGGTCGTTTCATTGCAGGCCCAGCAGCTCCAGGTTGAGGTTGATCGTCATGTTTTCAGCGACGGCGCCACTGGAGTCGGTAGTGGAGCCCGTTGCCTTGCTGAAGGTGACCGACGAGAAATGACAGAAATGCTGGCCGCTCTGGAGCTTGTTGATGAAGGCCACCACCTGCTTGAACGAACCCTGGATGGAAACGACATAAGGGATGCCGACATAAGCAGATTTCGAGGTTTTCGGGGGGGTACCCTGCCGGATATCGAGCAACTTGACTTCATTTTCGGCTTCCAGCTTATAGAAATACTGGAGGTTCACCGCCAGCTGGCCGGGGCGGATCAGGCGGCTGTCCATGTCCTTGGCCAGCGCCTGGATTTCCGTCACCTGCTTCGGCAGATTTTCGGAGTTGCGCACATTGGCGATAATATTGGCGGCTTCGGCGGACTTGGCCGTGTAAGTGGCCTGGCTTTCGGATACTTTGGCGCCGCGGAAATACAGCAGGGCACCAAGCACCACACACAATAAAGCGCAAGCAAACCCCACGGGTTGCTTTTTGAAGGACGCGATGAGATCGGAGGCATTCATGCTATTTCTTCTCCTTCGCGTCGGTTTTGATCTTCATCGCAATATCAAACACCAGAGAGTTGTTGCCGGCATCCCGATTCAAGTTGGCCAGAACGATGGAATCAAAAACCGTGCCCAGCCGGGGATGAGCCCGGAGGAGATCAACATAGCTGGAGGCGTACCCGGCCGCCTGATCCGGTGAACCAGCCACCTGGCCCCGCATCTGAATCGTTCCTGGGCCGGTGGGCGGCGCCAGCCGGGCGTCCAGGGACATGATGGCAATCTCCTTGGGCAGGGTTTGCCCCAACAAAGTGACCAATTCCGCCGGCAAAATCACCGCCCGCTGGAAATTGCCCACCTCAACCAGCTTTTTGTCTTCATCCGCGAAAATCTTGGAAAGCCGGATCGCCTCCTTGTTTTGCTTGGCGTTGCTGTCGATTTCCTTCTGGGAAGCGGCAATTTGCTCCCCGAGGCTGTAAATATGATACTCCTGGTACCCAAACCATAACGACAGGCAGACGGTGAGGGCAATCGCCGCGGTATTGACGAAGAAAGCCGTGCGCACGACCTTGGTATCCGGCAACCGTTCAAAGTTGCGGAAATTCGTGTGCCAGAGCGGCGGAGCCGCATCGGCGTCACTTTTTTTCGTCAGTGAGAGAGGGAACGCCATCGGTATTGTAGGATGCGATTAAGGAAAAGAGTCCGGCCCAGCGCTCGTCTGGCGGATTCGGCTGGACGCCATCAGCCAGCTTGATGTTCACCGACTCCAGCCAGGGAATCATGTCCATCTTGAGGGCAGATACCCCGAGGGCCCCGGCCATGGATGACCCCAGCCAGGACAGGCTGGCAGGCAACTGGGTGCACAAAACGTTGCCGATGGACTGACCGGTCTGAACTTCGTAAAAACCGATCGAGGACTGCAGCTCCTTGAGGAGTTTTTTGATGAGCGTGCCGCCCATGCTCGTAAAATCGAAGGTGTTGGAATAGAAAAGCTTCTTGGCTGATTCCTCGTCCTTCAGCCCGAGTTCTTTTTGCACCACGGGAATCATGGCCGCCAGACCGCTCTGGATCGGCCGCGAAATATCAACCCCTTCCGCACTGATGATATAGCTCTGCGTAACCTCGTGCCCGAATTCGAGTAGCAACAGCGGTGATTTACTCTGCTTGAATTTCAGGTAGTTGATCAGCCCACCGAGGGAAGCCAAGGTCCCCAACTCGAGCCGCTCGGGGTAAATACCCTGTTCCAGCATCTTGTCCTGCGACGCGTTGACCTCATCAATCGGCAGGCCGACAAAAAGCACTTCTTTCTGGGAAGCCTTGGTGGTGTCGTAATTTCCACCATCAGTATGATTTAAGGCCTGAATCATGTATTTCTCCGGCTCGATGCGAAATTGCTGGGAATAGATCTCGTTAAAATAGACCGGGTCCTTAACCCGCTTCAAATCCAAGGTATGGCGACGGACGACGCGTTTGACCGGATATATGCCGCAAGTCGCATGGGCGTAGCCCGTCGAACCCTTGCCATCGGTATTCTTGATCCACTCGCTAACCGCTGCCGTGTCGGAACTCGGAAATTCCTTTAGTTCCTCAACGACAAAGGGCGCCTCGCCTTGGGAAAGCCGGGCAATGAGCGTGGCATGCTCGCCAATCTCCACGCAGAAGCCTTTCGATTTATTCGCGAAAAACATGCGATGCTAGGTGTGTGCGGTCAGGCATTTTCTGGTCAACCTCGCCCGGCAGGACGAAAGCTGAACCAAGGAAAGTTCATTTAGAGAACAGCTTGGATAGGGTGCCTCCCGCGGTCTGACAAGTCCAAAACATCCTTAGCCCATTACCCTGCAAATGATTTCCCCGGAATTTACAATTCATCTAGGGGCACCTACACGACAAAAAACCCGCCAACATCCGTTGGCGGGCAGGAAAAAAACCAGCTGAAATCAGCGAACGCTTACTTCTGCCAAGTACGCTTCTTATGGCGGTTAGCCTTGAGGCGCTTCCGGCGTTTGTGTTTCGACATCTTCAGACGTCGTTTCTTCTTAAGATTTCCCATGGTGTAAAGCGATTGATGAAGGGGCAACGTGCAAGGGGGTCGGCACCGTGTAAAGCGTGAATTTATGCTCGAAGTGAATCGATGAATGCAAATTCGCCCGGGTAGCGACAGGCGTCCCTGCCTGTCGTGATGGCAATTGGAAACCGGCAGGCAGGGACGCCTGCCGCTACACTGCGAACCCGACCATGATGCCCAAGTGCTCTACCCCTCCGGCGGCACTTCCAACATGAGGGTATCAGCGGTCATGACCAGGACACACCGGACGCGATCCTCGCCGAGCCCGGTCAACTTGGCCGCCACGCGGCGATAGAGGTTGAGCTGGCCGGAGTGCTTCGGGACGTCCCGTTCACCCGCAGTACCCAACCCGGAACGATCACTCTTAAAATCAACCACCAGCACCTGGGTTGCCCGGCCGGCTGCATCATGCTCAACAAGGACACGGTCAAAGACCCCGGTAAACCAAACCCCATCCAGCACGACCTCGAAACTGCGCTCGCGCCATACCTGCGAAGCTTTTCCCGGTCGCTGAAACAGCGGCACCAGCTGGGGGGCGCACAGGCAGCGCATAACCTCATTCAGCGCAGCCGGCGGGGCTCCCTCCTGCTGACGCGCGGACTGCCAGGTCGACGCCTGCGCCGGGTCCCACCATACCACCGTCTCAAACAACGCGTGAACCTGGGTGCCGAAATCGGCCGCGCCCCGGCCCTCCCGGCCAAACAATACGACGGGCCCTAACCCCGGCTTGGCTTGCGACGGCCGGCGCGAGGGCAGACGCGTGACTTTCCCCGCCGCCGCCCCGGCACAAGGCGCCAAAGCCGGTTGCCCGGGCAAAATCTGCCTTTCCGGCTCCAACGCCTCATACCAGGTCGCCTCGCCCTCCGCCCATGTCTCTCCCAGGGTTTGCTCCAGCAGTTTGGGAAAGTTGCGCGACACGGACTTGCCGACGGGCTCCGTGATCACGTACATGGCCCGTTTGGCGCGGGTCATCGCGACATAATATTTGCACAGGGCCTCATAAGCGGCATCCGCCTCCTGCGCGGCCACGAGGGCGCTCAAAACGGGATCATGCTCATAAAAGAGCCGGTTCGGCAGCTCCATCACCCACTCCACCGCTCGCGCCGCATCCTTGCTGACCGCCAGGCCATCGCGCCGCTGGGCGAGAGACTGGCCCTCGACGTCCGGAAGAATGACCAGATCAAAGCCCAGGCCCTTCGACTTGTGCACGGTCAACACCCGCACGACTCCGGCGGTCTCGGCCTCACGGACGGTGCGGCTTTCCGCCCAGGCCAGAAATTCGGCGACCTCCCGCCGACCGCTTTCGTCGAATTGTCGGGCGGTTTCGACCAGTTGACGCCCGCGCATCCGGCTGAACTGGTCCGAGGAGGCCAAGTGCGGCTCCAGCGCCTGTCCCCAGCGGTCGATGGTCACCGCAAAACCGTCATCATGCAATTCGCGCAGCAGTCGTGCCGTAATCTCATCCGCGCCGCGCACGCCCATCGCCGCGAGCACCGCGGCCACCGGGGTCATGGCCAGGTGCTCCTCAGCAAAGCTGTCCCCGGGATGCGCCGCCAACTTCAGGAGCGCCAGCAGTGCGCACGTAAGCGGATTATCCGTGGCCACCTGGCGGTCACTCTCGGCCACGGCGGCCAGCTTGCCCTCCCGGCGCAGGTAGTCAGCGAGACGCGCCGCGGTGTCGTTTTTCTGGACGATGACCGCCGCACTGAGGCCGCGCCGACCCGGCTCGACTTCCTGCAGAATGCGCAGGGTCTCCGCAAAACGCCCGGCTTCGTCCGCCGCCTGCCGCAGCGTGGCGTAGCCGCCCAGCGCCGGTTTTGCGGTGGAATGCGCCCGCCATTCCGTGGACCAGCGTCCCGCGGCGTCCGCCGGCACCAGCGCCCCCAGCGCCTGCCGGTCGCCAAACACCCGGTTGACCATGGCAATCACGGCCGGCCCCGAACGATAGGAGGTCGTCAGATGCTGTTCCGCAATGGCCGTGGGGCAGGCCTGGTTGTAATGGTGAAAAATCTCCCGAAACAAACGCGGGTCGCCTTCGCGCCAGGCGAAGATGGCCTGCTTCACATCCCCGACGTAGAAGAGGCTCCGCGCCTGCTCCGCGTCCTGCACCGCCTCATCCAGCAAATTGCGCAGGATGCTCCACTGCGCGAAACTGGTGTCCTGGAATTCATCCAGCAGCCAATGGTCAAATTGCGCGTCGAGCCGCCAGTCGATCAACAGGCGGCCCTCCCCCGCCCCCCGGCTGGACAGCACCGGCGCATCCGCGGGGAGCAGCTGCCGCTGGACATCGGCAAAGGTGAGCCGGCCGGCCCGCCGCACCGCCTCGTCGTAGACCGTCTCGTAGCCCTCCAGCACGGCAAAGAGCCCGCGGGTCATTTCCAACTTGCGGCCCAGCTCGGCCCCCGCGATCAGCCGCACCACCGCCGCCAGGGCGGCGCAAGCCGCCGGATCGAGCAGGATTTTTTTCCGCTCCACGGTGATTTCCGCGCGACCGCCCCGCAGTTCGTCCCACCCGACGAGCGCGTTTTTCAGGAGATATTCCACGGCCTTGGGCAAGGGCGCCCCGGCCTGCCACGACGGCAACTCGGCGAGGAAATCCTCCAGTCGTCCGCGCTGCTTGTCGTTGAGCAGGGGCCAGGGCAGCGCCGCCCGCAACCGCTGCAGGAGCCCGGTCCGCTCGACCGGCGGCCCGAGCCACTCGGTCCCCGCCGGCCAGATCACCCCGGGGTCGCCCCAAAGCCGGCGGTGCGGCGCCTCGCGGTAGACCTCGCCATGCTCGTCCAAAAAAGCCTCCAGCCGGCGCGTCAGCTGTTTTTCTTCCGTGCCGAACGTGGCGCGCTTGAAGGCCTCGATGAAGGCCCGTTGCGCCGCGTCCGGCTCGCCCGCGGTCGCAAAGAGGCGCTGCAACACGCGCCGCCGCTCCTGCCGGGCCGCCGGCTCCTCCAGCAGCGTGAAATCACCGCCCAGGCCCAGCTCGAGCGGGAAAGTCCGCACGATCCGGGCAAAAAAACCGTCGAGCGTGCCCAGGTTGAGCCGCGGCATGGCGTCAATGACCGTGCGCAGCATCCGCAGAAAGTCCGCCGCGCCCAGCTCCGGGGCGCCGATCTCGGCCGCCAGTTTCTTTGCCGCCGTCGCCGTGCCGGCGGCCGTCGCGAGCTTGTGCAAAATCTCATCGAAGAATTCCCCCGCCGCCTTGCGCGTGAAGGTCAGCGCCACGATCCGCTCCGGCGCCGCACCCCCGGCCAGCAGCTGCACAAAGCGGTTCGTCAGGGCGTAGGTTTTGCCGGAGCCCGCCGAGGCCAGAATCATGACATGACCGGGCGTTTTCATCGGGTCCCTCCTTGCGCCCAGTCCGCCGCGATACTGGCGGCCGTGCCCTGATGGAACAATCCCGCCCAGTCCTCATCCGCCCGGTCACTGGGCTCGGCCGGCGGCCAGAATTCGCCCGCCGCCACGGCCGCGGCGACCCGCGTCGCGCACAATTCCGCCGCCGCCTGCAAGTCGTCACCGTAGTCCTCCCACAGGACAATGGCCACCTCCCCCACCGCCTTGGGCAAATTGAAGTAGCCGCATTGCACCGCGCCGCCGAACTCCCGGGCCACCGCCCGGCGGTAAAGCGGGAGCTGCAGATCCAGCCAGGCGCGCTCCTTGCCGTTGACCGCGATCCGGGCCCAGGCCGGCCGATCGTCCCCCTGGGCCGGCCGGGGCCCGAGATGCGCCGCCGCCGGCGCCACTGGCATATCGGAGGTCTTATAGTCCAGCACCCGGATCCGGCCATCGGCGTGACGGTCAATGCGGTCGATCATGCCGCTCACGGCGACGCCCCCGAGGGAGAAATTAAATTTCCATTCGACGCGCTCGATGACCCAGCCGGTGGCCGCGGCGGCCGCCTGCACCACCGCCGCCTGGCGCAAACGCTGGCGGGCGGACTCGAATTGCACCAGGAGCGGCAAGGTCAGGGCCGAGCCATAGCGCTGCCGGACTTTCTGCTCGAAAGTGGCGAGCAACGCCTCCCGGAGGCGGGCCTCATCACCGCAGGTCCGCAAGGCCTCCTGCTCGCCGAGGGTCTGCAGCGCCTGGTGCAGGAGGATGCCAAAATCGCGGGCATCGAGCTCGGCCTTGGCGGGATCAATCGCCGCCATCTTCAACCCGTGCTTCAGGTAGAAGCGAAAGGGGCACGCGAGGTAGTCGCGGAACGCCGTCACCGAGAGGCGCGCCGGCGGCGGAACCCGCCGCGGGTGCAACGGCCAGGCGCGCGCCCACGGCAGACTGGCCAGCTCGGTGGCGACCGGGCGAAACAAAAACTTGATGCGCTGCGGCAACTCCGCGTCCGGGCAGCGCAGCAGCAGCCGCGACGGCCGCCGGGGATCGCCCACGGCGGAAACTTTCCCCACCAGCAGATCGAGCCGGCCGCGCCGCGACCGCCGCGCGGCCAAGGCCGCCAGCAAGTAGGCATCGCGGGCAAAGCGCATGGCGTTGGTCTTGAGTCCGAGCCGGGCCCGCAGGGCCTCCGGCAGGAACATGTCCCCGACCACGGCATCGGGCACGCAGCCCTCATTGAGCCCCGCCACCACCAGGTGCGGCGCATCCTCCCAGAGCAGTTCCAGCCAGCCGTTGAGTTCCAGCGCGCCGGCCGGCTTGTCCGCGAAACGCACGCTCTCGGCGAACCGGGTCAGCGCGAGTTCCCAGCAGTCGGCCGCCGCCTGGCCGGGAAACAGGGCCAGCGCAGGCCCGATTTCATCCGCCAGTTCCTGCCAGGCCTCGGCGGATTCCGCCAGCAGCGAGTCGCTCTCGACCCGGCAGCCGGCAAACAAATCCGCCAGCACGGCCAGGGCATTGCCGGGAAATTTGCCGTGGTGGAGCATCGGGTGCAGTTCCCCCAGCGCGGCCAGGGCCGCCGCCGCCACAGGATACTTGGCGCTGTGCTCAACCGCCGCCGCCCGCGTCGGCGGCAGATGGCGGTCCTGTAAGTCATCGAGTTCACCCAGCAGCACGGCGCACGAAAACTCCGGACCGGATCGGCGGGCCAGCCACTCGAGGATGTCCGGACAGCGCAGGAGCGCAGCTGTCGCGGCCAAGGTGTCGGCCCGGGCGAATTCGGCCAACAAGGTCAGCAACGCGTGCAAACCGTCGCGCCGCCGGGGCGAACCCTCCGGGTTGAACACCGGCACTCCAGCCCGCCGCAGGCCGTTCTCGAGCGGGGCCAGAACCTCGGAGTCCGCCACCCCGATGGCGAGCAGGCCCTCGGGTGACGGATATTGCTGGGCGAGCCGGACAATTTGCTCGGCCTCGGCCGACGGATCGGGACAGAGGCGCACCTGCTGTTCAAAGTCGGGCCAAACCTGCTCGCGCCGGGTCCAGACCTCGGTCCGGGGCCGGCCCCATTCGTCGAACAAAGTGTCCACCGGCGCATCGGCCGGGCCGCAGACCAGAATCTCGACCGGCCGGTACTCCGCGTGGCGGGCGAGAATCTGTCCCGCAAGCGGCAAGGGGTCGGGCGTGCCGAGCACGATGATTTTTTTCAGGTCCGCCGGCAGGGACGGCTGACGGGCAAAGGCGAGCTTGGCCGCCTGCCCATCGCGCAGGGCATGCCGGGCCAGGGCGGCATCGTAGAGCTCCTCCAGGGTGGCGAGCTGCCGCCAGCGGTGGGCCTCGGGGAAATCCGGGCCCGCTTTCGCGCTGACGCCCCCCAGGCGCAGGCCGACCTCGGCCAGCGTGGCCTGCAGGCGAAGGAACTGGTCCGCAAGGCGCCGGGCCCAGGGAAAATCGCGCACGGGTGGATCCAGGGGAAACACGGCGCGAAAATCCTCCAAGGCAACGTCGCGCAGCACCTGGATCCATGCCAGCTGGCTGGCACTGCGCGTGGCCAGGCCCAGTTCCGGGGCGCCAAGCAGCGCCAGCGATTCCGGCAGCACAACCCGCGGAGGGAAAACCGCCTGACCACGAGCCGCCGCATGCGCCGCCAGGGCCTCGCGCAACCGGCGGCCCGATTGGCGGGTGGGCACGATCACCAGCCGGTCCGAGAGATCGAGCGGACCGGATTCAATCCAATCCGCCGCCAGCCAGGCCACCGCTTGCGGCAACAGCGGTTGGTCCCAGGAAAGGTTGTGCAGCCGGAGATTCATGCCAGTCAGGACCGATGAACACGCAGATACGGCCCCGGCTCAATCTGTTTCAGCGGAGGACGCCGGGTTTCACCGCTCATCGAATCATGCGTCGACAAGGATGGCTGTAGGAGCGGCTTTACGCCGCGATTCGTGGTCGGCGCCACATTCGAATCGCGGCGTAAAGCCGCTCCTACAGCTACCGGCTGCCCACAAAAAACCCCGCGGCGGTGAGGCGCGCGGGGCGGGAGGAGCGATGAGGGCGGGCTTACTTCTTCGCGGCGAAGATGTATTTCGCGCACTGCGACTTGTGATTGGACGCCGCGTTGCGGTGAATCACGTTGCCCTTGACGGCCTTGTCGAGGGCGGAGCTGTAGGCGATGGCGACGGTGCGGGTCGCCTCGGCATCCGTGCCGGCGGCGGCCTTCTGGAGGGACTTGGCCAGGGACTTCAGGCGGGTCTTGATCGCTTGATTACGGGAGGCATTGCGCAGGGACTTGCGGGCGGCTTTGATAGCGGACTTGGTATTGGCCATGGGTCTTAAATAGGTTGGAAGGGGCTAAAACTCAGACGCGGGGCGGTGAGTCAAGGGAGAATTCGTCCCGCGGGAGCCGGCGGCACCTGCCGCAAGCCAAAGCGCGCCGGCCCGGGTTGGACGGCGCGCTGGTCAAAAGAACTTAGTTTTGGGGCCGATAAGCCGAATTCTGTCCGCCGTCGCAGAGCGACGGCGTGGTCTTCATTTCTCTCAGACCGCCCGAAAGCGGCCCGTCCCCTCGTTGCCCGGCTTGCGCCGGGCACGCGGGGATGCGACTAACCCGGGACTGTCCGACGGGCCGCCGAGTCCCCTATTTAGTCTTGCACCGGATTGGGTTTTTCGTGCCGCCGTCATTGCTTTCGG
>SESH01000606.1_pt1 | contig 12654 bp, 8 predicted proteins | sample 3171561 | NCBI WGS metagenome assembly SESH01 (sample SAMN10866947, study PRJNA518727) | freshwater metagenome | biome: subpolar coniferous forest; feature: holomictic lake; material: water; isolation source: holomictic Lake 442 2011 16.5 m and 2014 13 m | place: Canada: near Kenora, Ontario
GCCATGCGCGCTTGTTCATCTTTTGGCAGAGGGGCGATTTTCATGGGCGATTTCGTCTGAATAGGTCAGTATTTGTGCGGGTAGTTTTCAACTGCGGATGATGACATATTTTGCAGGTGAAAAACCAGTGTCAACAGCGATGCAATTCACGCGTTGTCGTGCTACAGAAGATAGCGTACGGGTGTATTGCTGAAATTTGGTCGCGCTTCGATGGCTGATGATTGCAGCATGATTACCTGATTACTCGCCTATAATCGCGATGAGTCTGAACTTATGTGCTAAAACACAGTGCCTGACCTTAAGAGACGAGACTAGAACGCGATGCGGAAATATTTTGAAATCAGGCTGCTAAATGTGGTGCTGTGGGCCAGTGTATGTATCGCTTTGTGGTGCGCTGCGGTCTGGTATGTTGTCGGGCAGAATTTTCAGCGTGAGGTGCAGGAAATTGTCAGTAAAGAGCGACTCAATGCTCAGGGTGTGGCCGCTGATGTGACTCGAAACATCACGCGTAATTTTCGTTATGTGGCCGGTGTCCCGGCTGTACTCGAACAGTCTGTCCCGCTGGGGGCTGCGATCAGTCAATTTAACGAGTCGCGACCGTCTGTTTCAAAAGAGGCCGTGATAGAACGCAGTCTGGCTGATAAGTTCATTAATCAACTCAATCATTATCTGGCATCGAGTCAGCGTGCGCTGAATGTCGATCTTATCTTTGTGGTCAATGCGCGGGGCGATTGCATTTCGGCCAGTACGTGGGATTCGGCTGTGACGCCGATTGGAACCAACTATGCGGACCGGGACTGGTATCAAGCCGTGTCGCAGGGACGCCCGGGTATGCAATATGCTGTGGGTAAAACGACCCGTATCCCCGGTTTGTATTTTGCGACACCGATCATGCGGGGCGGCAATTTCGCAGGTGCAGTTATCGCCAAAGTGGATATTCCGACACTTTCCTTTTTGACGAGTCAAGCGGATGCCTACGTCGTGGATGGCAATGGCGTGATCATCATGGCGCACGATCATGAAAGGGAAATGATGGCCATTTCCGGCGCGGCCGTCGGCAGCTTGCCTGTCACGGATAAACTGCAGCGCTATCAAAAAATGAGTTTTGACGAACTGAGCGTCCAGTCATGGCACGATTATGCGGAATTGACGCAAATCCGTAATGAAAAAAATCCCCATATCCTCGTGTCATCTGAACTTAAAGAGTATGGCATGAGGGTGTTCGCCGAATCTGAATTGACTGAATGGCCGGCATTAGAGTTGGAGCGTAAAGGCAGTTTGATTCAGTTCGTTTCGATCGGCAGCTTTGCCATTATATGCGGGGCACTCTTGTTACTCTATTTTGAGTCTTTGCGTCGCGCAAAGCTCAGGGTGGAGCGTAGTGAAAAACAGTTTCGTCAGATGGTCTCAGGTGTGAGAGATTATGCCATTGTCATGTTGAGTCCCAGTGGGGAGATCGAAGACTGGAACGTGGGTGCCCAGGAGATTCACGGCTACCAGGCTCGAGAAATCGTCGGCAAGTCTTTTTCTCAATTTTATTGCGCCGAGGATATTGGCAAAGGGATACCCGAGCATGAACTGAGGGTGGCGGCCACCAATGGCAGTTTTAGAACCGAAGCCTGGCGCGTACGCAAAGACGGTACGCGATTTATTGCCGAAGTTGCAATCACCGCCAGTCGCGATCGGAGCGGACTGCTGTGCGGGTTTTCACATGTTGCGCAGGATATTACCAGGCGAAAAAATGCTGAGGCAACCTTGATAAAATACCGCGACAATCTCGAGAAAGTTGTCGCTGAGCAGACGGACGGCTTGCGTCGCGCCAAAGAGATCGCAGAAGAAGCCAATAAAGCTAAGAGCGAATTTTTGGCCAATATGAGCCATGAAATTCGCACGCCGATGAATGCGGTGATCGGTATGTCGCATCTGGTGCTCAATACGGAGCTCAATCCAAAACAGCGTGATTTGATTAAAAAAATTCAGGGTTCCGGGCAACATTTGCTCAGTATCATCAATGATATTCTCGATTTGTCCAAGATTGAGGCTGGCAAACTCACGATAGAACAATCCGATTTTGACCTCGAAAAGGTGCTGAGTCATGTCGCTAGTCTGATTGCTGAAAAAATTTCAGACAAGGATCTTGAGTTGGTATTTGACATAGACCGGGCTGTGCCGAGATATCTGAAGGGCGATGCGCTGAGGCTGGGGCAAATTTTGATCAATTATGCAAATAATGCGGTCAAGTTTACGGAGCAAGGTGAGGTGGTGATTGCCGCACGGATACTGGAAGCCTCGACGCATGATCTCTTGTTGCGATTCGAAGTGAGGGATACCGGTATCGGGATTACATCTGAACAACAAGCGATGTTGTTTCAGAGCTTTCAGCAGGCCGATAGCTCGACCAGTCGTAAATATGGCGGTACAGGTCTTGGTCTGTCGATCTCAAGGCAATTAGCGAATTTGATGCAGGGCGAGGTGGGCTGTGAAAGTGAAATAGGCCAAGGCAGTGTGTTCTGGTTTACCGTGCGCTTGGAAAAAGTCGCCGGCAACATCGGCAATTGCATGCCCGTTACTGAGGTCCGCGGGCGACGTGTGCTCGTGGTGGATGACAACGATATTGCGCGCAGCGTGTTGGGCGATATGCTCACGGGGATGAGTTTTAGCGTTGACCAGGTATCGGATGGCGCAACTGCACTCACTGCAGTGCAGGATGCGGCACGGATGGGCGCGCCTTATGAAATTGTTTATCTCGACTGGCGCATGCCCGGTATGGATGGCATTGCAACCGCCCGTGCCATTAACGCCATGCATCTGGAACATGCGCCTTCTTTGCTGATGGTGACGGGGCACGGAGGGGATGATTTGATTGAGGGTGCTAAGGCTGCGGGGCTCAGCTACACACTCACTAAACCTGTGACTGCTTCCTTGCTATTTGATACTACGATGCGGGTGCTGGGTGGAGAATATGACGGCGCTCGCTCGGGCAGTCATGTCGTGCCGACTATCGCGCTATCTTCTATTAAGGGTGCCTCGATACTTCTGGTCGAAGATAATGCATTTAATCAGGAAGTTGCCTTGGGGTTGCTCGCCGACGGGGGATTTGAGGTCGACGTGGCTGATGACGGTCAACAGGCGCTGGCGCTGTTGAGTCAGCATGCATACGATCTGGTGTTGATGGATATGCATATGCCGGTCATGGATGGCGTGACGGCGACCGTAGAAATCCGGAAAGTGGTGGAGTTGCAGCAGATGCCGATCGTTGCGATGACCGCTAACGCGATGCAGCAGGACAGGGATTTGTGTGTAGAGGCGGGTATGAATGATTACCTGACCAAGCCGATTGATCCGGATGAATTATTCCGGACGTTACTCAGGTGGATCAAACCACGGAAAATGCAGCATGTGCCGGTAGCCGTGTCGTTTGGAGGTGAGCTGAGTTTGGCTGAGGTCCCCGCGGTGGATGGGCTGGATGCGGGGCTGGGAATACAGCGTGCGGACGGAAAAATTCCGCTTTATTTAAATTTATTGAGAAAATATGTTGTCAGTCAGGCTGATGTATCTACGCAGTTGCGCCGGGCGCTCGATGGACGGGATATGGCGGGTGCGGGGCGCATCGTGCATTCCGCAATATCGGTCAATGGTAATATTGGTGCAGTTTCATTGCAGCACAGGGCCGCTGAATTGGAGGGCTTGATCCGTGATGGCCTCGGGCGAGATGAACTCGAAGATAAAATCGGTGCCTTTGCCGCTGCGCAATCGGCGATGATCGCCGCGCTTAAAATCGCGCTGCCGTCAGAAGAAAAACAGGTGTTGTTAGATCCTGTCGAAGCGGATCGTGCTTTAAGTCAGCTCTGTGAATTGTTGCGTAACGATGATGGCGAGGCGGGTGATATTCTGGATGCGAATGTTGAGGCGTTAGCGTTGTTGCTGGGACCCGTTGTTTTTCCGAAGGTCGATAAAGCGATCAGACAGTATGATTTTGAAAAGGCGCTGGCGCTGCTCGGTCAAGCAGGTCAGATCGCTCAACCTGGAGTCGATCAGAATGATAAAAATTAAATTGCCATGAGCGACTCGAAGCAAGCTACAGCAACCATACTGGTGGTCGACGATACGCCGGACAATCTGACTTTGATGAGCGGGCTGCTTAAGGAAAAATATTATGTCAAGGTCGCCAGTAGTGGCGAAAAGGCATTGAGAATTGCGCAATCTGAGAATCCGCCGGATCTGATTTTGCTCGATATCATGATGCCGGATATTGATGGTTATGAGGTGTGCAGGCGGTTGCAACAGGACCCTAAAACCTGTGATATTCCTGTCATTTTTCTGACTGCGAAAAGTCAACCCGAGGATGAGGCGATGGGGATAGGCATGGGGGCGGTCGATTACATCATCAAGCCCATCAGTCCGCCGATTGTGCTGGCTCGCGTACGCAATCATCTGGCCCTCACTGAACGCACGGCGACGCTTAAGGCGCTGTCGGATAAATTGTCGAAATATTTTTCGCCCCAGGTGTATCAGGCCATTTTCGACGGGACTCAAGATGTAAAAATTGAAACCAAGCGTAAAAAGCTGACGATTTTCTTTTCAGATATCAAGGATTTTACAGAAACGACGGAAGGGCTGGAGCCGGAAGATTTAACGCTGCTGCTCAATGAATATTTTTCTGAAATGTCACAAATCGCTCAGCAGTACGGCGCCACCATAGATAAGTTTATTGGCGATGCGATGCTCATTTTTCTTGGAGATCCGCAAACGCTCGGCATTAAGGAGGATGCCCTGCAATGCGTTCGTATGGCTGTGGCGATGCAGCAGCGCATGGCGGTATTGCAGAAAAAATGGCGCGAGAATGGCTATCTGCAACCGTTTCACATGCGTATCGGAATTAATACCGGATATTGCGATGTGGGAAATTTCGGCAGCGAGTACAGAATGGATTACACCATCATTGGTGCACAGGTGAATCTGGCGGCCAGACTTGAGCAGGCAGGAGACCCAGATGGCATCATGTTGTCGCATGAAACCTACGAGCTGGTGCAAGCCGAATTTGTCTGCGAAGAGCGTGAGCCGGTCAAGGCGAAGGGTGTGAACAAGGAAATCAGATGTTTTTCATTACAGGCTATTACGCGAACGGACGGGGAGCGCAGGAAAATGTACGTTAAGGAGCGTGTCGGTATGCGTTTACTGCTCAATTTTGAAACGCTCAGCCCTGAATCCAGGCAACTTGCTATTGAGGATTTGCAAGAAGCGGTGGAGCGGATTCGTAAACAGACCTGATCAATAGATAGAGGCTGCTTGTGCCCAAAGTTATTGAAGCAAAGTAGAATGGCGTTGTGCGGATGAAATGTTTGCGAAATTCAAGCAGAAAGCTGGAAATTTAAAATGATGAACACGATAGGCAAAATTTTTCTGCTTTTGATGCTCACCTTGAGTATGGTGCAGGCTGAACCTGGCGCTGCGGATACGCCTGCCGCCGGGAGCGAGCCGTCAATGTTGAAATTTGCAGGTTTTGGCTCGCTGGGAGTTTCGCACTCCAGTCAGCCGCTGGGCGATTATATTTTGGATGGTACGATACCCAAGGGGGCCGGCCGCAGTGCGAATTGGGCTATGGGGAATGATACTCGACTAGGGGCACAGGTCACGGCAAGTATTACGCCGCAAGTGACTGCGGTGCTTCAGATTATTTCAGAGTATCAGGCCGATAATACCTATGTGCCGGGCGTTGAGTGGGCTAATGTGAAATATGCATACACGCAGGACGCCTATATTCGTGTCGGGCGGATTGCTTTGCCGACTTTCCTGAATTCTGAAAACCGCAAAGTGGGTTATAGCTATCCCTGGATACACCCGCCTGTCGATATATATAGGCAGTTGGCCATAGCCAATAGTGATGGCATTGATGCAATGTACAGGTTCTCTGTCGGAGAAGTGGATAATTCGATTAAAGTGGTTTACGGGAGAAACACGCTCAACAGGCCGACGACGACCTCTTCCTCACAAAATATGTGGGGGGTATTTGATACGATAGAATATGGCCCCGCGATTCTTCATGCCGGTTATCAGGAGCGGGAAGCGTCTTCAACGAGTCAGTTGACGGGGGTCACAGGCCCCTGGGTGAAAAACAGCGATTTATCGATTGGGGTTAGCTATGACCCCGGGGCGTGGTTTGCTAAATACCAGTGGATACAGCGTAAATCTACCACGAAGATCGGTGCCATGTATTTGAGCGCCGGTGTACGCATCGATGACTTTACGCCTTATCTGACCTACAGCCAAAATAGTCCTGGTTCATTTTTGCCCGGTGCGGTCGCACCTACTGCGGCGACGATTCAGACGGCGATGCGTTCGCAGAGTACCGTAAGTGCGGGCGTGCGTTGGGATTTGATGCGCAATGTTGACTTAAAAGTGCAATATGATCGCGTCAGGCTAGGCGATAATACCAATGGTTATCTGGCGAATCTGCCAGCGGGGACCATTTTGTATGGTACGACTTTTCATGTGATTTCCGCTGTGGTTGATTTTGTCTTCTAGGCGAGGCGTTAGCGTGAAACGGCTTGCTCTTTGTCTGTTGCTATCTATTTTTACCGCATCCGCCTTAGCCGATGTGGTGGTCATCGTTTCAGCCAGAAGCGCCGTATTGCATTTAACGGCTGCACAGGCCACGAGGATTTTTCTTGGTAAATCGATGGCATTCCCTGATGGTGCGCATGCGATGCCTGTTGATCAGGCGGAGGGTGCCGCAATTAGAGATGAATTTTATAGCAAAGTAGTTGGAAAAGATCACGCTCAAATGACCGCGTACTGGGCCAAAGTTATTTTTACCGGGGGAGACAGCTATCCGCCAAAATTGCTGGAAGGGAATGCATCGGTTAGGCGGGCTGTTGCCGGTAATTTAAGCGCTATTGGTTATATTGACAGAAGTATGCTCGATGGCAGTGTCAGGGTTGTTCTGGATCCTTGAGAAAAAATAATGAAAAAATTTTATGAATTTTCTTTGACATGGAAGCTATTGCTGGTGCCCGTTGTCGCCACGTTGAGCTTTTCAGCCTATCTGGTGTATTCGACGCTGGTATTGTCCGATGGCAACGCCCTGCTCAGGGGCGTGCGCGACACCAATTTCCAGATACTGGATGCCGCAGGCAAGAATCTTAACGGCTCTCAAGGCGTAGTCGAGGCGCTGAACTCGGCAGCTGCAACCGGTGAACTCGATTTTCTTGAGGTGGCAACGGGAAAGGCATCGGAAATACTCGGCCGTTATGATTTATTGAAGAGTCTTGATACTGCACACACGGCTGAGCTCGACAAGCTCAAAGCCGGATTCGATCTTTTCTTTTCGCAAGCTTATGATGTGGCGAACAGGATGGCGACCAAAACCGATATGCCGGATTCGTCCCAGTTGTTGGCGATGAAGCATGCGCGGGATGCCTATATGTTCAGCACGCAGACTTACAAAGACAGGGCGGAAAAAGAATTTCACGAGACAATTGCGCGTGCCATCACAAGATCAGAGCACGCGCAACAATCGGGTGCGGTAATTGGTACGCTGATGGTGCTGGTGATCGCTGCGCTCACCACGCTGGTGACGCGCGGGGTTGTTTTGCTTGAAAAAAGCGTAGCCGAGCGAAATAAAATGTTGGCAGAGGTCAATCGCGATCTGGAACATGAAGTACACAAGCTTAAAGAGGCCGAAGAGGCTAAGAGCCATGCTGAAGCTGCCAGTCAGATTAAGGACGAATTTTTGGCCAATATGAGTCATGAACTGCGCACGCCGATGAATGCCATTATCGGACTGAGTCATTTGTGTATGCAGACAGATATGTCAGGGAAGCAGCATGATTATTTGCAGAAAATACACGGTTCCGGCAAGTCACTGCTGGGCATTCTGAACGATATTCTGGATGTTTCAAAAATTGAGGCGGGCAAATTAGAACTGGACAGAACCTCTTTCGAACTCGAAGAGGTCATGGACAATCTGGCGATTATTGTTGGCAATCAATCTGAAGATAAAAATCTCGAGTTCCTTATTGAGACGGCTCAGAATGTCCCCTCTACACTCATTGGAGATTCGCTGAGATTGGGCCAGGTGCTGATCAATCTGGCCGGTAACGCGGTGAAATTCACCGAAAAAGGTGAAGTCGTCGTGCGCGTTGAGTTGGATCATGAGGCGGGTGAACAGGTGACGTTGCGATTTTCCGTGAATGACACGGGAATCGGGATGACGCAAAAGGAGATTGCTCGCTTGTTTCAGCCGTTCACTCAGGCTGATACCAGTATTACCCGTAAGTTTGGCGGTACAGGTCTTGGGCTGACCATCAGCCAGCGGCTGATTGAAATGATGGGCGGAAAAATTTGGGTCGAGAGCGTGCCAGGAGCCGGTTCTAAGTTTATTTTTACCGCACGTTTCAAAAAAGCCGAAATACAGAGAGGGTATCGACAGTCGTTGTTGAACGATATGCGCGGTTTGCGCGTTCTTGCTGTGGATGACAGCGAGAGTAGTCTGCATATTTTGAAGAGCTATCTTGAGTCATTTACCTTTGATGTCACTGCTGTGAGAAATGGACTCGATGCGCTGGAGGTTGTGCGTCAGGCCAACGACGAGGGGAGACCGTTGGGGTTGGCAATAATTGATTGGAAAATGCCCGTTATGGACGGGATAGCGTTAGCGAAAAAGATCAGGGCGCTGCCGAACCTGCATGTGGTGCCTAAAATACTGCTCATTTCGGCTCATGGTCAGAGTGAGATGGCGCTGCAATCTACGGAGCAAGCGATAGACGGTATTCTGGCCAAGCCCTTTCAGCAAAGTAAATTGTTCGATGCGATTGCACGGGTGTCCGGCCGCGACGGGGTTGCGACCGGAAAATTTAAAATTGCCGCACAGTTCAATCAGGCGTTAGTGAGCAAAATTCGCGGTGCGCGCCTATTGCTGGTTGAAGATAATCCGATCAATCAGCAAGTGGCGCGTGAGTTGCTGGAGAACTTAGGTGTGACGGTGTGTATCGCCGAAAATGGCGAGGAGGCCATTGCACTGCTCAAAGAAGAGGCGTTTGACGGTGTGTTGATGGATATGCAGATGCCGGTGATGGATGGCGTCACCGCAACGCGTGAAATTCGAAAAAATCCGAAATTTGCCTCACTGCCTATCATCGCGCTGACTGCCAACGTGATGATCAGTGAACAAAATGAATTTCTCGATGCGGGGATGAACGACCATATCGGTAAGCCGATAGACCCTGACCGGTTGGTGGCAACACTTGCACGCTGGGTGCGCCCAGGTCAAGCAGCAAGTACCTTATCCGCTCAGCCGCTACAGGTGCCGGAAGAAGCGTTGCCTCAGTTGCCGGGTGTCGATGTGGCACAGAGCGTGCGACTGGTCGGCGGACGGGTCGCCGTCTACTATTCGTTGCTGGGGCGATTTCGGGTTGAGGAGCAAAACACGGGTAAGCGGATTCGTGACGCGCTGGCTGTATCCGATATGAAGGCTGCAGAGCGGCTCGCGCATACCTTGAAGAGCATTGCAGGTACATTGGGTGCAAAAGCACTGCAAGAGCAGGCCGCCCTAATGGAAGGCTGTATTAAGGGCAATGATCTCTCTGAGCTTGAGTCTTGCTTAGGCGTCCTTGAACGCGAGCTGGCAAGCTTTATCACCTGCATCGATGAGGCACTCGCCGCGCGTCAACTATGAGAATTGCTTTAATATTGCTGCCTTGGCTCTTGGCAGCTTGCAGCAACCAGCCGCTGCAATACAAGGATGTCGCCGTGCCACAGGCAGTTTATTCCGCCCAGCTGCAATCTGACCGGCCGGTGATAGCTCTTGCGCTGGGTAGTGGAGGCGATCGCGGTTTTGCGCATATCGGCGTTATCAAGGTGCTAGACGCCAATGGAATCAAGGTCGATTTTGTGCTGGGAACAAGTGCGGGCAGCGTAGTAGGCGCCTTGTATGCAGGGGGGTATGATGGCGTGGCGCTGGAAAAACTGGCGCTAGAGATGGATCGCGAAAAGCTCAAGGATTTTGATTTTTCAAGGCGCGGCTATGTGCGGGGCGAACAGTTGCAGGATTTTATCAATCGTGCGCTGAGTAACCGCTCTATCGAGCAACTGGATAAGCCGTTTGTCGCCATTGCAACGCAGTTGAGCAGCGGTAACACCGTCGCTTTTAATCGCGGTAATACCGGCATGGCGGTGCGTGCGTCCAGTAGCATCCCCGGGGTGTTTTATCCCGTGAGTATTCAGGGTGAGGAGTATGTCGACGGGGACTTGAAGAAGCCTGTGCCCGTCACGATCGCACGTGAAATGGGCGCCGATTTCATCATTGCCGTGGATATCTCTCAGCAGCCCAAAGACAGCCCCGCGCTGCTCGATATCATCGATATTTTGAAGCAAAGCCTGCGCATCATGCGCCAGTCCATTTTGTCGCAGGAATTGGCGTCGGCTCAAGTCGTGATCCGTCCTGCAATCGGCATGACGCCCGAGATTGATGCGGCCAGCAAGTTGCATTTGATCAAGGCGGGGGAAGAGGCTGCAACCGCTGCCTTGCCGATGATACGTGAGTGGCTGCAAAAAATTGCCGCTGAAAAAGCGCTGGAACGGGTCGTTCCTTCGCCTCAATCCTTAATTATCGAGCCTCAATCCTGAAGTTGCCATGAGTTTTTATTGCCACGAATTGCCTTACCGGTCAGACGCTGCGAGCTACTATGCGGCGATCGCTGATCTGCCATGGGCTGTTTGGCTCGACAGCGCCGGCATGGCGCGATTCGATATTCTGACAGCCAAGCCTCACCATACGCGGGTGTTGCAGGAGGCGTGCGATGATCCTTTTTCGCTGATACGCGGTGAACTGGGCGCGCGCGTGGCGCCTGTCGCCGACGTGCCGTTTGCCGGTGGCGCGTTAGGTTACTGGCGTTATGATCTAACGCAGGGCGGGGCCTCCAACCTTGCCGCTGTGATGGCCATCGGTATTTATGACTGGGCGCTGGTGCTCGATCATCAGATGAAAACAGCGCGTCTGGTGTCACATCAGCGCTATGCCGAAACGATGGGCGTCCTGAAGGAGGTGCTGCAGCGCTTTGAGCATCCGCCTTGCCCGCCCGCCGATACCTTCAGCGTGCAGGGCGTGATTGCCAGCAATTTCACCAAAGAGACTTATGCTGCAGCGTTCGATGCGGTCCAAGGCTATTTACAGGCGGGGGATTGTTATCAGGTGAATCTCGCGCAATGTTTTACTGCTACGGCAACAGGGGACGCGCTGGGCGCTTACCTTAAACTGCGCGTGTTGAGTCCGGCACCTTATTCGGCCTATCTTAACTTTCCCGAGGTGCAGATATTGTGTGCCTCACCTGAGCGTTTTGTCAGTGTGCGCAATGGGTGTGTTGAAACGAAGCCGATCAAGGGGACGCGTCCGCGTAATGCTGACCCGCTGATCGATGCACGGCTGGCCAGTGAGTTAAGCCGCCATCCCAAAGATCGAGCAGAAAATTTGATGATCGTCGATCTGTTGCGCAATGATCTGGGAAAGAACTGCCTGCCAGGTTCAGTGCGGGTGCCGAAGTTGTTCGATGTAGAGAGCTATGCCAATGTCCATCATCTCGTGAGCACGGTACAGGGGGAGTTGGCCCCTGGGCGTGATGCCTTAGATCTCCTGGCTGGCTGCTTTCCGGGAGGCTCTATCACCGGTGCGCCCAAACTCCGTGCAATGCAGATCATCGAACAACTCGAACCCGCACCGCGCGGTCTTTACTGCGGTGCGATCGGCTATGCGGGATTTGACGGGAATATGGATACCAATATCGTTATTCGCACGCTGGTCTATAGCGGCGGGCAGATACGCTGCTGGGCGGGAGGCGGTCTGGTGGCAGACTCTCAATGCGATGCAGAGTATCAGGAGACGCTAGATAAGGCCTCCGCGATGCTGGCGCTGTTGAAACGCTATGGGGGCGCAGTTGCGGACTGATTACTTTTTTAGCTTGCTCACATCGGGTGATAGCCACAATTCGTAGTGCCCCGGTTTGACCCATCCGGCCTGCTCAAATTTTCCGGACATGTCGCAAAGTTCAGTTTTCGGAATCGACTTGCGCAAGGTCGCGAGCAGTTTTTGAGCTTGTGGCCGGTCTTCCCTTTTGAAATAGCGCAGTTGGCTTTTTAAAGGGCCATCGTCCACTTTCTGTATCGGTTTTTGCTCAATATTCCACAGTTGAGATTTGGCTTGTGACAGTTTTTGGGAAATGTCCTGTGCCAATTCGATTTGATTGCTGTTACGGATATGAATCCACAGCTGTACGGTGGAGGTGACAGGGGACGGTGCATCCGGCAGCGCAGCGGCAACCGGTAAGGACATTTCGTAGGCGCGCGTCGCGCTTTGTACATTTTTATCGATCAGTTCGCTCAACGGGGCGCTGAACGCTAGGTTTGATAACAGTATTAAGAGTGTCGTCCAGAGTGCGTTCATAGACCCGCCTTGCCGCAGCTGCCAAGTTCCAGCGTGTCGCGAATTTTTTTCATTTCGGCAGTGGTTTGTCCAAGCTGAATTCTTACACTTTCGAACTCTGATTTCATCTGGTCGATCTCTACCTTCATCGCAGGAGAGATCGCTGCCGCGCTGCCGCCTTCCTCTGCCAGATTTACGCTTGCCAGTTGTATTTTTAAGACACGCGCATTCAAGTTCGA
>SESH01005852.1_pt1 | contig 12648 bp, 8 predicted proteins | sample 3171561 | NCBI WGS metagenome assembly SESH01 (sample SAMN10866947, study PRJNA518727) | freshwater metagenome | biome: subpolar coniferous forest; feature: holomictic lake; material: water; isolation source: holomictic Lake 442 2011 16.5 m and 2014 13 m | place: Canada: near Kenora, Ontario
GCGGTGGCGGCTCTGGCCGTGAGTGGAACCCTCTTGATGCTGCTGTTTCCGGTGGTCATGGGGCTGTCCACCGGAACGGTGGCGATGGTGGCGCGCTGCATTGGCGCGGGGCGGGGGCACGAGGCCGCCGAAGTGGGCGGTCAATCCCTGGTGGTGGCGCTGGTGTTCGGTCTGGCGGCTGGTGTGGTCGGGTGGTTTTCCGCAGAGTGGCTGTGCCGCCTTCAGGGGGGGAGCCAGGAAGTGGTCCGGCTGGGCACGGAGTACATGGGTATTTCGTTCCTGGGCTGTTTCACGGTTTTCCTGCTGTTCATCGGCAGCAGTATTCTCCAGGCGTCGGGCAACACCATGGTGCCGATGCAGGCGATGCTGCTGTCGAACGTGTTGAACATCGGCCTGGCTCCGGTCTTCATTTTCGGACTGCTGGGCGTGCCGCGCATGGGGGTTCGGGGCGCGGCGCTGGCCACCGTCCTGGCCCAGGCGGTGGCGGCGGCGGTGGTGCTGCGGGTGCTGATAAGCGGGTCGGCGGGCGTGCGGATCCAGGCCTGCCACTGGTGGCCGCGCAGGGATTTGGTCTGGCGACTGGTGCGGATCGGGGTACCCAGCTCGGGGCAGATGCTGTCGCGCAGCCTGATGAGCGTGGTGCTGATGCGGGTGGTGGCGGGGTTCGGCACGGCGGCGGTGGCGGCTTACGGGATCGGGGTGCGCTTTCACATGATCGTGTTGATGCCGGCGTTTGTGCTGGGCAATGCCGCCGCGACCATGGTGGGCCAGAATCTCGGCGCCAGCCGGCCGGACCGGGCCGAACGGGTGGCGTGGCTGGCGACGGGGATGGATGTGGCGATCATGCTCGGGTCGGCCCTGATCCTGATGGTGTGGGCGGCGCCGCTGGTGGGGCTGTTCGACTCCGCTCCCGGGGTGGTGGCCATGGGCACCCGGTATCTGCGGGTCGTGTCGCTCTTCTACGTTCCCGCCGCCTTCTCCATCGTGCTGGGTCGTGCGCTTCAGGGGGCGGGCGACACCGTGGCGCCGATGGTCACGACGATCATCGGCCTGTGGGGGTTGCAGGTTCCGTTGGCGTTTATCCTGCCTCATTTCTTCACGTCCGCCACCGACGGCATCTGGTGGTCCATTGCCGTGGCGTTGACGGCCAACGGCCTCATGGTGGCGGCCTGGTTCCAGCGTGGAAAGTGGAAACACAGGCGGGTGTGATCGCAGGACTGGCGGCCTAAAACGTTGACTCCGGCTTGGCTTCCGATATTCTCTCACGGCATGAAAGTGCTCGTTGTTGGAGGAGGAGGACGGGAGCATGCTCTCGTTTGGAAATTGGCGCGGGACAGTCGGAAACCCCGGCTTTTCTGCGCGCCGGGTAATGCGGGAACGTCGGAGCTGGCCACCAATCTGAATCTGGGTGCCGAGGACGTTCCGGCCATCGTGGAATGGGCCCGGGCCAACCGGCCGGACCTCACGGTGGTCGGCCCCGAAGCGCCGCTTTGCGCCGGATTGGTGGACGCCTTGGAGAAAGAAGGACTGCGCGTGTTCGGGCCGTCCAGGGCGGCCGCCCAACTGGAAGGCAGCAAGGTGTTCGCCAAGGAGGTCATGGTGGCCGCCGGCGTGCCGGCCGCCAAGTCCAGCGTCTTTACCGAGGCCGCCCAGGCTCTCGACTTTGTCCGTTCCCTGGGCGCCCCCATTGTCATCAAGGCCGAAGGACTGGCCGCCGGCAAAGGCGTGACCGTCTGTGCCACCGTGGAGGAAGCCGAGCGCGCGATCCGCGAATCCCTGGTGAAGAAGGCGTTCGGCGAGGCGGGCGCCCGGATCCTGGTGGAGGAATTCCTGGAGGGCGAGGAGGCCTCCATCCTGGCGCTGACCGACGGCGTCCACGTGGTGATGCTGGCCTCGGCGCAGGATCACAAACGCATTTTTGACGGCGATCAGGGGCCGAACACGGGCGGCATGGGTGCGTATTCACCGGCACCGGTGGTGACGGAGGCCGTGCTGCCGGTGATCGAGCGCGAGGTTTTCGGGCGGACGTTGACCGAGTTGCGGAAACGCGGCATCACCTACAAGGGCGTGCTATATGCCGGGATCATGATGACGTCGGCCGGTCCGAAGGTGCTGGAGTTCAACTGCCGGTTCGGCGATCCGGAAACCCAGGTCATTCTGCCGCGTTTGGCGGGAGACCTCATTCCCGCATTGGAAGCTTGTATCGACGGTACGCTCCGCCCCGAACTGGTGTCCTACAAGCCCGAGGCGTGCGTGTGCGTGGTGATGGCGGCCGGCGGTTATCCCGGCGCCTACAGGAAGGGCGATGAGATTCGCGGGCTGCCGGCGGCCGGCGGCGTGCCCGAGGCGGTGGTGTTCCATGCCGGGACCCAGTTGCAGGAGGGCCGGGTGGTATCCGCCGGCGGTCGCGTGCTGGGCGTTACGGCGCTGGGTAAGGGGCTCAAGGAAGCGGTGGCCCAGGCCTATGCGGCGGTGGCCAAGATCAACTTTGAGGGGGCGATGTTCCGCCGGGATATCGCGGCCAAGGCATTCAGGAAGAACGGGTAACGGCGAGGGCTGACAGCAGAGGAGCAAGGACCATGATCAAACAGGAAAAAACACAGGCGCAGAAATCGGATGTGGCAATTGTGATGGGCAGCGATTCGGACTGGTTTTTGCTGGAGGAGACCACGAATACGCTCGGTCGGTTCGGGGTCGCGTGCGAGGTGCGTGTTATCTCGGCGCATCGGACGCCGGATGTGGCGGCGTCCTATGCACGGCAGGCGGCGGGCAGGGGAATCAAGGTGATCATCGCGGCGGCCGGTGGCGCCGCACACCTGGCGGGTGTGTTGGCGGCCCACACGACCCTGCCGGTGATCGGTGTGCCGGTGACGAGCGGGTTGATGGACGGCCTGGATTCGCTGCTTTCGACGGTCCAGATGCCGGCGGGAGTGCCCGTGGCCACGGTGGCGGTGGGCAAGGCCGGAGCCGTGAATGCCGCCATCCTGTCGGTCCAGATCCTGGCGCTCAGCCGACCGGATCTCACCCGCCGGTTGGGGGCTCATAAGAAGTCCCTGATGGACAAGGTCAAGGCGGGCAACGATCGCATTCAAATGGAATTGAACAAAAAGCGGGATAAGGAATAGCGCTTTGCTGAAGCGAGCGGTCATCGTGTTGGGGCTGGCGCTGCTGGTTGGCCCTGTTCGGGCGACGGATGGATTGGAACCGTTGGCCGCCTTTCTTGAAATGAATGGTTTGCGGGTCGATCGGACCCAGGCCTTTCAGGGCGCCCTGGACGGATTTCTGAAGGTGCTGGATCCCGGCGCCCGGTTCTGCACGGAAGCGGAAGCCGCGGCGCTGCGGGCGGATGGACTAGGGGGGGCGGGAGCCGTGACAGGCCGGGTTGCGACGACGACGCTTCCCACCCTGGAGGCGGTTGAACTCTGGCCGGAGGAGATTGCCTATCTCAAGGTGCGCGGTCTTCGCCAGGGAAGCGGCGTGGAACTTCTGGCCCATTTGAAAGGCTTGGCCCATCCGTTCGGCATTATTGTGGACCTGCGCGGCGCGGATGGCTTTGACCTTGAGTCGGTGGTGGAGTTGGTGAGTCCCTACCGCTGTCCGGGTGAGTCGCTGTTCACGTTGCAGGATGCCCAGGGCACGCCCCTGGCCACCCCCACCGCCCTGGAGCGTGAGCCGATCAAGGCGAACATCATGGTTCTAACCGACCGGGATACCCGTGGCGCCGCCGAAACGCTCGCGGCGTTATGGCGGAACTGCCCCGGGATCATGCTGATTGGCGCCGCAACCCGGGGGGACAGTCATGTGCGCGATCTTCTGGCCTTGCCCGACGGACGCCTGCTGTTCATCGTTTCCCGCCGCCTGGTTCCTGTGGGGGCGGATGATTACGAAGCAAGGGGGGTGGCCCCCGATGTGGGGGTGGCGGCGGTGCCCGGCGGGACCCGGTTTGAGGAATCCCGGGCATCCGGAAAGCCCTTGAGTGCCAAATCGATCCAGGACCGGGAACTCATGCTTCGTGTGGACGGCGACGCTGTCCTGAGGCGGGCAACCGATCTCCTGCTGGGTTTAAGGGCATTGGAGGGATACGGCCATCGATAAGCCCACCGTCATTGCCGTCGACCTTCGCCGACCCCAGGCCGCCGCGATTCGTGCGGCGGTCGCCGCGCTGCGGGCGGGCCATCTGATCGTTCTTCCGACCGAAACGGTTTATGGCCTGGCCGCCGACCCCCGGGTGGCCGGCGCGGAGGACCGCATCTATGCCGCCAAGGAGCGGGACCGCGGCAAACCCATTCCCTTGTTGGTCTCCGGTATGGATGAGGTGATGCGCGCCGGGGGGCTTCCGGGTTCGCGGGCGAAGCGGCTGGCGCGCCGGTGCTGGCCCGGTCCCCTGACGCTGGTGTTGAATTGTGGCGGGAAGACCGAGGGGTTCCGTGTTCCGAATCACTCCGTGGCGCTGGCGGTGTTGAAGGCGGCGGGCGGGATGTTGCGGGTGACCAGCGCCAATCTGAGCGGGGAACCGGCGGCCCGGACAGCCCGGGAGGCCGTCGCGGCGCTGGGGGCGTCCGTCAGTGTGGTGCTGGATGCCGGCCCGGCCACGCTGGGGCAGGAGAGCACGGTGGTGCGGGATGACGGGAACGAGTTGACCATCCTGCGACAGGGTTTTGTACCCAGGGAGGAGATCATGAAGAGGCGCCTGGTGCTGTTTGTGTGTACCGGCAACGTGTGCCGCAGCCCGATGGCCGAGGCGCTGCTTCGCCACTGGCTGGGTTCCGCTTCGGAATGGGATGTGGAATCGGCCGGCGTGGCGGCCTTCGACGGGTTGCCGGCGAGCGAGGCGGCGCGGGTGGTGATGGCGGAGAAAAAAATTGATTTGGGGCCGCACCGCAGCCAGTCCCTGGAGCAGGCGCTCGTTGACGATGCCGATCTGATTGTGGTAATGACGGCCGATCATCAGCGCGCGGTCCGATCCCGTTTTCTGAGGACGGCCAGGAAGGTGTTTCTCCTCAACGCCTTCAGTAACGCCCGGCGGAATGAGGATGTTGAGGACCCGATCGGGACGTCGAATGATGTGTACCGCGGTGTGCGGGACGAGATGAATGCGGTGATGCCCGACCTGGTAATGTATCTGCATGAAAAAATGAAGCCCTGAGGTTGACGGCAGAAAGGATTGCGGACAATGAGAATAGCGATAGGAGCCGATCACGGCGGGTTTGAATTGAAACAACTCATCAAGGAAATCCTGAAGAAGCAGGGTTGTGCCGTGGAGGATGTTGGGTGCTACAGCCACGACGCCGTGGATTACCCTGATTATGCCCGTACGGTCGCGATCATGGTTTCCGAAGGCCTGGCCGACCAGGGGGTGTTGATCTGCCGGACCGGCCTGGGCATGAGCATGGCCGCGAACAAGTTCTCCCGCGTTCGCGCGGCGCTTTGCCTGACCGCCGACATGGCCCGGTTGGCCCGGTCTCACAACGATGCCAATATCCTGGTGATGGGGGGCGACCTGGAGTCGCCGGAAGTGGCAAGAGGAGTGGTGGCGGCGTGGCTGGACACCCCGTTTGTCGGCGAGTCCCGTCATCGACGGCGTGTGGACAAGATGGGCGGCATGGGCGGAACGGCGGTGGAAATGGCCTCCGTGGCAGCGGTTGACCCGGAGATTTACGACGCGCTCCGGCATGAGGAGGAGCGCGAACTCCAGATGATCGACCTGATCGCCTCCGAGAATTATGCCAGCCGTGCCGTGCGGGAAGCCCAGGGCTCGCTGATGACCAACAAGTATGCCGAGGGGTACCCCGGCAAGCGCTACTACAACGGATGCGAGTATGTCGATGTCGCCGAACGCCTGGCGATCGATCGCGCCAAGGCTATCTTTGGCGCCGACCACGCGAATGTCCAGCCGCACTGCGGCAGTTCGGCCAACATGGCGGTATATTTCGCGATGCTCCAACCGGGCGATACCCTTCTGGCCATGAGTCTTGCGCATGGGGGGCATCTGACCCATGGGCACAAGGTGAACTTCTCGGGGCGGTTCTTCAATGTGATCCCCTACGGCGTCAACCCGAAGACTGAGCTGATCGACTATGATGAGGTGGCGACCCTGGCCCGGGAGCATAAGCCGAAACTCTTGGTGGCCGGCGCCAGCGCCTATCCGCGGGTCCTGGATTTTCCCCGGTTACGCGCCATTGCCGACAGCGTCGGGGCGATGCTGATGGTCGACATGGCCCACATTGCCGGCCTGGTGGCCGCCGGTTGCCATCCCAATCCCGTGCCGTACAGCGATTTCGTCACCACCACCACCCATAAGACCCTGCGCGGGCCGCGCAGCGGAATGATCCTGTGCCGGGCCGCGTATGCCCAGGACATTGATAAGCAGGTCTTCCCCGGCCTGCAAGGCGGGCCGCTGATGCATACGATCGCGGCCAAGGCGGTGTGCTTCAAGGAGGCCATGGATCCGGCCTTCAAGGATTACCAGAAGCAGGTTGTGCGCAACGCGAAGGTGCTGGCGGCCTACCTGGGGCGGCACGGCATGCGGATCGTCTCGGGCGGCACGGATAACCATCTGATGCTGGTGGATTTGTCGCCGTTGGGCGTGACGGGCAAGGATGCGGCCACCGCCCTGGAAAAGGCCGGGATCATCGTGAATAAGAACGCGATTCCGTTCGACACCCGGCCGCCGGCGGTCACGTCCGGCGTGCGGATCGGAACGCCGGCGGTGACCACCCGCGGGATGAAGGATGCCGAGATGGAGAAACTCGGAGGCTGGATCGTCGAGACGGTCAAACACCTTGCGGATGATGCGGTTCTGGCTCGGATCAAGAGCGAAGTGGTCTCCCTGGCTGTGCAGTATCCGATCCCGTGACCGTATAGTAGCGGCTGGATTCGAATTGCGACAAAGGAGGTCCTATGCATGGTGAAGAGTGGATCTTTTTCCTGGTGATCCCGGTGCTGCTGGCTTTGGTCGTCGCGCCGATCGTCTCGATGATCATGACCTTCAAGGTGCGCGGCGAACAGAAGCGGCAGGCCTTCCTGCTGGAGGTGCTGCTGGCGCGCCGCGAAATGCCGCCGGTTCCCCCGCCGAAGCCTGTTCCGCCCCCCGTGGTGACTCCCGTGCCCGTTGAAAAGACGGTCATCGTGACGCCGCCTGCTCCGCCGGTCAGGCCGGTTCCGATCGCCGCCACCGTGGTGCCGTCCCTGCCGCCGGCCCCGCCTCCGGAGCCGAACGCGATGCAGGTCAAGGCCGTCGAAGCCCTGAAGAAAATCTGGAACTGGATCGTGATCGGCGACGAGTTCCGCCGGCCGGGGACGTCTTGGGAGTATGCCGTGGCGACGAACTGGCTCCTGCGGGTCGGCATCGTGGTCGTGGTGGTCGGGGTCGGATTCTTCCTGAAGTACTCCATCGAGCACGGGCTGCTAGGCCCGCAGGCCCGTGTGGCGATCAGCGTCCTGACGGGCGTGGCCATGCTGGTCGGCGGGGTCCGGTTGGTCGGGAAGCCCTACCATCTGCTGGGTCAGGGCTTGATGGGCGGCGGACTGGCGATCCTTTACTTCAGCATGTTCTCCGCCAGCAATCTGTATCACCTGATCGGGGTCCTGACAGCCTTCGGCCTGATGGCGCTGGTGACGTTGGTCGCCGGCACCCTGGCGGTACGGCTGAACTCGCTGCTTGTCGCCGTGCTGGGCATCCTCGGCGGTTACGGAACCCCCGTCATCCTCAGTACCGGCGCGAAGAATTTCCCCGGCCTGTTCGGCTACATGCTCCTGCTCGGGGTCGGCATTCTGGGCATCGCCCGCCGCCGGAACTGGCCCCTCCTGAACTATCTGGGACTGGTGCTGACCTACGGATTGGCGACGGCGGCGATCGCGAATCAGTATGTTGCGGCCGATTTCGTCGACGTGCTGCCGTACCTGATCGGCTTTTTTGTCCTCTACGCCGCGGTGATGATCCTGCACAACCTGGCCCATGGCGAGAAGGCCGGATTGCTGGAACTGCTCGGCATCATGGCGAATGCGCTGATGTTCTTTGGCCTGACTCACCGGGTCATCACGGTCGGCCACCCGGAGAAGTTCGCGGCCATTCCGGCCCTGGCGCTGGCGGTGTTCTTCGTGGTGCTGACGCGGGTGTTCCTCGCGCGAGGCCGGAAGGATCGCGGTCTGCTTTACACCTTCCTCGCGCTGGCCGCTCTGTTCACGGCCCTGACGCCGCCGCTCGCATTGTCCCGGCAGTGGATCACGGCAAGCTGGGCGTTGCAGGGGGTGGTGATGCTGTGGCTGGCTGGAAAGATCGAGAGCCGGTTCCTGCGCCTGCTCGGGTCGGCGGCGTGCCTGTTGGCGGTGGGTCGGCTTGCGTTCTGGGATCTGCACCGGCAGTTCGCAGGATGGCTGCCGCCGGATACCGCCTGGGACGCCTACCTGAAAATCTTCGGCGAACGACTCCTGTCGGTGGGGGTCCCCATCGCCGCGCTCGGGGTGGCCTGGAAACTCCTGCGCCAGCCCCCGGCCAGGGGCGACCTCGCGGTGGCTCCGGAAAACGACATGGCGTCCGCCGCATGGCAGGGCCCGGCCGGCGGGATCATTGCCGCGCTGGGGTGCGGGGTCCTGTTTGTCTATGCCCACTTTGAACTATACCGGACCTGCGGGTTCTTCTGGCCGTCCCTGGCCGTTCCATCGATGACGTTGGCGTGGTTCGCGCTGGGAGTGTTCCTACTGGCGGTGGCGCGGCAGGATGGCGCCCGCTGGATTTCGGTGGCGTTGGGGCTTGTCTCGACCGGCCTGGTGCTCAAGTTGTTCGGGTTCGACATGGACGGCTGGCAGTTAAACAGCGACGTGTGGTGCTATGGGGGCGATTACCTGGCCGGTCCGGTCCTGATCCGGTTTGCGGACTTCGGGGTCTGCCTGGCCCTGCTCGGGATGATCTTTGCGCAGACACGGGGGCGGGAGCCGGGACGGGGGATCGGCCTCGCCACAGGGATTGCCGGGCTGGTCCTGTTGTTTGTGTATCTGTCGCTGGAGACCAACACCGTGCTGGGCCGGTTCGTGCCCGGGCTCCGCGCTGGCGGCATCACGATGCTTTGGGCCGCCTATGCGCTCACGCTGCTGCTTTTCGGCCTGGGCAGGGGCGTGCCGGGGCTGCGCTATGCCGGCCTGCTGGGCTTTACGGTGGTGACGTGGAAGATATTCTTCGTGGACCTGGCCCATCTTGATGCGCTCTACAAGATTGTGGCCTTCATCGTTCTCGGCATCATGCTGCTGGCCGCCGCGCTGGTTTATCTGAAGTGCCGGTCGCGATTTCAACCCCCAACGGAAGGAGCCCCCTCGTGAAATCCGCCCTGTTGTCCTGGTTGGCCGTCATTCCCGGGTTGGCGGTTGGCGCCGTGAACCCCGATCATTTCCGGTTCGACCGGGCCTTGGAGGGACCCGCGCCTGCCCGTACGGAGGCCGTGGCCGCGCCGTTTGATGCGGTGCTGCACCGGGTCGCCGCCGAAAGGTATGCCGACGTCCGGGTGATCGACGACCGCGGCACGGAGATTCCCTGTGCGGTCGAGAAGGTCCTCATCAATGAGACGCGCATCGTGCATCGTCCGGTCGCCTCGCGGGCGACAGCGGTGAAGGAGTTGCCCGGCAACCGGATCGAGGCCGAATTCGTTCTGGAGCGTGAGGAGTATCGGGCGGACGGGTTTACGGTCGCCACGCCGCTGCGCGATTTCGTCCGGGCCGTCACCGTTCAGGGGAGTACGGACGGTGCAACCTGGCAGCCGCTGGTTCGGGACGCGGACATCTTCGACTACAGTCGTTACCTGGATGTGCGCCGGACGGAGGTGGCGCTGCCGGCGGGGTCGGGCCCGCATTTCCGGGTGGAACTCGGCAATGCGTCGGAGGAGCGGGTTCAGCCTCTCGTCAAGTTGGTCAGTCAGAAGGGCGGGCAGGATGCGGGGGCGGAGATCCGGACTCAGGAATTGTTGAATACCCCGTTCCGCATGGACAGCATTGCGTTCTGGCGGAACGAGACCGTGGTCGAGAACCAGCGTGAGGTCCGGCGCGAATGGGAGTTGCCCGCGCCGACGGTCGTCGAGAACGACCGCGAAAAAGTCACCGAGATCACCGTGGAGATCGGGCGGCTGCCCCTCAACCGGCTGGTGCTGGTGAGCACCTCGAAGAACTTCAGCCGCCTTGCCCGCGTCCAGATCCTGGCCGTCGAGAACGGGGTGTCGCGGTGGCGCGACCTGGCCGAGGCGCGGGTGCTGGATGTGGATCTGCCCGGATTTGCCCGGACTGAACTGGAAATCAATTTTCCGGAGCAGCGGGTGGAGCAATTGCGCGTGACCGTTCGCAATGGAGACAACCCGCCGCTGGCGGGGCTGAGGCTGCGCGGTTTCGGGCCGGTGTACCGGGTGGTGTTGCTGGCTGAGCCGGGCCGGGCTTACCGCCTGCTGTATGGGGGCGAGAACCTGACGGCGCCGGTGTATGATCTCGACCTCGTGCTGACTCCGGTCCGGCAGGGATTGCAGCCGGCGGCACGGACGCTGGGTCCGCCCCACGAGAATACCGCCTACAAGCCAGCCCGCGCCGGGTTTGGCGCCTGGCTCAATCATCCGGCGTTTATGACCGCCGCGATCATTCTGGCGGCCCTCGTGCTGCTGATCGTGCTGGCCCGCTCCCTCAAGCGGGTCGGCGGCGCGCTGGACGGCGAGGGATCGGGTTGAGCGCTCAGCCGCAGGAACAGCCGCAGCCTGCTTGTCATATCAGGTCTGATTCCTGGTCCTGAATTCGGCCAGGGAGCGAACGGTGATGGTGTCGTCAAGGGGGTAGGAACGCGTGCCGGGGTAAACCACCCAGAGGTGGTCCAATTCCGTGTCGGTTATGGCGATTCGCATGGACCGGGTGATCTGGGGCGCATCGGCGCGTTTGAACTCGACGCCGATGCGTTGACCTCCGACGACCAGAATCAGGTCGAGTTCCGAGCCGCTATGAACGGAGTAGAACCAGGCTTGGTCCGGTTGCTGGGACTGGAGGACTTCTTCGAGTGCGAAGCCCTCCCATGAGGCTCCCAGTTTTGGATTTGTGAGCAGGTCGGTGGTGGATTGGATGCCGCAAAGGCTGTGGTAGATTCCTGAGTCACGGAAATAGATTTTGGGAGTTTTGACGAGCCGTTTCCCGAGATTGGCATGCCAGGGGAGCAGGCGCCGGATCATGTAGGTTTGTTCCAGCGCGTCAAGATAGGCGCGTGCGGTATTGGGCGCGACACCCAATGACGCCGCCATCTCGCTGCCATTCCACAACTGGGCATGGTAATGGGCAAGCATGGTCCAGAACCGCGCCATGAGGGAAGGGGAAAGCCCAAATCCCAAGGCGGCAAGATCCCGTTCAAGAAAGGTCCGGACGAAATTTTTCCGCCAAGTCACGCTGCTTTCATCGTCGGCGGCCAGAAAAGAGCGGGGGAACCCGCCACGTTGCCAGAGCTTATCCTGAGCATCGGCTGGCAATTCTCCCAGATCAAATCCGCGCATTTCAATGATTTCGATGCGGCCTGCCAATGACTCGGATGCCTGGCGGGAGAGTTCCGGCGAGGCGCTGCCCAGAATGAGGAAGGTTGCCGGTTGCCCCTCGCGGTCCGCAAGAACACGCAGTATGGGGAATAGCCGGGGTTGTCGCTGGGCTTCATCAATAACCACCAGACCGCGGAGCGCTTGCAGGGCTGTCATCGGGTTCTCCATGAGTTGACCGATGATCGGGTCCTCCAGATCGAAATACTGGGGATGGTCAGAAGCAATAAGCTGCCTTGCCAGAGTGGTTTTTCCGCATTGGCGCGGACCAAGAATCGCCACCACTGGATTTCTCTCAATGGCCTTCTTAACGCGGGAAAGATAGTTTGCCCTCGTAATCATGGTTGAAATATTGCATTGCCACTGCCAAATATCAAGTATTATATCTCAAAGAGGCCAGAATGCGTGCTGTGGCGGGGCCCTCAACCGCCCGCATGAAGTAGGCTTTCTGCCCCTGCTGCGCTGCCTTGTTGATTGAATCAGCATACAACCTGACTCCGTCATTGCATAAAGCCTACTTCGTGTCATCACAACCAAGGAATGTCCACCTGCAACCATCGTGCCGACAATATGTTTCGCATTGACGCCGGAATTTCGGCCCCATACCCTTACCCCCAGATCAATCATATTCTAGACAATCTGAAGTAAGCTCAATAACACTGTTAGGATCGAAGATGAGAGAATATGATCAACTTGCTGGATCTGGATGGTACGCATCCCACAGAAACCCCCAAATAGGAATCGAAGACGTGTCCCGCTTGGTTGCGTCGCTGCCACATGGGGCGACCATTCTGGACTTGGGGTGCGGAGACGGTATTCCGATTTCACGGTTCCTGATCGAACGTGGATTTAGCCTTTATGGAATCGACAGTTCTTCCAAGATGATCGAGCAATTCGCCCGCAATCTACCCGGTGTACCGAGCGAGTGCTCCGACCTGCTGCAGTCCGGTCTATTCGGCAGGGACTTCGATGCGATCATTGCCTACGGCCTTATGTTCCATCTCCCGCCGACCAAACAGGCGGCGGTGATCGCTAAAGTCTCAGATCATCTTATGGAAGGTGGCAAGTTCCTCTTCAATTCGTCTAGCGAGCAAGGTGAAACCGTAAGCAA
>SESH01004813.1_pt1 | contig 12646 bp, 13 predicted proteins | sample 3171561 | NCBI WGS metagenome assembly SESH01 (sample SAMN10866947, study PRJNA518727) | freshwater metagenome | biome: subpolar coniferous forest; feature: holomictic lake; material: water; isolation source: holomictic Lake 442 2011 16.5 m and 2014 13 m | place: Canada: near Kenora, Ontario
GGCTATCGTGAACCCGAGCACGGGATGGCGGAGGTTGCTGGCAATCTCTGCCAACGGTGCCAGCACGAAGACGCGCTCGGCCAGTCTGGGATGAGGAATCTCCAGGTCCGGCAGCTTCGTCACTTTGTCACCATAAAACAGCAGATCGATATCGACCAGCCGCGGGCCAAACCGCAAGCCGGGCAAGCGACCCAATTCAAGCTCCAACGCCTTGACACACGCCAGCAACTCCAGCGGTAACATTTTAGTGGTTGCGGCCAACGCCATGTTGAGGAATGGTGGCTGGTCCAGCACATACATCGGCGCAGTCTCATAGAGCGACGATACCGCAGTTACCTCCAGCCGGGCCGAAAGCTCCGACACCGCCCATCGTAAATTCAAGGCGCGATTGCCCAAATTGCCACCCAACGCCAGCATTACCGTGACCATGCCGCCGCCACTCCTTATTTTCCGCCAAGACCGCCGACATTAGCGCCTTCCCCAGAGATTATCCTGAAAGCCGCACTGGGCGCTTGACGGCGGTCGTCGGCGCGGATTAAAAGGCACGACTGTCGCCGTCTGCGGGCTATAAGGCACCACCGTTGCCATGTGGCTGCGCCCGGCGGATGATGTTTTTTATCATCAGGCTTATTAGTAAAGGATTTCTCCGATGGCACGTCGGTGTGAAGTAACCGGCAAGGGTACGCAGTTTGGCAATAACGTCAGCCATGCCAATAACAAGAACCGTCGGCGTTTCCAGCCAAACCTTCAGGAAACCTCCCTGCTGAGCGACGCCCTTGGCCGGATGGTTCGACTGCGCATGTCGGTCCATGGCATTCGTTCGATCGAACATCGCGGCGGTCTGGATGCATACCTATTGTCTTCCCAGGATACGATTCTGAGTTTAGGTGCCCGTCGGATCAAGCAGCGCATCGTTAAGGCCAAGGAAAAGGCCAGCGCCGCCGCCTGACCGTCACGGCTCGCCATCAATAACCCGGCGCGCGGTTTCATAATCGAAACCGGCGCGTCCCAAGGCTGCGAGATCGCGAGCACGAAGCTTCGCCCGCTGATCTGCAGCCGCTTGACCCAGATCCCGAAACGGTCCCAGGCGCCGCCGCCGGGCTAATATCTTTGCCGCAGCAAGGTTTGCCGAGTCGCCCCCCTCCTCCCCGTCACTAGCATCTCGGTCACTAGCATCTCGGTCTCTAGCATCTCGGTCGCGATCGATCCGCCCGAGAGCCGTCGCCGTAGTCTCCTCATCGACACCACGACTGGCAAGATGGCTACGAATGGCGCGTGATGATGCACCATGGCGGCGCAGACTAGCCGCCTTCGCCTCCGCATAACTTGCATCGTTGAGCAGGCCAGTGCGGAGATAGCGTTCAATCAGCTCCTCTACCCAAGCGCGGCATTCGGCGCGGGCGGCGCGGTTAACGCGCCCTTCGGCGCGGGCGGCGGGGTTAACGAAGGGAACTTCACCCTCGCGGCCTTCTTCTTCCCGGCAAGAGCGCTCGACTCGCGCCAACAGCACACGCCGCAGGCTGGACGCAGACGCCGCGTAGCGCTCTAGGTAGCGCAAGGCCGCCCTATCCAGTCGCTCGAGGCTTACCGGCGGTGGCGGCGGCCGTTCCTTCCCGGCCCTCTTCATCATCCGGCCCTCTTCATCATCCAACAGAACCGCGCCTATGCTCTTCCAGGCGTGGCAACATTTCGACAAGGTTACAGGGGCGGAGCCGGCTGTCGAGCTGCCACTTAAGGATACCCTCCCAGGCGTCCCGGCAGGCCGAGGGTGAGCCGGGCAGGGCGAACAGGTAGGTACCGCCAGCAACCCCGCCAGTCGCGCGGCTGAGCATAGTCGAGGTGCCTATCTTGTCCTGGCTTTGCTGGCGGAACAATTCGCCAAAGCCAGGAATTTCCTTTTCATAAAGCGCCGTGAACGCTTCCGGCGTCACGTCGCGTCCGGTGACACCGGTACCACCGGTGGCGATAACCACGTCGATGCCGCTGTCGGCAATCCAGCTGCGGAGCTGATTCTGGATAGCGCCTACCTCGTCCTTGACGATGGCACGCCCGGCAAGTCGGTGGCCACTTGCGGTAAGCAGCGCCACCAGGGTATCGCCAGAGCGGTCGTCAGTGGTGGCGCGGGTATCAGAAACCGTCAACACCGCGACGTTGATCGGCTGAAACGGCCGTGATTCATCAATTTTCGACATCGACATGGATGGCCACCTGGGTCGTTTTATCTTCGGCGGGCGTATAAACGGGCCAGTTGCCTGCGGCAATGGCGTCGAGCGTCACGGTCGGCTGACCAAGACGGGTCTGATAGATCCAGTAATTGGCCAAAACCTTGCGGACATAGTCGCGGGTCTCATGCATCGGAATGCTCTCGATGAACAACAGCGGATCATTGATGCCCTCGAGATCCTGACGCCAGCGCAGTAGATTGGAAGGCCCGGCGTTGTAAGCTGCGGTGAGGTGGAACAAGTTACCGGCAATCGGCTGGCTAGCCAGCAGGGTAGCCACATAGCGCTGACCCAACATAAGATTCCATTGGGGATCGAACAGTTGCGGCCGGGCCGCCCCGGTATAGTCGCCGCCACCGCCGACATCATGGGCCGTTTCGGGCATCAGCTGCATGACACCGGTAGCGCCGGCCCGGCTGATTAGCCGCGTCTCAAAGCGCGACTCCTGGCGCATGATTGCAAACAGCAACGCCCGATCAACGTTAAATCCCTCCGGCGGCGTCCAGTGCGGCAATGGATAGAGCGCGGCGTCATAGGTGGCGCCGTCGGGCGCGGCCACCGCATTGCCCACCCGCAGAGCCAGCGCTGGCAATCCGGCGTCATTGGCCAGTGCCACCAGCGCCTCGGCCAACAGCGCGTTGCCGCGCGGGTGAATGCGGCGCAAGGCCTGCTCGGCTAGATCATACTGACCAATCTGGAGCATGGCGATAGCACGATAACCGTTCTTGGTAGAACCGATAGCGATTAGATGGCGCACGCTCAAACGCGGCACCCGCCACTGGAAGACACTGGCCCGCCCCAACATCCTTGCCGCAATCTGCCCATAAAAAGTGCGGTCGAATCGGGCTGCACGCTCCAGCCAGCGCCTTGCATCATCGGCACTACCGCAGCGCCCGGTTGCCCGAGCCGCCCAGAAGGCCGCGCCCGAAGCCTGCCACGGCGGCAAAGTATCAAGGACGGCCATTGCCTGGAAGTGCTGTGCTGCGGTCTTGGTGTCACCCTGGCGCCATGCTGCCATACCGGCGATCCAGTAGGCGCTTGGCACGTCCTCACCCGAGCGGGCGGCACTGGCCGAAGCCAACGATAAAGCCGTCCTTGTGCTGCCGTCGTAAAACAACGCCGCCGCAATGTGGGTGCGCAGCGTGTCATAATCCGCAGCCTCGAGTCGCCGCGTCAATGCGTCGTCGCCGAGCACCTTAAGCGCCGCCCCGACCTTGCCCGCTCGTAAAAAGCCCTCAATACGATCATAGACCGGCCCACCGGCGACCCGACGGATGAACGATCGGCTGCGCGGCGCAACCATTCCTGCCACTCCCTCGCCGGCAGTCGCCTTTTCCTCCAGTGCGCCATTAAGGGGCTCGGCACCCGGCAACTCAGGCAATGGCGCACTACTTTTGGGTTGGCGTGCCAGGGCCAGTGCGTAAATGCGTTCGGCACCGGCCTGATCGCCATTGCGCTTCAGCCACAACCGCAACTCGTCATAACCTGCCCGAGGTGACGACTGCTGTAGGTAGCGCTGGCGCTCGACCTGACCGAGCAGGCGACGGTCGCGCAGGCCGGAAATCTCGCTGTCGGCGGCGTCCCATTGGCTATTCGCCTGAAACTCGAAGATGTGTCGATAGCGCGCGACGTCGTCATCGCCAAGTCGAAACGGGCGCAACGCCGGATGATTACCACCGATTAGGAACGCCAGGGTCCGCGCCGCACCGATGGCCTCCGGCCGGGCCTGATACTCATCGGGGGACTCAGACGACCCCGATGCGCCATCGGCCGCCGCGAAAGCCTCGACCCGCTCACCGTCGTCTCCGAGCCCTTCAGACTTGGTTGCCTCGGGGCTGGTAGCCTCCGGGCTGGTTGCCTCCGGGCCTACTCCGTTATCCCCGCCATAATCAGCTTGAACAGCCCCGCCGACTCGCATCGTTATAGCCGCCGGGTGGGCAAGACCGAGCAATAGCGCCGTTGCGGCTGCTCCAATCCGAAATTTCCTTGCGAGCGCCGATCGCGGCCGCCTGATGAGACAAATTTCGCGCATCTGTCTCAGATATCTTCAAAAGCCACTGATGGCAAGAGAACAATTCAATTCCCCGCCCAAAAAGCCAAGCAGCTTTGCTACGCAAGCTAATGATTGTTAACCATTAAAATATTAACTACTGATTAATTATTCGCTTGATTGAGATGAGGTCCAGCCAAGCCTCAGCCTTCAGGTGCGGGGTATGCAGAAGGTAGGCGGGATGATAGGTAATGATCGCTTTGCTCGCCTGCGGCATTCCAGACGCCCGGTATTGGAACCACCGACCTCGCAGCTTGGTTATAACCCCCGTCTGATTTAACAATATCTTGGCGGCTGGAAGGCCGAACACTACCACAACTAGCGGATTCACCAGTGCGATATGACGTTCGATGAAGGGCAGGCACAAGGATATTTCCGCAGGAGTGGGGCTGCGATTGCCCGGCGGACGCCAAGGCAGGATGTTGGCAAGATAAGCCTGGGTGCGATCAAGACCGATAGCGGCGAGCATGCGGTCGAGCAACAGGCCGGCCTCGCCAGCAAATGGCCTGCCCTGCCGATCCTCATCTCCGCCCGGAGCCTCGCCGATCAACATCAACCTGGAGTGTGGGTTGCCATCGGCAAACACTAAATTGGTAGCGGTATGCTTAAGAGAACAACCATTGAACTGTTGCAGCGCCGCCTCCAAAGCGGCAAGGTCGCCGGCCGCAGCAGCTATAGCGCGCGCATCGTTGACGGCGTTGACGGCCGTGCCACCACTCACCACCTCTTCAATCGGCCTCCGAGTCGCCACGTCGGCAACGGAGGCGTCGGCCTTGGACACGGATAGCTGCGCCGGGCGGCGGGCTGGAACCAGCCGCAATGCCAGGGTGGTCCAATCGGTAGGCGACTCGGCAATCGCCTCGTCCGCCCCAATCTCAATCTGCCAGCACAAGGCGGCAATGATGTCAGCTGTATCGAGCATAACCGATGATGGCACGACCACAGCCCGGGTCCGACCGGAATTTTCGAGTCGCCTTTGTATTTGACGGTGGTTTTGTATTATCTCTGCCTGATACCTGGATAAGCCTGATATCCGGAGCTGTGACAGGAACGGCCGAACAAACCGCTTGAGGGGAGCCATTGTATGGAACGCGAAGTCATGGAGTATGACGTCGTCATTGTAGGTGGCGGCCCGGCTGGACTGGCAACCGCGATCAGACTTAGGCAGCTAGCGGCTGAACATGATCACGAGATCAGCGTCTGCGTCCTGGAAAAGGGCTCAGAAATTGGCGCGCACATCCTTTCGGGTGCTGTAATCGAGCCTCGCGCCCTTGACGAGTTGCTGCCCGACTGGCGCAATCAAGGCGCACCGCTGGTCACGCCCGCAACCAAGGACCGTTTTTACGCCATGACCGACCGCTGGCGAATTCCATTGCCGGTGGCGCCGCCAATGAACAACGCTGGCAATTATGTCGCGAGCCTGGGCCAGCTGGCACGCTGGCTGGCTCAACAGGCCGAGCAAATGGGCGTAGAAATCTATCCCGGCTTTGCCGCCGCCGAAGTCCTATTTGACCAATCCGGCACGGTCACGGGCGTCGCCACCGGCGACATGGGGCTAGCCAAGGACGGAAGCCAGACCGACCGCTACACATCAGGTGTAGAACTTCGCGCAAAGCAAACAGTGTTCGCCGAAGGGTGCCGTGGCTCGCTGACCAAGACCCTGATGGCGCGCCTTAAGTTAGACAAGGACTGCGATCATCAGTCATATGGCATCGGCATCAAAGAGTTATGGGAAGTTGATCCAGCCAAGCATGAGCCTGGATACGTCAGCCACTCGATCGGCTGGCCGCTCGACCTCGGCACCTATGGCGGCTCATTCCTCTACCACCTTGAAAACAATCAGGTAGCCATCGGCTTTGTCGTCGGTCTTGACTATGTTAATCCGACTTTGTCGCCCTTTGAAGAGTTCCAGCGCTTTAAGAGCCACCCGGCGGTACGGCCTGTGCTAGAAGGCGGAAGGTGCATCGCCTATGGTGCCCGTGCCCTGGTCGAGGGCGGCTTCCAGGCGATTCCCAAGCTGACCTTTCCGGGCGGGATGCTGGTCGGGGATTGCGCTGGCTTCATGAACTCCACGAAGATCAAGGGCACCCATACCGCCATGAAGTCCGGCATGACCGCAGCCGAGGCGATCTTCGATCACTTCCGCCGCGACTCGGAAGAAGCCGAAGTCACCGCTTATACTGGCCTACTCAAGGATACCTGGCTGTGGCAGGAGCTGTTCCGCGCCCGCAACATTCGCCCCTCCTTCCAGTGGGGCCTAGTGGTCGGCATCGGGCTGTCGGCACTCGACACCTATCTTTGGCGCGGCAATGCACCCTACACCCTGCACCTCCACCACGCCGACCATCAGACCTTGCACAAGGCCGCCGACTGCAAGCGAATCATCTATGCCAAGCCTGATGGCGTCATCACTTTCGACCGCCTTTCCAGCCTCGCCTTCGCCAATGTCAGCCACGAAGAAAATCAGCCAAGCCATCTCCGGCTGCACGACCCGGCATTGGCGATCAACGTCAACCTCGCCCACTATGACGCGCCGGAAACTCGTTACTGCCCGGCCGGTGTATATGAAATTGTCGCCGGGGAAATTGTCGCCGGGGAGATCAGGTCACAGCCACACCTGCAAATCAACGCCGCCAACTGCCTTCACTGCAAAACTTGCGACATCAAGGACCCAGGCCAAAACATCACCTGGGTGGTGCCGGAAGGCGGCGGTGGACCGATCTACTCCAACATGTGACCTTTGTGTACCTTTTAAGGCCTTCATGATCGCTCATTCACGGAAACAGTCGCGTCGTGGCCCAGCCACCGCCGCCGCCGGGTTCGCCGACGGCGCTGTAGAGAATCCTCTCGTGAAGGCGGAATGGACGATCGCGCCAGAACTCAATGCAGCGGGGGAGCACACGAAATCCCGACCAATGGGGCGGACGCGGCACCGCGCCGATACCATGCCGGATGGCGAACTCGGCCACGCGCTTTTCCAAGACCCATGGACCCTCCAGCGGCCGCGATTGGCTGGAAGCCCAAGCGCCAATCTGGCTGCCACGTGGCCGACTTTGGAAGTAGTCGTCGGCCTCAGCATCACTCACCATCTCCACCGGGCCGTCGATTCTTACCTGCCGTTTCAGGGACTTCCAGTGGAAGCACAGCGCCGCCTCACCGGTCGCCCTAAGCTCAATTCCTTTACGACTCTCCAAATTGGTGTAAAAGACGAAGCCACGGGCATCTGCGCCTTTGAGCAGGACCATCCTGACCGAGGGACGGCCCCTGGCATCGACGGTCGCCAATGACATAGCATCGGCATCGTTCGGCTCGGACCGTTCAGCATCAGCGAGCCAGTGACGGAACAATTCGATTGGACAGGTGTTAGTATCTTCGCTCATGAGCGTTGCAACCGGTGCTTTGGTGACTGTTCACAGTTAGGTCACAATAGCCTATATATAGCAATGTTCGCCAGCCACGGCGTCCCCAGTCGTGGCGTCCGCAGTCTAAGCGCCCCCCCAGTTACGACGCTCAGGCATGTGCAATTATCGTGAAGGAAGGTAACTGGATAATCTTATCTCCCACTTGAGGGGACAGCCAATGTGGAACAGGAGAATAGCCCCCGGTGTGGCCATAGTTTTGGCCCTAGCCGCCTGCGAAACCGGGGGGACCAAGCAGACCGTAGGCACTCTCGGCGGCGCTGCGGGTGGTGCCTTGCTTGGCTCCCAGTTCGGCAGCGGTTCCACCAAACTCGTGGCAGTGGGCCTTGGCACCTTGCTTGGTGCCTTTGCTGGCAGCTCGGTTGGCAAGTCGCTCGACCAAAACGACCAGATGGTCGCCGAGCGCGCCACCCGTCAAGCCTATAATGCACCGATCGGCCAATCGATCACCTGGGATAACCCTGAAAGCGGCCACCAGGGCAGCATCACCCCAGTCAAGAACGGCCGTGACGCCCAGGGCGCCTATTGTCGAGAGTTCCAGCAAAGCATCGTGGTCGGTGGGCGCACCGAGCGAGGCACCGGCACCGCCTGCCAGCAGCCCGACGGCAGTTGGCGAATCGTGTCGCAGTAACCCGCGTTCGACAACCCAGGAGGGAAGCACCACCCCGTGGCTACACCGCGCGATCCCTATCATGTGCTCGGGCTTGGCCGAAACGCCAGCGCCGACGAGCTGAAGCAGGCCTACCGTCGCCTAGCAAAGCAATTTCACCCCGACCTCAATCCGGGGCGAGGTGACATTGAGCAGCGTTTCAAGGAGGTCTCAGGCGCGTATACTCTGCTGTCGGACCCGGCCAAGCGGCGACGTTTTGACGCAGGCGAGATTGATGCCGCCGGTGCCGAGCGCTCTGATTTCGGCTTCCATCGGTCCCGTTCTGGGCGCGGAGCCAAAGGGCGGGCGGGGCCGGGGGCGGATCCCTTTTCCAGCTTTTCCCCCGACGACATTTTTGCTGATTTGTTCGGCGGCTCGCGTCGCGAGTCGAAAGCCCGTGGTGCCGAGATCGAGTATTCGGTCACGGTTACATTTGTTGAGGCGGCAGTTGGCGGCAAGCGCCGGGTCAACCTGTCGAACGGCAAAAGTCTCGATATAACCATCCCGCCTGGCACCGAAAATGAACAGAAATTGCGGCTCAAGGGTCAGGGCATGCCCGGCAGCGCTGGCGGTCTGGATGGTGACGCCATTGTTCAGGTTCAAGTCGAACCCCACCCTTTTTTCACCCGCAAGGGCAACGACATCCATGTCGCGTTGCCGGTGACTTTGCCCGAGGCGCTACTCGGTGCCACCATCAAGGTGCCGACTCTAAACGGCACGGTGGCGCTCAAGGTGCCGAAAGGCTCCAACACCGGTGCGGTGCTGCGCCTCAAAAACAAGGGTATCGTCGACGCCAAAGATCACAGCACCGGCTTTCTTTTCGTTACGCTGAAGGTGGTACTGCCCGACCCGCCCGATGCCGAATTGACCCAGTTCGTCGAGAAATGGGCGCACCACCGTTCCTATGAAGTTCGCAAGAAAGCAGGGCTGGAATGACTGAGTTAAACGACGGCGCTAGTGGCGGCCCCGGCGGCAGCCAATACGGCGCTTTGGGGCATCGTCATTTGTTCTTGGGCAGCCGACATCACCGCAATGAGCGACGCACATTATTCGTGATCGCCATCACCACCGTCATGATGGTGGGTGAGATTGTTGCCGGAACCATTTTTGGCTCGATGGCATTGGTTGCCGATGGCTGGCACATGGCTACCCACGCCGGCGCGCTGGCCATCACCGCCGCCGCCTATCTGTTTGCCCGCAGTCACGCCGATGATCCCCGGTTCAGCTTTGGAACCGCAAAACTCGGCGACCTTGCCGGCTTTGCCAGCGCGATCATTCTTGGCGTAGTTTCAGTGCTGATCGCAGTTGAGGCCGGAAGTCGGCTCGTTCAGCCGGTGCCGATCGCCTTTGATGAGGCGATCATGGTCGCGGTACTCGGCTTAGCTGTTAATCTCGCCTCCGCTTGGTTGCTTCAAGATCACGGACATGATCACGGTCATGGACATGATCATAATCATGCTCACTCTCACGCTCACGAGGATGATCACAAGCACGGACGCGACCACAATCTGCGCGCGGCGTATGCCCACGTCCTGACCGATGCCCTGACCTCGGTGACCGCCATCGTCGGATTATTGGCTGGCCGAATTTATGGTTGGGTTTGGATGGACCCAATGATGGCGGTTATTGGCTCGCTGGTGATCGCGGCTTGGTCGTTCAGGTTGATCAGCGACAGCGGCGCAGCACTCCTCGACATAACTCCCGACCACGACATGATCAAACGAGTACGTGTACACCTTGAACGGGATGGCGACCGCATCACCGACTTGCACCTCTGGCGTCTGGGTCCTGGCCACCTTGGCCTGATCGTGTCGCTGGAAAGTAACACCCCACGCAGTCCCGCCGAGTACAAGGCTCGCCTCTCCGGCATCGGACTCCTGTCTCACATTACCATTGAAGTTCAGGGCGCCGGGGTTCAGGCGCGACTCAGCGACCCATCTTGAGCAGCGCCGATTTGATGTCTAGAAGTTCGGAGCGCAAGGCCAGAAGCTCCCGACGATGCCAAGTGGACAAGGCACCGGAAACCTCCTTCCGTACCAACGGAGGAGGTGCGGCGGATATGGCCTCGGGACGATAAACCGGGACCAGCGCCGCAACCGGGGTTTGCGCTTCCACCTCCGCTGCCAAAGTATCATCTGCTTCCACAGTGTCATCCGCTTGCGCAGTATCCCCCACTTCCGCAGTATCCTCCGCTTCCGCAGGACCGTCATCACCGTCACCGTCAGGGTCGGCGTCAGCGTCAGCGTCAGGGATCTCACCGACAAATTCGTCAGGCGTGTCAGTTGCGACTTCTTCGGGAATCCCAACGGTGTTTTCTTCGGTGAACACCTCGGCTTCACCATCGGAATCGCGGCTGTGCGGATCCTTCAGCAGGCGCTGTACGCCCTTGATGGTATAGCCTTCGCTGTAAAGAAGTCGCTGTATCCGGCGCAGCAACGTCACGTCTTCGGGCCGGTAATAGCGCCTACCGCCGCCGCGCTTGAGCGGGCGAACTTGGGGAAACTTGGTCTCCCAAAAACGCAAGACGTGCTGCGGCACCTCCAGCTCGTCCGAAACCTCACTGATGGTCCGGAATGCGGTCGCCGACTTGACCACCGCGCGCGGCCGTACTGCTTCCTTTTCCATACTCGCCCTCAGGACGCCCCGGCGCCTTCAGCTTCGGTCATAACCTCATTGATCCGGCTCTTCATCACATGACTGGCCCGGAAGACCAACACTTGGCGCGGCAGGATCGGAACCTCTTCCCCAGTCTTGGGATTGCGACCGATTCGCTGGCCTTTATGCCTTATTGAAAAACTGCCAAAGGACGAAATCTTGACCGTCTCGCCGCGAGCAAGAGCATCCGAAATCTCGTCAAGGATGGTTTCGACAAGATCGGCGGACTCATTTCGCGACAGGCCAACCTCCTGATAGACAGCTTCACTGAGATGCGCGCGCGTTATAGTTTCGTTCGCCATAGCGATGACCCCACGAGAACCCGGAGCTGCAAACTAACGCTTGTGACTATGCCCGTCAATTCAAAAGCTTGGAAGTCGCGCCACATACAGCGCACGAGGCAAACCGACCACCTGCCGCACCAGCTACCAACGCACCAACTACCAACGCACCAGGGCCGAGCCCCAGGTAAAGCCGCCGCCCATGGCTTCCATCAGCAGCAGATGACCGGGCTGGATGCGGCCATCAGTTACCGCTTCGGTCAAGGCCAGAGGGATCGAGGCGGCGGAGGTGTTGCCATGATGATCGACCGTTACCACCGCTCGACCCACCGGCAGGCGCAGCTTCTTGGCGGTACTTTCGATGATTCGCAGATTGGCCTGATGTGGCACGAGCCAGTCAAGTTGCGTCGCATCAATGCCGTTAGCTACCAATGCCTCAGTCGCCACCTCACTAAGCCGAGTTACAGCATGACGAAAGACTTCCTGGCCGTTCATCCTAACGTGACCAACCGTCTTGGTAGTAGAAGGACCGCCATCAACCCACAGCGCTTGATAATGGCGACCATCGGCATGCAAATGTGAAGACAGAACTCCACGATCAGCAACGGAACCTTGGCCCTCGCCAGCTTCAAGCACTACCGCTCCGGCACCATCACCAAACAATACACAGGTAGTGCGATCTTCCCAATCGAGTATTCGCGAGAAGGTATCTGCGCCTATAACCAGCGCAACTCGGGCCTGACCCAACCTTATGAAGTTGTCGGCCACCGCCAGCGCATAGATAAAACCGGAACATACGGCCTGGATGTCAAAGGCGATGCCCTTGGTAATGCCCAGTCTAGCCTGAACCTTAACCGCCGTCGCCGGAAAGGTGTGGTCCGGCGTGGTAGTGGCCAGCACGATCAGGTCGACACGTTCGGCCGGCATATTGGCATAAGCCAGCGCCGCGTTAGCGGCCAACACCGCTAGATCCGAGGTGGTCTGACCCTCCCCGGCGATATAGCGACTGTGGATGCCGGTACGTTGGACGATCCACTCGTCGGATGAATCGACACGCGAAGCCAATTCCTGGTTGCCGACCACCCGGTCAGGTAGGCCAGCGCCACAGCCAATCATGAAGGATCGTACAACCATTCAGCTCGCCGCCGGTTCGACGACAGGAGCCGATGCCGCCCGCAAACATGGTAGTTCTTCCTTAATGCGTTCGTTGAATCCGTGCGCGGCGAGGTCATACGCTACGCAAATCGCATTGGCAAAACCGATCGCATCGGTGCCGCCGTGGCTCTTGACGCAGATGCCGCGCAATCCCAAGAACATCGCGCCATTGTAACGCCGGGGATCGGTTCGCAATTTAAGCTTTCTGAATGCCG
>SESH01109571.1_pt1 | contig 12625 bp, 5 predicted proteins | sample 3171561 | NCBI WGS metagenome assembly SESH01 (sample SAMN10866947, study PRJNA518727) | freshwater metagenome | biome: subpolar coniferous forest; feature: holomictic lake; material: water; isolation source: holomictic Lake 442 2011 16.5 m and 2014 13 m | place: Canada: near Kenora, Ontario
AGCGACTTTGCTCATGCCCTGGCCGACGGCCCCGCGCCGCTGTACCTCACCTGTCAGGAAGTCGCTGACCGCTGGCGTTGCTCCAAGGCGACGGTCTACCGCCGGATCGGTACGGGCAAGCTGGACACCATCGGTGACGGGGCGCTGCTGCGCGTCACGTTGGAGTCGCTGCTGCGCTACGAGGCTGAGATCATGAACCGCCGGAGGGCATCATGACCCGCGCACCCAAGGCTCGCGCCGATGGCGAAGGCTCGGCCTATGAAGAGGTTCCTGGCCGCTGGCGTGCGGCCCTGGTGATCGACGGCAAGACCGTGCGGCGTCGGGCGAAGACGGAAAAAGAAGCAAAGCGCAAATTCAAAGAGCTAGAGCGACTGCGCGATGCTCGGCTGAATATGGGTGAGGGCAAGCAGACCATCGAAGCGTGGATTACGCACTGGCTCACGGTGCTGCTACCGGGCAAACAGGCGAAGCCTAAGACCATCCAGGGGCATACCTATATCTGCGCCCACTACATCACACCCTACCTCGGCACACATCAACTGGTGAAGCTCACGGCCCAGCATATTGATGAGTGGCAGGCGATCCTACGGGCAAAAGGCTTGTCCGAGGGTACGGTAGCGAACGCTCGTAGGCGGCTCTCTGCGGCTCTTGAAGCCGCCCGTAAGCGCAAGCTGGTACCTGAGAACGTCGTGAAGCTCACCGACGCGCCGACATCTGCCGCACGACCACAGACGGTGCTTGATGAGCCGCAGATCGTGAAGCTCCTCGACAGCCTTGCCGACCATCGGCTCTATGCCTTCTATGCGCTGGCAATTGCTACCGGGATGCGTCAGGCAGAGCTATTTGGGCTGCGCTGGCCTGCTGTCAACCTGGAGGCGGGGGTGATCATCGTGCGTGAGCAGCTTCAACGTATCAAGGGGCAGGACGGGAAGCGCCAGATCCACCGTGAAAAAAGCACCAAGGGCGGCAAAGATCGCACCATCCCGATCAGCTCGGAGGTCGTCGCCTTGCTTCGCGCCCATCGCGTCCGTCAGATGCAAGAGCGGCTCATCTTGGGCGACCGCTATCACGGTGGCGATCTAGTGTTCACCTCCGAGGACGGGACGCCGCTGGAGGGTGGCGCGGTGTTACGCCAGTTCAAACGCGCCCTGGTTCGTGCTGAACTGCCCGAGGTGACATTCCACAGCCTGCGACATTCGGCAGGCTCGATCATGCTGGCCCACGGTGCCCAGCTCGAAGCCGTCAGCGATATCCTCGGCCATAGCAGCTCGGCAATCACCTCCGGAATTTACGCTCACAGCTTTGATGATGAACGACGCGACGCGGCAAATGTCGCGTCATCCGCCCTGTTCAGGAGGGCAAAATAAGATGGTAACTCCCACGGTGACACCCACGGGCATAAACGAACGCGGTACCCCTCATCAGGATACCGCGTTAGAAAGCGGAGCGGGCGACGCGGATCGAACGCGCGACCATCTGCTTGGAAGGCAGACGCTCTACCACTGAGCTACGCCCGCGTGCCGCGAATGTACCATATCTGCGACCGAAGCGCAAATCGGGCGCGGCTACGGCGCTTCGCTAGGCCGCGTGCGGCGCTCTCTGTGAGCGATGACCGGGGCCGGATTAGCGCGATCCCCACGCGGTTGTTGGGGAGCTGCAAGGCTAGTTCGGAACCCGTCGATGATCTGGTCTATTTTGGCGGGACTCGGTAGATCGTGACGTCGCCCTGCCGGAAGGCGATGGCGAGGTCACGGGCGAAGGCGGCGGCCGCCGGGCCGTAGATCCGCCGCTCGACCGGGCCGAGGTAGAGGTAGCGCACTTTGTAGCGATCAAGTATGGCCTGGGCCGCCGCGCCGTCGGTGGCCTTGTAGATCGCTGAGATGTCGCGCTCGCGGGTGGCGATCTCACTCTGCTGCGCTGGGTAGCCGCTGCGCCAGACCCGCTCGTGCCCGTCCATCCAGCCGAGTACGGTCTGCGCTCCGCTGATCGCGGCGGTTCGGCTGACTTCCTCGTAGTCGCAGTTGCAGAATCCGGTGAGGACGACATCCTGCGGGGCGACGTTGGCGGATATCCAGCGGGCGGCGGCTAGCTCGGCGGGGTGCGCGCGGGCCAGCAGGGCGAACCCGTCGAGGGTGCGCTCGGCGGGTAGCCAGGGCTCGGCCCAGCCCAGCAGGCCGATGGGGTAGGTTAGGGCACCGGCCAGGAGCAGGGTGGCCGGAGTCGCCCAGAGCCAGGTTTGCCAGCGCCAGCGGTCGGCCCGCAGGCTGGCCCAGGTGGCGTAGGCCGCCACAATGCCTAGCAGTATCCACGCCTGGTAGTAGAACTTGAAGACTGTGATCATCCGGCTCATCTGGCCATCCATGTGGTCGCGGATGTAGACGACCTCGGGTACCAGCAGGATCAGGCAGCCGACGGCGGCGGCCCATGCGGCGAGGGCTTCGCCGGGGGCGGAGGATCGCGCCCAGGCGCGCACGGCCAGCAGGGTCGCTAGGGGTATGAGGAAGAGCAGCGGGAATCCGAGCAGCGGGCCGGTCGGCGCGGAGATACACAATATGATATATATGTTTCGTTCGGCGGGGCCGTAGCTCCCCCCGCGCTTCCCCGCTGACAGAAAGGCACAGAGCATGATCAGGAAGAGGCCGAAGATGATCAGGAAGCTGTGGATCTGGGTGTGATTCTGGGCGCGGCCCAGGGCTGCGGCGAGGCGACCGATGATTGGCATGTCGGCGATTGCTCCGGCGACTGGGGTGGCCGGCGGGCGGAAGGTGAGCAGGAAGGGCATGGCGGTCAGCAGGGCCGCGCCGATGAGTGCCGCCAAGCTCAGCGCGTAGGCCCGCCAGGTGCAGCCGGGGCCGGCGCGCAGCCCGAGCGCCAGGGCGCCCGCGCCGAGTAGCGCGTAGGTCGGCACATCCCACGAGTTGATGCAGTAGAGGCAGCCGATGATCATGCCGTAGCCGGCCGAGTGGAGCCGTACAGGGGAAGGCCACGCGCTTCTCTGTGCCCTTCTTATGAGCGCTAGGGCTACCGCCAGCGCCAGTAGGTCGAAGGGCATGGCCAGGATGTGCGGGTGCAGGTCGCCTAGGTAGAGGCTGAAGGCAGGGAACTCGGTGATGGCGTAGCGCCGCTCGACCCCGCCGATGGGCAGGGATACGTCATCGTAGAGCGCCCGCGAGGGTGTGAACCAGTCGAATGAGGGCGCGGCGGCGGGGGTGATCGTGGTGAAGGGCGGGCCGTCCCAGCTCGGTGGCGTCGGGTGGCTCAGCTCGATGCGGTCGGCCCCGGCGAGGCGCTGGGCTAGGGTGGAGGCTAACTGCCCGGCGTCGAGGGCGCGCATCAGAGGCGAGCCGATGATCATCTGGAGGGCGCTGGCCTGGCTGCCGATGCCCAGGCAGCCGAGTAGGGCGAGCATGGCGACCCCGACGCGCGCCGGGCGACGGGGTCGGCTTTCCGTTGGGCCGGGGCTTAGGGCGACGAGGGCGTGGGCCGCGTAGGCCACGCCTACCACGGTGAGGGCAACCACCATGGCGAAGCCGAGATTGAAGGCGAGGGCGGGTGCCGCGTCGGTGAGCAGGGCCAGGGCGGCGATAAGCACATAGCCGAGGTAGTAGTAGTTCAGGCTGAACCCGGCGAACCAGGGGTCAAGCGGCGGGAAATGGTCGTAGCGCAGCACCGCGCTGAGGATGGCGATCTCCATCGGCTTTTCGGTGCCGGTGATGGCCGGGCCGACCGCGCCGTGCCAGCGTAGCCAGATGCCGATAAACAGCCCGCCGAGGAAGAGTAGTTCGTAGGCGAGGACTCCGTCCAGCCAGGCTGGGCGAGTCATACCGGTGTCTTTTTTGGAGCGGGATAAGCCCGCGCTGCGCCGCTCCCGAGTTAGCCATGCGACGGCGGCGATGATCAGGGCCGCGCCGATCACCGACGGCAGGCCGAAGGGCGCGATGCCGACGATGGCGAGGATCCAGGCCACCCAGGCGACGAGCAGCAGGCCAAAGGTTTTCGCTAGGGGGTAGCCGGCCAGGGGCAGGCCGCGTAGCAGTCGGGCGCTGAGGGGCCAGGCGGCCATGCCGACGATCTGGGCGGCCAGCCACCAGCGCCAGATCAGCGGCTCGCCTACGAAGGCGCGTAGATCCAGCAGCCACGGGTAGACGATGACCGGGTAGGTCGCCCAGATCCAGGCTATGCCCGTGCCGACCAGGGCGGAACTGACTACCGCGCGGCGGCGCGGTGTGCCGGCAAGGGTCAGGATTACCGCGAGCAGGGTCGGCATGCTGGCGAGCGCGAGCCAGGCGAAAAGCGGTGGCCAGCGCGGATCGCGCGACACCGGGGCCAGCGCGATTGCGGCGAGGGCCATGCCCAGGTCGCGCCCGCCGATGCGGGCCGACGGGTTGGCGGTGATGGTCAACTCGGCCCAGCCTAGCTCGTCCGGGTGCGCCGGGACAAGCATGGCGTAGCGGCGCAACTGCGGCGTGTCGCCGCCGGGCGGCAACTCGACCGGGGCCGCACCGCCGAGGGCGACGCGCACGCGGGCACCGGGGGCCACGGCACCGCGTAGCACGAGGGTGCCGGGCAATCCTCCGGCGGGCAGCGCCACACGGGCATGCGGGCCGCTCCAGCGTATCGTGTCCTCGGGCGTGTAGAATCCGGCCAGTCGATCTGCGCCGACCAGATCCACCGGGCGCAGCCGGATCGCCCCGGACGCCTGCCAGAGCAGGATGGCGGCCAGGGCGGGGATCAGCAGAATAATGATGTCAACGCGAAGGCGCATCATGGTTGCAGATTGCTGATCGCAGTTATCGCCTCCTCGCCTCCTCGCACGAATATTCGATACGTTAGGTGCGATCACCCAATTCAACGTCTTTTGGGCGCAGCATCTACGGCGTCACCGCCATCCCGCCGAACTGCACGCCGACGGCACGCTCGTCGGTCTGGCGTGCATCTTCGGCGGCGGGTACCCACGGGTCGCTGGTGATCCGCAGCAGCAGGGTGCCGCCGGGGTCGGGTGGCAGGGTCGCGGGATCGAGGCGCACGACGTACTCGGCAGGCGCGGCTCCCACCGGCTGGCAGCCGAGATCTATGGCGGCGTCGGGCACGGCGGGCCAGACGCCATGCTCGGGCTGGGCGCTGAGGCACACGCTGGCCGGGCCGAGACGACTCGGCCGCGCCCCGGCGGCCAGGGTCAGGCGTACGGTTTGCGGGGCGACGTTGGCGGGCCAGGCTAGGCGCAGCCGGGCGTCGCCGTTCGTCCAGGCGTAACTGCTGCCGTCGGTGCGCGTTTCGGGCCGGTAGAATCCGCCCACCTGGGCGGCGAAGTCGGCGGGAGCCAGGGGCGCGGGCGCGGTGCCCAGCGTGCCAGGGGTCGTCGGCAGCGCCCGGTAGATCTGGAAGGGCAGGTTGAGTCGTGAGACGTTGCGCGGCTTCTGGTCAGTGAGTTGCTCGAACTCGGGGATGTCGAGGGCGAATCCGCCGGCCGGCTCCAGCCGATAGCCCGGCAGGGCGAAGCTGCCTCCGCTGGCGCTAAGCAGCAGGTAGACCTGGCGGCCCTGCGTCTGCCAGCGGGCCACCTCGGCGGCGAGGTCGGCGGCGTAGGCTCCCGGACGGCTGCTCTTCACCGTGAAGGCGTCGATGCCGTAGATAAAGCGCAGGGGCGTCGCCACTAGGTCGGGCACATCGCGGGCCTCCGCGTAGATCGGCCCGCCGCCGCGCATCAGCAGCACGTCGCGCCCCGGCGTAAACTGGGCCGCCGCCGCGTCGAGTTGGGCCAGCGCCCCGGCGTACTCCACGTGGCGGTAGATCGGCTGGTTGGTGACGATGAAGAAGATCACCAGCAGCCCGGTGAAGCCGGTGGCAAGAAACATCGGCCAGCGATGCGCGACCATCGGCCAGCTGCGACTGCCGGTTGTCGGTGGCATGTTCCCGCTTCCCTTCCGTGCGAGCGCTGCCAGCGCGTACGCCATCCCCAGGCTAAAGGCCGGGTAGGTGATCGGCACAAAGCGGCGCAGGATGTAGATGTAGGTCTGGTCGGAGGTACCGTAGGTCTGATCCACAAAGTAGGAGGTGCCGACAAAGGCGATGGTTAGGAAGAGCCAGGAGGCGCGGGTGATCCCGTGACGCCACCAGAGGGCGTAGCCGACGATGCCGAGCAGCACGCCGAGGGGCGAGAGGTACCAGCCCACGCGCACCAGATTTGCCAGGGGGATGATGTACTTGGCGTTGATCGGCGCAGGCGTCGAGGTCAGCGTGGCCGGGTTGACCATCAGCTGCTGCCACCAGTTCATGCGGGCGTACTCGTTGTACCAGAGCTTGACCGACAGCCGGATGGGCGCGCCGACGTAGCCCTGGAGCCGCAGCCAGTTCATGGTCTGGTTGGAGAAGGGGCCGTGCCAGGGGCCGCGCTCGGCGCTCAGGCGCGCGCGCTGGGACTGGGATGCCGTCATGTCGGGCTGGGCCAGCCAGTAGGGGCCGGGTCGCAGCATCACGCCAGCCAGGTTGTGGGCCTCGTCGGCGGTCATACGCCCGGCGCGCACGTCGCCCGCCACCACGGCGGGGTCGCGGGTGAGCGGATCGCCCCAGCCGCCTCGGGTGTTGAACAGGAGGTCGGCGTCAATGATCTCGGGGCGCACCAGGTAGGCGTAGCCCGCGATCAGCAATACGGTCGCCGCGACCGCACGCAGCAGCAGGGTGCGCCGGGCGAACAGGGCCGTCTCGAATCGGCGCAGCAGATCGCTCTTCCAGCGCAGAGCCAGCAGCCCGGCGGTGGTCACGGCCAGACCGCCCAGCTCAAGGGCCAAGCGGGCGGGCCGGGCCAGCGCGCTGTGGGCCAGGTAGTCGGCGCGCAGCGTATCGGTGAGCAAAGGCAGACTGAGCAGCGAGATGATCGCCCAGTCCATCAGTCGGTCGTGGCCGGTATCAAAGAGGTAGGCCCGCGCGATCAGGGTCAGGTGTAGCCCGGCGTGCAACAGCATCGCGCCCAAACCAAGGGTCAGCAGCGTCTGCGGGCGACCCCAGCGTCGGCTCACCCCGCAGTAAACGAGGTAGGCCAGCACCGGCCCGAGCAGGAAGAAGTCGAGCCGGGCCAGGGCCACCTGCCCGATTGCGACCCCGGCCATGACCGCGTGCAGGGTCGAAGGCGCTGGCGCTCGACGAGTTGCCTCAGCCTCGATCCCGCGAATGCCAGATGCTTCGGCCATTTCCATTTTGGCGAAGAAGTACAGCCCGGCCCAGATCAGGAACTGCGCCGTGGTCTCGGCGGTAGAGTAGCGGGCGAACCAGACCTGGGCACCGTTGAGGGCCAGGAACAGGAAGGCCAGCGCGCCGACCCACGGCCCGGCCAGGCGTCGCCCGAGCATGCCCACGCTCCAGGCACCAAGCACGGCCAGCAGGCCGGGGGCGAACAGGCCCAACTGCGGTCCGCCGACGGCGGCCAGCAGGCCGATCCAAGCCGGCAGCAGGTGCAGGCCCTGGGGGATCACCCGGCCCGCGTCGACCTCGCCCTCGTAGACGAAGAAGCCGGCCGCCCGCAGTTTTGTGGCGATGTAGCGATCCTTGGGCTGGCCAATCATGAAGTTCGAGAGCGCCTGTCTGGCCGGGCCAGCGATGGCTGGGTCAGCCGACTCCGCATCGCGGCCGATCTCGGCCAGCAGCGGGTCGCTCTGCGCCAGCGCGCCGGTGCGGGCGATCGCCAGGCCGGTGTTGGCGTACACCCCGGCGTCGCGCACGCCCAGCACCACCTCGAAGGGCCGACTGGCGAGGACGAGGGCGATCATGCCGATCAGCGCGAAGCCAATGATCTCGGCGCGGGATGTTTTTCGGGGCAGGGCAGGCCCGCCCCGAATCCCTCCCATACGCAGCCCCGCCGCGCACCCGGCCAGGGTGATCGCCAGGTGCAGCCAGAGGCTAAAGACGCCGAGCTCGGCCAGGAGCAGGGCCAGCCAGCCGCTCCAGAGCGCCGAGATCGCCACCCGCTCGTAGTGGCGCTCCAGCAGGTCGGCGGGCACGGCGCGCAGCGCACGGCCAACCACCCACCCGGGGAGGTAGAGCAGCGGCAGCGCGGCCACCAGGGTAAGAAGCACAGATTGCATACGGGCCATATTGTACCAGCAGCCGGGCCACTGCCCCGCAGCCGGGTGCGCCTGCGCCTGAGGGCTTTCTGATGCGATCCTGAGCGTGGTTGCGCCCAAACCCATTTCTGGTACAATCAGCCGAACCTGCGTCGTGTTGCGGGTTGTCGGGTTGAGCGAATCTCACATGCAACATGTGATCTGAGGTGTTCATGGCGCGATCCGCATCGAAGTCGGCGCTGCCGCAGTCTCGCGGTCGGGGCGCATCCCTGGCGGCCCTGCGCATCGACGACCTGCGGCCCTATCTTTTGCTGGCCCTGCTGACGATCATGGTGTTCACGGCGGTCTATGCGGTGCGGCCGGTGGTGCGAATCGACATAGGCGGCGACGATGACTTGGCCTTTCTTCAGGGATTCAACGGTCGTGAGATCGACGCCGATGGGGCCAGCGAGGTCTTCCCCTGGGCGCGTGGGCAGCAGTCGCTCACGCTGCCCGGCCACCGCCGGGGGGTCTGGATCGCTACGCTGCGCGCCGCACCCGGCCAGCCCCCCGATATTCTGCGCGAGGCCGCCGTCGCGGTGAATGATCTGCGCGTCGATATGCCCCGCCACACCGCCCATACCCTGCTCGCTGAACTGCCCCCCGACCTCGCCGCCGCCCCCAGCCTGACCTTCAGCCTGGTCTCGCCGCTGGTCGGCGGGGCGCTGCCGCCCAAAGATATTGTCGCCGAGATTGTCCTCGCCCCGGCCCGCACCTACCGCTGGAGTACTGGCGAGAGCAGCATCATGCTGCCGGGCCTCGGGCGCGGTGCCTGGGCGGCTGAGTTGAGCGTGGTGACGGCGCACCCGGACGGCCAGCCCGTCGGTGCGCGCATCCTGGCAAACGGCGTGGCCCTGGCCAGCCTGCCCGACAGCCCGGCCCCCCGGCGCGTGCGCCTGCTGGTGCCGCCCGCCGCCCTGAGCGACGGCAGCCTGACGCTCGATATTCGATCAAATACCTACAGCGACCCGCGACCGCTGGGGATATTCCTCTCCAGCGTGGCGGTGACGCCGGTGGGCGGCGGGCTGGGCGCGGCGCTGCCGCCCTTGGCCGGACTCGGCCAGGCCATGGTGGTGGTGCTTGGCATGTACGCCAGCCTGCGCCTGGCCCTCGGCGGGGCCGCTGCCCGCGCAGGCGGACGCGGCCCGTCGCCGGTGACGTGGGCAGTGATCGGCGTGTCGGCGGCGCTGCTGCTGGGCGGCTGGGCGCTGGGCGTGCAGCGCTTCCCAAGCAGCTTTATGCTGCCCCGGTTAGCCTGGTTGGCCGCATGGAGCGTCCTGCTCACCCTGGCCGCGCGCCCGGTTACCACGTGGCTCTTCCGGGTCTGCGGCATAAATGTGGATCCGCGCTCCGGCTTCGTCAGCCTGCTGCTGGTCGTCGTCCTGGTCGGCTACTGGCTGAAGGCCGTGGGGATGCTCTACCCCTACTTTGTGGCCATCGACGTACACTGGCACATGGAGCGGGTGCGCTGGATCTTGCAGGGCCAACTGCCCACGCTCTACGGGGTCAACAGCCCGCTGAACGAGTCGACCATGCCGACGGCTGAGTGGGGTGCCAACCGCCCGGTGATCCCCTACTCGCCCTGGTATCACATCTTCGCCACGCTTTTCGCCCTCACGCCGATGTCGATGGAACTGGCGGCGAACATGTTCAGCCTGCTGCTCGACGCCAGCCGGCCCATCCTGATCGCCGTGATCGCCCGCAAGGCCGGGCTGGGCGCGCGCGGCACTCTGATCGCCGCAATTACCTACGCCGCGCTGCCGGTCGGCTTTATGCTGCACTCCTGGGGCAACGTGCCCACCGCCTTCGGACTCTGGCTCACGCTGCTCGTCCACACCCTGATCATCGGCCTGTGGGATCGCCTCGGCCAGCGCGGGCCGACTGTGGCGATCTCGCTGCTGCTGCTGGCCACCTTCCTGATCTACACGGTCACCGGCGTATTTATGGGCGTGTTCCTGGTCACCCTCACCGCCATAGTTTGGCTGAACGCGCTGCGCGGCGGGGTCTGGGCCGACCTGCGTAGCGGCCTGCGCCCGCTCTGGGTCGCCGCCGGTGTGGCCATCGCCCTCGCGCTGATCATCTACTACGGCCAGTACCTCCCGTCGATGATCGCGCGCACGCTGCCCTATATGGAGACGGTCTTCACCAGGGGGCCGGAGAGTGTTGGCGTGGAGCGACCGCCCTTCATGGCCTATCTGCTCGGCTTTATCCCGCACCTCGACTACCGGATCTGGCCGGGCGACTACCTGTTTTACGGAATCGGCATCCCGATGCTCTTCACTGTGCCGGGCTTCATCGCCCTGCACCGTCGGCCCCTGGCCTGGATCGTGCTGGCCACCTGGATGAGCGTGGCCGTGCTCTTTATGTTCGCTGGCTACCGCATCTCGATGGTCGACAAGCAGATCTTCTACATGCTGCCGGCGATGTGCGTCTGCTGGGCGGTCTACGCGGATCGGATCTGGCAGCGCGGGCGCTGGGGCCGGGCGCTGATCGTCGCCATCCTCGCCCTCACCCTCGCCACCGCTCTCGACCAGTGGGTGCTGCGGATCGTCACCTCGCCGGTAAGCGGGTAGAAACTCCTAGTACGACCGTTGTAGTTGCCTCCGTCGAAGCCCCTCCGAGCCTCCCCGCCGGGAAGACGACAAGCGCGCCTGCAGCGCGCATCGACAGAAGAAAAAGACGACATCATGACGAACCCTCGCGCCGAGGGGCGCTTCCCCCGCCTGGCGCTCGCGGCCCTGCTGCTGGTCTTCAGCGCGGCGCTGATCGTCGCCGGGGCCTTTAAGTACGCGCGCTGGGGCCAGGGCTTCGATATGGTGGACTTCCACCTGCCGATCTGGGGCACGCTCCACGGGCAGTTCCTGCTGGTCTCGCGCTACAACTTCACCGACACGTTTATGGGCCTAGACGTGGCCCTGGGCTTCCTGCCGGCCATCCCCTTCTACGCGGTCGCGCCCTCGGCCTACACACTGGTGGCGGTGCAGGTGCTGCTGCTGGCCTCGGCGGCCATCCCGGTCTACCTGATCGCCGCGCGCCGCTTCGGCAGCGGCTGGGCCGGCGTGGCCTTCGCCGCCGCCTACATGCTCTACCCGCCCACGCAGTTCATGGCCATGGCCGGGCCGTTTCAGCCGCGCATCCCGGCCCTGGTGCTCTTCTTCTGGGCCTTCTACTTCCTAGAGCGCGAGCAGCTCTGGCCCTACTTGGCCACGCTCTTCCTAGCCATGCTCGCCCGCACCGACGCGGCCCTCGTGGTGGTGGCCTTCGGCATGGTCGCCGCCCTGCGCCGCGCCCGCTGGCCGTTTGCGGCCTGGCCCATGCTGGTCGGCCTGATCTATTTCTACGTGGCGCTCACGTACATCACGCCGCTGTTCTACAACGCCGGATTCCACCCGGCGAAGGTCGCGGTGCCCTTCGACCTCAGCCGCGATTATAACGATATGTGGCCCTGCGGGCTGAGTCCGCAGGCGTGCTACTACCTGCACCTGGGTGGCAGCCTGCCCGAGATTGCCAAGAACATCATCACCCACCCGGTGCAGATCTTCTTCTTCGTGTTCCAGCCAGGCAAGCTGCAGTATCTGACTCTGATGCTGGGCGCGCTGATCTTCCTGCCGGTCTTCGCCCCGCGCGAGTTGCTGCTGGCCGCGCCGATCCTGGGGATCAACCTGCTCTCCAACCGGGTCTTCCAATATGTGATCACCGAGCAGTATCAGATCCTGGTCATCCCCGGCCTGGTGATCGCGGCGATCTACGGCGGGGCGTGGGTCTGGGAAAAGGGAGGGAGTCTGAGCGCGGGCGTTGTCCGCGCTCAAACGCTCCCCCCGGCGCTGGTCGCCCTGGTGCTGATCGTCGGCCTGCTAAACATCCCGCTGAAGAACCCGGCTGTCTCGGCCTTCCGCAACCCCGAGGCGGCGGCGCGGGTGGCGATTATGGAGCGCATGCGCCAGGAGATCCCGCCCGACGCGGTGGTGGCGGCGACCTCGTTCCTGGCCCCGCACCTGCTGCCGCGCAGGCTTTACTACATCCCCGGCGGCAAGATGCACCACCAGATCGATGAGGCGGCCTACGCCTTTATCGACACGCGGGCCAGCGCCATCCAGGGCACCGGCGTCGTCGCTGCGCTGCGCGCCAACCCGCGCTGGCAGGTTGTGGACGAGCAGGATGATCTGGTACTCTTTCATAACGTGGGCGCGCCGTAGGAGCGCTTGTAGACCACGAACGTGCGCGCACTCGACACGCATCCGCCATGCCCGACCAGACACCCCGCACCTAATGATTACCACGGTATCCTAAGCCACCCCGGCAGCGCGGGCGTGCTGCTGCTGCCCGCCGATGTGGCCGCCACCCTGCCCGGTCGCCCCACCGGCCTTAGCCCCGAGCAGCGCGAGGCCCTCGCCGCGCTCACGCCGCGCCTTCACGAGCTATGTGCCGAACTGGATGGCTACGGCCTACCGCCCGCCATCGAACACGGCGACTTCTGGGCCGGTCAGATCATCGCCGGCCCGCAGGGGTTCACCTTCCTCGACTGGTCA
>SESH01001475.1_pt1 | contig 12612 bp, 8 predicted proteins | sample 3171561 | NCBI WGS metagenome assembly SESH01 (sample SAMN10866947, study PRJNA518727) | freshwater metagenome | biome: subpolar coniferous forest; feature: holomictic lake; material: water; isolation source: holomictic Lake 442 2011 16.5 m and 2014 13 m | place: Canada: near Kenora, Ontario
GGTCGTGCCTTTCGCCCTGACCCTGGTGGCGGCCGCGCTCCAACGCTATCCCTATGGCGGACAGGCCCGGATTTCCCAACATCTGGCGCCGGCCATCTGCCTGATGGTCGGGCTGGGCCTGTGGAGTGTGATCGAATGGTTTGCCAGGAGGCGGTCCGCATTGGTGAGACCCGGGTTTGAGGCGGCATCTATCCGGATCGTGATGGCGATCCTCTTCCTGATGGGTGGCGCAGGCATGATCATCGATGTTGTCCGGCCGTACAAGACCCTGGACGATCTCCGGGTGCGGAATGTCGTGGAAAGGGCTTTTGACGTGGCCGGAGGGACGGAAGGGGATGGCCATGTGCTGATCCTGCAGCCACGCTCCGCTATCCCGGTGAATTTCGCGTGGTATTTGCGTCGACGCGGCGAACGAGTCCAGTTTGGGGCCCCCATGCCGGGTGCTGCGGACAGCCGGGGCCAGGTTGTTGTCGGGTCCTTCGATCCGGACGTGGCGCTGCCGCCGCCCGGCTTCAGGATTGCGATGGAACTGCAGCCGGTTGCGGAAGAGCGCCGCTTCAAGATCAGGCCGTGGCCGGTCGAAGGCGACTATGTGCGGTTCGTTGTCCTCTCGCGCGACGCCGGTGGGGATGAGTCACCGCGCAGGTAGTGTACCGGTGCAGGGGTGGCGCTGAATGGCGGCTGCTCACCGGTCTATCGCTTCAACTCCGGCGTGGATTGCCTGTAGAAGCTGGCCTCCTTGTCGGACAGTTGCCCCTGGTCAATCAGGTTGCGGAGCTTCTGCATATCCACCGGCCTCGCGATGCCGCCACCGCCGGTTACAGCCCTGCTGTGCTGCGAAGCCTCGGCAAGTGTCCGTCGCCAGTCGGTGACGGCGTGGGTTGCCAGGCCGATGGCCAGGACCGTTGTTGCTGCAAGCAAAATGGCATTGGCCGGATGCGTCGCTGCCCTCGCGGCCTGGCTGGTCATCACGAGCTTCTCCCTTCGGCCCGGCCGCCGGCAGCGGTCGCAGCAGAGGCAGTCCATGTCGCTGGTGTTCCTCACTCCGTATGCGCATGCCGCAGGGAAGACCGGCGGCCTGAGCTGGCGGATCGGCCGGATGCCGTTCAGCAGCGAGAGAAATGCGCCGGCGGGGCACAGGGTTCGGCACCAGAACCGCGGGTAGAAGAACGACAGAACCAGAACGGTGCCTGCCAGTCCGAGCAGCAGCCGGCTCCGTTCGCGGGCAAACACCGTCACAAGTGGATCGCCCGATGCGAGTGCCGTGTGCAGGGTCGCCCCGAACAGGATCGTGAGGAAGGCCAGGAGGAGGTATTTCACATACCGAGCCCATGCGAGCGGTTCCTTACCGGGATCTGTGCGCAGTGATGCCGGCCGCAGTTCGCCGATAAGCTCCTGGAGTGCGCCGAACGGGCAGAGGTAGCCGCAGTAGATGTTGCCCAGCAGCGCGACGAGCACAGGCACTGCCACAACGACAAGGAAGGCAATGCCCCAGCCGGCCGGCGGGATTGCCAGGCCCAGCAGCGCGAACACATGTGCAAGTGAATACTGCGCATTGAACACGACACCGGACAAACACACGACCAGGACCAGTAGTCCCAGCCTCAGCCGCCTTGACGGCCAGGCATGAAGAACCAGTGCAGCGACCAGCGATATGACGAGCCACGCGGCCGGCTTGTAGTCGGTTTGCGTACTTGGTTCCGGCGCAGCAGGCTGGCCGGCCTGTCTGCCCTGCGTCTCCACGGCGAATGACGGGCCGGCTCTGCGCAGGATCCGGAGTACTGCCGTGGAGGTGAGAGTGGCGCCGGTTACGGCATCAACATCCTTGAGCGGATCCGGCTCGAATATGTTACGGCCGATGAGATGAGCCATCCATGGCTTCAGAAAAGCGAGGTAGGACGGCGTCTCGTCGGAACGCAGGATCCGCGCATCGCGCAGCGTGCCATCAGCGTCGACCGCCACAGCCATGGTGACAGGGCCACCGTAGCCGCTGACGTCGGGTGTGAGCATATCGGTGCGGAAGATGAACCGCTCATCCCTTGGTGTTCCGGTCGCGGACTCTGCTGTCACACAGAAGTAGTCCAGCACCCCGCCGTTGCGCAGCGCCTGTTGCCGTGCCTGCAGCTCCTGCTTTCCGGCGGTGGATTGCGCGAAAGCCAGGAATGCCTGCCTGGTATCCTCGGCAGTTGAGCGATTGAGCATCAGCCCGGCGGCGACCGCGAATACCGTGGCGCCGAACAGCAAGTATCCGGCCGGTCGTGCCAGCCGGCGTATGCGATCCTGGACGGTGTCTGCGCACTCCCCGGTGGCCGGTCGCCGGAGCGCGGCAATGTTGCAACCTGGCAGGATTGCCAGCAGGAGCAATCCGTAGGTGGTGCCGAAAAGAGGCAGGACGACGAGGCCGGCAACGAAACCGCCCAGTGCGCCGCCGAGGTGGTCAAGGGCCTCTATCCATGCTCCGGCGGTGGCCGGGCCCACGCCGGCGGCACCGAGGCGGCTTGCGGCGGTTGGCACATAGAAGCCGCAGAGGAAACCGCTGGTGACGAAAGTTGCGGCAAAGCCGGCGCGGGTGGGGTTCCCGGCGAGGAGCAGGATGAGACCGCACAGGACCATGTTCGCCGGGATTATGAACCGTAGCGTGGCTGACGACATCCGGGACGACGCCGACAGCAGGCGGGTTGCCAAGGAACTTCCCGCCGCCAGTCCGGCCATCCACAGGGCTGTTATGACTCCGATGTGGAGAAAGATGGACCCGAAGGCCGACTGGTACAGGTACATGAGAACGACGCAGATGCCCATTCCCGCGGCACCGGTCGTGAAGACGAGCACATAGTCGTCGACTGTAGTGGTGCCGGTGAATCCGGACCGGCTCCTGGTCCCATGTGCTCTTGCCAGGAAAACGAACCTGAGCAGCGGCAGGAGCAGCAGTGCGACAGGAAGGACCATTGCGCCATGCAGTGCAAAAGTCCTTATGCTGTTGCCAAATCCGGCGGCGGCGCCTGTTTCCCGGGCGGCAAAGAGCAGACCGTGCATCAGGGCCCTCGGGGTCCTGTCGGTGTTGAGGAGCAGGTCGCCGGGGGTATTGCGTGCGACCTCCTCGTAGCGCTGCATCTGGTACTCGGTGCGCTGGGGCATGTACAGGGCCATCAGGCCGTCCGGCGGGTAGATCCTGCTGGCGCCTTCAACCCCGGCAAACCGGTCCCGGAGAAGGGCTGGGGCGGTGGCCAGATCGGGGCCGTCCGACGCAATCAGCCAGCTCTCCTCGCCGGGCTTCAGGACGATGTTCCGGAAGACCGGACGCAGCGAGGCCAGGACCGACGCGCCGATGTTGACGCGGTCGTCGCTCATGAAGTTCTCGCCGGCCGAGATGCGGACGCCGAGGATGCCGTCCTTTCCGAGGCGGTTCTTCAGCAGCCGGAAGTACTCCACCGTGAAGTAGCGGTTGAGTGCCAGTGTGGTGGCGTCCGGCAGGTTCATCATGATCACATCATATTGTGCAGTTGTCCCTTCCAGCCACCCGCGCATATCCCCGGCGGGCGTGTGCAGCCTGTCTGCGCCGGCCTTGAGCCTGGCAGGCAGCACGGAAAGCAATGCGGGCGGGTAGGCCGGATCCGGATCCAGCCAGGTTACGGTCTCAGCCTGCGGCAGTTCCAGCAGGCGCGTGCATATCGCGTATGCGCCACGGCCGGCCACAAGGAAGCGCCTGGCCGCCGGCCGCTGGGCCAGGTGCAGGGCGATCACCTCCGAGGCGTGCTCAGTGGCCGGGATGACGTCAGTTACCGTCTCCCATGCCACAACATTGAACTGATCGCCGTACTCGCCATAGAGGTACCGCCCCTCCGGGGTCGTGAAGCTGCCGCCGCAGGTTCCGGTGGCCAGGATGCGCCGCCAGGTCCTGTTGTCACCGTGGTGTTCCCACCGGCCAGGCATTCCAGACAGCAGGACAGCCGCAACGGCAAGGGCCGGCACCGCTGCGGATATGTATGAGCCCCTTGCGAGCCTGTATGCCCCGAACATCAGCGTCAGCAGCAGTGCAGCGCAGAGGAACACCAACTCCCCGGCCATTCCGGCCGCAAGCAGCAAGGTCACGGCAAGGCCGCCAACCACGCTGCCGATTGTCTCCAGGACATAGACCCTTGCAACAGGCAGGCCGCCGGCATCGCTCATCCACCGGCAGGCAAGCGTGAACAGCAGGCCGGTGCAGAAGCTCACCGGTGCGTTGCACAGGAAGGTGACCGGCAGCATGGTGAGAAGCGGCAGCAGTTCGTAGGGTTGGACTCCGGCGAGTTCCCTGGCGCTGGTGAGCAGCCACCATTGCAGCACATAGGCCGGCAGGTAGAGGAGTGCCAGAAACTCGAAGCGCCTGGCGAGGAATCCGGTTGCGCTGGTGTGGATACGACCGCACACCGCGCCGGCCGCCACCCACACAAGCCATGAGGCGAAGAAGCACGCTATGCCGAGCTCATTCCCCTCGAATACGGTCAGGAACACCCTGAAGAGCAGTGTCTGTGAGGCGATGGCAAGGAAGCCCACAGCGGCGATGAGTCCGGAATCCTGCCAGCCAACCTTCCGTGTCGCCTGCATTCGTCAGCCCTTCCACTTGCCTTCGGTGCGCATTGCTGCTTCATCGGGTTCGCACAGGCGACCGGGGAAGGTGTCCGGCTTGAGGGCTTTCATAACCCGCGCAGGTGAGGTGCGCGATGAAACCCAGCGTGCACCCGCCACGCACATGAGTCCCGCCGCCACAAGCATCCGGCCGAAGCGTCTTCGTGTCATTTCCATACGCCGTGGATCCTCCGTTTACAGCCGGGGCACAGGCCGTCCACCAGGTTGTTCTCCTGGACCTGGTGCCCGACGCGGCGGATAAGCATGCCGTGGCAGCCGGGGCAGCGGGTGGATGCGCTGTCGGCTTCGAGCAGGTTTCCGATGTAGACGTAGTCCAGACCGCTTGCGGTCGCTATATCGCGGGCTCTGGTGAGCGTCGATGCGGGTGTCGGGGGGAGATGCCGCATCCGGTACTGCGGGAAGAACCGCAGGAAGTGCAGTGGCGTCTCGCTGCCGAGGTTTTCCTTGATCCACCGGCACAGTGATTCGATCTCCTCATCCTTGTCGTTAAGGGTGGGAATGAGCAGGTTCGATGCTTCGACATGAACACCCATCGCCTTGCACACGACAAAGTAGTTCAGCACGGGAGCCAGCGTGGCGCCGCAGATCTCCCTGTAGAACCGGTCGGACATGGCCTTCAGGTCTATTGTCACCGCATCAACGTGTTTGCAGAGCTCACGCAGTGGTTTCTCGTTCAGGTATCCTGCGGTCACAAGAACATTTCTGAGGCCGGCTTCGCGGGCAAGCATGCAGCTGTCCAAGGTGTACTCGTAGTAGACCGATGGATCCGTATACGTGTATGCCACCGACACGCAACCGGTTCGCTTCGCCCTTCTCACCACGTCCGCCGGGGGTAGGGGGAATGCCGTCGCCTCCTCGGGATCCTGCTGTGAGATTTCCCAGTTCTGGCAGTTCTTGCAGTGAAGGTTGCAGCCTACTGTTGCCAGGGAAAAGACGGAGGTTCCGGGCAGGAAATGGTTCAATGGCTTCTTCTCTATGGGATCTACGTGGACTGCGGATGGGAATCCGTAGGTCACCGCACGAAGCCTGCCATCCATGTTCACGCGGATCCTGCAGTCGCCCCGTTCGCCAGGCTTTATAACGCAGTACTTCGGGCACAGATCACACTGCACGACCATGGTCAGCCTTCCCGCCGGGCATAATACGCCCCACTCGTTGTCGCCTCGATGATACTCCAGCACCGGAGGGGGTTTCAATAGCTTTGAATATGTCGCTAGATGCCGCCTCAGATGCAAATTGCCCTTTGCGTGCCCAGCGGCTAGTGTTGGCACCTGTTTGCGGGAGAGATAGGTGTTCACGCTATGTGAAATGCCGCCGGCGGAGGATGGTATCGTGGGTGGAAGCAGGGAAAGTGACATGCAGGCGGGACCGGCGGCCGGGTTGTCACCGGCCAGGGTATGGCTCACGGCGGTGAGGCCGTTCGCTTACACAGCGTCCGCGCTGGCCGTGGTGCTGGGGCTCGCGGTCTCGAGCTACTCCGGATATCCGATACGGTGGGGGGCATTTGCGGTCACGCTCCTGGGTGTGCTGTGCTTCCATACCGCGGCGAATCTTCTCAACGACTGCTTCGATCACCGCCGCGGGCTTGACACGCAGGTGTTTCCGATGAGCGGGGCGGTGGTGCGCGGCTGGCTGACGGAGAGGCAGGTGTTCACGGCTGGCGTTGTGCTGCTGGGGATAGGCGTGGCGTGCGGGCTTTGCCTGACGTGGTATGCTGGCTGGGTTGTCCTCATGCTGGGGCTCGCCGGGGCGGTCTTTGCCGTGGGTTACACGACGCCCAGGCTATGCTTCAAGTACGCGGGGTTGGGTGACTTCGCAATCTTCTTCGCGTTCGGGGTGCTGGTGGTGTTCGGCACCTTCTGGGTCCAGGCGCAGGAGTTCCGCTGGCTGCCTGTCCTCTGGAGTGTGCCGCCGGCGCTTCTCACCACCGGCATCCTGCACGCCAACAACTGGCGCGATCTTGAGAGCGACCCGGCCAGCGGCTGCCGGACCCTTGCGACCATACTGGGGAGTCGTGGTTCCGAGGTGTACTACGGCTTCCTTGTGTTCGGCCCGTTCGTTCTTGTCCTCGTCTATCTGCTGATCGGTATCGTTCCCGGACTGGGCGTGCATACACCGCCGGTGACACTGGTGTCGTTTCTCGCCATGCCTCTGGCTGTAAAGCTGGCGAGGGTGAAGCGCAGCGGCACTCCCGGTCAGTTTGCGATGCTGGATGGCAGCACGGCCCAGTTGCACCTTGTGTTTACGGTTCTTTGTTCGGGCGCCTTCTTCGTGGCCAGGTATCTATGACAGAAGACACGCAAGACCAGTCGGATCCGCGCCTGAGACGGCTCTGCTACGCCGTTATCGCAGTGGCCATGGTGGTCTTTGCCCTTCTGTTTCTCAGTGCCACCAGTTTCTTCTGGATTCAACTGGCGGTTTCAGCGTCGGCGCTTGTCCTGCTTGCCTTCGCGGTGGAAAGGGCCGGCATGCTGGCCGCGCTCAGGAGGATGGGAAGGCACGGCATCCTGTGGACTGTGCTGATGGGGCTGGGCTCTGCTGCGGCGCTTTACCTTGTGTTCATGGCCGGCAACGCCGCATCGAGGGCAATGTTTTCCTTCGGGGGCCCCCAGATCGAGGCTGTCTACGGTTTGGGCAGCGAAACGCCACGGTGGCTGATTGCCGTCCTGCTGGTCCTGGTGGTCGGGCCGTGCGAGGAACTGTTCTGGCGGGGCTATGTCCAGCGTCGCCTGGTGGCCGAGTTCGGATTCCCGGGGCTGGTGGCGTCGGTGTTCGCGTACGGAGCCGCCCATTTCGTGACGATGAACTTCATGATGATCATGGCCGCGCTCGTGTGCGGTTCCTTCTGGGCGATCCAGTACCACTTCTTCCGCTCTCTCCGAGCCAACATGATCAGCCACGCGGCCTGGGCTGCCACGATATTCGTGCTGTTGCCCCTTCACTGATGGGGCGGGGGGGGAGCGCAGGCGCTTCTAGTGTGCGTCCCTGACAAGTTTTAAGTCGGCCTCGAGCATCTCGTCGACGAGCTGTTCAAACGTCCTGTTGTGTTTCCAGCCAAGCACGCTGCGCGCCTTGGATGAATCACCGATCAGGAGATCCACCTCGGCCGGCCGGAGCAGTGCCGGGTCGGTCTGGACGTAGTCCCTGTAGTCCAGTCCCACCTTGCGGAAGGCGATATCGCAGAACTCACGGACACTGTGGGTCTCGCCTGTGCAGACGACGTAGTCGTCGGGCTTCTGCTGCTGCAGCATCAGCCACATGGCCCTGACATACTCCTCGGCATGGCCCCAGTCGCGCCTGGCTTCAAGGTTGCCGAGCAGGAGTTTGTCGGCGAGGTTGTTCCGGATCAGCGCGACATGGCGGGTGATCTTGCGAGTGACGAACTCGAGTCCGCGGCGCGGCGATTCGTGGTTGAACAGGATCCCGGACGACGTGTGCAGGTTGTATGCCTCGCGGTAGTTGCGGGTGAGGTCATACCCCGTGACCTTGGATATTCCGTAGGGGCTGCGGGGATGGAAGGCGGTTTTCTCGGTCTGCGGTGTCTCGTGGACCTTTCCAAACATCTCGCTTGAGCCGGCGAAGTAGAAACGGCAACCCGGCGCCACGTCCCGCAGGGCCGACAGGACGTAGTGGGTTCCGTTGATGTTTGTGTTGAGAGTGGAGAATTCGTCCTCGAACGAGTACCCGACGAAACTCATTGCCGCCAGATGGTAGCATTCATCGGGTTGCACGGTATGCATCACATGCCAGATGCTGGGGAAGCTCTCGAGCGAGGCGCCGTGGATGTGGATATCCTTGAGCAGGTGCCGGATGCGGTGTAGATGGTGCTCGGAATCCGAGCTGGCAACCCGCCTGACGATGCCGTGCAACTCGTAGCCGCCTGCGAGAAGCAGTTCCGCCAGGTAGCTTCCGTCCTGTCCGCTTATCCCCGTGATTAGTGCTTTCCTGGCCATGTGTTCCTCCTGCTCTTGGACTTCCTACTTCATTGACAACATCTTCTCTTTCCGATCCGGGTGGTAGCTACAGTACTCCGGTTTCACGCTCCGGCGAATCCACCACCATGCGTACGGCGTCGCCCACCTGCGTGATCTGGCTGTCAGTCATGGTCAATCCGTTGGGAATATAGAAGCCCCTGCGTGCGAGCATCTCTGCATTGGGGCATGGTGCGGCCCGCAGCCTGCCGGTTCCAAGGAAGACGGGCTGTTCGTGCATCGGCCAGAAGAAAGGCCTTGTTCCAATTCCCAGCGCGAGAAGGCGTCTCATGGCCTCGGCGGCGTCGAAGGGGATTTCGGGGCCAAGCACGAGGCCATAGGCCCAGTAGCCATTCGTGGCCCGGGCGGTTTGAGGAAGCGGCAGCCGGACTCCGCGCAAGCCTGACAGCAGGCGGTTGTACGCCTCGCCGATCTGGCGTTTCCTGGCGACTGTCCGGTCCAGTTCCTCCAGCTGTGCCAGCCCCAGCGCTGCCGGCAGGCTGCTCATCCGCATGTTCCAGCCGAGTTCCTTGTGGACGAAGCGCGCCCCGTCCTGGAAGCAGAGGTTGCGGAGTGAGCGGCAGCGGGCGGCCAGCGCAGGGTCGTCCGTCATGATCATTCCGCCTTCGCCGGTGGTCACGAACTTGTTGGGATAGAAGCTGAAGGTGCTGATATCGCCGAAGCTGCCGCAGTGGCGATCGCCGTACATGAGACCGTGTGCCTCGGCGGCATCCTCGATCACCCTGAGCCGGTGGCGTGAGGCCAGTTCCAACAGCGGGTCCATGTCCACCGGCAGTCCGTAGACATGGACCGGCATAATGGCCTTTGTGCGCGGGGTGATGTTGCGTTCTATCTCCTCGATCTTCATTGTCCAGGAGTCGGCATGGCTGTCGACCACCACCGGGGTGGCACCCGCCCTGACCACGGCCGCCGCGCAGGAGATGATCGTCAGGCTGGGCATGATCACCTCATCGCCAGGGCCGATACCAAGCGCCGCCACGGCCACGTCGAGCGCTGCGCTTCCATTGCAGACCGCCACACCGTGCAGCCTGCCGACCTGGCGCGCGAAGGCTTCCTCGAAGCGCTGGACGAACGGCCCCTCGGACGAAATCCAGCCCGACGTCAGGCACTCCGTCACGTAGCGGAGCGCGTTTGGCGCCATCAGCGGTTCGCTTACCGGTATGAAGCTCACAGTGGTTAACCTCACTCCACCCGTACGTGTTGCTGATCCACAGGTTCAAAACGCCGCTTATCGGCGTCGGGGCTATAGGGTCCCTGCTTGATCTCCACCATCTCGGTGGCCTCCAGCATTTCGAACCCGTGGCCGCCGCCGGCGAGCAGCACGACGTCGCCGGCGGTCAGCACACGGCTGACAACATACGCCTGCGAGTGGTCGTAGAAGTCGATGCGAACCCGACCGCTCCTGACAAGAAGCACCTCCTGCGTTCCAACGAGTGCGCGCTGGACCGGCAGGTGCACATGCGGGGCTATGGTGTATCCAGCCGGCCTGTTCATGTATGCCAGTTGCTGAGAGAAGGATGGTGGGGTGAAGAAGTCTATGCCATCCCGCGAGAAGCCTGATCGCACAATGATGGCGAGAAGCTCCGCGCCGTGCATGACGCGGTCAAGCGCCTGGCCATCGGCGGGCGAGCCGGTCGCCTTGACGGCATGAGCGACGTCCGCCTGCGATCGGGCAAGGGGCTCGGTGATCCATGCCGCCAGCTGTTGTGAGCGGTTCATGGTGGCCTCGTACGCCGCCATGGGTTCCGGCTTGAAGTACGATTCGATCAAGACCCGCAGGGGTGCGCGCAGGAGCGGATGAACCTGGTCCAGGTAGCCCGGCCTGTAACCACGCCATCCAGGGGTGGGCCAGCGGATTGCCAGCTTCCTGAGGCGCAGGAATGATCGCATCGCGGATACCACCGGCATGGGTTTGAGCCAGTTACGATGGTGACGCACAAGGTAGGCTGCCACGGCCGACTTCGGGATCCGGCGCACGCAGTCCAGCATCTGTGCGTGCAGGCGTCCCGAAACCCGCAGCTTCGGCAGCACGGTCTGGTCGTCGGCCCACTGCACCTTCGGTTCCCAGGCGCGCTGGGCGATCAGCGCGGTTTCCAGATCGGCACCCATCTCCGCCGGATCGGCTCCCGACGCCATGGCCGTTAATGCGATACGCAGGCACTGCGAGCAGTGGTTGCACATGGGGGCGTCGCGCGGGGTGGCCCAGCAGGAGAACTGCATTTCGCGCAGGTCTGGATACCGCTGCCACAGGATGTGCTGCACCTGGCCGCTGTGAAGCGCCGCGGTCAGGGAGCCGTGGCTGAATCCCCACGGCGCGATCAGGGCCGCGATGCTGCGCTGTGTTACCAGCGAGTACACCGAATGCGGATGCTGGATGATCCTGCCGTCACGCTCGCTGTTGTCATTCACCTCGTTCTCTGAGGCCAGATAGAGATGCGGTACGTTCATGGCTGCGCCGGCCAGCATGAGCGACGTGAGGTAGAGGAACGTGTCGGTCAGTTCGTTCACCGCCACGGCGTAGCCGCATTCCAGGGAGAAGGTGTTATTCCAGCATGAGCGGAAGTCGGAGTGAACCTCAAGCACCTCGACACGGCGCCTGCGTGCCACCTCGCCGAGGAGCCATCGCCTCTTCGGGTGTTGATGATCCTGCAGGGGCGGCATGGGCGATGTCGTCGCGACAAGCAGGGGGTTGTCGCTGATTTCCGACAGCACACCGGCCTGAAAAAGGCTGTCTTTCCCGCCGCTGAACGCGGATCCACAGCGTGCGCCCGAGACAATAGGGGCGACAGCCTGGTCGAGGGCAGGGCCATCCCAGGCGAACTCCACATTCAGGGCCGTCTGTGGTGTACCGCTCACCCTGTGCGCCTCCATCGTGTTGAACTGGGCGGTCATGAGCCGCATCCAGAACTCTGTTTCGTCAGGCGACAATGCCGCTGGCAGCCTGATCCTGCATGGATTCAGCAGGACCCACTGGGGATGGATGCAAAGCATCACGGCCTGCATGATCAGCCTGGCCGGCAAGCGCTCGAGATTGATGTGGTCGGGAAAGACCATTTCATATCCGGATCTGGTGAAGAGCCGTGACGCCGGGCTCACCTCCCACCGGACCGTCAGCCGGTTACGCTTGATTTCCGGGGCATGGACGACGATGTCATTCATGATCCAATCATCCCTTGTGTGAGTGAATCGTACAGGGCTCCAAGCCTGTGTGTGACCATTCCGGCGGCAAAGCGTTCCGTATAGCGCGCGCGCGCGGCCTGTCCCAGCCGGGCCCGGAGCTGAGGGTTCGTCAGGAGCTGCTGCAGCCCGGCGGCAAGCGCCACTGGATCCCGCGGCGGGACCAGCCATGCGTGACGTTCATGGTCGACATCCTCCGGGATGCCGTCCACCCCGGAAGCAACGATGGCCCGGCCGCACTGCATCGCCTCGAGAAGTGATACCGAACCGCTGTGCTCCTCGTATGACGGCAGACAGAAGATGTCGGCTGCCCTGAGGTACGGCTGGATGTCTCGCACGTAGCCGGGCAGCATCACCTGCGACGGATCCAGTCCACCCTTCAGCGCGAGCCGCCTGTTTGCGGCCAGCAGCTCCCCGCCGCTCAGGATGCATGCGCGGAACGCCACGCCTCGCTGGCGCAGCAGGCACAGCGCATTGATCATTATGTCCAGGCCCTTTCGTGGATCATGCCGTGATACTGAAACGATCAGGGGCTCGTCGCCGGCAGGAAGGCGTGCGTCGGATATTGTGCCGCCAGGTGTTTCCGGCAGGAATGCCAGCTCGGACGCGTACGGGAATAGTTGGAGCTGTGGAACAGGTCCGAGGTGCTGTTCCACGAAGCGTTGCACGGACCTGTAGTTGACCAGCAACAGGTCGGCGCCGGTGTAGGCGCGCCGTTCAAGTGGAGATATGACTAGATCGCCGTACCGGCACTCAAGTGTACGCAGGAACGCATGGAACCGGCCGTAGCTCCTGACTGCGCCCTCGAGCTTGGAAC
>SESH01017904.1_pt1 | contig 12611 bp, 1 predicted proteins | sample 3171561 | NCBI WGS metagenome assembly SESH01 (sample SAMN10866947, study PRJNA518727) | freshwater metagenome | biome: subpolar coniferous forest; feature: holomictic lake; material: water; isolation source: holomictic Lake 442 2011 16.5 m and 2014 13 m | place: Canada: near Kenora, Ontario
GGTGACATTTGCAACGAAGGCGTGGCCGGAACACGAATAATCTGGCTACCATTAAATACCGCAGCGTCTCCAATTAGTCCGCTATCGCCCATGGTTGAGGTCATTTCGCTGGCATTATTGCCATACGCAGTTAAATCCTTTGCGCCCGACTGGCCAAATTCAAAGCCAAGCACTTGATTAACATCAAAAGAACCAGCCGCATCCTGCGCATCAACCGCTTTGGGATTACCGTAATAAAGCCAGATAGCAGGATCGGTAGCTGCCGCCAGATCAGCGGGTAACTTTACCCAAATCAGCGCCATTTCATTAACGGGATCTAGCTTTTCAATGTAAAACTTAAGAGGCGTTTCTTCGTCAGCAGCCAGCACCCGAATATCTTTGCCCTTCTCGGCAAGATCTGCAAAAAATGCAAAATTACCGGTATGTAAACGCACTAAAGCAAAAGCAGATGCAGGCACAGTAACACCGTCCTGTTTTAGCTTTTGCGCATCTATAGTTATTTTTTTCTTATATCCCCAATCTGCATTCCACCAAGCTGATGCTATTGATGGAATAAATAGAAGAACTATCAACAAAAAACCACACCGTTTCATTATTTTTCTCAGTTACTTATAAATTTTTGTCATTATCCCAGAGCTACATGACATTATTATGACGATGACTTACAAATTTTTATTGAAAATATAGAAGACATAAAAAAACCGGTTTTAACTGAAGTTAAAACCGGTTTTATCAACGATTTGAAGTCAGTCGTACCGAATGCCGGAAACGCTTATTCTCGCTTGCGTTCGAAAAGTCTTATTCCGGCCTACCAGTTTTTCAGGTTTAAGCCTTAATCACCAAAACCCAACACTTCGACAGTAAACATACCCAACGCTGCATTTTTATTGTTTTGAGCGCCCTTTTCATCAACACCCGTTACAGCTTGCGCTACCTGACTCACATTAGCCGTCATATTGCTGGTGCCTGTCAAACCTGCAGCCAAACTACCGGTAGAGGCAGCCGGTACACCGGTACTAACACCACCCACCTGAATGTTGTTGGCTCCCAATACAGCCGTTGCCGAAATAGTGACGTTAGTGCCGCCGATACCTGCTTCACCGGCATCAACTACCCCTTTCGGTGCAAAAAGGAACACGTCTCCAGCAGGAACACCCGGACTTGACGCAGTTCGAATTCCACTACCACTGGTTATTTTTGGAGCAGGAACCTGTAATACGCCACTCGAATCAAAAAATGGCGGGACAACCTTTACGGAAAGCGCTGATTTTGCACCTTTACCCGCATCAATATTGCCCTCAGATGACCAAATAAGAATATCACCTCCGCCGAGAGTAAATACCCGAGACGTATTTACGGTAAAATCATTTTTAACAAAAGCGTTTATATTGCCCTGTGCTTGAGCAACGATACCCAATTGATCGGCAGACTTTGCACCCGCACTGACCACCGCGACTCCGGCATTTACTTGCCCTCCCGGCACCATCAAGTTGATGTCGCCACCTGAAACAGTCTGTAATTTACTGAAGAACAAACTTAGATCACCTTTCCATTGATTACCTGGAAATAACGTGTCAATCGCTGCAAATCCACCTTTATTGCCAGCCGATTTATTACCTGCCGAAGCAGAACCGGCTATTTTAAGTTCATTAAAAAAAACGTGAGTTAAAACTGCATTTAATTGAGGTTGAATTGGCAAGGTCTTATCAGGTGTCATCGTACCAAATGCCGTCATGGCATCAACTTCAGACATCAAGGCATTGCCCGTATTTTGCCGCATAAATCCGGTTATCAAGGTTTTTACCTGATTAAACTCACTGGTATAAAGTGAATTATCAACCAGGTACTTAGCTATAAACGCCGAGTAATCTGGCGTACCCGCATTCAATCCAACCAACACATCCAATGATGAGCCTCCGCTGGCCAAGTTTGTGTTGTAAAGATTACCAACCGTAGATAAGCCAATAGATGACCCCAAATTTAGATTTCTTCCGGTTTTAACCAGGGTATTACCAGGCCCGCCTATTTCTATTTTGTACGATGCATTTTTTAATGTGGCAATGCCATTACTGTCCAAGTCTCGCTGGAAGATAATATCGCGGCCAGCTGAAATAATAGAAGCATCCGTTGCATTTATTTGCTGTATTTGAATGGGGCTATTTTTTAAATCATTACCCGCTTGAATAATGGCTTGCTTGGGTAAATTAATTTGCACAGAAGCTATATCACCCACTTGTGTGACCAATCTGGCGGATTGTTTATCGGCACTATGGAGCGGTATATTGGCATGTATTGCCGGGCTAACATTAATACCTGTATTGATCGCGATTGTATCAAAAGTATTACCGGCACTTGTTTGCAGCGGCGAAGTATTATCTCCAATTGGCGTCAATGCCGTTGGCAATAACAATGGATCAGCATCAGACATAATCAAACTATATTGACCAATACTTGAGGTAATTGCCTGCTTTGCCAAAACATTTAAGTTTGATACGGCCGAGGGAAACAGAATAATATCACTATCCAACTTGACACTGCCATTGAATGCAGTCACATCAAGTGACGCCGGATAGACATGAGCCAAATACTTTTCTTTACTATCTACACTGGTATCAATACCTAAAATACTTGAAATAACACCGATATCTGAATTTAAATGCACATCACCCGCTAACGAGTTTAGAGCCAAAATGCTTTTATCTGTGTAGGTGAAAAATTGGGTGCCGTTATGATTTAATACCATGGCATCGGATACACCGGAAATTTTAATACCTTGACTGGCATTCAAGGTCAGTAGGGTATTGCCACCGACTGAATCGCTTTGGTTACCGCTCATCACAAGTTGTGGCCCTGCAACAAAGGCATTAACATCCGTTGAGTTGCTGCCCTTTATCTCGCCACCAGACGTAATACTGCCAACCCCCTTACCCAGGAAATAAGCGCCACCGGCAATATTTCCACCCGCAGCAATATGCATCTGACCGCCACCCTGAATGTCGAGTTTGCTATTGGTAAAATCGGTGCCCAGTTGTTTGCCGGTTGTTGGCATCATCACGGAAAGGTCGTTAATATTACCTGCCGTAGCTATATCAACCTTTCCTCCACCGAAAGAGCCAATATTTTGCTGAAAGTTACTGGCTTTAATTGCCCAAGCTGTTAAGGAATAGTCAAAATCGTTAAGGTTATAAGGCTTACCTTGGCGGACTAACCAGGGAGTAATAAATTGATCGCTGATTGCACCTTTAATATCTGCAACCGCTCGAACAACAATATCCCCGCCTGCGATTGGATATTCCTCGGTTAAATAGTTTGGTGACAAACCATCAGATGTAGTAACAAGCGATATTCCATCCATAGTACCATAGGGGTTACTCGGATCTGCCCGGCCTGCGTTATACACGGTAGCTGTTTGATCAGTAAAAACAATATTCCCGCCTGAAGCCAATTTGATATCACCGGAACCGGTATGGATACTTACCCCGGAACCGATAGTTAAGTCTTTTGCAGTTGGATTTGCTGATTTTTCTGCCCTGGTTAAATCAGTAACCACAAATTTGTCAGCACTGGTTTGATCCGCGCCCGACACCAACTGGAATGTCCACGAATTACCACGTTGTAATTGAGCCCCTTGAAAACCATCAGTAATGGAATTTTCCAAATTTAGTTTGCCGCTAGCCGTAATAACCAGTGTACCGGGTATATCCAAATTTTTACCAAAGCGTTGACTTGAAAAATCCCACGAACTGGCCAGCGTTAGATCACCGTTATAATCAACTTCAACCCCGGGACGCAACACAATTCCCTTACCCAAATTGGCAACATTATCTGAAGCCACAGCCATATAATCAACAGTATCTTGATTTATCTGATCAATATTTACGGTGTTATATTTTTGAGTTCCCTGCGCATAAAACTGACTAAAACCGTTAACTGTTCCAGCAACGGGTTTAATATTTATACCGTTCGAAGTGCGCATAGCACTCAATGTCACCAGTCCACCCGTATCGGTACTTGCGCCACTGACATCAATCGTAGAACCTGATTTAATCTCTACACCACTGTGATCGGCAGCCAGGGAATCAACGGATGAAAGTAATACCTTACCGCCCTTATCTGTGCCTTTGGCAGTAATGAGTGCACCGCTTTCCAACGTAATTTTGTCGCCGGCATATAAATTGATTACACCGCCGTCTTTTGAGCCATTAGCGTTAAGTGTACCGGAAATATCAATAGCCCCTTTATCAGCAACCAGATTTAAATTAGTTGCTGTTATTATATTGCCTGCTGCTTGAGTAATGTCTGCGATACGACTGCGGAAATAAAGTGAATCTGCAATGCCTGCCGCCATCAGCTTATTCATTAAGTTATCAAAGCCCTGTGTTGCAGAAAATCCTGATACATCAACTGTCGCACTTGCACCCTTTGCTTTAATTCCCCCTGCCAACTCAACCGTTTTTTCCGGTGCCTTTAAAATAAGACTGCCACCTGCCGCGTTACCACCACCGGTACTGATATCAAGCGTAGAATTTGTGTCCAGTAATATTTTACCGTTAGTGGCCGCCGCGCTGAAGGTGCCACCGGGCGTGTAATTAAAGGTATCTGCAAAATTTACCGCCTGTCCCGCAAGATTAATGTTGGTTTTTCCATTGACCAACACGTCACCGGATTCCGCCTGTAATTTCAGTGATCCGGATGGCAGCAATACGTTGGCATCTTGGAGAGTTATAGTATTTGCAGCAACGGCGATACTACCGCCAAACTCCGGAGAAGTAGCTTGCGTTGTGTCTGCATTGCCGCTGATAACTACATTATGACCATTACCATAAGTGGCATCGACTGACCAACTATGTCCACCAGTTGTAGAAATTGAACCTGCCGTCAAATTAAGATCTGATGCAACATTCATAACACTGTTGCCAGTCACTGTGAATTGCTTATCCGCATTAATATTGACGGTATTGAAGCCGTTCAAACCCAAATTTCCGCTACCCTGACTAAACTGGGTAGCGATCAAATCAAGAGTACCCGTACCCGTTCCCGACTGTTGGGCAGTAACACCTTTAGAATTTTGCAGCACCAACGTACTGGCCTGCAAGCTTGCTGTTTTGCCGGCATTGTCAAATCCGGATAATGCGGCCGCATCTAAAATCAAATGCTTAAACAGAGCAGGGACAACCTTATTACTGCTATCTAACTGACCGACATTACCATAGAAATTGATAGCGTTTCTGCTGTTTAACACCAAGTCATCAACAGATAGATTCAATAAACTTTGATTGCTCAAATTTAAGGAATTGCCGGTCAATCCTGCTACCTCACCCATATTGATAGTGTTGGCTGTCATACTTAATGCCCCGCCTTTCATGGTAATATCGCCATTCAATACGGTTGATTTGCTGGCATCCAGCAACAATGATTGTGAAGCCTTTAAAACGGCACCCTGATCAATCAAAAGATCGCCTGTTAAGCCCAATGATCCAGAGCGACTTACCGTAACTTGCTTATCGGCAGAAACCCTTATCAACGCGCTATCGCCAGCGACATTAATGACAGAGTCCCCAGTATTAACGATACCACTGCTGTTGATTGACGCGCCATTTTTAAGCTCAACACTATTTTTACCCACTGCAACCAAATCTAGCGCTTGGATTTGCACGCCCTGATCAAAAATGACGTTATCAGCCGATACTTTCAACTGAGTATTACCCGTGACATTATCAAAACTCCGGGTACCACCTAATAGTAAACTATCGACATGCAACTGGCTTAAATCTTGAGCCAAAATCTGTAAAGCACCCGTAGAAGCACCCAACGCGTTAACGATCTGAATATTTTTTGCGGAAATATCCATCTTGGCACCTCTGCCATTGGGGGTTGCGACTTTAAATTGTCCATCCAATACTAATCGGGTACTCGCATCTATTGATATTTGCCCGCTATCTACGGGCAACAAAGGCACTGTCGTATTGTTAAGTGATGCCTGCTGAGTAAAAAAACTACTCGCGGTCTGTACATCATATTGAGAATGTTTTTTGACATCTGCGTTGGATTCAATCAAAAAACCGCTTAAGCGTGAATCGCGACTATTGGTACCCGCCACCGTTTGATAACCCGACACAATTGGCAAACCTGTTGTAGTGTAACTGGTCACTATTTGATCTTGGGTCTTTGCCTGTGGTGTTACCAAATAAGCACCCGGTAACAAGGCGTAACGGGATGGTAAAATGGTGTAAAAACCGGCCGGTAACGTGGCTGTTCCGCTTAAATAAACCGATGCCCTTGAATCATAGGCAAAGTTGGCGGACAAGTTAGGATCAAACGGTGCCAATGAAGAACCCAAGGCAGGCAGTATGGCAAAGCTTTGTTGGTTGGGCGAAAGTCCCGAAACCGGCAACAAATAATCCTTTGAGCCACCATTTCCAGGCTGAAAGGTAGCGGTCATTAAATTCCCGCCGCCAGCAACATCAACAATACTGCCGGTAGTAAATTGAATATCAGGCGAGGTAAATACCAAGTGCTTTTCGCCCAACGTCAAATTATCGGGCGCTTGATTAAATACCAGATTATTGTTGCCGCCCAAGGGAAATTGCCAGACATCATTGACAATGACCCCAAATGGAATGGTTTGACCATCTGCGGATACCGACGTCAAACTATCTTTGCCAAAGCTTAAGCTGTTTTTGGCATTTAATGCAATTGTACCTAAGGGAGCTTTTAAAACACCATTTTGATTAATTACCGGGGCGGTTAGCGTTAATTTTCCGGCCGCAGATAACGGCGATGTATCTGTATTATGCCCTGATATTGTTAATTCACTCGCCGCATCAGTAACCGCCAGCGTAAAATCGGTTAATGTTGTTGGATATATCTGGCTTGCATTCAGATTAAGATTAGCGGCTGTGCTTAATTTTCCGGTAAATGTGCGGTCGGTAATCAAGCGACGTACACCCACCGCTCTCATATCATGAAGACTATTCAGATTGACTTCGTTGAAGCCGGTCAACATCGAAGTACCTTGTAATTGCGTCCACATTGCATGGGTTGTCAGCTTGCCATTACCTTTTACTGATGCGCCAATACTATCTGCAGTCGTTGAAGAACCTATCTGTAAATAAGCGGTATCAAGAGTCGCAACACCTTCTGAAGTGCCATTAACACCAGAACTAATAGTTTGCGCATCGAGAATAATGCTGGATGCTGTCTTCAAGGCAACATCACCCATAAAACGTACTTCACCGGCAAGACGTGGCGCATTGGTTTGTGGATCAATTTGATAAGGCACCGTCAAACTCAAATTATCAAATCCGGCTTGAGTAATTTCATTGCTACTGACTGTGGCTTGACCATTCAGACTATTCGGAATTACTGAGCCAAAGTGTAACCCTGTAGGAAGCAATGATGTGGCTTGCTGCACAACATCTATATGCAACGCATTATTGGGGAAGAAGTTACCTGCATCCTCTGCTCGCGGAGTCCTATCCAACGTTAGACTTAAACTCCCGCCACGGTTAGTCGTTGAACCCGCTAAGGCATTAAGCCTACCGTCCAGCACGATACCTTCAGCCGCCGTAATATTGACCTTACCGGCATTGGAACCCAAAACCTGGCTGGCATACAGCCCACTACTCCCTGTAGAAACAGGCACTGGTAAATCCAGACTTGCGCTGGTTCCGGAAACGTTAATTGTAGAGCCTTGTTCAAAAACAACATAACCACGATCTGCCTTTACAGTGACATTACCGCCATCCAGAACATTTCCTCCGGTTCTGCCAAATACATCCACTGGATTAAGGCGGGTGGTACCTTGTGTATTCAACTGCGCCTGTGTGCCTAACCAAATAGATTGGGCATCGTTCTCAGATAGACCTGCTTCAGTTGTTATTAAAGACAAATTAATAGAACCGGCCGGCGCATCAATCAACCCGTCAATATAAATACCATTACCTGCATTTGAAGCAGATAAATTAACAGTCGATGCTTTATCAACGTGAATCTTGCTGCCTGTTTCAAGGGTTACGCCGGTACGCCCTGTTAAACCCAAGGTAACCGGTTTTCTCAAGTTTTCAGGCAAGGTTATGGCCTGACTGAAATCTGCAATGGACTTTGAGCTTGCTTGAGTCCGATAATTTGGGGTCAGAATTTTATTTTGACTCACTAGCGACAGATCGGTATTGGCCTTAACAATAATATTCTGATCGTTACTAATCAGATTGACTGTATTAATTCCAGTATTAGCGGTAATATCCAGACCGCCATTAGTGACGCCCAGATTGAGCGCATTAGCTTCATTTACCTGCGTGCCAATATTAATTTTATTGGTTGTCAGCGATAAACTGCCCCCGTCATTTAAACCATACGCTGAAAACGTACCATCAAGAACCATCAGTCCCTTAGTTGATGAAGATCCTGCAACAAAATTTATGCCGCCCGCCTTGCCGGCATTCAACCGGGTACCGGTCAAACCTAACCATGCGCCGCCATCGGCCTTAACAACGGCTCCGCGTTCAAAATTGACAACCCTGTCTGATTTTATAGAAACTGTGCCGGCATTAATGACAACCGGTTCAGTGAGCGAATTTGTATTATTTTGAAAATCGTTAATCCAACGTCCGGAAACATCAATTTTTGACGAACCGAATAAATTAACCTGCCCTGTATCAGTGGCACCGGTATTGGTACTTTTCAGATTAATGGCACCACCCGCGGCATAGAGCGAACCCATAACGTCAATACTTGAGGCGTCAATACTGAATTGACTTAAAACAGGCAGTGACAACGCGGCATCATTTTCCACCGTTACTTTACCGGCCGTTTTGATACTCAGATTACTAATGCCGGATTGATTGACAAAGGCCGTTGACAAGACAAGATCACTCGCTTTGTTGTTGGCATTTTTAGGAAATGAATCGTTAAGTCCAATAGCAAGTAATGGTTCGGTAGTTTGAAAGGACACATTTTGACTTGAAAGAAAGGTGCCCGCTCTCGCACTGGTATCGTTATCTTGATTATTAATGATAAATGATCCGCCAGACACAGGGTTACTACGCTGATTAATACCCGTCACGGCACCGGCAACCAATTGACCGTTCCATGCCGTTAACGGGCTTTGAATAATTACCGCACCGCCTGCTTTTCCATCTGTATAGCCATTTTCAAACCGACCCGCATTTAATTGCGTCATCAAGTTATAGGTATCAGTAACCCCCCATTTAGTATGGGCCTCTGTATAAACACCATAAATACCGGAATACTGTACATTTGGATCGGCTACGCTAATATCGACCACTTGGCCTGTTACTGCATTTACCATTTGAGTTGTATTGATATAACCACTCTGATAATTAACCAGCCCACCCGAAATATCAGTTACCGCACCTGTATTAACCACCACATCGCCACTTGACGTTAGATTAATAGCACCACCATTACCCATTCGTTCATCAATACCGCGCTTGATAGACGCTGAGGCACTACTGGCATCCGCAATTGTTGGCAGATTACGTATATCAACCTTAACTGTTTTCCCCTGAAGCACACCGCCGCGCTGATAAGGTGCATCACGTAAATTAAAGCTTTGGATAGAAACGTCTGCAACATTTCTTTCCATGGCTACCTGAACATTCTTGGAGCCGGATACATCAATACGCGAACCGCTTTCAAGATTAATTCGACCTTTATTACCGGACAATGGATCAATCAAATTATTGGTTGCCGTTAAATTTACTAGGCCTCCGGTTGCCACTATTGATGACCCGGACTGCAAATCAATTTTATCGGCACTGACTTCAACAACGGACTGTTTTTGGGCTTGCTCATCAATGGCACTTCCACCCTCAGCATCAGCCAACACCGTTATGGAGCTGTTTGTACCCAGCGTAACCGCAGATTCTGTTTTAAGACCATCATTCAAATCGCTGCTACGAACGGTTTGCGCCGCTGTTAAATAGCTTGTACCTCTATCTACCGTTACTTGCGCATTTTCTCTTGCCAATAATCTTACTGATCCGTTGACATTAACCGAGGTTGTCGCACTTATCCTGCCTGACTGGTTTACTGCAAAACCAGCCAAGGTCACGTTACCTTGACGGGTAGCTATTTCACCTGTGGCGTTATTTGAAACTTGACCACCTTTTCCGACCTCAACCAGCAATCCTGCAAAAGGATCTTTATCAGATGTTGGTTGCAAATAAACAGCGTCTTTACTGGCTACCAACAGGATTTGACCTTGTTGATCGCTAGAGATCGAACCAGAGTTACTCACCGTAGGTGCTGCCAAAATAATGCTGCCGTTTTTGCCTGAACGGATTTTTGCTCCGGCCGCGACATCAATCTTGGCATTTGGATTGACTGCCGTTTTAGAGTCGTTGGTGTTACCGTTTAAAGCCGCCCTATCCTGGAAATTTTGAGCACTCCCATTATTGTCAAACACACGAATAATGCCATTATTAAAGGCAGCGTCCGAAATATTAAGTGCAGAAGCCACCAAGCTATTGGCATCAACGACAGAGCCATTGCCAAATATAAAACCGTTTTGATTGACCAGATAAATCTGACCATTGGCCGTCACTGTACCCAGAATGACGCTGGGATCGGCCTGATGAATATTGTTAAGTGCCACCGATGATGACGAGGGTTGCACAAAATTGACACTGTAACCTTTGTCGACGTTAAAACTTTTCCAGTCTATCGTGGCTTTGTCGGTAATCTGATTAATGGTCATTGCTTGACCATTAATTGTGGCAGTGGCCTGCCCATTCGCTGTCTGATCAAGAGGAATAATGTTATGCGCCGTTGGCGTTAGAATCGGCGGAACAACAACTTCTGTAGGTAACTGAACTATTCCCGTAGGCACCGGTAACGGCGAGGGAACTTCTGCATTGACCGGTGCAACCCCTGATCCCACAAACAAACCGCCCGCAATGACAATCCGTACGCCGGCCGCGAGTGGTTTGAGTCTAAAAAAATCATCCGAAGATTTAGATGCGATCGGGTGCTGTCTGTTGGACATGGTTGTAACCTTTACCAAAAAAATTAACATACATTAGTTAAGCTACCCACTTAAGCTTGGACAGATACCATCCCTTGAAGGAAAGGTATCTTTAAAATCGTCCCGCTTTAAATGGGCAGTCGTGAGTATCAACCTCGCCATCTTGGCAAACAAGACTCGCCGATTTTTAATCCCGCCAAAACGGAATTAGGTTTGACACTATAGAGACCTTTGTTGATTAAACAACATTATTTTCTGTAGGGCGTGCCGTGCGCGCCTTTAAAATTAAGGTGCGCACGGCACACCCTACGTACTTAATTAACTCAGGGCTCTATATCAATAAATTCTTGCCAGAGGCTAATCCTGGCGCTTTGGTAAGTATTCACTTATCCCTATTAAACAGGAACGCTGAATACTTAACGAGAAGGGGGTAATAAAATCAAGTGTTTTTGCACCTGATTCTTTGGCCGTCCTATTGCCTTAAAATTCGGTAGCGATATTAAAATGCAAGCGCGGATCGCCGCTTTTAACCGGTGCCAATGACACAAAAGGAACACCCATATCCAGCGCACCGCTGATCTGTTTCCATAACTGAAAATGTAAACCAACACCACCGCTGCTAAGTGTATTACCGCTTACATTACCCGGCAGTGGATTTTGTATCCAGCCTTGGCCCGCTTCAACAAAAGCCATTAATTTCATGCTATTAAGATGATCCCAACTATCCAAACCCAAATGGGGTGAATACAATTCCAGCGAACCAAACACCCCGTCATCAGCCAATGCTTGGGTTTCAAAATAACCACGAACACTCAAAGCACCGCCTAGCGAGAACTGCTCATTACTGATAAGGGGTGAATCGGCAACCTGGCCGGAAACATGACTGTTAATTTGCATACCCAACGGCAAATCATGCTGAAACTTAAGGTCGCCGGTTACATACATGTAATTGGCTTTAGCCAGATAGCGCTTGTTTTCAAATTGCGCCTGTTCGTTACCAAGGCCGCGTACTGAAAAATGCGCTCCCAAATCGAAACTGGTTAATGATTGCTCCGTGCGAAAACTGCCGGTGTACTGCGCCAAAAACGGGGTATAAGCAATAGGTGTTGCGATGGTATCGGAACCCAGCAGATTTAAATTCTCTTTAAAGGACTTGTAATCAACGCCCACCGTGCCGCTATGAAAATAATTCTGCAAGGGATTAAAGGGCATCACTAGTCTGGCTCCGAATATACTACCTTGACCAATGACCGATAGAGCACCGGCACTGGCTATTTGCGCACTTGAAGCAGAATTAACGCCATAAAGCGCCAGTCGGACACCCGTATTAAACAGAGGTAGCGCATAAGTGCCCGCCCAAACACTCACTTCCGAACTATTCTCCGGCGATACCTGATACATCAACGAGGCACTGTGCATCGCCTGCCAGATATTGTCGTAGTGCAATGACGACACCAAGCGCAGGCGTGAGGTACTTGATGTATTACGGCCATTAAGCTCTACCCGGCCATGCAAAGGCAGTTCGTCTTTTACTTTTAAATCAACTTCCAGCGTACCCGGAGTGTCCCCTGCCCGCAAAACCGGTTGAACTTTACGGTCAACACTTTGCCCGCCCAACTCTGAC
>SESH01033290.1_pt1 | contig 12605 bp, 9 predicted proteins | sample 3171561 | NCBI WGS metagenome assembly SESH01 (sample SAMN10866947, study PRJNA518727) | freshwater metagenome | biome: subpolar coniferous forest; feature: holomictic lake; material: water; isolation source: holomictic Lake 442 2011 16.5 m and 2014 13 m | place: Canada: near Kenora, Ontario
TCTCTATAATCTTACTTTTGTTCAATTTTGTATTTGACCCGCAGACACGCATGTGTTTAGCTTCACAGCGTTTTCTGCTTCACAGTTCCCGTTGTGCACATTGCCTGCGAATGTAGGGCCCATCAGGCACCTTCCAACAGCCGCAACACGAGTAGTTGGCATGACATCCAAACGCATGATCGAACGCTTGAGCCTGTACCGCAGGCTGCTGACTGGACTCATGGCGGAGAAGGCGCAGAGTGCCTTCTCACATCAGCTATCCACGGCCACCGATGTTACACCTGCGCAGGTGCGACGCGACATGATGGGGATCGGATTTTCCGGTAATCCGTCGCGTGGTTATGACGTGCACGATCTCCATGATGCGATCACACAGGTGTTGGATGCACCAACTGTGCAGGAGGTCGCCCTGATTGGAATTGGCAATCTCGGCCGCGCCATCCTCTCCTATTTCTCCGGACGCCACGATCGGCTCGCTATCACGGCAGCCTTCGATACCGACCCGGAAAAGGCCGGCCGTGTGATTCACGGATGTCGCTGTTATCCGATTGACACCATGGCCTCGCAAATCCGGGAGCGCGACATCCACGTCGCCATCCTCGCTGTTCCGGCGGACAGTGCCCAGTCCGCGACGGACATCCTGGTCGGCTCCGGCATTCACGGCATTCTGAATTTTGCGCCTCTGCGCCTGCGCACACCGGGTTCAATTTTTGTGGAAGACATGGATTTGACGACGTCACTCGAAAAAGTGGCCTTTTTCGCGAGACGGCGGACGCAACCGTGAGGGCCTGAACGTGATTAAACCGGATATTGCACACATACTCGAAAAGCATGCTAAGGCTGGGCGTGATGCGCTGATCCCGATCCTGCAGGAAGTGCAGGAAGCCGTCGGATATCTCTCGCCGGAAGCTGTGATCGAGGTTGGACGGCACCTGAAACTCCCGGCAAGCAAGGTGTATGGCGTAGCGACCTTTTACAACCAGTTCCGCTTTCAACCCAAGGGCAAGTACCACTTCATGGTCTGCCGCGGCACGGCTTGCCACGTGAAGGGCTCCGCAAAAATCTTGGAGACGCTGGTTAAACATCTCAAGATTGAACCTGGCAAAACGTCGCGGGACCAGCTCTTCAGTCTGGAAGTTGTGGCCTGCATGGGCGCCTGTGCGCTTTCACCGGTGATCTGCCTGAACAATGAATTTCACGCCAAGGTTTCCCCCGCCAAAGTGGTCAAACTGCTAGATGCCTGCCGGTCCCGTGAAAACCACAAGCCTTAACCTTCGCGTCTATACGCCACACGTCCAAGGAGTCGCAACATGAAACGCTTTCGCAACGCAACGGAGCTGGAGCAACATCGCGAAGCTCTGGTCGCAGCCTTCGACCCACAGCGCGTCCGCATCACCGTCTGTGGTGGTACGGGCTGCAACGCCCAGGGATCGATTGCGCTGGTGGATGCATTGCATCAGGCCGTCGCACGCCATCAACTCGCGTCGACCGTCGACGTCAAGGTTACCGGGTGTCACGGATTCTGCGAGAAAGGTCCGATCGTTGTCATACGTCCCGCCAACCTCTTCTACGTTCAAGTCAAGGCGGAAGACGCCGACGAACTGGTACGCGTGTCGCTGAAAGAGAACGGCATTGTTGAGCGCTTGCTGTATACCGACCCCACCACGGGCAAACGCATCGTGCATGAGCAGGAAGTGCCCTTCTATGCCAAGCAGACACGCATCATCCTGGCTGAGAACGGGCACCTGGACCCGACAACCATCGACGATTACATACTGCGAGGCGGATACGCGGCACTGGGCAAGGCTCTCAGCTCCATGACCAGCGCAGAAGTTGTCGAGACGATTAAAAAAGCCGGCCTGCGCGGCCGTGGCGGCGCCGGTTTTCCGACCGGTGCAAAATGGGAGATCTGCGCCAAGCAACCGGGCAAGACCAAGTACGTCATCTGCAATGCCGACGAAGGCGACCCGGGCGCATATATGAACCGCTCGGAAATCGAAGGCAACCCGCACTTGATTCTGGAGGGGATCATTATTGGCGCCTACGCCATTGGTGCCAGCAAGGCCTACATCTACTGCCGGGCCGAGTACCCCCTGGCCATCGAGCACTTGAACAAGGGGATCGCGCAAGCCAAGGCGATGGGACTGCTGGGACAAAACATTCTGGACAGCGGATTTGACTTCAACATCGTCGTAAAGCAGGGCGCCGGCGCCTTTGTCTGCGGCGAAGAAACCGCGCTGATGCACTCAATTGAGGGCAAGCGCGGCATGCCGCGGCCTCGTCCGCCCTATCCACCAGTATCCGGGCTTTTCGGCAAACCAACCGTCATCAACAATGTTGAAACCTGGGCTAACGTCCCGCTGATTATCAACCGCGGAGCGCAGTGGTTCAATGGCATCGGCAGCGAGAAATCCAAGGGGACAAAAGTTTTTTCGCTGGTCGGCTGTGTCAACAACACGGGCCTGGTGGAAGTGCCATTCGGCACGCCGCTGCGCCGGATTATTGAAGACATCGGCGGCGGCGTGTCCAGCGGTCGCACGTTCAAGGCCGCCCAGATGGGTGGACCTTCGGGCGGATGCATCCCCGCGTCGCACATCGACACCCCTGTGGATTATGAATCCTTGCAGGCGCTGGGCGCGATCGTCGGGTCCGGCGGCATGGTGGTCATGGACAATTCGACCTGCATGGTGGACCTTGCAAAGTTTTTCATGGGATTCATTCAGAACGAGAGCTGCGGAAAGTGCATCCCCTGCCGGGAGGGCACGCGCCGCATGCTGGAGATTCTGCAGGCAATCACCCGTCCGAGCCGTAAAGAGAAGGACATGGATGCCATTCTGCGGTTTCAAGGCGTGATGTACCTCAAAGAGCTCGCCGAGTCCATCCGCCGCTCCTCGCTCTGCGGACTTGGACAGACGGCGCCCAACCCCGTGCTCTCGACCCTGCGCTGGTTCCGCGATGAATACGAGGCGCACATTTACGAACGACGCTGTCCGGCAGGCGCCTGCCGGGAAATGGTCGGCGCGCCCTGCCAGAGCGGCTGCCCTGTGGGTACCGAGGTCTGGCGCTATGTGGCGCACATCGGCCGCGGCGAGTACGAGGAGGCCTATCGCGTCATCCGCCAGGCCAACCCCTTCCCGTCCGCCTGCGCACGGGTATGCAACCACCCGTGCGAAGTCATGTGCCGCTGCGGCACGACCGGTGGCGAACCGATCGCGGTCCGCACGCTGAAGCGGTTTGTGACGGATCGTGTTGACCCGTTTAAGTACCGGCCGGCACCCATCGCCAGGGCTAACGCTCCCCGGGTGGCCGTGATCGGCTCCGGGCCTTCAGGTCTGACCGCTGCACATGCACTTTCACTGCAAGGTTACCGCGTGACCGTGTTCGAGCGGGAAAGCCGCGCCGGCGGCATGCTGCTGTCTGGCATTCCGGAATACCGCCTGCCCCGCGAAATTCTGCAGCGGGAAATCGACTCTCTCGTAAACGCAAACCTGGAGCTTGTCTACAGCAAGGCGCTCGGTCGCGACTTCACCATCGAGAGCCTCAAGAAAGACGGCTACGACGCCATTTATGTCGCGATCGGTTCACACCAGTCGAAAAAACTGGGGTTGCCGAACGAAGATGCAACCGGCATCATTCCCGGCGTGCAGTTTCTGAAGGCCTACAATCTGGAAGGCCAGGCACTGGCCCGCGGCCGTGTTGGCGTCATCGGCGGTGGCAATTCTGCGCTCGACGCCGCGCGCGTTGCCATCCGGCAGCAACACGTGACGGCTGTCACGATCTACTACCGCCGGTCACGCGACGAGATGCCTGCGTATGCGGAAGAGATCCAGGCCGCGCTTGAAGAGGGTGTCCTGCTGGAAACACTGGTTGCCCCAATCGGCGTCCTGTCCGCGAACGGCAATTTACGTGCCATGCGCTTCATTCGCAACGAACTCGGCGCCCGCGATGCCAGCGGACGAGCCAAACCCGTGCCCGTGCCAGGCTCGGAGATGGAAGTGCCGCTGGACACCCTCGTGGTCGCCATCAGCGAGGAACCGGAGACCGCCGCCATCGCCGAGATGAAGACATCTCGCAGTGGCTCGCTGATTGTCAACGAAGAGTCTCATGTCACATCCCTGCCCGGCGTGTTTGGCGGCGGCGACGTGGTCACCGGCCCCAACACCGTCATCGATTCCATTGCCGCTGGCAAGCAGACAGCCATCATGATTGACCGTTACCTCTCCGGCAAACAGTTAAAGACCTTGCGCAAGGTCCGGCTACCGGGCACGTATATCGAGCCGCTTCCGTCCGACGAAGAAGCCAGCGGCGAAACAACCACCGGGCGGGTGACCGCGCCGCATCTACCGGCGAAACTGCGGCACAAGAGTGTTTGCGAAGTCGAGCGATGTGTGAGCGAAAGCGAAGCGGTTGGCGAGGCGCGTCGCTGCCTGCGATGTGATCTGGAATTCACCGAACCGGCCTAAGGAACCATCCGGCATAAGGAATCATCATGAATACCATCGATATCGAAGTCAACGGCAAGCCGGTGAAAGCCAAAAAGGGAGAAACGATTTTGTCGGCTCTCCGCCGCGCCGGCATACAGGTGCCTACCCTCTGCCATCTGGAAGATCTGCCGCCTTCCGGCGCCTGCCGTATGTGCGTGGTCGAAATCGCAGGGTTCCAGAATCTGGTCCCTTCCTGTTCGTACCCCGCAGCGGCAGGAATGAAAATCTTCACACATTCGCCCGTGGTGCTGCGTACGCGGCAGATGATTATTGAACTCCTGCTGGCCAACCATCCTGACGACTGCCTCTACTGCGTGCGACAGGGCAACTGCACGCTGTCAAAACTCGCCCGCGATCATGGCGTGCGCACCCGCCGCTTCCGTGGCGCGCGCAACCAGCGCGAGATGGACGTTTCCGGCCCCTCCATCCAGCGCGACCCGGACAAATGCATCCTGTGCGGCAAGTGCGTACGGGTGTGCGAGGAGATCCAGGGCGTCTCCGCCATCGACTTCATTCAGCGCGGATCCAAGGCCATGGTGGGCACGGCCTTCAACAAGGGCCTGAATGTCTCCTCCTGCATCAACTGCGGCCAGTGCATTCTCGTCTGCCCCACCGGCGCGCTGCACGAGCACTCGCATGTGCAGGAGGTGCTCAAGGCGCTGCATGACCCTGATAAATTCCTGGTGGTACAGCACGCGCCAGCCGTATCGGTCTCCCTGGCCGAGGCCCTGGGTATGCGCCCCGGAACCGATGTGGACGGCATCATGGTGGCGGCCCTGCGCCGCATCGGATTTGATCGCGTGTTCGACACGTCCTTCACCGCCGACCTGACCATCATGGAAGAGGCGTCCGAGCTGGCCCATCGTGTCCAGAACAACGGCGTTCTCCCCATGATGACCTCCTGTTCGCCGGGCTGGATTAAATATGTTGAACAATTCTACCCCGAATTTATCCCCAATCTGTCCACCTGCAAGTCGCCGCAGCAGATGATGGGCGCCATTATCAAGACCCACTTTGCCCAGCGCGAAAAGATCGATCCCGCAAAGATCGTCTCCGTCTCCATCATGCCCTGCACGGCCAAAAAGTTCGAGTGCGAGCGCCCCGAAATGGGCCGGACATTTGCACCCGATGTGGATTTTGTACTGACAACCCGCGAGCTGGCCGAACTTTTCCGGGTGGTCGGGATCAATCCGGAGGCGCTTGAGCCCGAGACCGCCGACACCCCCTTCGGCGAGCGGACCAGCGCCGGCAAGATCTTTGGGGCCTCCGGCGGCGTCATGGAGGCTGCCGTACGCACGGCCCACTGGATGCTGACCGGACAGGAACTGGAAAACCTGAACGTCAAGGAGCTGCGCGGCATGAAAGGTGCCAAGGAACTGCGCGTCAACATCGGCGGCCTGGAAGTCGGCGCGGCGGTCGTTTCCAGCCTGGGCCAGGCGCGCCAGCTACTGGAAGAAATCAAGGCCGGCCGCAAGGATCTGCATTTCATCGAGGTCATGACCTGCCCGGGCGGATGTATCAACGGCGGTGGACAGCCCATCGGCGCCGACCTCGCTGCCGTGCGGGCACGCATGAAGGCGCTCTACCGAATCGACGGCGATGCGCCGGTCCGGGTAAGCCACAAAAACCAACAGGTACAACGGCTCTATGCGGAATTTCTCGGCAAGCCGCTGGGCCACAAGAGTCATGAATTGCTGCACACGTCCTACGCCAAGCGGGACGTGGCAATCTGAGGATCATCCCCATGAGTGACGCCAAGCGTATTCTGATTGTTGACGACGATACCGACCACCTCGAACAAGTCAGCCTGATTCTACGGAACGCCGGCTATGAAGTCTGCGTGGCCCAGAGCCGGCAGGAAGGCGAGGAGCAGATGCTCGCAAAAGCTCCGGACCTTGCCATACTCGACATCATGATGGAAGAGAAGGATGCCGGCTTTGTCCTCGCCCATTACATCAAAAAGCTGTATCCCGACACGCCCGTCATCCTGCTCTCGGCCGTCCGGGCCACCACCGGTCTGGACATTTCAACCCGCGCCATGGATGCGGAGTCCTGGATCAAGGCTGACGCCATCCTGGACAAGCCGATCAGGCCCGACCAATTGAAAACGGAGATCCAGCGCCTGTTATCCACGCCCGCCAAGGCGAACTAGATGATTCTCCTTTCAGGATCGCTGCCGCAAAAGGCTGCTGATTTATGACTCCAGCAAATGCGTTGCCTGCCCCACCCCAGCCCGGCGCCGCAATCACGAACCCCAGCGTCATGCTCGTGCTGGTTGTGGACGGCGACTCTGGCACACGGCAGGACATCCAGCGGGCGCTGCAGGATTTCTCCGTTTCTCTTCCGGACGCCGAAGGCGAAATACGCTTCCGCGTCGCTGAGGCGGACACCGGCGAGCAGGCCCTTGAACGCATGCGCGCCGAACGGCCTGCAATTCTGCTGCTTGATCACAAGCTGCCCGGCATGAGCGGGCTGGAGGTGCTTGATCAGATGGCCAGGCCTTTCACGCCCGGCGAACTCCGCAGTGCCATTCGAAAAGCCGCCTTACACCTCATGTTGCAGCGCCAGGCCAGGCATCTGACCACCGAGCGGCGCCAGGTCCGCTATCAGTTTATCTCCATACTGGCGCATGAGCTCAAATCGCCGCTCTATGCGATACAGACCTACCTGCAGTTCATGCGCGACCGAACGGCCGGCAATGATCCCCAGGCCTACGACCACATGATCGACCGCAGTCTGGTCCGCGTGGATGGCATGGAAAAACTGATCAATGACCTGCTTGACCTCACCCGCATCGAGTCCGGCAATCGCATACGCGCGCTGGACCCACTCGATTTGCGTGCCGTGGCCGCAGATGTCATTCAGGGGTTTGCGCCGGCCGCCGCGCGGCAGAACATAACCGTCACACTGCACCCCGGCAACCCCGTCAACCTGATCGCCGACCGCACCGAGATTGAGATCATGCTCAACAACTTGATCTCCAACGCGATCAAGTATAACCGCGACAATGGCCGCGTGGATGTCACGCTCACCGCGGACGACGCTTCGGCCACACTGGTCGTCGCCGACACCGGCATCGGCATGGCACCCAAAGACCTGCCGCAACTTTTTGCCGAGTTTGTCCGGATCAAGACGCCCCTGACGCGCAACATTCAGGGCAGCGGGCTGGGACTTTCGATTGTCAAACGGCTCGTCACCCTGTACAACGGAGACGTGACCGTGCATAGCGCGCCCGAGGCTGGCACAACCTTTACCGTAACTCTCCGGAAATAACTGCCATGAACCCGCTCCCCCCCCTCACGTACAGCGCGGGCGCCACGGACTTCATACAGGACGCGCACATCACGTCCCTGCTGTCCGGCCCCGCACCTGAAGCCGCACACGTGCGCGCCATCATCGCCCGCAGCCTGGCCAAGCAGCCCCTGACCGTCGAGGAAACAGCCGTCCTGCTCCGGGCGGAGGCACCTGATCTCGTGGAGAAAATTTTCGAGGCGGCGCGCGAACTGAAGCGCAACGTCTACGGCAACCGCATCGTGCTCTTCGCCCCCCTTTACATCGGGAACCTGTGTGTCAATGACTGCCAATACTGTGCGTTCCGCCGCTCCAACCCGGCCGCTGTCCGCCGCGTCCTCACCGACGCCGACATCCGCCAGCAAGTCACGGCACTGGAAAACGTCGGTCACAAACGCCTGATCCTTGTGTACGGCGAACATCCGCAATTCGACGCCGATTTCATCGCCAACAGCGTTCGCCTCGTCTACTCCGTCCGCGAAGGTCACGGCTGCATCCGGCGCGTAAACGTCAATGCCGCGCCGCTGAACGTGGACGGGTTTCGCACGGTCAAGGCTGCAGGCATCGGCACCTACCAGGTGTTTCAGGAGACCTACCACCACGAAACCTATGCGCAGCTCCACGCGGCCGACACGCGAAAAGGCAACTACCTCTACCGCCTCGACGCCCTCAGCCGTGCGCAGGAAGCTGGATGTGACGACGTCGGCATCGGCGCGCTTTTCGGGCTGCACGACTGGCGTTTCGAAGTGCTCGGCCTGGTCAGCCACGCGCTGCATCTGCAGGCGCGCTACGGCGTGGGCCCGCACACCATCAGCTTTCCGCGCATACAGCCCGCCTCCGGCGTTAACCCCGATACGCGCCATGCCGTGTCGGACCGCGACTTTATGCGTCTCATTGCCATCCTGCGCCTGGCCGTGCCATACACCGGGCTGATCCTCACCGCCCGCGAGCGCGCCGGGTTGCGGCGCGAGGCCCTGCGCTTCGGCGTCTCGCAGATTGACGCCGGCAGCCGCATCGAGCTTGGTGGTTACACCGAATCCGGCGACGCCCAGGTTCTGGAGCGCGAGCAGTTCGCACTCGGCGACCTGCGTCCACTCGACGCCGTGGTCCGCGAACTTCTTGCAGACGGCTACGTTCCAAGCTGGTGCACCGCGTGTTACCGCCTCGGGCGCACCGGCGAACACTTTATGGAGTTCGCCATCCCGGGCTTCATCAAGCGCTATTGTACGCCCAATGCCCTGACCACACTGGCGGAGTATCTGGCTGACTACGCCTCACCGGAAACACGTGCCGCCGGCGAACGCGTGCTGCGCGAAGAGCTGGCCCACCTGCCCGAGGGCACACAGAAGACGGAATTACTTGCACGACTGGCGAAGATTGCCGGAACCGAGGAACGCGATTTTTGCGTTTGAGTAGTCAGAAACGCTACAGCAGTTTTCATTATGGCACGCCCCCTGCCGCCTCGTGCGGCAGGAGGCAGAGATTGGGGCAGAAAGGCGCGCATTTCCGTCCCAATCTCCCGTCCCCGCGACCCAAGGTCGCGGGGGACGGCGCCATAATGAGAATTGCTGGGTTCCTGGCATGGTCTTTTCCTGAAGCGCCACTTTGGCGGCGTCCACCACGAAGATTCGAAGAACACGAAGATTCCCGTAATCGGACGCGGGGAATGACCGAAACTGTCGAATTTATTGAACTTCGTGCTCTTCGAGTCCTTCGTGGTGAGAATTCCCGACCGCTTCAGGAAAAGACCATGGGGTTCCTGGCGGGCGAGCGCATCTGGACATTTTACCCGGTTTCTGGCATGTTCAAAGTGAATAAGAAAAGGAAACGATATGCCACTGCTCAAAATGCAAGTATCCGTAAGCGTCCCGGACGACAAACGAGCGAAGTTGCTCGCTGAGGCGTCCCGCGTCCTGGCGGAAATAACCGGTAAACCTGAGAAATACGTGATGGTCGTCCTGGAAAGCTGCGACATTCTGATGAGCGGCACGGCCGGGGCTTCGGCCTTCCTGGATGTCCGGGGCATTGGCGGCCTGACCAAGCCTGTAAACGGGAAGCTCACGAAGGCGCTTTGTGACCTTCTGCTACAGGAATTGGCCATTGCCCCTACGCGTGTGTATGCGACGTTCACCGACGTACCTGCGATGAACTGGGGCTGCAACGGCGCCACGTTCGGGTGAGCCACGCTACCGATGCCACCTGTCCGTACAGAAAAAGATCTCCTCGGCCATATCGACGTGCCTGCCGACGCCCTCTACGGCGCACACACGGTCCGTGCCCTCGCAAATTTTCCGCTCGCCGGACGCCCCGTGCGGCGTGAACTGGTGCACGCCTATGGCGCTGTGAAACTGGCCTGCGCACAAACCAACCATGAGTTGACGCACTGGGACGGGCCCAAGGGTGCCGCCATCCTGCAAGCCTGTGAAGAGATGGCCCGCGGCGAATTGGACACGCACATCGTGGTAGACGCGCTGCAAGGTGGCGCCGGCACCAGCACGAACATGAACGTCAACGAAGTGCTCGCCAACCGCGCGCTGCAGATACTCTCCCAGCCCCCCGGCACGTACACACGCGTGTCCCCCAGCGACGACATCAACCGCCATCAATCCACCAACGACACCTACCCCACCGCGCTGCGGGTCGCTGCCATCGGCATGCTGCAAAAACTTGAACTGCGCCTGGTCGCCCTGGTGGAAGCGTTCCAGGCCCGGGAGAAGGAGTTTGCGTCCGTCATCAAGCTCGGTCGCACCGAAATGCAGGATGCCGTGCTCATCACGCTCGGTCGCGAGATGAGCGCCTATGCCGAGGCGCTCAGCCGCGACCGCTGGCGCCTCTACAAGTGCCAGGAGCGCCTGCGCGTCGTCAACCTGGGCGGCACAGCCATCGGCACCACGCTCGGCGCGCCGCGCCCGTACGTGTTTCGTGTAGTCGACAACCTGCGCGCCATCACCGGTCTGGGACTGGCGCGCGCCGAGGATCTCGTCGATGCCACACAGAACTGGGACGCATTCGTCGAAGTCTCGGGCATTCTCAAGACCTGCGCCGCCAACCTGCTAAAAATTGCCGGCGATCTGCGGCTGCTCTCCTCCGGTCCGTGCGGCGGACTTGGTGAAATCCGCCTGCCACCTTGCCAAGCCGGCTCGTCCATCATGCCGGGCAAGGTCAATCCCGTGATCCCCGAGGCCGTGAGCCAGGCCGCCCTGGTGGTCTTTGCCAACGACCAGGCCATCACAACCGCCTGCGCACTTGGCTCACTCGAGCTCAACCCGTTCGCTCCGCTCATCGCAGACAAACTGCTGGAGAACCTGGATCTCTTGACGCAAGCCTGTACGATTTTCAACCAGCACTGCGTAGCCGGCCTGACGGCCGACGCCGCGCGCTGCCGCGCGCACGTCGAGAACTCCACAGCCGTGGCCACCGCGCTCGTTGAAAAGCTCGGCTACGAGACGGCCTCGGTGGTCGCCAGCGCCGCATCCGCCACCGGCCGCACCGTGCGCCAGATCGTGATCGAGCGCGGGTTGATGATGGGCGATGACTTTGACGAAGCCATCAGTTCGGCGCAGGTCATGCGACTGGGAACACCATGAAAAACACACCCAAGGGCCTGCGTCTCCACATCGGCCTGTTCGGCCGACGCAATGTCGGCAAGAGCTCCGTCCTCAACGCCTTGACCCGACAGGACGTCTCCATTGTCTCGCCCGTGCCCGGGACCACCACCGACCCGGTCGAAAAGCCCATGGAGTTGCTGCCGATCGGCCCGGTGCTCTTCATCGACACCGCCGGTCTGGACGACATCGGCGCCCTGGGGGAACAGCGTGTGGCCCGCACCCGCGCCATCTTTGACCGCGTCGACATGGGTATCCTCGTATCTGCGGCGGATGACTGGGGTGACTTCGAAGAGACGATTCTCCGCGAAATGCATGGTCGCAAGATCCCGGTGATCGTCGTTTTTAACAAAACTGACCTTGCCGCCCCGCCGGCCGACGTGGAAGTCCGGCTGGCTGCAACAGACATCCCGGTTGTGCACACCGTGGCTTCACGCGGCACGGGCATGCACAACCTTCGCGAAGCGCTGATCCGCCGCGCGCCCGAGGAGTTTCTCCGTGCGCCGCCCCTGGTTGGCGACCTGATCCCGCCCGGCGAACTCGTCGTGCTGGTGGTGCCCATTGACCTGGAAGCGCCCAAAGGGCGGCTGATTCTGCCGCAGGTGCAAGTTATCCGCGACATCCTTGATTCCGACGCCTACTGCCTGGTGGTCAAGGAGCGCGAGCTGCGCGAGGCGCTGGGTCGGCTGACACGCCCTCCGGCACTGGTTGTCACCGATTCGCAGGCCTTCCTGAAAGTGGAGGCGGACACGCCGCGCGCGGTGCCGCTGACGTCATTCTCCATTCTGATGGCCCGCGCCAGAGGCGACCTGAACGAGTTTGTCCGTGGCGCACAGGCCATTTCAAGGCTGAAGCCGGATGATCCGGTCTTGATTGCGGAAGCCTGCGCGCATCACCCGATGGCCGATGACATCGGCCGCGTGAAGATTCCGCGCTGGCTGCGACAGTTCGTGGGCGGCGACCTGCGCATCACCCAGGTGCAGGGGCACGATTTCCCCGAAGACCTCTCGTCCTTCAAGCTGGTCATTCACTGTGGCGCCTGCATGTGGAACCGGCGCGAGATGCTCTCGCGGATCCTGCGCTGCCGCCAAGCCGGCGTCCCGATCACCAACTACGGCATGGCGATCGCCTGCTCGCTCGGCATTCTCGAGCGAGCCCTGCAGCCGTTCCCCGCCGCAACACTGGCGGCAGCAGCTGCAGGCGGAGAGACACACGGTTCTAGGAG
>SESH01031188.1_pt1 | contig 12602 bp, 10 predicted proteins | sample 3171561 | NCBI WGS metagenome assembly SESH01 (sample SAMN10866947, study PRJNA518727) | freshwater metagenome | biome: subpolar coniferous forest; feature: holomictic lake; material: water; isolation source: holomictic Lake 442 2011 16.5 m and 2014 13 m | place: Canada: near Kenora, Ontario
GCCATTCAACCTGCCCGGCCCGCTCGATGCCCGCACCAAGTACCTAGTGTTCCAGGACAAGAAATTCGTCTCGTCTCGCTTCCTGGCAGCCAACCCGAATTGGACGGGCAGCCGTCGCTCCGGCGACCTCGGCTATACCGACTACTATGATCCGGCCAAGTGGGACGTTGCGGGCGGCACGCCGCCGCTACCGTCGGTGATCCCGGAGTTCTTCGGCGACACCATGCTGGTCAACGGCGCGGTCGCGCCGTTTCTCAACGTGGAGCCCCGCCTCTACCGGCTGCGGATGCTCAATGCCTGCAACGCCCGCTTCCTGAACCCGGCCGTCTACTACGCGAAGGGCCGCGCCGCGCCGGACAGCACCGAGGCCGACCTGACACGTCGCGGACCGACGTTCGTGCAGATCGGAACGGAAGGCGGATTCCTGCCTTACCCGGTCACCGTCGGCGGCTCGGGGGCGACGGCGACGCCGCTGCTGATCGCCCCGGGCGAACGGGCGGACTTGCTGCTCGACCTGCGTTCGGTACCGCCCGGCTCGACATTGATCCTGTACGCGGACAGCGCATCGCCGTACCCCATGGGTGACAGCCTCAACCGGTACGACGGCAGCCTGAAGCGAGGCTTCGCTCCCGACACCTGCAACCTGCTGCAACTGCGGGTGCGACCGCTGAAGGGCGCTGCGAATCCCGTGCTCGCGCTACCGCCGGTGCTGACGCCTACCGACCCGTCGCTGGTGTTCCAGGCACCGGGCGTACCGACGGCGGTGCCGGCATCGGTCGCCATCGACGGCATCACGCTGCCGGTGCAGGTCAGGCGCAAGACCCTGAACGAGGGCTTCGACGAGTTTGGCCGGCTGATCCAGAGGCTCGGCACCGACGAGCCCATGGTCGCGGCAACGGCGACCAGCGATGCTGACTTCAGTCGCGCGTACGACGACCCGCCCACCGAGGTCGTCGCCGCCGGCAGCGTCGAGGTATGGGAGATCATCAACCTGACGGGCGACACGCACCCGATGCACTTCCACCTGACCAACGTGCAGGTTCTGTCGCGCCAGCCGTTCGACCCGGTCGGATACCTCGCAAGCGCAGGCGGTGCTCCGACCTATGTCGGGCCGGACGTCGCGCCTGACGTCAACGAACTCGGCTGGAAAGAGACGGTGCGTTGTCCGCCAGGTTTCGTAACGCGCGTCATCATGCGCTTCAACCTGCCGCAGCTACCGTTCGCTGTGCCTGCCAGCACACGTGTGCGTGACATGAACGGCATCGCTAACGGCCACGAGTACGTGTGGCATTGCCACATCCTCGAGCACGAGGAGCACGACATGATGAGGCCGTTGATCGTCACGACCTGATACCGGCAGTCAGGGAGTGCGCCGCGCGCAGTTGCGCGCGGCGCACGACACCGAGCGGTCACTCGTGCGGGACCAACGATAAGCGCCGTCCGATGCTGCGCCGATGCCGGCTGAACCCTGGAGCCGATGCAGCCGGCGGCAGCGCCCTCCCCCGTGGTAGCAAAGAATCGCCGGCTTACCGACATCAAAGAGCTTGTGGCGCAGCACCAGCAGTTCAGTGACTTCGCCGCGAATCCCATCATCACGCCAAACGCCAAACGCCGCTGCATCCCGCAACTGGGCGACCCGGCGATGAACCCATCACGATCCCTTGCGGCGTCGCCAGCAGGGCAGCCGCAAGGCGTGCGCGGGTTATGGCTTCAGCAGCGAATGCGCCTTCAATATTGCCTGCAATTGATCGTGCGGCAGCGCCGAAACCTTCCAGTTATCGGCCCCAACCATGGTCTTCGCAGCCACCATGGAATTGATCACCGCCTCTTCGGTCGCCTCGATGACCGCCGAAAAGACCGGGCTCATCTTCCAGCTTTGCATTCTTTCGACCTTCGCGTTGGGCGCGGTATATGGCGGCACCGTGCTGTTCCCTTCGTCAATTCCGGGATTGGCCGTTGAAAACGCCAGAAAGATATCCCCTGAACCATCGCCTTCGATAGACCCGATCCGTCCCAGTCCAACGGATACTCGCCGTGCGAGCCGCTTCAATTGGTCGGGGGTCAAAGGTGCGTCCGTCGCAACGATCACGATGATTGAACCCGCCTCAGCCCTTTTCATGCCATCCGCTACGGCGAGAAGCGCCGGGTCGCAGACCTTTGCCGGTACGCCTTCATCGTCGACAACCGGCGGAGTCGTCTGCGCCGTAACGCAACCTCCTTGCACATGCATCTCGCGTGCAACTGGAATGCCGGCGATGCGCAGATTCACTGAAAGCCCATAATTGCACTGAACGAGCACTCCGACGGTGTAGCCACCATCCACAGCATCTAACTTGCGCGAGGCCGTTCCTGTGCCCCCCTTGAAACCGTTGCAGATCATGCCGGTACCACCGCCGACATTGCCCTCCTCGATGTGACCGCCCTTGGCAGCGTCTAGTGCATCTAGAGCATCCTGCGCGGTGACGTGCTGCCCCAGGATGTCGTTGAGCGGTTGGTCGGCGGTTTCCGCAGCGACGGGATAGAAATAGAAGCCCGGATGCTGGTGCTTGACCATCCAAGCGAGCGCGGCATCGCGCACCACGCCCACGCTGTTGGTGTTGGTGATAACAATGGGTGTCTCGAGCACGCCGCTCTCTTCAATCCAGTGGGTGCCGGTCATATCGCCGTTCCCGTTTCCGGCGAAATACCCAGCCATGACACTGCGTGTGTCAGCGTGTCCTCTGGGGAATATCGCTGTAACCCCCGTCCGGACCGGTCCCTTGCCCACGATCAATTTTCCAGAACCGCGGATGAGCGTCTTGAAGCCGACTTCGATCCCCGCCACATCAGTTATGGCGTTGTAAGGACCCGGTGTCCCATCGAAGGGAACGCACAGATCGCGCGATCTGGGCTCCGGTGGGGTCGCGCTCGCCACGAGCGGGTACAAGACGCTTGTTGCAAAAACAAGCAGGAGAAGGCGCGCAAAAGATACATGTGCCATAAGTGCCTCTGACTATCCGCCGGCTACTGCGTGAAGGTCGTGATCATGGTTCTCGTCGACCTTCACAGAGTGTACTCGGACACCCACGGCGCCACCCGCATCTGTTCAAATGAAGCCGGTTTGTCACAGCCGCTCAGCTCAAAGCAGGCCGGTGTGAAGCGATGACACGCAAGGTGCCAGGTCAGGAACGACCTGCGGGCGACACTCCTGACCGTCGGCGCTGCGGGCCGGATGTCCTCGCGTGGGCTGCTGTTTCAAGCAGCTAGGCCCGCGCGACCGCTACAAAAAAGCGTGTAGTTCGAGAAAGGCGATGCGACGATTTTCGAGGTCGCTCTGCGGAATGCCCCGATACCAGCGAACGCCCGCCCGCAGCTGCAGGAACGGAATCGGCGTGTATTCATAAAGGACGCTCCAGCGGGTCCGCTGATCCTGCGAGATCTTCCGATCCGGATCCAGATACTCGGCCGTGAGCTTTAGGTTGTGGCCCTTGCGAATCAGCCAGTCGGCCTCGCCGAGTGCCGCCACCATCGAACGGGTGCCCTCCGGAAAGCCGTCGTCGTGCACGAGATCCACTTCACCGAGCCAAGCTATAGCCCCCGTTCGAACGCCGGCGAAGAGGCCGCTAAGACGTCGGTTGCCGCCCTCGGACTGAGTGAAAGACGCGGCGGCGCCGACGCGATACCGACGATCTACCCAGACGACCTGGCTTGTGAATTGGTGACCGGAGCCGAGGCCTGCGTTGGCCGCGCCTTTTGTGAGATCGAGTTGGGCGGACCAGTGCTCACGCTCGACGCCCACCTCGACACCCGTATCCGCAGTCGTCATGTTGATGCCGCTCGCCTCGCGCACGAACGACGTCTGGTCCTGCAGTCGCCAGCCAAGCGGCAAATAGAATCGACCGCCCTTGAAGTACCCACCACTGGCGGCATCATTCAGCCGTGCGTACGCCTCCATCGAGATGGCGTTGCCCGGCGCGACCTGCTCGTCGAAATAGAGCGAAAGCCGGTCCGGAATCACGGCGACGTCAGCATACAGGCGCGCCTGATCGAGATTGAAGGCGTGCTGAGACTTTGCCCCTGGAACTTCGATGCGCGTCCAACTCGCGCGAAGGTCGCCCCCGAGGCGCAAGAAGTCGCCCATGCGGCCGGTCCACGCGGGAACTGCAGCAGGCAGACCGTTCGCCGGTAGCATGTTCTCGGCGAACACGATGCCAAAATCATTGCGCAGCCCACCACCCGTCGGGTTCACGTGGCACGCAACGCACTTGTAGCCCTGCTGTACAGCCAGGTACGGCTCGGCGACCGCCACGCCCCACCCTCCAGCCAGGCATACGAGCATCGCGATCGTCCAGGTGCCGCAGCCTTTTGTCATGGCTGCGTCTCAAATTCAAATTCGGCAAGCAGGACCGGCCCCGAGACGGCACTGCTGCCACCCAAGCGGCTCCCCGAGATCCCTGATAGACCCGTCGCGGGCGGCGTCAGCGCCGTCAGGCGATAGAGGCCATCGCCAAACGGCGCCACCGGCACGACCATCAGCGCCTTCGGATTGCCCGCAGGCACGGACAGCCGGACTGGCATCTCGCGGATGGTCGCGCCGGTGGCGCGATCGATTTCTTCGAGCCGGACCGACCCCCCATCGAGACGCGTTTGATCCAGCTCCTCGTTGAATCCGACGACGAGCGGCGCACGTGCATCCCTCAGAACGACGTGCGTCGCGGGGTTAATCGAGGTCACGGCGAAGCCAACGCCCGTGGCCGATGCTGTTGGCAGCGCCCCATCGATAATCCATTGCCGGACGATGTCGATCGTCCCCTGCTCGAGATACGGTCCTCCGAAAGGCATTCGCGCGCCGACGGCCGCGTGGCCCTCTAGCTTCTGGATGATGTAGCTGTTGTTTGGATCGCCAGGTTTGACACGCAAGACAGAAGGAACTTCTGTGCTCGGAATGCCAACGAGTAACGAATAACTGTTGATGGAATCGAGTCTGAGCCCTCGGGGCGCCGCCCCGCCGGCGTGGCAGGCGGTGCAGATGGGCGTCAAGATATGAAACTGTATCGATGCAAAGTCGGCCGTCAGCGGTCCGTTTAATCCACCGCCAGGCGCGAGCGGCCGACCGCTCTGATCGAGGCCCTCGCCATTGCCCGCGCAGCCGCCGAGCAACACGACAGCCAGCGCCAGCACACTCGCGCTGCTTCGTCCTGTGTGATGCATGCGCCCCTCGCTGTGAACCTGTGGTGTACGTACCCCTTGAGTGCGGATCGGTTCACAGGGTGAGCCGTTATGTTTTTGTCGTCGCAGAGAACCGCCGGAGTTCAAGTCGGAACCTACGCAGTGACCGCCCGCATATCTGCGGGCCGGCGACAAACGGGGGATCCTTCATGGCGCGCTTTTTTCATGCTCTCGTGGTGAGCCGGCAACGGCGCCTCGCCACAGCGACTTGCCTTTTCGCCCTCATCCTCAGTGGCTGCGGTGGAGGTTCCGGTAGTTCCGGCACCAGCACACCACCCCCGCTCAGCGTTTCGCTGACTGTTGCGCCGGCTACAATCGTACTCGGCCAAAGCGCGACACTGACGTGGTCAACACCTTCCGGATCATCGTGCACGGCGAGCGGCGGATGGAGTGGCTCGCAGACCGCAAGCGGCTCCGCAGCTACTGTGCCTGGGGCGACTGGCGCTAGCACGTACACACTGTCTTGTACCACGACTGGCGGCGCCTATGGCGGCGACTCCTCTACCGGTAGCGCCACCGCGACATTGACCGTGAACCCGCCAAGCACATTCACCAAGACGGCACTCGTGGCCGACACGGCCGCCAGCGGCGCGCTGATCATCGACACAAATCTGGTCAATCCGTGGGGCATCGCCTTTGGGCCGAGCTTTTCGTGGGTCGCGAACAATCACTCGGAGACGTCCACGCTCTACGATGGCAACGGCAAGGCGCAGCCTACGTCCGCTCCATTGGCCGTAAATTTCTCGCCAAACGGCGCCGTGAGCTTTGACCCGACTGGCGTCGTCTTCAACAGCACGACGAGCTTCGTCGTAACTGCCGCCGCCAAATCAGCTGCCGCAACTTTTTTGTTTGTCGGCGAGGGCGGAATGATTGCAGGTTGGTCGGCGACGGTTGATCCAGCGAACGCGGTCGTCGCTTATACCGACGCCGGGGGCGCCATCTACAAGGGCCTCGCAATTGCGAATAACGGCAGCGGCGACTTCCTGTACGCCGCAGACTTTTACAACGGCAAGGTTGACGTCTTCGGCCCAACTTTTGCCAAGCAGACACCGACGCCTACGAGCTTTACGTTCACCGACCCGACGCTGCCCGCAGGGTACGCGCCCTTCGGCATTGCCGCGCTCAGGACCGGACCATCAGGTGCGGTACGGATCTATGTGAGTTACGCCCAACAACTGGCACCTGCCAATCGCGACAATACCAACGGGCCAGGCCTCGGCCTCGTCGACGTCTACGACGTGAACGGCCAGTTCATCAGTCACCTGATCGCGACGGGCAAGGAACTCAATGCGCCGTGGGGCATGGCGCTTGCGCCTGCGGACTTCGGAACGCTCAGCAGCGCGTTGCTCGTCGGCAACTTCGGCGATGGCAAGGTCAATGGCTATGACCCGACGAGCGGCGCGCTGATAGGAACACTCATGGCAGGGACCAGCACGCCGTTCGCCGTGCCGGGCCTGTGGGGCATCGCTTTTGGCAACGACGCGGACAACCAGCCGCACAACACGCTCTTTTACGCGGCGGGACCCAACAATGAAGCGAATGGTCAGTACGGCCGGGTCGACTTCGGCACTCCGGTTCTCAACGCACCGCCAGTTGCGACTGTTGTGCCGCCGTCAATCGGCGTACCGAGAGCGTCCGCAGTCGTGCTGACGGCGAACGCGACCGCGAGCGTGCAGATCGCCTCGGTGGAATTCTTTGCCGGAGCCACCTCGCTCGGGGTCATAACATCATCGCCGTATTCCGTGAACTGGAACACGACTGCGATCACCGACGGCACGGCGGTGCAGCTCACAGCCACGGCTAGGGACGTCGATGGCAACGTCGGCACATCGCCGGCAGTGGAAGTGACTGTCGGTTCTATCACGCTCACACAGGTGCAGACGGAGGTCTTCAGCGCGCAGTGCACCGTCTGCCACGACGGCTCAAGCACGACTGTACTGCCGGGAGTCCAAAACCTGACCGCCGGAAACGCGTACACGAACATCGTGAACGTAACGAGCCTTGAGGCCCCAACGCTGAAGCGCATCAAGCCGAATGACGTGGCGAACAGCTACATGATCCAGAAGCTCATAGGTGCGCCGGGCATTAGCGGCGTGCAGATGCCGAAGGGAGGCACACCGCTACCCCAGGCAACCATTGACCGCATAAAGACCTGGATCAACAACGGCGCGCCGAACAACTGACGCGTAAGCGGTGCGCGGGCGGGCGGCGATTGCAGCATCGTCGCCCGCCTGTCAGGCCCACAGTTTCGGCGAGCCCTTGGCCGTCAGACGCCGCAGTTTTTTTCAGCTTTAGGTGGATCTGCGTCGCCGACTGGGCACGATCAGTCGTCTAGTGCCGATTCAGCTAGATCGAAAGTATCGCGTACCGACGTCGCTTACCTTGGTGACCCTTATGCGAAACACGAACGAACGGCGAATGTACTGAGCGCCTGAACGAAGCTCCGTCTAATGGTGGCGCGCGGCCGGCGACGGTCATGCCAACGCATCGGTGAAGCCGGGAAACTCAGCCTCGGCCGCACCTCGCCGCGAGGTCATTCACATAGGCGGTCGATTTTTTTCCGAAAATATCCCGCAACACCGTGAACCTTCGTAGCGGCCCGCATCTTGAGGCACCTCCCATGTGCCACTGCATACGCGAGGAGGAGCTGCGCCCGCGGGCCGTCGGGCTCATCACGTTCGAAACCCGAGCCCCCCCTCGAAGCCAAAGGATCAGGAGCGGTGCGCAAAATCCCAGTACAGCTCTCGTGCCCGCTTATAGAGCGGCCCCGCGGCCAGCGTCCGGCCATCGATGCGGGTGATCGGCGTCACCTTCGCGTAATTGCCGCAGCTCCAGATCTCGTCGGCTCCTTCAAAATCTGCGTAGGTTAGGCACTTCTCGATGACTTCGATCCCCGCGCCCCGCAGCAGACCGATGACGCGTGAACGGGTAATGCCGGCAAGAAACGTCCCATTGGCGACTGGTGTGTATGCGACTCCAGCCATCCCCATGAAGATGTTCGCCGTCGCAAGTTCCGCGACGTTTCCGATCACGTCGCGCAGCAGGCAATTGTCGAAGCCACGCTTGCTGGCGTCGACGAGCGCGCGTGCGTTGTTCGGATACAGGCATCCCGCTTTCGCATTGACCGGCATGCAGTCGGCGGTCGGACGACGAAACGGCGAGAGCGTGATCGAGGATCCGGTCGGCGCAGGCATTGGCGCTACGTACATGGTCAGGCACCACTGCGTCGACTCGGGGTCCGGATCCACCGAGGTGGGACCGCCCCCCTCAGCCCAGTACATCGGTCGAATGTAGAGCTCAGGCTGCGGACCAAACTTCGTCAGCCCTTCCTCGGCGAGTGCCAGCCAGCGTTCTACCGTCGTCACTGCCTTCATGCCCATGACGACGGCGGAATTATTTACGCGCCGGAAGTGCGCTGCGATGTCTGGCGTCCTGCCTTCGAAGGCGCGCGCGCCGTCGAAGACCGACGATCCGAGCCAGGCCGAGTGCGTTCGCGGGCCGAACAGCGCGACATTCCCCTCATGCCAATCACCATCGTAGAAGGTCCATGTGGGGGTCGGAGCAGCGGGTAGTGCCATGGTCTAGAAATCTCTTGGGCCAACGCGATAGACCCAGTCTATACCAACGCAACGGGCTGGCGTCCGCGCGCACGTCGATGGGAATTCCGCGGCGCCATCGTTTTTCGTGCAATTACCTACGGAAGCGGGAGTTCGTGTTTCCCAGGCGTCGTATGGGGTGCCGCCGCAGCAGAGATTTTTACGCGCTGTTCTGATCGTTGCGGAACTGCAGATTCTCATCCCTGTTCAGGATGCCGAGAAAGGAGTCGCGCGAGGAAGGGCAACTTGTGTTGCAAGCGCTTGAATTCCCGCTGGATCTATCCGCAATCCGCGCGCAATTCCAGTCTGCGCCTTCTGCGCGTGCCAGACAGTGTGTTGCTGCCGCTCATGCCTGGCTTCCCGATTTTGCTTTTTTCTGTACCGGCGTCGGTATGCCGCCGGGAGGGCTTTACCGCTTTAGTCGCTTTCCCCAGCTGCGACGCGGAGGCCTTCATTTACCGGATGCAGCGGACCCGCCGCCGTCTCGTTGATAGCTGGTGGTAAGCAGTCGGCCAGACGGCCCACCAAAGGACCGGCGAAAACTTCACTGTATTTGCAGGCTGAAATTTCCCGAAATGCGAATTTGCCGGTACCGTTACCCGACTAAAAGTCAGCGGCGTCCTTTCCATACAAGCTGCTGTTAGGACCGGCCGGGAGCCCAGTACCCTTAATATTCAGGGCCTCATTGTTCGCCTGAATCGCAAGCGGAATGTAGTTCGGCGCAGCTTTCGCGATCGCTGCAACAATCGCGTTCGCGATAAGGCCGGCGAGTCCGCCAGAGTTGTTTTGTTGCGGTTGATAGACCAGGATCTTATGGTTGCGCCAGAGCTCGTTGCCGGTGTGTCCGCTCTTGATTACATACGTCAGCTCAACCGTTACGGTTGTCGATAGCACTATGTACTTCGCGTCCCAGCGCTCGATTGCGATGTACATGATCGCATCGGCCCCGAACAGCTCGCCGAGACGCCGCGGATCTCCAGCGTGCACGAGGTTGGCGTCCGACAGACCATCGTCGGCGAGCACGGATTTGACCATGTTGATGGGGAACACGTAGTAACCGCGCTCGGCTAGCGTCGGTGCAATGGTGGCCAGGAAATAATCAGGGGCGTTGACGTCAACGCTCTTGTTAGTCACTGGCACAACCAAGATCGAGCGCGGCGCCTCACTGCGCAGCGCGGTGTAGTTTGACCGCGGCGGCTGACTTGCACAGGCGCCGAGAGCAAGGGCAACCAACACAGTGGCGAGTTTGAGTGAGTTCATGGTTTCGGCCCGTCCGTCGACGCTGGCGCCACCGGCGCCACCGGCGCCGCCGGGGCCGCGACGGGCCCCTCGGCAACCTTGATCATCCGCTCCATGAACACTCTCGATTCGGGCCAGTGCGCTTCCTCCTGCCGGAAGAACTGGACCGCTTCAGCGGGATTGCCTTGTTGTAGCCGCAGGTATCCGTATTCCGCGAAGATGCCCGGAGGCACTGCGCCCGTTTTGGAGCCTGTTGGCTGGATGATTTCAAGCAGCGCGGCTTCAAACTGCGGCTCATTCGCCGGGACTTTGTAGTACGCGTACAACGCCGGGTCGTACCTGCCCCAGTTGTAGGCCTGGTGTGTATTGGCACAGCCAGCGAGGGTCACGGTGAGCGCGCACGCGATTATCAGCCTAGCGGCGTTCAAGGCATGGCCCCACCGATGACCCTGACTTTGTGCACCTCGCCGTTGCTGACGAAGGCCTTCTCACCGAAGACGACGGCGCTACCCACGCGAATCTCCACGTTATGCGCACCCTCAAGCACGGTGAGGACCTTCGGTTTTCCGTTGAACTCCGCTGCCAGGCCCATCGCCAGACCGTCTATGTAGAGTGTCGCACCGGCGGGGGCGCCCTCGACGACAAGTCCCGCTGGCGCTGCACCTGTCGTGACGCGTGTTTCAGGCAGCGCGCAGGAGGCAACAAGGACCGCAAGCAACAGAACGGCGAGTTTCTTCATGGCATTCACTCCCCGAGCTCGCTGATAAATAGAGCCGTCCGATTCGCCTCGGTCACGTCTCCCGACAATATCTCGGCGATCGCTCCTTCATTGGTCACGTTGTCACCGAATAGGCTCACGACGCGAGCCTTGCCGACGGGCTTCGCCGGCAATGTGATATCAAATCCGCTCTGGCCGCTTTTTACGCGCTCGCCTTGCTGCGAGATAGTGAGCATGTCTCCCACCTTAATACCCTGGCGCGAGCCACCCGAGATGTAGAGCTGTCGACCATCGACCTTCAGGATGTCCGTGCGCCAAGGGCGCTCCTCGAGCTTTGCGATAAGCGCGTTTTGCACATCGGAAACCGCGGCGCCGATGGCCCGGTCATTGAGCGCGGCATCGTAATCTGCCTTGCTACCGAAGCCCGCGATCTCGCCAGATTCGGTGCTTGCTTCGGCTGTCCCGCTCGCGGTGAAGAATACGTAGCCCGTGCGGACGTCCACGATTCGTATCTCAACCTTAGCGTGTGCGGTCTGGATCTTTGTGCCGCTCAAAAAGCCCGCCTTGCCAGTCGTACTGCGGCCAAACTCGGTCAGCGATCCGATAATGAGCGCATCGACGCCTACAAGTCCCGACTCGTGCGTGATCGACTGCTCGGCCTTGACCTTATCCAGGTCCGGGCGCTCGAATACCAGGAACTTTTGCGACGCAACAAGGCGAGAGGCGAGCATGTCGGAGACTTGTTTGCCGAGCGGATCGGCGGTCTGGTCGGTAAGGAAGGTCTTCCCGTAGCGCGTTTCGTTGGTGAAACGGCCGATCGCAACTTTGCGCTTCAGCGTCTTTACGACAACCGCGGCGGCCTGCCGCTGGGCCTCAGCCTGCTGCGTCGCGCTGACGGGCGCCTGCACCTGTTGCTGTTGTGGAGTCGTAGTGGCACAGCCCGCAAGGACCGCAAACCAAGCACCGGCAGCGAGCGTTGTTAACGCAGCGGAGGCGCACCGCGAGGGGGTTCTGCAATCCATGGGGTAGCGACTCCTAAGTGCTTATCGGTATCGGGGGAGCTTAGTCCCTTGGTGCGGTGTCCGCTAGGCGGCGCACCACTTGGGGTCTTTGCGCGGTCGACAGCTTCCAGAACCTGCCCATTTAGGAATTAAGTCAAGGAGCCGTCCGGCCGGTACCCGTTTCCGGGGTCAATATTCATGCCTTGAATATTACCCGTCGGATTACTGTTTTCAAGAATTCTGGACGTTCGATAACTGATTTTGTAGAAAGCAAAGGCGCAAAATTGGCAATGTATCGCGCTTGCCGCTCGCGCCTCGCCTTGAGGACGTTGCGGATCCTCCTGTTAACTCACGCTGCCCTCACTGCAAGAGGGGGAAATCATCTCGTAGCCCCTCAGGATGCACCGCAGCCGCATCGCTAACGATTCTATATCCGCTCGAGCGTCTCCCATGGGCACGTCGAATCCTGGAAGTCGCCCCAGCGCGCTATTTCGATCGGCGATCCGGGATCCCGCCAGCACGGTATCCGCCAACTCCCGCGCCAAGAAAAGGGCATCTCTTGGCGATCGAAAATGGCCCGTCAGCGATCCGAAACACCGGCGCAATACGGATTTTCGGTGACGTGGGAGCCGCTCGGACAGCAGTGCTGAGCACGGCGCTGACGGACTCGAACGCCAGAAGTGATCGCCCATAGGCGTCGCGAGAAGACTTGCCCGAAAGAGCGCCACTGGTGTGAATAGCTCAAGGACCGAGCCGGGGGTTGCCATCGACATTCCCGAGGGTTAGCGTGAACCACGACAGCGGCAGGGACGTCGAGACATGTGACCTTGCCCGGTCTCC
>SESH01036398.1_pt1 | contig 12597 bp, 8 predicted proteins | sample 3171561 | NCBI WGS metagenome assembly SESH01 (sample SAMN10866947, study PRJNA518727) | freshwater metagenome | biome: subpolar coniferous forest; feature: holomictic lake; material: water; isolation source: holomictic Lake 442 2011 16.5 m and 2014 13 m | place: Canada: near Kenora, Ontario
CGTCATGTTGTCGAAGGATGCGATCAGAGCCGCGATCCATGATCTTCAAAACTTTAGCCACAACGACATGACGAAGGGTCAGCTTTCGATAGTTGACAATGCGCTTGGGCTTTTCTATGAGGCATACGCTCAGGCGGTACTTGACGAGCACAACCTCGGAGTCAATATCAGTAGCATTTGTGGTTTCATCCGTTACGTCAACGTCATTCCCCTGAACGTCAGCATGTCCATGCGCTCAGCCCCCGTCCGAGTCGCTGCAATCGCGGCGTGATCCTAGGTGCTCACCGTGACGCGGCGGCAACAATAACGCTTGCCAAGTGCTAATTTGCGGCTTAGCATTTGCTGGCAGTTTAACGAATTTGGTGCCTGTCATGACTTATGAAGAATTTTCCAGCATGGTCGACGCGCGGTGCCAGGAACTGGAGTATGGAGCTGCGGATTCTGTCGGTCAACAGTTCAGCAACGGGCTGTCCGATGCCCTAGGGGACTACCTTGTTAGCATGGATGACGACGCTCGGTTGGCCGAAGTCACCCAAGCTATATCAAAAGAAATGGAGGAAACGCTTAAGGCTTTTGATGATGGAAATGCTTTTCGATGATGACGACACCTGTTCCCAAACACCCAACATTAAATCATGCCGACAAGATGACCATATGGAGTCTGTTTAGACAGCTGGATGATGTTCTCTTGAGAGCCCCCGGATTCAAAAAATGTTTTTCCGCTGATGAGGCTGCTCTCATAAATGCGAAGTCTGATGCAATTGTTTACCACCCAAAACACCTAGCGGTCCTGAATATAGCAGCGTCGTCACTTGACGCCTATAAAGTGGTGAGCTGGTACGGTTTTTTTATTTGCAAGCACACCGATGATAGATGCAAAATATCACTTTTGGCGGCAATATACGTTCTGAGAGTTTTCCTTAACCAAGAAACCGGCGTCAAGCTGGGCAAAGCAACTACATCGATGCTTTACTACCTTGCTGTCAATGACGGTGACGAACACAAAGACGAATTTGGCATTGGAAAAAATGGTCTTTACATGGCCTTTTCCACTGCCCATGCCGCCCTCAAAATTGCCAAGATAAAATATGGCGCCACGCCCCACGAGGCTGTCGACGGCCATGATGGATTGACACACAGCACCGGTCAAGGCTAGCATCCGTCCCGGGCCACGACCCCCCACCGGGTCGCTCTATTCTGTGAGGAATAGTTCTGTGACGAATATTTTAATAAAGCCAACAACACGACCGAGCTGCATTAATTTCTCCTCGGGACCATGCGCCAAACATCCAGGTTGGTCGCTCCCTGCCCTTGAAGGAGCCGCACTGGGCCGCTCTCACCGCGCCAAGGTTGGCAAGGCCAAGCTCCAGGAAGTCATAGATTTATCCCGCGAGATACTTGGCCTGCCGCCAGGCTACCGCCTCGGCATCGTCGCTGGCTCCGACACCGGGGCCGTCGAAATGGCGCTGTGGACCCTACTTGGCGCACGCGGGGTTGACGTCGTGGCCTGGGAGGCATTCGGCAAGGACTGGGTCACTGACGTCACCAAGCAACTGAAACTGCCAAACACCCGCAGCTTCACCGCCCCCTATGGCGAGTTGCCCGATTTGGGCCAGGTCGACTTCGCCAACGACGTGGTTTTCACCTGGAACGGCACCACCTCCGGCGTCCGCGTCCCCAACGGCGACTGGATTGCCGACGACCGCCAAGGCCTGACCATCTGCGACGCCACCTCGGCGGTATTCGCCATGGACATTCCGTGGTCTAAAATCGACGTAGCCACTTGGTCATGGCAAAAAGTCCTGGGCGGTGAAGCCGCGCACGGCATGTTGGTACTAAGTCCGCGCGCAGTCGAACGGCTGGAAAGTCACAAGCCGACTTGGCCGTTGCCCAAACTCTACCGCATGACCAAGGACGGCAAGATTAACGAGGGCATCTTTAAGGGCGAGACCATCAACACACCCTCGATGCTAGCAGTCGAGGACGCCATTGACGGCCTGAAGTGGGCCAAGGGCGTTGGCGGGCTGCCCGCCCTGATTAAACGCTCGGAAGCCAACCTCAAGGCGGTCGCCGACTGGCAGGCCAAGTCATCTTGGGCCGGGTTCCTGGCCAAGGTTCCGGCCACCCGTTCCTGCACCTCAATCTGCATCCGGATAACAGACCCCTCGGTCGAGCCAGCGGCGCAAGCCGATCTTGCCAAGAAGATCGCATCAGCCCTGGAAAAAGAAGGCGCGGCCAACGACATCGGCGCCTACCGCGACGCACCGCCGGGGCTGCGGATTTGGGGCGGCGCCACCGTCGAAACATCCGATATTGAGGCGCTGTTGCCCTGGCTGGACTGGGCCTTTGCTGCTTCCAGGTAGAATCCTCAGCAGCCTCTCCATATCTCCCCTCCCTCCGGCTTTGCGCCGGGGGAGGTCGTTTGTGCAAAGGGAATTCCCCACATGGCAAAAGTTCTAATTTCCGACAGTCTCAGCCCACGCGCAGTAGAAATTTTCAACGAACGCGGCATTGAGGTCGATGTGAAGACTGGGCTCAAGCCAGACGAGTTGAAAGCCATCATCGGTGAGTATGACGGACTAGCCATCCGCTCCAACACGAAGGTGACCAAGGAAATCATCATCGCCGCCGCCGGGAGGCTGAAGGTGGTGGGACGCGCCGGCATCGGCGTGGACAACGTGGACATTCCAGCTGCAACCGCCTGCGGCGTCGTGGTGATGAACACGCCTTTTGGCAATTCGATCACCACCGCCGAACATGCCATTGCCCTGATGTTCGCGCTCGCCCGTGAACTCCCAGCCGCCAACACCTCAACTCACGCCGGAAAGTGGGAAAAAAACCGCTTCATGGGCGTCGAGGTAACTGGCAAGACCCTGGGCATCATCGGCTGCGGCAACATCGGCTCAATCGTCGCCGAACGAGCCATCGGCCTTCGAATGAGAGTAATCGCATTCGATCCATTTTTGTCGAGCGAGCGAGCAGAACAGCTTGGTGTTGAAAAGATTGAGCTGGAATCCCTGTTGGCACGATCCGACTTCATTACCCTGCATACACCGCTGACCGACGGCACCCGCAACATTCTTAATGCCGAGACCCTGGCGAAGACTCGCAAAGGTGTGCGTATCATCAATTGCGCCCGAGGCGGACTGATCGTCGAAGAAGACCTCAAGGCGGCCATCGTGTCCGGACATGTGGCGGGAGCGGCGCTTGATGTCTTTGCCACCGAACCGGTCAAGAGCAGCATCTTCTTCGGCATGGAGCAGGTAATCTGCACGCCGCATCTAGGGGCATCGACCACCGAGGCCCAAGAGAATGTCGCGCTCCAGGTTGCCGAACAGATTTCTGACTTCCTGATCACCGGCTCAATCGTCAACGCCCTCAACATGCCATCAGTCTCGGCCGAGGACGCACCAAAGCTGCGACCCTATATGAAACTCGCCGAACAGCTAGGCAGTTTCGCCGGCCAGATCACCGTCTCTGGACTAAAGGCCGTCACCATCGAATACGAAGGTCACGTCTCCGAACTCAACACCCGGCCGCTGACCCAGTTGGTGCTGAAAGGACTGCTGGCCCCATTATTAACCTCGGTCAACATGGTAAACGCACCGTTGATTGCCCGTGAACGCAACATTCAAGTCTCCGAAACCAAGCGTGGGCGCTGCTCGGATTACCATACTCTGATTAGGGTCACGGTGGACACCGACCAGGGCAGCAAGGTGTTGTCGGGCTCGCTGTTCGGCGGCGACAAGCCGCGCCTAGTCGGCATTGATGATGTGGCGGTGGAGGCCGAGTTGTCACCGATCATGCTGTTCACCCACAACGAGGATAAACCCGGCTATATCGGTCGCCTTGGCTGTATGCTCGGCGACAATGGCATCAACATCGCCACCTTCCACCTTGGCCGCACAAGTCCCGGTTCCAACGCCATGGCACTGGTTTCGGTTGATCAGGTGATCGATGACGTTCTACTTGATAAATTACGCCATTTACCTGGGGTAGTCGCGGCTACCGTGCTGACTTTTTAGCCCACAGCACCCAAAAAGCGCAAGGCCAACATCACCCTACCCCTTACCCGATAACTGACGCCAAAGCAGCATCGGCTTCCAGCAGCGCAGTTTTACGCCAGATGAGCATTATAGCGACCTTTCCGCGATTGTATGCTAGGGTGCTGATCTGGGTAGGGGGTGGGCCGATGATGATGCGCTTGAAGATTCGCTTGAACCTACTGGAAGCGCAGCTCAGTGCGACGACCTGGGCTGGCTTCACTCGGGTGCGCCTGTGGGCTGAGCGCTGCGGCTGGACCATCCGCGAAACACTGGCCGCCGCCCGCGCAAGCCTTTTGACCAGCGCCCCCGAACTTCGCGAAGCCTTCTACGCCTCGATGCGTAAGGCCCGCGAAGCCTTTCGCCTCAGTGAAATCAAACGCCGCGCCCTGGCCGCTCGACGTTGGGCCATCGAACATGACACCGTGCCGGTTACGGGGGTTGCTAATCGGCGCGAAAAAATGATGAAACGACGCCAGCTACTACAAGCTCGCCAACAAGAAAAACTAGTCCGCAAACTGGAGCGTGATCGTATTCGTGAAAAAAAGAACCAGAAAATTCGCCAAACCTACTCAGTATATTTCGAATAGATGACACTAGTTACTCAGCAACCAACAAAGCCCTGGCAAGGCCAGATTTTAACCTGACATAACTAGAAGATAATGATGGTTATCGACGGCTATGCAATCATAGAGACACTGCACGAAGGCATCCGCGCTAACGTCTACCGCGCCCGCCGTTGCCATGACGACGCGCCGGTAGTTCTCAAGCGGCTGGAACGGCCGCGCAATGGCTCCACCGACGGCCCCCGCTTTCATCGGGAATACGAGATCGCCCGCAAGCTTAATTGTCCCGGAGTCGTGTCAACCCCCGGAGTCGTGTCAACCCTCGACTTGGAAACAAGCAATCATGGATTGATACTGGTGATGGGCGACAGCGGCGGCGTCAGCATCGCTGCAGCGCGAAATATGGGACCGCTCACACTTGCCGAGATCTTGCACATCGGAGCCACCGTAGCGACAACCCTCGACCACATTCACGCTAACCGCGTCATACATAAGGATATCAGCCCCTCCAACATTATATGGAACCGGACCACCGGCACGGTTGAACTGATCGACTTCAGCATTGCCGCTGAACTGCCTCGTGAAACCTCACCGTCCGAGATCGGACAATTGGAAGGCACGTTCGCCTACATCGCCCCGGAGCAGACCGGGCGGATGAACCGCAACCTGGACTGGCGCTGCGACTTATACTCACTGGGTGCCACCCTTTACGACCTACTGACTGGCCGGCCGCCGTTCGAAGGCGACGATGCGCTGGCGGTGATCCACGGTCACATTGCGCGGATTGCAATACCGCCCCACCAAATCGACCCAACCATTCCGCCGATGCTATCTACAATAGTGCTCAAGCTGCTGGAGAAGGATCCAGAACAGCGCTACCAAAGCGCAAAGGGTGCCGCCGCCGACCTTTTGACCTGCCTTAATTCTCTCAAAGCTTGTGGTGAGGTGCCAGAGTTCGCCGTCGGCCGCTACGACTTTTCACCCCGCTTCCACATTCCCGAGAAACTTTACGGTCGAGAGGCCGACGCAGCACGGTTGCTGCGAGCCTTTGATCAGGTTGCGGCGGGTGCGGTGCGGCTTCTGCTCGTTTCAGGACCGCCCGGCATCGGCAAATCAGCTTTGGTTCTGGAGGTGCAAAAGCCTCTGGCCAGGCGTGACGGTACCTTCATCCAAGGCAAGTACGACCAGTTCAAACGCAACATTCCGTATTCGGGGCTGGTCCAAGCCTTCACGATGCTTGCCCGGCGCCTGCTGGCCGAACCCGAAGCCGTGCTGTCGGCCCGACGCGCCAGTCTCGTGCAGGCAATTGCCGGCAATGGCGCAGTGGTTACCGAACTGATCCCTGAATTCGCGCTGGTTTTCGGTCCTCAGCCGACAATACGGGCGATGCCGCCGGCAGAAAGCGAGTTCCGCCTCCACATTACCTTTCAGAATATGGTGATAGCTCTTGCCACCGCTGAGCATCCGCTGGTGCTGATGCTCGACGACCTGCAATGGGCCGACCGCTCGTCGCTTGCGCTGCTGGCTAGGCTTATTGGCGACCCCGAAATGCGCTACCTGCTAGTTGTCGCAACCTGCCGGAGCGGTGACGATGCTGGCAACCTGCCGCTAGAGCGCATCGGCGAGGCGATGGCGCGAGGGGGCGTGGGCGGCGCCCGCTTGCTCTTGACAATCATGGTAGAGCCATTGCTGGCAAGCGATGTGCTGGCGCTGGTCGCTGACGCTACCGGCCGTCCCGTTGAAGATGACGAGGCCGCGAAACTTGCCGCCCTCGCCCACGCCAAGACCGAAGGCAACCCTTTCTACCTGATTCAGTTTCTTAAATCACTGCACGACGACGGTTTGATAACCCTCGACCAAAGCCGAAGCCATTGGTGCTGGGATACGACTACTATCAACGATCGCGACAGCACTGATAACGTGCTCGACCTGATGATTACCAAAATTTGCAGACTCGACAAAGCGGCAGGGCGAGCACTCAGCTTGGCGGCTTGCGTCGGCGGCAGTTTTGATCTGACAACACTGGCCGTGGCGGCGGGTGGCAGCGCCGAAGGACTAGCCGAAGATTTGTGGCCGGCTTTGACCGATGGCCTGATCTTGCCCATGGCCCAAGCGCAAACGGCACAAGCGCAAATGGACCCGGTGCCGATGCTGCGCTACCGCTTCCTCCATGACCGGGTTCAGCAAGCCGCTTACACCATGATTCCCCCCTCAGAGCGCGCAAGCGCTCACCTGCGGATTGGCCGCCTGCTTATGGCCAAAAGTTCAGGGATCGGGCATGACGACCACCTTTTCGACATCACCGACCAGCTCAACCGTGGGCGCAGCCTTATAACCGATGCGGCCGAGCGCTTGGCGGTGGCGACCCTAGACCTTGAGGCGACTCGTCGAGCACGCGCCTCAGCGGCGTTCGAACCGGCGCTATCTTACGCTCAGGCCGGCATCGACCTGCTTAACGATGATGCTTGGCGAAACAATTACGCGGTGGCTCTGGGCCTCCACGTCGAAGCGGCCGAGGCCGCCACCATGGTCGGTGACTTCGCAGCAATGGAGGGCTATGCGCAGGCGGTGCTTGCCGCCGCACGCGATCCGGTCGACGCGGCCCAGGTCCAAATGATCCGCCTGACCGCAGCCACCGGACGCGGTGATCCGACCTCCGCAACCGCCATCGGGCTGGTGGCGCTGGCGGCGCTTGGTGTCACATTGCCCGACGCGCCGGGCCGGCATCGACTACGTCTAGAGGTTTGGCGCGGCCACTGGGCGCTGGTTCGCGCTCGGCTTGGACTTTCTTTCAAGAGCGGTGACGATGGCGGAAGGCGAGCCACCACCGCACGCCTGCTAATGGCCATGATCGCCACCGCAATCATTTCGGCCCGCCATTTGCTGGTCCCAATCGCTGTGCGCCTGCTGGAGCTGGCTCTGCCGGTACGAAACGCCGGAATTTCCTCCTTTGCCGCCTTGTCTTGGGCGATGATCCGCTCAGTCACTGGCGACCCGGTCGGGGCTGGCCGCTATAGTCAGGAGGCGCTCGACCTGCTCAATACCGACGCCCAACGCAGCCGCTACATCCGGGTGATCGTGATGGCCAATTATTGCGGCCAACATTGGGTGCTGCCGGCGGAGGCGCTGCGTCAGCGCTATCTCGACAACTTCCATACCGCTCTTGCCGCCGGTGATCGCGAATACGGCATCTATAGCTTGGCCTTCCGCCTACGCACCGGCTGGCAAACCGGGCTGGAATTGACCCTGTTCAAGAACGAGCTATATGAGGCCGAGCGCATCCTCGCCCGACTCGGCAACAACCTCTACACTACTTACGTTGCCGGAATGCGTCAGGCGGTCGAGATCATGGAAAAGGGGAGCAAAACCCCCGCCCGGCTCGACGGCATCCACCTGTGCGAAGACGAGGCGCTGGACGCGCTGCGGGCCGCCGGTAATAAAATCGTGCTGACCAACCTACTTTCGGTAAAGCTGATGCTAGCTGTGACTTTCGGCGACATGGTGGCTGCACGGGATATTCTTGCCGAGATCGCGCCCGACCGGCACTTCCTCGACGGCTATTCAACCCAACCTGTCATGATGCTGCTAGAAGTATTAGTCGATGCTGGTACCTGTCCGCGCAATCGGTTGGATGAAAGGTTGGCCGCACTCCGGCTGGCCCCGGTTATCCGCTGGTTCAAACGCGCTGCCGCCGTCGGACCTGACAACCAGCGCCATCGGCTGCTATTAATCGAGGCCGAGTCGCTGCGGCTGCGTCGGCACTATGTCAGGGCCAGTGAACGCTATGAGCTGGCTGTAGCAACCGCATCCGAAACCGGACACCCCCACGAAGAAGCCCTGGCCAACGAACGAGCGGCCGAATTCCACCGCGAGCGCGGCAACATCACCCAGAAACGGGCCTACCTTCGTCAAGCGCGCGATGCTTGGCGGCGCTGGGGTGCCTGGGCCAAGGTGAGTGAACTTGAGCGGCGATTTCCCGATTTGGTTGCAGAACAGCGGCTATTGGACACCGAGCACGAACGCACGTTCAGCTCCGTCACCGAGCGCTCTGGTGCCGGAATGCTTGACTTTAGCGCCGTATTGAAGGCCGCGCGGGCGATTTCAGGGGAAATTCGGCTCGACGCTCTGCTTAAAACCATGTTGCGGACCGTACTTCACACCGCCGGAGCCGAACGCGGGCTGCTGTTGTTGGCCAAGGGCGATCAGCGGCTGGTATTGGCCGCCGAGGGCGGCCAGCGACTAGTATTAGCCGCCGAAGGCGACGCTGGTCGCGACTGCTTCGCGGCGCTGCCCGACATTGCACCCGACAGTCTAAACGAGAGCGGAGCGCCACGACTACCGATGGCCGTCATGACCTTCACCGTGCGCACTGGTGAAGCCGTGATGCTGACCGACGCCGCCTCCGATCCACGTTTTACAGACGACCCTTACATCCGCCTGCGCCGACCGCACTCGATTCTATGCCTGCCCTTGCTGCGCCAAGGCCAACTGGTTGGCGCCCTCTACCTGGAGAACAACCTTAGCGCAAACGTATTTACCAGCGAGCGCCTGGAAACCTCACAACTACTGGCAGCCCAGATGGCGGTCAGCCTGGAAAATGCCCGACTTTACAACGAGCTAAGCAACTTTAACCTCGCACTAGAGGCGCAGGTGACCTCTCGGACCAAGGAGCTGAGCGCCGCGCTCGCCTCCGAACGTGAAGCCCACGAATTGTTGCGGGCCGCTCAAAAACAGCTGGTCCAGGCCGAAAAGATGGCCTCGCTAGGTCAATTGGTCGCAGGCATGGCCCACGAAATCAACACGCCGATCGGTAATGCCCTAACTTGTGCAACATTCCTCGCCGACTCCACCATCCAGATCAAAGGTGCGGCAGACAAGGGCAACATCCGACGCTCCGATTTCGCCGCCTTTCTCGCCACACTGGACGAGACCACGGGAATTCTGCTGTCCAACATCAGCCGCGCCATAAATCTGGTCGAAAGCTTCAAGAACGTTTCCGCAGACCTCGCCCGCGATGAACGACGTAATTTTGAACTATATTCATATCTCAAGGAAATAATACTAAGCCTAGAGCCAACTTGGCGCCGAGCCGGCCATTGTATTATCATCGAATGCCGCGAGAATCTTAAACTGGACAATTACCCTGGAATAATCGCCCAGATCATCACCAACTTCGTGGTCAACTCTGCAACACATGGCTACCCAGAGGCGCGGAACGGCACCTTCATTATTAGGGTAACCGAACCCAACCCCGACACCGTGGTCTTGACTTACGCCGATGACGGCATCGGCATTGCCACGGAAAACCGAAGCCGAGTTTTTGACCCCTTCTTCACAACCCGCCGCAGCGGCGGCAACACCGGTTTGGGCCTGCACATCGTCTACAATCTGGTGACGTCCAAGCTTGGCGGCCACATCGAGCTGATGGGCGGTGAAACGCCGGGTGCGCGCTTTGTCGTCTCCATTCCGCGCCGCGCCCCCAACCCGACAGTGGGACACATGCCTAGCGGCTGAGCATTATCAGCGTCAACGGCCAGCGGCACGCTATCCACTAATCCGCAACCGCCTCATCCGCAAGCAATTGACACGTATTTTTTGTTAGGTTAATATGCTGGATGCGCTTGCTTTTGCGCTCTTCGTAAGATGCACCTCGCTTGGATGGTCCAAGCGCGTTGAGTTTGGAGCCAAGCTGGCCCTCTTGTGCTGAGGCTCGGCTGAATTAAAATGAATTGAGGTGAGCGATGAGTCAGATGTCAGTAGAAATTGTAAAGACCAAGCAACCGGCGGAACTTGCCTCTCTGTCCCCCGCTTTGGCCGCACCGCCGCCTGCGCCGCCGTCCGCGCCGCCGGTAGACAAACTCGGTGAAACGGAAAGCACCAAGGTTAAATCGGCGAAACCTGCGGCTCCCACCAAGGTTTTGCATGGCTTCAACCCGTCTGCTCGGATCGATTCCGAGACGCACATCGTTGTTTTGACGGTTCAAGACCAAGAAGGTAAGGAGATTAGGCAGTTACCAAACGAGCGCGAGTTGGCCGCCTACAAGGCTGACTACAAGGCTGATGCAAACAAGAAGCCGTGATTTATAGGCGCCGCAATGCTGCGACCAGGACTGACCTTGTTCGTCCGGGTTTGTATTCGTGCATGTCATTCAAGAGCAACTCAACCCGGAAGCCATGGCGTTCGACTAGCCGCAGTAAATAGGGCTCGGAGTGAACGAAGCAGCCTTCGGGGACTAGGCCGTCAAAGCTGTCGACCCGGTAATCGCCACCCGCGTTACTCGTGTTACCATCGTCCTGATTAGGAAAAACGGTAAACACGAACACCCCACCCTCACGCAAGGATTTAGCAACAGCAAAAAATACCGGCTCCAAGTCACCAAAGTGAATTAGCGTCGCGGCGCAAGTTATGACATCATAGCTGTGCGGCCGATCATTAATATAGGCCACCATGTCCTGATGGGTAAGATTGGCGTATACGCCGCTTTCCTCAGCCATCTTCAACATCGCTGGCGATATATCCACCCCGTCAAGCCGATTAGCGAGGTTGTGGATCAGCCGGCCGACGCCTCCGGTGCCGCAACCAGCATCAAGAATGTCTGGCCGCTCCGATGGGGACCGCTCCGATGGGGTCCGCTCCGATGGGGACCGCACCGATGGAGCCAGAACCTGAGCAAGCATCCGCGCGACCAGTTCAGCGCCACGATATGTCTGACCGCCAGGGGTGCCGCGACTTGCATAGAGCCGGGTTATGAATGCTTCTGAAGCCCGCGCTGGTACCGGCTCGCAGCCCAGCCGGGCCAGTTGTAGCCCAGCGCCATGACAATCCGCAGCATCGCGTTCAAGACAATAGCGAAAGTGTCGCCGCGCCGCATCTTTCCGCCCGCACCGGGCCAGCAGTACACCAAGGGCGATACGCACCTGCGCATCATCCGGCTTGAGCGCCAGCGCCTGCTCAAACTCGGCCAGGGCGTCATCAAGCTGACCCTGCTCAGCTAAGGCGGTGGCAAGTATAGCGTGAGTCGCCGCTGCATCCGGTCGAAAAGCCAACGATTGACGCAACCGCATCACCGCCCCGGCCAAATCTCCCTGTTCCAGCAAAACCGTGCCGAGATTACTGCAGGCTTCAACATGGTTGGGCTTAAAAGTGAGCACACGTTCATAACATGCGGCAGCCTCATCGAGTCGGCCTTGGTTTTTAAAAACATTGCCAAGATTGTTGTGGGCGTCGGCATAATCTGGCTTCAGCGCCAGCGCTTGCCCAAGCTGTGCCGCAGCCTCAACCAGACGCCCTGAGACAGTGTAAACATGCCCAAGGTTATTGTGAGCCTCGGGGACACGACAATCAAGCAAGATGGCCTGCAAGATAAACGCGATGGCCTCTTCATTCCGCCCCAGTTGATGACAAATCACGCCGAGCAGGTGATGACTCTCGGCATGTTCGGGAGCGCGGGCGATAATCTCCAGGCACAACAAGTAAGCTTCATGCAACCGCCCCGCACTATGATCGCGCAACGCACAAGCGAACAAGTCGCCAGCCCTGGCCTCAGAAACGGTCATAAACCTGCATCCTTATATCCCTAGGTTGCTAATATCTCGCCACCGCCCCGGCTCCAGCCCCGCCAGTGTCCACGGCCCTACCGCGAAACGTATCAGGCGCAAGGTTGGAAACCCAACGGCGGCGGTCATGCGCCGCACTTGACGATTTCGGCCCTCACGCAAGATCAGCTCAATCCAGGCGGTCGGAATGTTGGCCCGGTAGCGGATCGGCGGGTGACGCAGCCACAAACCAACAGGCTCGGCAACCAGCCGCGCTGCCGCTGGCATGGTCGGTCCATCATTGAGAACGACGCCGCCGCGCAATCTCCGCAACGCCGCGTCATCCGGCAGTCCTTCTACCTGCGCCCAATAGCCCTTGGTTTTTTTGTGACGCGGGTCGGTGATCAATGCCTGAAGGGGGCCGTCGTCGGTAAGAACCAACAACCCTTCGC
>SESH01023401.1_pt1 | contig 12590 bp, 11 predicted proteins | sample 3171561 | NCBI WGS metagenome assembly SESH01 (sample SAMN10866947, study PRJNA518727) | freshwater metagenome | biome: subpolar coniferous forest; feature: holomictic lake; material: water; isolation source: holomictic Lake 442 2011 16.5 m and 2014 13 m | place: Canada: near Kenora, Ontario
TCGCTGGGACACCAGGTCGCGGCACGATACGCCCACCGGTTGATAACCCTCACTGATGACTACGCCGCGCACAGCCCCTTCCTGAAATGCTTTCCTGACAAAACAAGTGCCATCCCACCCCCCATCACCTTGGCTCCAGTTGACCCCGCACGCGTTGCGGCGTTGCGCCGGCGCATCGGCACGCACGGCCCGCTCTTCGGGTTCGCCGCGCGATTTGCCGCTGAGAAAGGTATTGAGTACCTGCTGGAGGCCATGGCCCTCATCCGCCGCACGCATCCCGAGGCGCGGTTGCTGCTTGTGGGCGACCCCGCCCAAGTGGTTGGCGAACACCGTTATCGCCAACGCCTCCAACCCCTGCTCGATCGGCATTCCGAGATGTGCTGTTTTCTCGGTGTGCTCGACGATGCCGACTTGACCGCGTTCTTCGCCATCTGCGACGCAACGACCTTGCCCAGCGTGAACTCAACCGAAGGTTACGGGATGGTTCAGGCTGAGAGTATGCTGTGCGGCACACCGGTCGTGGCCAGCGACCTGCCGGGCGTGCGTATCCCCGTCCGGGCAACACAGATGGGACTCATCGTACCGCCCCGCAATGCGGAGGCACTGGCTCAAGCCCTGCTTGAGATTGCACAACACCGCGTGGCTTACATCAAGCCGCCCGCTGTCGTGCGCGAGCAACTCGGCCTGGACCACGCGCTCAACCGCCACGAAAGCCTGCTGCAGGACGCCTTGGCCCAGCAGGCCGCGGCTGCGCCGCCGGGCGACAAGGAGTTGAGCCTCCTGCTTGGCCAGTATCTGCGCCATGCCCCGCCATTTCTGGCCTTGGTCCGAAGCGTGGAAGGCATGTTGGTCCGCCGTGCGGGTCCATTGGAAGCGCCCGTACTCGATCTCGGCTGCGGCGATGGTTTGTTTGCGGGCCTTACACTGACCGAACCGGTTGACGCGGGTGTGGACCGGGATCCCCGGGCGTTACTACGTGCAGGCAACCTGGGCAGGCACCACAAATTGATCCTGGCCGAGGCGGGGAGTCTGCCCTGCGCCAACGCAACGTTCCGTACCGTCCTGAGTAATAGCGTTCTGGAGCACGTGCCTGATATCGATCAGGCCTTGCGCGAGATCTTCCGTGTCCTGCAACCGGGTGGGCGGCTGCTGCTCAGTTCTCCCAGCCACCGCTTTGGTGACATGTTGCTGGGATCGAGAGTACTGAGCGCCTTCAACCCCCGGCTGGGGCAGTCCTATGCGCTTTGGTTCAACTGGCACTCCCACCACTATCATACGGATAGCCCGACCCTATGGATCAAGCGCCTTGCCGAAGTCGGTTTCGAGGTCAGCCGTTGGCAGTACTATCTTTCACCGCAGGCGCATCGCGCGTTCGACGCGGCCCACTACCTGAGTCTGCCCCGTGGACTCAGCCGCATCCTGACCGGCCGATGGGTCAGCATCCCGGTTCCACTCACGAATGCACTGCTCCATCGGTGGCTTTATCCGCTCGCCTGCGTACAACCCTCTCCCGAAGGGCCTTACCTCTTCATGGATATCCGCAAACCAGGAGGCGCGTGAAAGCTCTCGTCAGGCGGAACGGCGCACTCTGGGGCATTCTGGCGGCGGCGTTCGGCCTACGGGTCTGGGGGGTCGGCTTTGGGGCCCCGTACCTGTCGAACTTCTACATACGGCCCGATGAGTCCCTGATCATCCAGCCGGCGATCGAGCTTCTGGAACAACACGGCAACCCGGGGTATTTCGAATACCCCGCCCTGATGTCCACCCTGTGCGCCCTGGTATTCAATCTTTTTCATGCCGCCCAGTCGCTCCTGCTCCCCGGGTCACGGACACTTGCGGAGCACTTTGCCGGAAATGTAACAACGTATGTTATCTTGGCGCGCTTGGTTTCTGCCGTCGCCGGCACGCTCGTCGTGTTCAGCACCTGGGCGACCGCCCGCTTGCTGGCCGGCCCCGGCGCGGCGCTTGCCGCCGCCGCCCTGCTGGCCGCATGCCCTTTAGCCGTTCGGCAGTCGCACTTCGCAACGACCGATACACTGATGGCCCTTTTGTGTCTTGCCACTCTGCATCGCCTGATCGTCTTTGTGCAGGGGCGGGAGTCGAAGGCCTGTGGCGGCGGCCACCTGCTGGCCGCCGCCACATTATTCGGCCTGGCGGTCTCCGCAAAGTACTACGCCATCGTGCTTCTGCCGGTTCTGCTGCTGACGATCGGACTGGAACGGGGCGTTCGCCTTGGCTTGCGGATGCGGCGCGGCCTGCTCGTCGCCGTAGTCTCGGGCGCCGTCTTTCTGGCTGCAAACGTCTATCTGCTCTTCAACCTGCAAACGGTTATTGCGTGGTTCGGCGTACTGTTCCACGCGTTGTACCGGAGTGACCACATACCGGGAGCCAGCGCATGGAGCCCGCTCGGCACGCTCACAAATCTGCTGACCCCGTGGCGGCACGGCCCCGGGGGCTTCGCCGGTCTGGGCCTGGCCATTGCCGGCGTCTTCATCGTCCTGCGGACCGAAGCCCGCCGCACGGAATCCGCATTGATCGTCGTCGCCTGTGCCCTTCTGGCGGCCCCGTTGTTGCCTGCCCGCGTCGTTCCCTACCGCTATCTCGCCCCCCTGCTACCGCTCGTCGCCGTGCTCGCCGGAGTGGGCCTCGCACGGCTCGGGGTCATCCCCAAAGGCAGGCGCTGGATCGCCGCCCGCATGGCTGTGGGCGTTGCTCTCGTGATACCAGGCCTTTTGACCTCTGCACGCTGCAACCAGTTGTTGGCGCGAATGGACACACGGTCACTGTGCGGCCAATGGATCCGACAGCATGTCCCCGCAGAAACACCGGTGGTCTTCCTGGGTGGCCCTGAGACTGAACCTCAGGTCAACGAAACATACATGTCGATCCTGCGACGGGTCGATTTTGTGAACCGTTTGTACGGACCCAAGGCAGGAAGCGTCATCTCCAAGTTCTACCGCCTGCAACTCCGGAATCAACCACGAACGCCTGAAACAGGCTATGAATGCTTCCGCAATCCTGAGCCCGCCGAGGTGACGGCGCGCACGATCTGTCTCGTGATACCGTCCTATCCTCTGCCGTCCGCCCACTGCGCCCCAGGGAAAGCGGCGGCCTTTCTCAAGGGAACCCCCATCCTGCAGGCGGAGTTCACTTCATTGAACGCCCCGGCGCAAACGCCAGTCTATGAACTGGAACCTTGGGATGCCTTTTTCCTGCCTTACCGACCCCTGTTCCTGGTCCACCGCCCAGGGCCCCATCTGGCCGTGTGGTTAATCGATCGCGGTAAACTCTGATGGCGGGAACGGATCCGGAGCCGGACGCAGGGTTCGCAAACAGAGGGTCTGCCAGAAGGAACTCGGCGCGATCCGCAGTACCCGCAGGCCGCGGATCGTCGTGGTGCCTGTCCGGCGAGGGCGACAGGCAACGGGCGCTTCCAGAATATGGAACCGGTCGCGGACAGCCAGACCCGAGAGGATTACGTTTGGCGCAAAAACATGATCGGGGATGCCATGGAAAAAAGGGCGAAACACATCCCGCCGCATCAGCCGGTAAGGGCAGTTCACGTCGGTGATCCCCGGCCCGTAGCAGACACGCACCAGGGTACGCGAGGCAAAGGTCATGACCCGGCGCGGTAAAGGAGTCTGTCGCCCCTCCCGTCTGCCGATCAGCAGGTCGTAACGCTCGCGGTTCCGCCAAAGGTGCGCGAACTCCTCCGGTCCGGTCTCGTCGTCAGAGTCCACCTGAAAAATCCATTCCTTGTCGCTTTGTTCACGGTATCCCAGGAGAATCGTCGCGCCATGTCCGCTATTCGGTTTGTCATGAACAACGACCTTGGAACAGGCAGCGGCAAAGAGGCGCAACCTGCCCAGCGTCCCATCGGTGGAACCATCGTTATAGGCATGCAACTCATACGCGATGTCCAGACGGTCCAGTTCCCTGGTCCAGGCGCCCAGCACCTGGCCGATAATAGCCTCCTCATTGTAGACCGGCATCACAATAGCTAGCGTTACGGGTGATGACATGCGGGTTCCCTCAGGACGGTTGTTGGATGATCTTTTCTGCGACGGCCAGCGCCTGTGCGATCGCATCATCCATATCGAGATACTGGTATGAGCCCAATCTTCCCCCGAAAATCGTGCGCGGGGTCCTGTCCGCCTCGAGGCGGTAGAGCGCCAGGATCCGTTTGTTTTCGGCGGTCAGTACAGGGTAGTACGGTTCGTCGCCTTCCCGTGCTTCGCCGGGAAACTCCCGATAGACAACCGTGGCATCCCCATGCCCTCGTTCGGGGTGCAGGTGCCGGAATTCATGCGTCCGTGTGTACGGGACCCCCTCGTCAACATGGTTGACCACGGCCGTCCCCTGAAAATCAGCGATGGGGTATAGCTCCGATTCGAAATGCAGCGTCCGCCAGGCAAGACGACCATGGCAATAGTCGAAGAACCGGTCTATGGGACCGGTGTAGATCACGAGGGCGTTGCGCGGCAGGGAATCGCGGACCGAGAAGTAATCGGTGTCCAGTCGCACATCGATCGAAGGGTGATCGAGCATGCGAGCGAACAGCGCGCCGTAACCAGTGATCGGAAGGCCCTGGTGGGCATCATCGAAATAGTCCAGGTGATAGCTCGTGCGCACGGGCAGGCGCAGGGCCATCTCGGCTGGAAGTTCGCGCGGTTCCCGTCCCCATTGTTTGCGCGTGTAGCCGCGCAGGAATGCCTCGAAGAGCCTGCGCCCCATCACTGCAACCGCCTGCTCCTCGAAGTTGCCTGCGGTCTCCACGGACTCCCCGGCGACCTCACGGCGCAGGAAGTCCGCCGCCTCAACCGGCGTCAAATCAAGACCGAAAAATGCATTGATCGTGGCCAAGGAGACGGGCATGAAGAACGCGCGGCCGCGCTGTCGGGCGATAACCCTGTGGCGATAGTGATTGAACGCCGAGAAACGGTTCACGTACGCCCAGACATCCCCGCGATCCGTGTGAAAAATGTGCGAACCGTAGCGATGGCACTCGACGCCTGACGCTTCATCCCGCACGGAGAAACTGTTCCCACCTAGGTGAGGGCGTTTCTCGAGGACCAGGACATTATGCCCGCCCGCTACGGCAAGACGCTCGGCAACGGTTGCCCCGAAGCAGCCCGATCCGACCACCACAACTTCACGACGGCATCCGTTCATAACCACCGCGGCAAAGTGTCAAACCCCTATCTCAAAAGCAAGCGGGATCCCAAATCCCGGCGGGAAAAGAAGCGCATGCCGGCAGCCGCCTGTCCTCACCGCATCAGATCGTAGAAGCTCTGGGCGATCAGGCGCATCCCCTGCTCATCCGGATGCAGCCCGTCGGCCTGCAAAAACGCGCCCCAGGCCGCACCGGCAGCCATGAAATGCAGTTCCAAATCGCACAGGGTCACCCCTTCCGACTTGGCAAGTTCACGCACCTTCTCATTGTACCGGGTAACCGTGGACGCGTGCCCTTTGTGCCCTTTAGTCATCGGCGTCATCGTGGCCAGGATCGGAAGGGTCTTGTTCTGTCTCGCCGCCCGAAGCATGAACCGGAGGTTCTCGATATAGGCATCGCAACTGCGATCGTGGAGAACATCGTTCGCCCCGTACAGAATCAGCAGATAGCCGGGCTTGTGCAGCGTCAGGAAGCGGTTGATGCTCCTCATGCCGTCGAGGGAATGTGACCCGCCATCCCCGCGATTGACCACCGTCTTGCGCAACATCCGGGACAACAGGGCGGGGTAACTGGTCTTCCCGCCCTCTCCCTGAGTGATGCTGTCGCCCATGGCCAGACAGAGCCTCGGGTTATTGCGCCCAAAGTCGTGCCCCTGCCCCAAAGGCGCGCGGGGCACGCTGACGCAACCCGCACCAAGCAGCCCGAGCGTCCCCGCCAACAAACCGATCATCACCCAAAAACGAAGTGTCATTCGTGATCTCATACAACGTAGGTCGTCGAGGCGGTTTTACCGCCCCGGCCGGTCCAGTCCGTGTGGAAAAACTCACCGCGCGGCTTGTCCACCCGCTCATACATGTGCGCGCCGAAATAGTCCCGCTGCGCCTGCAACAGATTGGCCGGCAAACGCGCACTGCGGTATGAATCGTAGTAGTTCAGCGCCGCCGCCATCGAGGGCACCGGGATCCCCAGGTCAATGGCCGTCTTAATGACATTTCGCCACGGTTTCTGGGCCTTCGCCATCGTCTTCTTGAAATACGGATCGAGTAGCAGGTTGGCCAGCTTGGGCTTCTTGTCAAACGCCTCCTTGATATTGTCCAGGAACCGCGCCCGGATAATGCACCCGCCGCGCCACAGCAGGGCGATCTCGCCATACTTGAGCTTCCACTTGTGCTCCTCGGACGCGGCGCGCAGCAGTTGGAATCCCTGCGCATAGGAACAGATCTTGGAGGCGTACAGCGCGTCATGAATCTGGGCCACCAGGACGGCCTTGTCCTTACGATACACTTTCTTCGACCCCTTCAGCTTCAGCGCGGCGGCTTCGCGCTCTTCCTTGAGCGCCGAAATGCAGCGGGCAAACACCGCCTCGGCAATCTGGGCAATCGGCACCCCCAGATCCAGCCCGGCCTGCGAGGTCCACTTCCCCGTTCCCTTCTGGCCGGCGGTATCGAGAATCATGTCCACCATGGGTTTGCCGGTCTCGGTATCCTTGACGGCCAGAATATCGGCGGTGATCTCGATCAGGTAGGAATCCAACACGCCCTTGTTCCACCCGGTAAACACCTCGTGCATCTCGTCGGCGCTCATACCAAGGCCGGCGGACATCAACTGGTAGGCCTCGCAGATCAGCTGCATATCGCCGTACTCGATGCCGTTATGGACCATCTTCACAAAATGGCCCGCCCCGTCGGGTCCGATCCATTCGCAGCAGGGCACCCCGTCCCCCACCTTCGCCGCAATGGCCTGGAAAATCGGCTTCACATGGGGCCAGGCTTCGGGATTGCCGCCGGGCATGATCGAGGGCCCCTTGAGGGCGCCCTCTTCGCCGCCGGACACCCCGGTCCCGATAAACAGAATGCCCTTTTGCTGGAGGTATTGCGTGCGGCGGATGGTATCGGGATAGTGACTGTTGCCGCCATCGATCAGGATATCGCCCTTCTGCAGGTGCGGCAGAATGTGCTCGATAAACTCGTCGACCGGCTTGCCTGCCTTGACCATGAGCATGATGATGCGGGGCCCCTTGAGGCTGGCCACCAGACTCTCGATGCTGTGGCACCCGATAAGCTTCCGGCCTTTGCCGCGGCCATTGGTGAATTCGTCGACCTTGCTGACCGTCCGGTTGTAACAGGCCACGGTGAAGCCGCGGCTCTCCATGTTCAACACCAGGTTTTCGCCCATCACCGCCAACCCCACCAGCCCTATATCCGCTTGCTGTGTCATCGCTATGCTCCTCTTGCCGTTTCCCACCTACACGCCACTAAACGCACTGAACCCGCCGTCCACCGGAATCACGGTGCCGGTCACAAACCCCGCCGACTGGCTGTCGGCCAACCACAACAGCGCCCCGGTCAGATCGTCCGGCTGCCCGAACCTGCCCATCGGCGTATGCGCAATAATGGTGTCACCGCGCGGGGTCAGCGACCCGTCGGGCCTGGTCAACAGGCTGCGGTTCTGATCCGTCAGGAAGAACCCCGGCGCGATGGCGTTCACCCGCACCCCGACCTTCGAGAAATGCACCGCCAGCCATTGGGTGAAGTTGCTGACCGCCGCCTTGGCCCCGCTGTAGGCCGGAATTTTGGTCAACGGCGTGAAAGCGTTCATGGAGGAAATATTGATCACCGTACCCCGCCCGGCTTTGGCCATCTCCTTGGTGAACACCTGCGTGGGCAGAAGGGTTCCCAGGAAGTTCAGATTGAACACGAACTCGACGCCCTTCGGATCCAGATCATAGAACGTGGTCACCCCTTCGACGGCCTGCTTGAGGTCGTCCGGAAAGAGATATTCCTTCGTCGTCGTCCCCTTGGGATGGTTGCCTCCAGCGCCGTTCACAAGCAGCGTGACCGGGCCGAACTCTTTTTCGACGAGCGCGTTGGCCTGTTCCAGGCTGGTTTTTTCCAACACATTACAGGCGACGCCCATGGCTTTGCCGCCCTGTGCGCGAATCGAGGCGGCCACCTTGTCGGCCGCCTCCTGCCTCAAATCCGCCACCGCCACCCGGGCTCCGCAGTTCGCCAGCGCCTGGGCCATGCTGCCGCACAAAATGCCGCCTCCACCAGTCACCACCGCCACGTCAGAGGATAAATCCACACGAAAAGGCACGGTCATAGGACTCCTTTTTTGGGAGCCGCATGCTAAGGGCATTGGCACCGAAATGCAATATTTTGTCGCCTGCTAAGGGGGGGGGCTTGGGCGCAGATGGAGAGTCTCCGTCCTGGCCTGAACCCGCGTCGGGCCGACGCGGGCTACCTGTAGCCGACCTCGGCCCGAGGTCGGTCGGGGAGGCGTGACGCTCAGGGGTTGCCAAAAAGCCAAAGACCGCGGAGGCGCCCGGGGCGCTTGACGCTCCCCCGCCGCTCTCGCTATCCTCTCCCCAAGATGAATGATCTTCGATTACCCGCCGAATGGGAGGAACAGGATGGGGTCCTGCTGGCCTGGCCGCATGCCGGCACGGACTGGCAGCCCTATCTGGCCCGAAGCCAGACCACCTTCGCCCGCATCATCGCCGAGGCCAGCCGCCTGGCGCGGGTGATCGTCGTCACCTCGGCTCCCGATGAGACGCGGCGCTATCTCAGGCAGGCCGACGCCGTGATGGACCGCGTCACCACGTTCTCCATCGCCTCCAACGACACCTGGGCGCGGGATTTCGGCCCGATCACGATCATCGAGAATAAGCGGCCCGTCCTGCTCGATTTCCAGTTTACGGGCTGGGGCGGAAAGTTCCGGGCCGATCTCGACAACCAGATCTCCCTGCGCCTTAAAGAACATGGCGCGTTCGGCGGAACTCACCTCCGCTCCATCCATTTCATTCTCGAAGGCGGCAGTATCGAAAGCGACGGCCATGGCACCCTCCTCACCACCAAGTCCTGCCTGGCTAATCCCAACCGCAACGCGCATCTGACCTTTCTGGAGACCGAGAGAACCCTCCAGAAATTCCTGGGGGCCAACCGCGTCCTATGGCTTGAAAATGGCCACCTGGCCGGCGACGACACCGATGGACACGTGGACATGCTGGCCCGGTTCGCCCCGCGTAATACCCTGGTCTACCAGTCATGCCAGGACCGCACTGACGAACACTTCCAGTCGCTCTCCGCCATGGCCGACGAGCTGGCCGCCCTGCGGACGGCGGACGGCCAACCCTACCGTCTGCTTCCCCTGCCCTGGCCCACCGCCAAGCATGATCCGGCCGGCTGCAGGCTGCCCGCTTCGTACGCCAATTTCCTCGTCCTGAACGGCGGCGTTTTGGTTCCCACCTACGATGACCCCCACGACGCGCTCGCCCTGGACGTGCTTCGCCGCGCCTTCCCCGGCCGGCGCATCATCGGCATCGATTGTTCAACCCTCATCCTCCAGCATGGCTCGCTGCATTGTGTGACCATGCAGATTCCCAAAGGAGTTCTGGCATGCGCGTAATCAAGGCGGCTCTCATTCAACAGGCTTTCTCGTCCGACCGGCAGGCCAACGTGGCCCAAAGCCTGGCGGCCATCCGGCAGGCAGGCCGGGCCGGCGCCCAGTTGGTGATCCTCTCCGAACTGCACACGTCGCTCTATTTCTGCCAGGTGGAGGACCCCGGTCTCTGTGCGCTGGCCGAGCCGATTCCCGGCCCGCTCACGGCAACGTTCGCCGCCGCCGCACGAGACAGCAAGGTCGTCCTGGTGGGTTCCTTCTTTGAACGGCGCGCGGCAGGGCTCTACCATAACACCGCCGTCGTGTTTGACGCCGATGGGTCGATCGCCGGGAAATACCGCAAGATGCACATCCCCGACGATCCGGCTTACTACGAGAAATTCTACTTCAGCCCCGGGGACTTGGGGTTCCGCGCCGTTCCGACCTCCCTCGGCCGGCTGGGGGTGCTCGTCTGCTGGGATCAGTGGTACCCCGAGGCCGCCCGCCTGATGGCGCTGGATGGTGCCGATCTCCTGATCTATCCCACCGCCATCGGCTGGGAACCGACCGACATCGAAACCGAAAAACAACGCCAACTCGACGCCTGGGTCACCGTCCAACGGGGCCATGCGATTGCCAATGGTCTTCCGGTATTGACGGTCAACCGCACCGGTTATGAATCCTCGCCGACCGGCAAAGGCGGCATTCAATTCTGGGGCCACACCTTCGCCACCGGTCCCCAGGGCGAGTTCCTGGCCCGGGCCAGCCATGACCGGAATGAGGCCTTGCTGGTCGATATCGACATGGACCGCGCGGAAGAAGTCCGCCGGATCTGGCCCTTTCTGCGCGACCGCCGGATCGACGCCTACGGCGACCTCACCCAGCGCTTCCGGGATCAGGACTGAGATTTCGCTCGCAGATAGTTCTGCCGCTTCGCCTCGGGAAATCGCTCGATGGCGTAGCGCAGCATCGTGCGCGGCATGACCGTGCAACGTGGCTGCAGGAAGGTTTCCAGAACCGACATGTTACGCTTGCCGATTTCGCGCAACATCCACCCGACCGCTTTGTGAATCAGGTCTTCCCTGTCGTGCAGCAACCGGTCGGCGATCGCCAGGGCGTCGTCAAATTCTCGGCGCCGGATAAACGCGAAGGTCGCCAGGATGGCGATGCGGCGCTCCCATAACGACTTCGCCCCGGCCAGCCGGACCAACGGACGCCGGGATCTCTCCATAAGATACCCGCCAACAATGTTCGGCGCAGATAGATCCACCAGATCCCAGTTATTGATCCGGCCGGTGCTGGCCAGATACAGCCTGAATATCCGGGCGCGGTCAGCCTCCGTGCCTTTATCGAACTGCCGGACGAGGATCAACAGCGCCAACAACCGCGCCTCGTGAATGGCGGAGGCCAGAAGCGAGCGGACAACCGGCTCCTCGGCCGTCCAGACTTCCTTAACCAGTTTGCGAATCTTCGGCACCTTGACGCCGGCAAAGACATCCCCCTCGCCATATTCGCCGGGCCCGGTCTTGAAAAACCTTTGCAGCACGGCGGCATCCTCCGGATCCGCCGCCTGCCAAAGTCGCGCCTGAATGTCTTTCCCGGTCATAAGGCCATCCGCCCGCCAAAGAAAAAGGCCGACAGGTGCACCGCACCCATCGGCCCTCATCAAGTCTCTGAAACTTGAACCGGTTTACCGGCGGAACGAGGAACGACCACCACGGTCGCCACCACGATCACCACCACGGCCACCGCCGCCGCCACCGCCGCCGAAGCCGCCACTGCGGCCACCACCGCGATCACCACCGCCGAACCCGCCGCCACCGCCGCCGCCAACGCGGGGCTCTTTCGGACGGGCTTCATTCACGACCAGCGCGCGGCCTTCCAGTTCCTGACCGTTCAGCGCGGCGATTGCCGACTGGGCTTCCTGATCGGAACCCATCTCGACAAATCCGAACCCTTTTGCACGACCAGTCATCCGGTCAATGATCACTTCAGCACTCTCGACCGTGCCGTGCGCCGAAAAAATCTGCGCCAGCCCGTCGTTCGTCACGCTGAAACTCAGGTTCCCAACATACAACTTCTTACCCATCTCGCGATCTCCTTAACTATTCTTGGATCCACTTCTTACTTTCCGGACCCTCTTTGGAAAGGGGTCAACCTATGACCCGAAGGAAGGACGATCGAAAATGGGGCTACGCTTTCGGCTTTTCCGTTGCATGTCGCCTCTACTGTTCGAGTACCAACCTTCCAGCAGGTTACTGGGTTCAAACCGGTATGTACAGCGTTTTTTAAGGTTTTTTAGACTGGGGTGAACCCCGCTCGGCCCCGCCGGGACAGATTCACGGATGGGATGTTTTGGGATTTGCCCTCCCAGGACGCCAGCGTCTTCAAGCGCAACCGGGAAGTCAGGCTCGAAAGCGACCGGGGGCACATATACGCCTATGCTTCGCCGGGACCATCCATAAGGAAGGATGCCCAACTCTGGGTTCTGACGCCCCCATCCCTTCCAGATGCCTCATCACCCACATCCGTTCGTCTTTCCCACAGGCGGTGTTCGGGCTCACGGGGACCGGAGGAATGGAGGGGAACTCTTGCGGCGGATTGTTTTCCATCTTATTACCTTTCAGGCATTGGCTTCTCGTTAATGTTCCTTCTCTATGCAGAAAAAAAAGCCCGGAGCCAATAATGGCATCCGGGCAACATTACTCCATTGACCGATACCGGCTTACCAGGTCTCCAGAACCTTGCCCTGCTTATCGGAAAACTTCCCGACAATGATCATCACGAAATCGATCAGGATCCAGATCCCGAGCCCTCCAAGCGTCACAATCTGCAGGATAGCGGTGCCGATCTTACCCACGTAGAACCTGTGTCCACCCAGACCGCCCAGGAAAAAGCACAACAATAACGCCACCGCCCTCTTTTTCTCGGATACTTCAGCCATTTCTCTGCTCCTTTATTACGTTCAGTTTCTGTTCCCGTCCCACCTATTGCTTAAGCAAACTGTTGAAAAGGTAACACCATTCATCACTCCGTC
>SESH01054156.1_pt1 | contig 12588 bp, 8 predicted proteins | sample 3171561 | NCBI WGS metagenome assembly SESH01 (sample SAMN10866947, study PRJNA518727) | freshwater metagenome | biome: subpolar coniferous forest; feature: holomictic lake; material: water; isolation source: holomictic Lake 442 2011 16.5 m and 2014 13 m | place: Canada: near Kenora, Ontario
GAATCGCCTGCACTTTAACCGCGGAAATCGCCGCGTTGGCCGAGCGTTTCGCCATCCGCATGGAACAGCCGGACGCCCTGCTGCTACGCCGCGCCAACAAGATCAAATCCATCAGCTCGTCCCTCGCTATCGAGGGCAACACGCTTTCCGAGGAACAGGTTTCCGATATTTTAAACGGCAAGCCCGTTGTCGCGCCGCTCCGTCAGATTTAGGAAGTCAAAAACGCCATCGCCGCCTACGACCTCTACCGGCGCGAGTCCACCGCCGCGGCGACCATGGCAAAATAGTTCTCCGGCGGCACATATTCCGGCACGCTGTTTCCAGTCCCTAACCCGTAGCCACCAGTGTCAGCGGAGCGCGCAATCATCGCCCGGGCGCGCTTGTAGATATTCTCAGGTGTGGAGCGGCAAATAAAGTCCAGGTCGAGCCCACCCAGAATGGCGATACGTTGGCCGTATTGCTCATACGCGTGTTCGACCGGCAGAATCGTGTCCTCGTAGGAATGTTTGCCGTCGTAGCGGATGTCATCGGTGATGTCGTCGAACACCGAGGCCAGATTTCCGCACGAGTGCAGAATGGCCGGCTTACCCGCCGCATGCGCGGCTGCAACGATTTGCTTGTGCCACGGGAACACAAACTTGCGCATGTTTTCCGGCGAGAGCATGGGCTGGCTCTTGAACCCCCAGTCGTCGTTGCCGATGATCGCGCCCACGCCGTCATACTGGAGCACGCGCTGGTAGTATTTAACCAGCCGCGCCCCAACGGCCTCGAACACATCCTCCGCCAGCCGCTCGTCATCTGCAATCAGATAGCACATGTTCTCGTAACCCAGGATGAAGGTCGCATTTTCCAGAACGCCGCAGGGCCCACACACCAGCATTTTCATCCCCCGGGGCAGTTCGCGCCCGAGCGTATCAAGCATGGCGTAGTCAGCCCGATCCGGATCAGGCCACGCATAGGCGTCGAAAGATTTGCGGTTCGTGATCATGACCCCTTCGTTCTGCGAAATTGTCTGCGTATGCGCTTGCGTGCCACGCGGAAAGTCAAAGTTTGGCACCCCCAGCGTCACATAGTCGTAGCCGAGGTTGCGAAACGACTTCATGTCAATCCGCATGCCAAAATACGGGTCGTCGGAGGTTTGCCCTTGCGGGATTCCAGCGATGAACCGATGCAGTGGGCCGTTCAAAAAGAACTCGAACAGCGTGGGGCGATCTGGTTTCTCCCGGCGCAGCACCTTGAGCAGATTGTTGAAATCCGGTTCGGCTTGGACAGGACCTTTCCACCAACTTTTCTGTGACATGACGATCTCTCCTGTGTTCCGTATTGAAAGTCGCCCGGGCGCTAAAGCGCACGGGCATCTCACGAACCGCATCTTTCTCGGTTTCATGCCCGTGCGCGGAGCGCCCGGGCCACCTGCTATCGCAATCCCTTTTGCCTGCTTTTTTCAATTGCCATACTACCCTACGGTGGCGCATGCTGTCGTTGGATGAACCGCCAAACATGTACCCGAATCGCCGATCGCAAACGATCGACCGCGCACACCGATCCGGTCCCCGGCGTCGAACCCGGTCTGGATCTTTTGACGCTGCTGCGCCCATATGTACGCCATTGCGGCGACAGCCACCGGACGGCATGGTCCATGGGGGCCCGGAAACTACTCGATTTCCTGCTTGTCTTTATCGCCGATGGAAAAGGGCGGTTTGTCATCGCCGGCGAGACCTATGCCGCCGAACCGGGCGACCTGTTCTGGATCCCTCCGGATACACTGCACAGCATGGAAGGGTTTGCGCCGGGCATGCATTGCCCCTATGTGCATTTCGATTTGGTCTACCGCCCGTCTCACAGCCACTGGGATTTTACCATCCCGCCAGGCATGGACGATTTGGGCGAACTGAAACCGTTGCTGCACGAGCGCCTGCGGCATCCGATGCTGAACGGTCTCGCGGGGCGTATCCGCAGTCCCACCAACCGGCACGTGGGCGGCTTGATTCAGGACATCTGCGCCGAGGCTGCGCGGGCACAGCCATTCGCCGGCCTTCGGATGTCGGGCATGATGCTGCAAGTGGTGGCGGAGATCCTCCTCGGGCGGGCGGACCTGCCGACCGAGCCGCTCGCGCATGCGCCGTTTCTCGAGAACGCGGCCGACACGATCAGTCACCGATGCCACGAGAACCTGCGTCTGGGGGAGATCGCGAAAGCCTGCAAACTTTCCCCCAGCCACTTCCGCTACCTGTTCAACCGACATTTTGGCCTGACGCCGCGTGCGTATCTTCGTCGGGCACGGTTGCGCCGGGCGCGCGAATTGATGGTGGGGACAGCCATGACGCTTTCGGAAATCGCCATGAAATCGGGGTTCGCCACGATTCATAGTTTCTCCCGGGCTTTCCGGGCAACGGTAGGAAGCTCCCCGCGCGAATTCCGGCGCTGCGCCGGCGAAGTCCATACGCGCGTCGAGGGCCGGAAAACGCCGTATAGCCGGTGAGTGAATGAAGCAACGCGCTGCGGGGGTAAGGCTGAAGGCTAAGTCCGACAGGCTGCTAGCGCTTTCTTGTGGTAAGTCGCGCGTAGATTAGGCATGATTTGCGCTGCTTTACCGAAATCAGGAAACGAGGGATTTATGGCGGAAACAGTTGGCAGCAACGAGTATCGGGATCAGCGCCTGACAAATATGCGGGAACTGGAAAAGGCCGGTCATCAGCCGTTCGGCGCGGCGTTTGAGCGCACCGGGCGCCTGGCGGAGATCCGCGCCGGGTTTGAGGATGGCAAGATTGTGCGCGCGGCCGGACGCCTGACCACCATCCGCAGCATGGGGAAGTCCATCTTCGCGGACCTGCGCGACGGCAGCGACCGTTTTCAGATCTACCTCAAGCGCGGCGCGTTGCCGGACGCGGCCTTTGACGTATTCAAGTTTGCCGATCTCGGGGATCACATTGGCGTGACGGGCAAGCTCTTTACCACGCGCATGGGCGAGCAGACCATCGAGGTCTCCGAGTGGACCCTGCTCTCCAAGGCGCTGCTGCCGCTACCTGAAAAATTCCACGGCCTGCGCGATACCGAGCAGTGCTACCGCCAGCGCTACCTGGACCTGGTAGCCAACCCGGAGGTGCGGGTGCGCTTTAACCAGCGCATCGCCATGATCCGCGCCATCCGCACGTTTCTGCACGATCGAGGCTACCAGGAGGTGGAAACGCCGATGATGCAGTCCATGGCCGGCGGCGCCTCTGCTAGGCCGTTTGTCACGCACTACCATGCGCTGGGCACGGACATGTTTCTGCGTATCGCGCTGGAACTCCACCTGAAGCGTCTGCTCGTCGGCGGGTTCGATAAGGTGTTCGAGCTGAACCGCTGCTTCCGCAACGAGGGGCTTGACCGGACACACAACCCGGAGTTCACGATGCTGGAGCTGTATGAGGCGTTCGGTGACCTGCGGACCATGCAGGCGATCATCGAGGAGCTGATCCGGCACGTCGCCAGCACCGTCTTCGGCACGTTACACGTGGGCTCAGGGGATATGGCCATCGATCTGGAAGCGCCGTTCCGCGAGCGGCCGTATCGCGATCTGGTGCGCGAACGCATGGGTGCGGACTGGTTTGAGCTGTCGAAGGAAGCGGCGCAACAGCGTGCCGCGGCGGCCGGGCTGGACCTCGATCCGGCGTGGGACCACCTGCTGATCACGCACGAGGTCTATGAGAAGCTGATTGAGAAGACGCTGATTCAGCCGACGTTTGTTACGCGCCTGCCCAAGTCGCTGATTCCGCTGGCCAAGAGCTGCCCGGATGATCCCGCCTCGGCGGACGTATTCGAACTGGTCATTGCCGGCCAGGAGATTGCGCCGGCCTACAGCGAACTCAATGATCCGATCGAACAGCGCGCGCGGTTTGTGGAGCAGGCGGCTGGCGCCACGGAGAATATTGACGAGGATTTCCTGACTGCGATGGAGCACGGCATGCCGCCGGCCGGCGGCATGGGGGTCGGGATCGATCGCCTGGCCATGATCCTCTCCGGCGCCGAGGCCATCCGCGACGTGATCCTGTTCCCGCAGTTGCGGCGGGTCTAGCAGCCTGTCGGACGTAGCCTTCTGAAAGTACAAACCGTCTGCCGACCAGGCTGCTATTTCTCGGAAACCCGCCGCCATGCGCCAGATCTATGCGCAAGCGGCCGCTACGGTCCGTCAATTGGCAGAGGACATGACGCCCAAGACGTGGCGCAAACTGCGCGGCGAATTGCTGGCGTTGGTCGCGGGAGAAACCATGATCGTCAAATAGAATCAACGCCACCTTTGGCCCCGCGTACCGCCACAACTTCCCGCTTGGAATTGCCAGAAATTCAGAGTAAAGTTTCTTTCAAAACGACATGGGAAAGCACACACAGTCCATCGACAGCCAGGTGTTGCGGCGGGCGCAAGCCGGCAAGGACGGCTGGGTCTTCACGGCCAGCGATTTTCTCGACCTTGGCAGCCGGGAAGCCGTGGACACCGCACTGTTCCGCCAGTCACGTAATGGGATCATACGAAAGATCACCCGCGGATTGTACGATGTCCCGCGACATGACGCACAAATGGGACAACTCGCCCCTTCCGTTGACGCCATCGCCAAGGCACTCCAGGACCGCGACGCCATTCGCCTGCAACCATCTGGTGCCTATGCCGCGAACCGCCTTGGACTCTCCGACCAGGTGCCGATGAAGGTCGTCTTCCTGACTGACGGCTCGCCACGGCGAATGCAGGTCGGTAAACTCCAAATCATCTTGAGGCATACAACCCCACGAAACATGGCGACGGCTGCCGAAGTCAGCGGCCTCATCATCCAGGCTCTGCGCCATCTCGGCCAACGCGGCGTAACACCCCGCGAGACAACTATTCTTCGTCAACGACTGACGGCCACCGACCGGCAGCGCCTCCTCAAGGATGCGCGTTTCGCACCCGCGTGGATCGCGCGGATCATGCGAGACGTTGCAAACCCCGCCAAGGATTGATCCATGGAACCCTATCTGCAACTGTCTCCCGAACGGCGAAGTGAGTTTTGCGCACAAGCCCAACTCCGACTGGGTCTGCCCGCCGCCAGCATCGAGAAGGATTTCTGGGTTTGCTGGATCCTGCGCGAATTGTTCACCCTTCCCGAATGGGGTGCCAACCTCACGTTCAAGGGCGGCACATCGCTCTCAAAGGGCTGGAAACTGATTGAGCGATTTTCCGAAGATATCGACATCGTGGTTGGCCGTGATTTTCTCGGCTTCAGCGGCGACAAGAGTCCCGATGCGGCGCCGAGCAAGAAGCAGAGGCGGGCGCGTTTGGACGCGCTGAAACGAGAATGCCAGACACGCATTCATGCCGGATTGCTGCCGGTGCTGTTGACCCGCTTGTGCAATGCTTTGCCCGCCAAGGACAGTTGGGATCTCGTGCCGGCAACGCCGGACGAGGACCCCGACGGGCAGACGCTGCTGTTTCACTATCCCGTGTCGCTGGCGGCACCGGCCACCTACCTGCGCCCCGTAGTCAAAATCGAGATGGGCGCCCGTTCCGACACCGAACCCTCCGCGTCGCCCTTGATCCGGCCGTACTTGGCCGAGGCTTTTCCCGACACGTTCGAGTTGAGTGAGTTCGCCGTGCACGCACTCCTCCCGGAACGCACCTTTTGGGAGAAGGCGATGCTCCTGCACGAGGAGACCTATCGTCCCGCCGGTAAGACGCGTAAAGTCCGACTCGCCCGCCATTACTACGATCTCTGGTGCCTGATTCAGAAAGGCGTCGCCGACAGAGCCAGACAGGATCTCGGTTTGTTCACACGCATCGCAACGCACCGTGAAATCTACTTCAACTGGTCGTGGATGGACTACGCCACCCTGCACAAAGGAACACTCCGCATCGTTCCCCTCGACGACCAGATGGCCGTATGGCGGCGCGACTATGCGGCCATGCGCGAGGAGATGTTCTTCGGCGAGGTGCCATCGTTCGACGTGATCATGCGCGCAGTCAAAGACTTCGAACGTTCCTTCAATACGCATCCATGAAATCTGACCCCAAACCCACGCCGCCGCCCCTCGCCGATCCCGCCGCCTTCATCGCCCGCTGGCAGAAGTCGGGCGCGGCGGAACGTGCCAATTACCAGATCTTTCTCTCCGAACTGTGCGACGTTCTGGGTGTGCCGCGACCGGACCCGACCACGCCAGACGATGAAGCCAATGCTTATGTCTTTGAACGTCCCGTGACCTTCCACCACGGCGACGGCACCACCAGCACCGGCCGCATTGACCTCTATCGGCGTAACGGCTTCGTGTGTGAAGCGAAACAGGGCGCGGACGCGGTTGCGCCCGCGCCCTTGCGCGACATCCGCTCCTTGCCGCCATCGCGCAAAGGCATGGCCCGCCGCGGGTCGGTCGCTTGGGATGACGCCATGCTGCGCGCCCGTGGCCAGGCCGAGCAATACGCCCGCGCCCTGCCAGCCACCGAAAGGTGCCCGCCGTTCCTGTTGGTCGTGGATGTCGGCCACTCGATTGAACTCTATTCCGAGTTCTCGCGCACTGGCGGCACCTACACGCCGTTCCCGGCCGCCGGCAGTCACCGCATCTTCCTGGCCGACCTCGACAAACCCGAGACGCGCGCTCTGCTGGCCCGCATCTGGACCGATCCACTCGAACTCGACCCCGCCCGCCGCGCCGCCCGCGTCACGCGCGAGATCGCCGCCCACCTGGCCGCGCTGGCTGTCTCGCTGGAGGCCGCCGGCCACCCGCCACAGGCCGCCGCCGCCTTCCTGATGCGCGCGCTCTTCACCATGTTCGCTGAGGATGTCGGCCTGCTGTTGAAAGGCGGCTTCACGCGCCTGCTCGAAAGCCTGCTCGACACGCCGGAGCAGTTTGTCCCCGTGGTTGAGGAACTTTGGGACCGCATGGACCGCGGCGGATTCTCCGTCAGCTTGCGCATCAACGTCCTGCAGTTCAACGGCGGGCTTTTTGCCGATGCCAAGGCCCTGCCACTGGACCGCGATCAACTCGCCCTGCTGGTCGAAGCCTCACGTTGCGACTGGCAGGACGTCGAGCCCGCCATCTTCGGCACACTGCTCGAACGCGCCCTCGACCCCATCGAACGCCACAAACTCGGCGCCCATTACACGCCCCGCGCCTATGTCGAACGCCTCGTGCTCCCCACCGTGGTCGCGCCCCTGCGTGCCGAATGGGACGCCTCCCGCGCCGCCGCCGTGGCGCTCGCAAATGAAGGGAACATTGCCAAGGCTGCATCAGAGGTGCGCCGCTTCCACCGTCAGTTATGCGAGACGCGCATCCTTGACCCTGCCTGCGGCACCGGCAACTTCCTTTACGTCACGCTGGAGCACCTCAAACGCATCGAAGGCGAAGTGTTCGACACGCTGAACAGCCTCGGCGAACGTCAAGCCGTGCTGGAGATGGCCGGCGAAACCGTGGACCCTCACCAGTTACTCGGCCTGGAGATCAACCCACGCGCCGCTGCCATCGCCGAACTGGTCCTCTGGATTGGCACCTTGCAATGGCATTTCCGCAACCACGGCAGTGTCCGCCCGCCGCAACCCATCATCCGCAACTTCAAGAACATCGAATGCCGCGACGCCCTGATCGCATACGACCACGTCGAACCCGTGCTCGACGCCGCTGGCCAACCTGTCACGCGCTGGGATGGCCGCACGACCAAGCCACACCCGGTCACCGGCCGCGACGTGCCCGACGAATCCGCCCGCATTCCTGTTGTCCGCTACCTCAACCCGCGATCGGCCGCCTGGCCGGCGGCCGATTATGTGGTCGGCAATCCGCCTTTCATCGGCGCCGGCCGCATGCGCGATGCCCTTGGCGACGGGTACGTGGAGGCAGTCCGCGGCGTCCACCATGACGTGCCCGAATCCAGCGATTTCGTCATGTACTGGTGGCACCACGCTGCGGACCTCGTCTGTGCCGGCCAACTCCGCCGCTTCGGCTTCGTCACCACCAACAGCCTGCGCCAGACCTTTAATAGACGGGTGCTGGATGCGCATATGGCGTCGGGAAAGCAGAGGTCAGAGATCAGAGATCAGAAGTCAGAGATCAGAAGTCCGACCTCTGACCTTCGACCTCTGGCCTCTGAACTGACCTCTGACCTCCGACCTCTGACCTCTGAAGTGACCTCTCTCTCCCTCCTCTTCGCCATTCCCGACCACCCCTGGGTTGACGCCACCGACGGCGCGGCCGTACGCATCGCCATGACCGTGGCAGGTGGGGGAGAACACGACGGCACGCTGTGGCAGGTGTCCGATGAACAGGAGAGCGGCCGCGACGATTACAACGTGGACTTCACCATCAGCAAAGGCCGCATCCACGCCGACCTAACCATTGGCGCCGACGTGGCAGGTGTCGTGCCGCTACAGGCCAACGCCGGTCTCAGTTGCCCAGGCGTCAAATTGCACGGTGCCGGTTTCATTGTCACGCCTGACGAAGCGCGCCAACTCGGTTTGGGCAGTGTGCCCGGCCTGGAGCAACACATCCGCCTGTATCGCAACGGCCGCGACCTCACCGACACGCCGCGTGCCGTGATGGTCATTGACCTCTTCGGCCTCACTGCTGAGCAAGTACGCCAGCGTTTTCCCGCCGTGTATCAATGGGTACTGGAGCGCGTCAAACCCGAGCGTGAAACAAACAACCGCGCGTCCTACCGCGATAACTGGTGGATCTTCGGCGAACCGCGTCGCGATTTCCGTCCCGCGATTTCCGGTCTCTCCCGCTACATCGCCACAGTCGAAACCAGCAAACACCGTTTCTTCGTCTTTCTCGATGCCAGCATCTTGCCCGACAACATGCTGGTGAACATCGCCAGTGATGACGCGTTGCATCTCGGCGTGCTCTCCAGTCGCGTACATGTTGTGTGGGCACTCGCAAAGGGTGGAACACTGGAAGATCGCCCACGCTACAACAAGACCGTCTGTTTCGAAACCTTCCCTTTTCCTATTTGCGCGCCAGCGCAAATAGACCGCATCCGCGCCTTGGCCGAGCAACTCGACGCCCACCGCAAGCGGCAACAGGCCGCGCACCCCGGCCTGACGCTGACCGGCATGTACAACGTGCTGGAGAAGTTGCGGGGTGGGGAACCCCTGACGGCCAAGGAAAAGGCGATCCACGAACAGGGGCTGGTGTCGGTGTTGAAGCAGTTGCATGATGATCTTGATGCCGCCGTCTTCGAGGCCTACGGCTGGAGCGATCTTCTCGTCCCCGCCGTGAGCCCGTCGAACGGCTCCGCGCCCTCCGCGCCTCTTCGCGAGAATCTCTCCGCCACCATCCTCACCCGCCTCGTAACCCTCAACGCCGCCCGCGCCGCCGAAGAAACCTGCGGCACGATCCGCTGGTTGCGACCGGAGTATCAGCAGAGGTCTGAGGCCAGAGGTCAGAGGTCAGCAGAAACGCAGACGGAAATGGCTCTCCCCACGCCAACCCGGCGCAAGCCAACCAAGAACGAAGAAACAAGAACCAAGAACGCACTCCCCTGGCCGTCTACACTTCCCGACCAAGTCCGCGTACTGCGCGGCGCTTTGGAAACCGCCGCCGGTCCCGTCACCGCCGATACCCTGACCGCCCGGTTCAAGCGTGCCCAACCGGATCGCGTCGCCGAACTTCTGGAAACCCTCGTCATCGTCGGTCAGGCGCGCAAACTGTCCGATGGGCGGTACAGCGGGAAAGTCTGACCAGACGCAGCGGTAGGTTAGAGTGCTTCGTTCTTGGTTCTTCGTTTTTGGTTGGTGAACGGTACTGTGGGACGGCCACGGCTCTTTCCTTAGAAACAGCGAATTAGAAGCATCGTGGCGTGCCCACCCCGGTTTTAAACCGTCCATTTGTGTTGCTCTTGACGTTCATGCCCGCGTCTGACATGCTCCTCGCCATGTCATCACTGCGGCAGACTGGTTCCGGCAAGCGTTCGGCCCGCTTGGGTAGGTGTGTGCCCAAAAGCGCATTTTTATCAGAAAAACTCACGCCAGATGAGCGGAAGAGCAAGATCGTCCAGGAAATTCAGCGGTTGCACGGACAAGAAGAGCCGTTGAACATTCCGGCGGTCAAACGCAGGCATCCGGAACTCCTGAAGGCAGTGTACGAGATCGAGCCCTTCTGGGGGTGGAAGCGGGCACTGGAAGCGGCGGGGGTGGACTACTCGAAGATCCGCACGCAGCTTCAGGACTATATCACATGTCAAATCTGCGGCAGGGATTTTGCGAACTTGGGCTCACATCTCGCAGGTGTTCACGAGACCAACAAGGACGATTACCTCCTTGACTACCCGGGCAGCGACTTGATGTCCGAGGAGATGCGCGCGCGTAAGTTTCTCGGGAAGAACGATATTGTGCGACACTGGGAACGCTGTTGGACGCCGGAGTATGTTCTGGATCGCCTAGCCGAATTCCATCGGCGGGGGCTTCCCCTGAATACGGAATGGCTATACGAGCACGATCCGCAAATCCTTTGTAAGGCGCGTAAATGTTTCGAAAATATACGCACGGCGCTGAGCGCCATCGGTATTGATCCCCAGAAAGTACGCGTGTCAAAGCGAAAGTATCCGGATGCGAAAGCTGTCCTCGCGGGAATCCGGCGCCGGGCCAGCGCTCAGTTGCCGCTGACAACGAATGAGGTGATGTTCGGCGAACACCGCGATAGTTCATTGCTGAAATACGCGAGAAAGCACTTCGGTTGTTGGGCGGCCGCTCTGAAAGCGGTGGGCATAGACTTGGTCGCGCATCGGCAAAAGCTCCTGCGCGGAAAAATGCGATATCCCAGCCCTGACTCAGTCATCGCCGAAATCCGGAGACGCGTCAGCGCCAATTTGTCGGTGATGTGTTCACGCCTGTTTAGGGGCGGACCCAGCCTAAAGGATGTTTCGTTGGTATCAAGCGGCTATTATTACTTCGGCACCTGGACGGCGGCCCTGAAAGCGGCGGGAGTCGACACCGCAAAAATTCGCTTGGAGCACTTGATGCACATGCGCAAGCGATATCCCGACGCGGACGCGGTTATCGCCGAACTCAAGCGCCGCCATGCTGCGCAGTTGCCTCCGCCGACCAGCAAACAGAATAACATCAAACGCTTGGATCAGCCTTTATATAATAGCGCGCGAAAATTCTTTGGCTCCTTGGATGTTGCGTTGAAGGCGGCAGGTTTCGATCCGGTTAAAATTCGGCAGGAACGCCATCGCAAGCGATTTCGTTATCCGGACAAGAAAGCGGTCATCGCCGAAATCCAGCGCCGCGCCAAAGTTCTGCCACATGCCGCGGTAAGCAAGGGGAAACACCGCGATCAGGCGCTGCTGGGGAGTGCCAGGAAGTTCTTCGGGGCCTGGCATGCGGCGCTGAAGGCGTCCGGCGCAGGGTCGTGAACGGTAGCGGGACCTGCGGGACCGCTGTTTGTTCGGCCAGCAAACACAGATCAGCAGGTGCGCAGCCCCTGCTGTACTCAATGCCACAGGCAAAGGCACCATTGAACAGGGTTTTGCCCGTGTCCGTTGCGACCACTGCCAGCACGAATACCTCCTGGCCTTCTCCTGCAAGGGGCGCTGGTTCTGCCCGTCCTGCCACCAGAAGAAGGTTCAGCTCTTCGGTGCGCTGCTCACCGAGACGATCCTGTTCCCCGTGCCGCACCGCCATTGCACGTTTGGCATCCCTAAAATGACGAAGTCCCTGAGCTTGCCGAAGGGCTACGGCCTAGTTGCCGTTCGCTACGTTCACTGCCGACGCTTCGCATCGGCCGGTCTCCCTTCGGTCGGCTCCGCTTCAACCGCGCCCTGCTCAAGGATTACTGCCGCATCGCCCACGAAAGCCTGTTGCGGCTTCGTGGGGTCAGCCCTGGCGGCTTCGTGGGGTCAGCCCTGAAGACAACAAATAAGCAATTAGTTCGATGAATCTCCGCTGAATTCCACATATTTTGCAAAGTCTCACCTTCAGCTTTTTCTGCACATAAAACCGCCAACAACCCCGACGGCATACGCGCGCGGGTAGCGCGCGGGGAGAGCGCCTCTGTTTTTCGCCATCGTTGGTCACTCCCACCTACGCCCCTTCGACTTCGCTCAGGGATCCGGCGGGCAAACCGCACGCCCGCGGGTAGCGGGCGGGGAAGGCTTCGTTGGTTGTCCGGCGAATACCCGCCAAGACTGGTCTGTGAACGAACGCGATTCCGCCACCTGCGACGAGACCCAGCGCAACTCCGACGGCAAGCAGAACGACACCCAACGCGGCTGCTGCAAGGGAAAAAGGGTCAGGCATCAAAACACAAAATAGCGCCAAGGGAAAAAGGGTCAGGCATCAAAACACAAAATAGCGGATAATCCAACGAATTCCACAGAATACGATCTTGATGCCGCCGTCTTCGAGGCCTACGGCTGGCACGCTTTGCTCCCCTCTGCGCGCCCTGCGCCTCTGCGCGAGACAATCTCCGCAACCATTCTCACCCGCCTCGTGGCCCTCAACGCCGCCCGCGCCGCCGAAGAAACCTGCGGCACGATCCGCTGGTTGCGACCGGAGTATCAGCAGAGGTCAGAGGCCAGAGGTCAGATGTCAGCAGAAACGCAGACGGAAATGGCTCTCCCCACGCCAACCCGGCGCAAGCCAACCAAGAACG
>SESH01054332.1_pt1 | contig 12582 bp, 13 predicted proteins | sample 3171561 | NCBI WGS metagenome assembly SESH01 (sample SAMN10866947, study PRJNA518727) | freshwater metagenome | biome: subpolar coniferous forest; feature: holomictic lake; material: water; isolation source: holomictic Lake 442 2011 16.5 m and 2014 13 m | place: Canada: near Kenora, Ontario
GGGCGCCCTTCAGGTGCCCGCGGCCACCTATCAGGTGCGCATCACGGCCGCCGGCGCCAAGACGGCCGTCTATGATTCCGGATCCGTGCCCCTGGCGGCGGGCTCTGACCTGGTGCTCATCGCCATCCAGCAGGACGGTCTGGGGTCTCCAGTGAGTCTCCTGGGCCTCACGACGGTCGCTGCGGCCCCCAAGTTCGAGCTCCTCGACGCGCTGCAGGGCTACCTGAGGGTGTTGCATGCCTCGCCCAATGCTCCTGCTGTGGATGTGCTGGTGGACGGCGCCGTGGCGCTCGCCTCGGTCCCCTATCCCGTCAACAGCACCTACCTGCCCATCGCCTCCGGTTCCCGGAACCTCAAGGTGAATGCCGCGGGCACCGCCAACACCGTCATCAACGCCAATGTGCCCGTCCCCTCGAAACAGTACCAGAGCGTGTATGCGGTGAACTTCCTCTCCGCCATCGAACCCCTGGTGGTGGCTGACGACCTCGCCGCACCGGCCGCTGGGAAGGCCAAGCTCCGGGTGATCCATGGCTCTCCGGATGCGGGCCCCGTGGACGTGCTGGTGAACAACGCCGTCGCCCTGCCCAATGTGCCCTTCAAGGCGGCGGCGGCCTACCTGGAAGTTGCCGCCGGGACCTACAACGTGAAGATCAATGTGGCGGGCAGCAGCATGAACAAGTTCAATGCCGACATCCCCCTGGTGGCGGGAAAGATCTACACGGCCATTGCCATCGGCTCCACCGCCGGAGGCGCCACCAACGCCTTCACCGTGAAACTGATCACGGATAACTAGGCGCAGTTGCAAAGGGGCCAGGCATGGGGGGAGCGAAGCTCCCCCCATGCTTCTGCTTGGTCCAGCCCTCGAGCGCCGCGGCGGAAGGGTTGATCATTGGCCCGATTTCGGAAATGTGGTCGGGAATATTCTTCTCATCCGGGCGAGGTTTTGCTGCGTTTAGCTTTATGACCCCAATCCTGGGGACCTCCAAGGAGCTTTCACGTGAGAACCCTCAGTCTTGCTTTGATCCTGGCCGTTCCGGCCGTGCTTTCCCACGCGGCCGAGCCCGGTGTAGCCACCCCTCGCGCCAAGGCCGATATCGTCGATACAGCCGTGAGTGCAGGTTCCTTCAAGACCCTTGCCGCTGCTCTGCAGGCAGCCGGACTGGTTGACACACTGAAGGGCTCGGGTCCCTTCACGGTCTTCGCTCCCACGGATGAGGCCTTTGCCAAGCTTCCGGCGGGCACTGTGGAAGCCCTCCTCAAGGACATTCCCAAGCTGAAGGCCATCCTGACCTATCACGTGGTGGTTGGGCAGGTGGCAGCCAAGGATGTGGTAAAGCTGGCCAATGTAACCACGATCAATGGCCAGGACTTGACCATCGGTATGACGGGTGGGGTAACCATCAACGGCGCCAAGGTGATCAAGGCTGATATCCAGGCCAAGAATGGCGTCATCCACGTCATCGATACGGTGTTGCTGCCCATATAGTCCGGAGTCTGCCAGGGCCGCCGGATGACTACCGGCGGCCCTGGTCCTCGCCTCTGCCCATGTCAGCGTCACCTTCCTGCCCGAGTCCTTCAGCCTGGAGGAACTGCAGCAACATTTCGAAGCATTTGGGAGGAGCTGAGGGAGGGCTACATAACAGTTCGTGTAAAGTCCGGCACTCAAGCAGCGACATCTATGCTGTTGACCTTGCCATTGAATCCAGCCCTGACATTCTGACCTCACGGATTCGGGGCCTTCATTTATCTGGTGGAGTGTTCTTTGATTCGCCCGACAGCTCTGGTGCTCCTAGCCATGACCCATCCCTTCGATACTGTTCTGTTCGATTTCCAATCGGCAAACCACATCCCGTGGCAGGTCGTGAACGATGACGTCATGGGGGGACGGTCCACCAGTCGTTGGCTGCGGACCAATGGGGTTGCCGTGTTTCAAGGCTTGGTGTCCATGAAGAACAATGGAGGCTTTGCCTCCGTTCGCTCGCTCCCTGCCCGCTATGACCTGGTCGGCTGTGAGGCTTTTGTCCTTCGCGCGCGGGGGGATGGATTGCGCTACAAGTTCATGGCGCGTTCGGAGCAGGGAGTTGACGGCGCTCTTTATCAGTCCGCCTTCACTACGAAGAGGGACGAGTGGGAGGACCATCGCCTGCCTCTGAATGGTTTTGTGGCGACCTATCGGGGGCGCCAACTGCCGGGCGAACCGCCCTTGGACCCGGGGAAGGTCAGGTCCCTGGGCCTGCTTGTTTCTGATCAGCAGGAGGGCCCATTCCGGCTTGAGATCGCGTGGATCAAGGCGACGGCTTCTGCGGATTACTAGAAAGGGAAACCAGCGGATCAGATCCTTCTGGGTCTGTTGGCTGTAGTGGAGTAGGTCGAGTCAAGCAGTTCAAAGAGGGAGACAACATGTTCCATACCGCAGCAGGCCTTCCCAAATGGTTCATCGGCTGGCTTTCGGTTTTGATGTTGGTATTGATGGGCTGCCAGAACACCGGACTACGGCCACCCTTGGTTCTGGCCCCGACGGTCGACATCGCACGTTTCATGGGGGACTGGTACGTTATTGCCAATATCCCAACCTTCATCGAGAAGGGCGCCCACAATGCCATCGAGTCCTACCGCCTCGCCGAGGACGGCACCATTCCAACCACCTTCACCTTTCGAGCCGATGGCTTCGATGGGCCCCAGAAGACCTATCACCCGCGGGGCTTTGTCCTCGACCACAAGTCGAACGCGGTATGGGGGATGCGGTTCGTCTGGCCCTTTAAGGCCGACTACCGGATCGTGTACCTGACCCCCGACTACACGCAGACCGTGGTCGGGCGCGAGGCCCGTGATTACGTCTGGATCATGGCCCGGGCGCCTGAGATCCCGGACGGAGACTACCAGCGGATCCTCACCTTTCTAAAGGAACAACAGTACGACGTGAGCAAGATCCAGAAGGTGCCCCAGCGTTGGACTGCCCGTGGCAAGCCCTGAGTCGAGCGGCACTGAATGCACCCCAGCCAGCAGAGCTCGGCGTTCATGATCCTGCATCCGAGGCGATGGCTCCTCCTCCTGTGGCTGTTCCTCTCCGGATCGGGCTTCGTCCATGCCGAGCCTCGACAGTGGTCCTTCCGGGTCTTCCTGGAGGACAAGCCCATCGGGACCCACGTGTTCACGCTGCGAGAGCAGCCTGCAGTGCGCGAACTCCGCAGCGAAGCCCGCTTCACCGTGACCTTCCTTGGGCTGACGCTCTACCGCTACGAGCACGTGGCCATGGAGCAATGGAAGGGTGATTGCCTGATCTTCCTGGAGGCTCACACCAATGACGACGGGATCCGAACAACCGTCCAGGCCCGCCGCGAGGGTGTCACCCTGGCCGTCGACGCCAACGGCATCCGGGAGCAACTGCCGGGTTGCCTCCAGACCTTTGCCTACTGGAACCCGGCGATCCTCAAAGCGGAGCGCCTGCTCAACGCCCAGACCGGCCGCTGGGAGAAGGTCAGCATCGAGGCGCAGGGGCGCGACCGACTCGCGAATGCGCAGGGGCGGACCAGCTCCGCGAACCGCTATCGCATCCTGGGTCCGGACCAACCGATCACCCTCTGGTACGACGATGCCAACCGTTGGGTGGGCCTCGAATCTCGGGTGGCCGGTGGTCGCAAGCTCGCCTATCGGCTGGAGTGAGACGGTTCTCACCCCTCATGCGCGTCCAGGAGAATCCATGGCAAGCAAACTGGTGATCTTCGCTGGATTGGGCGGCATCGCCTTCGCAATGGCCAGGCGGCTGAAGCTGCGGGGCCATGAGCTCCAACTCGTGGGACGGAATGTCGAGAGCCTGGCCGCTCCGCGGCCGAACTCGGGCCCGGGTACACCATAGGAGATGTCTGCGTTGACCATCTGTTTGCCCGGGTGGCAGAGGAGGCCGGGAGACCCTGGACGGCCTGCTTTATCCCGTCGACACCCTCTAGCTGCGGAGCCTGCAACGCCTAAACGAGGCTGCCTGCCTGAGTGATTGCCGCGTCAACGCGCTGGGCGCAGTGTTGGCGGTCCAGGCGCAGCCCTGCCTGCGCTGAATAAGATCGCTGGCGTGGCCTTGGTGGTGCTCTACTCCAGCGTGGCGGCGGTGCTGGGCTTCCCTCTGCATACCTCGATGGGCGTGGCCGATGCTGTGGCCCTCCTGCCGCAGGTACAGCAGCACCCGTGCTCCGCCCAGAAGCTCCAGCAGCATGGGCTGGGCCAGCTCTGCGGAGCGGTCGCTGCGGGCGAGGCGCCAGCGATGAGGTTCCCTCAGCTCGGACTGAGCGACCCATGGACCCAGGAGTTGCTCCGCTTCCGCGAGCATCAGCCCAGGCCAGCCGGGATCCTCAAGGTGCGCCCGGGAGCAGGCTGGGTGGGCCTGGAACACCAGGGCAGGCCGCCTCGGGGTCCTGCGCTTGGTGGAATCGTGGGAGATCATCTGCAGGATGGTCGATGTTTCCGGGTACAGGACCTGCCATTCCGGCACGGGCGTGGCCACGGGGTAGAGGGCCCGCACCACCAGACAGGCTTGGCTGCGGACCAGCCCAAGGACCGCCCGGCTGGAGGCGACCTGAGGCAGATAAGCTAGGGCTTCCAGCTGGGTTGCAGCCTGTTCCGGCGCCAGGGCCAGGAAGTCAGGGTGGCGACCATGAAGAAAGGCCACGCCGAAGTCCACCGGCGGCCCATCCATCCGCCGCGTGGCAGAGTGGCCTCCGACGCCCCGGGCGCTCTCCACCACCTTCACAGCAAGACCCGCCTCGGTCAGGACGGGGGCACAGGAAAGACCGGCTACGCCAGCCCCCACAAGCCGCATCGGCGCCTACTCTGCCTTTGCCATGGGTCCACTCTATCACTTGAGAACCAGGCTTCTTGGCGGGTCGCAGCCAGGTCCCAGCTGGTTCGGCCGCAACCCAATAACCGCACCGGTTGGGCAGGAGGTCGTTGGTCAGATCCTCTCCGCCTTTGGCGGCAGGGCCCTGGTCAGTTCGGGTCAACCGCGGAAGCGCGCTACGGCCCGCAAGGGATCTTGTTCCCAGAAAGGGCGAATGGCCGCGATTCCACACAAGCGTGGGTGTCGCAGAGCGGGGGCGGTCCCAGGGTCGACTCCGCCCAGGGCCAGGAGCCTGGGGCCTGATGCGGGCAGTCCGTCAAGGAAGCGGTGCAGCCGCTCTCGCCCCCAAGGCACCCCTTTGCCCGGACTGGCAAGAACCGGGGAGATCAGCAGCTGATCCGTGAGTCTCCTCGATTCCCACTGAGCTTCGTCGTGCAGTGGGCGCGACAAGCTGACCAGCCCAGGAGCAATGTCCGGGTGGGCTTCCGGTGCGTGGAACCCGCAACCGGCCGCGAGGGCCACATCAATGCGCCCCGCCACCCAGAGGGCCACGGCCGGTGCCGTGTCCTGGCACCAGCGGGCCGCGTCCAGCAAGGCACGGGCGGAAAGATCCTTTTCTCGGATGAGGAAGGCATCGATGCCACTGGTAAGCACGCTGAGCCAGGCTCGGCGATCGAAGCCAAGGCCCGGCGTGATGGCCTGGAGGATCATCCGAACAGGCTTTCCAGGGCGATGGGATCGAGCCTGGGCAGGGCCATGACGGCTGCATTCTCAGTGACATGCGCGAGCTGGGCCATGCCACAGAGCGCTGTGGTAACCCCTGGGCAGGAGCGAGTGAACTGGAGGGCCGCCTGGGCCGGGGTCCGCAAGCCCAGAGCCTCCGCGAAGCCCTCGGGCAACTGGTGCAGGATGCGGGCCTGCATGATCGAGGCCGAGGTCTGCACAGAGATGCCAGCAGCCTGGGCCGCCCGCAGCGGTGTCATCCGCTCCCCGCCGAACAGCTGGGTGGGGAGGATAAAGGCTTCGGGCATGGCGAGGTTGAGCGGCAGCTGAATCCAGCGAAAGGAGTGCTGGTCGCCGCCGGCCCGACAGGCGGCAGCCATCAGGCGCGAGAGACTCAGGTGACCGTCCTGTCCCTGCGGAGTGCGCAAGCCATTCCAGGTGGCCACTCCGTAGGCACGAATCTTCCCGGACGCCACGAACCCTTCGCAGGCTTCGAAGGCCCGCTCCACCGCGGCATAAAAGGGCTCGGGCCCCAGGTGCTGCAACTGCACTTCGGGATTGTGCAGATGGAAGAGGTCCAGGGTGTCCAGGCCCAGGGCGGCTAGGCTGCTATCGAGCTGATAGGCAAGGTAGTCCGGCGTCATGGCATGGCAGCCGTCCACCAGGTCATCCACCGATAGGATGCCCGGTCCTTCCAGTACCCTGTGGAACCAAGCTCTGGGCCCTTCTGCGGGATCCGCCTGAGGCATGGGGAGGTAGCCCGCTTTGGTGGAGAGAAAGAAGTCTCCACGGGGTATCGCCCGCAAGGAGGTCCCCAGGATCCGCTCCGAGCGCCCCTCCCGGTAATTGGCAGCGGTATCGAAGACAGTCCCCCCCAGTGTGCGAAAGGCCCCAATGGCTTCCCCGTAGGCGGTGTCAGCCAAGTCCGAAGAGTCGCCCAGGTAGGTTCCGAGGCCGAGGGTGCTGAGTTGCATGAGGCCTCTCCCTAGCTGTCCAACTCCTCCTTGACGTTGCTGGTGCCCATGGTGATGAGGCGATCAGCGGCGCGGCGGGCCCACTCAGAGCCAGGGTAGCTTTCCACCAGCTTCTGGTAGTAGCTCTTGGCCTCGGCGCGGTAGCCCTTGATCCGCTCGGCACTGAAGACCTGCAGATCCTTGCTGTACTGGGCGAGCTCTTCCTTGTTCAAGTCCTTCAGATCATCCTTCTTGAGCTTGACGGCATATTCCTTGTTGAACTGGATCATGTCATCCCCGCCGGGCAGGCGCTGGCGCATGGCCTCTCCAAGGTAGTAGTAGGCCCGTTCGCGATCGACATTGTCGGGATGGGTTTCGAGCAGAGACTTCAGGCGGCGCTCGGCACCGGGATAGAAATACTGATTCACATAGAACACACCCACCACCAGTTCGTGTTCCGCAATGCGGCGCCAGCACTGCAGGATCTTTGCCCTGGACTCTCCCGCGTAGGGACTGCCCGGAGATTCAGTCAGCAACTGCTGGAAGCCCTCGAGGGCCTTTCGGGTCTCCGCCTGATCGCGCTCGGCGCTTTCGATGGCAGAGAAATGGCAGAGGGCGCGGTGGTAGATGGCATAGTCGCGCAACTCATGGCGCGGGAAGTAGTTCAGGAAGCTGGTGTACTCGACTTCGGCTTCGGGGTAGCTGGGAGACCCCTGGAAGAAGAAGCTATCGCCAAGCATGAGCTTGGCCTTGGGGAACTCTACAGAGCCAGGCAGGTATTGCTCCAGGTGGCGCAGGGTCAGGCGGGCCTCCGTGAACTTGCCTTCCTTCATCTGCTTATCGGCGGTAGCGATCAGTTCGGTGGCTGAGATGCCCTTGTCGACGGCAGTGTTGGCCTTGCGGCAGCCCAGGCCCAGGCCCATCAGTGCGACTGTCAGGGTGAGGGCGGTGATGATGCGCTTCATGAGGACTCCGGAGATGGCACTTCAGACATGGCGGGACGGAGGGAAGGGTTCCAGGAGCGAGCCAGCTTCTCAAGCCAGGGCTCTATCAGCGCTTGGGCTTCGGCCCGATGGCGGTCGTGCAGAACTTCGTGAAAGAACCCGGCAAGGCGGTGGCGTTCCAGTATGCCGGGCGGAACCGCGGACCAGAGGGCTTCGGAAGCGTTCGGATCCACTACAGTATCCGCTTCGGCTTCCAGGAGGAGGATGGGGCGATCCAATTCATGGCCCAGCGGAAGCAGCTCGGCTCGCCCTTCGTCCAGGGCGATCCCGAAGGCGGCGGTGGCCCAGCGGTGGCAGAGGGGATCCGCCTCATAGCGCTGGACAATGACCGGGTCCGAACAGACCCGGCTCTTATCCCCACGCAGATGAATGGGGCGATGCGGCATGAACCAGCGCAGCAGGCGGGAGAGGAGCAAAAGAAGCCTGGAATTGGAGTGAATGGCCACCGCGGGACTGGTCAGGAGTAGGCCATCCAGGGTGTCTGAGTGCCAGAGCAGGAGGAGCAGGCCCACCAGGCCACCAAAGCTATGTCCCAGAACCACCTGGGGGCAGACCGGTAGGGGAGGCATAGGGACACCGTCGACCATTCTGGCCGTGGCCCCCGTGCGCTCGGCATCGTGGTGGCGCTCCTGGCGCAGGAACAACGCAAGATCGTCCACGAAGGAGCGGATGCCCGCCGCATCACCACGGATTCCCCCCGAGCGGCCGAAGCCGCGGTGATCCATGCTGGAGACGGCCCAGCCCAACCCGTGCAGCCAGTGGGCCGTGTGCCGGTAGCGCTCGCCGTGTTCCCCATAGCCGTGAGCAATCACCACGCGGCCCCTCGGTGCGGGATGCTCCCAGCGGGCCCAGGCCAAGGGCGTTCCCCCGTGACCCGTCAGGACCCCACGCAGGGTGGGCTCCAGGTCGGCGGGGATGACGGGTGTGAATCCAGGCATCCATCCAGAATAGCCTGGGGCCGGAAATCCCCAGATTGCTTTAAACTCGAAGGTTCCCCCGGTCATGACGCCGGCTGGCTGGGACCGGAGAAGCCAACGATGGATTTCGAAACCCTGGTGCGGGCCAAGAGCGAGCTGGAACCCCGCATCCAGCAGTTGGCCGCCCACCTGGATCCCGAGCGCAAGGCCCTGGAACTGGAACAAATCGAGGAGCGAACCACAGCCCCGGGGTTCTGGGACGACCCCGATGCCGCCAAGCCCCTGCTGCAGAAAAGGGGATCCCTTGCCAATGACATCGCCCTGGCCAAGCGCCTATCGAGCGGGCTGGAGGATCTGGAAACCGGCCTGGAGTTGGCCCGGGATGACTCGGATATGTTGGCGGAAGTCGAGGCCATCGAGGTCGGACTGCGCAAGGCCGTCGAGGATGCCGAACTGCGCATGATGCTGAGCGGCGATCTGGACAACAACCACGCCATCGTGGCCATCGCTCCCGGCGCCGGGGGCACCGAAAGCCAGGACTGGGCCGCTATGCTGCTGCGCATGTATCTGCGCTATTGCGAAGCCAAGGGCTGGGCCACAGAAATGATCGACTACCAGGACGGGGAGGAGGCGGGCATCAAGGGGGCCACCTTCATCGTGGATGCCCCCTTCTCCTACGGCTACCTGCGGGCCGAGGCGGGGGTGCACCGACTGGTGCGCATCAGTCCCTTCGATTCCGCCAAGCGCCGCCACACCAGCTTCGCGGCAGTGTATGTCAGTCCCGAACTGGACGACACCATCAACGTCGACATTCCCGAAAAGGACCTCAAGATCGATGTCTTCCGGGCCAGTGGGGCGGGTGGCCAGCATGTCAATCGCACCGAGTCCGCTGTTCGCTTTACGCATTTGCCCACTGGCATTGTGGTCAGCTGCCAGAACGAGCGCAGCCAGATCAAGAACCGGGCCACGGCTTTGAAGGTGCTGCAGGGCCGCCTCTACGAGGTGGAGCAGCGCAAATTCCTCGACAAGGTTGCCGCCGCCAGCGGCGACAAGGCCGATGTGGCCTGGGGCAGCCAGATCCGCAGCTACGTGCTCCAGCCCTACCAGCTGGTCAAGGACCACCGAACCGGGGCAGAGACCAGTCAGACCCAGAAGGTGCTGGACGGCGATATTGATGTCTTCATCCGCACCCAACTGCTGGCGAAGAGACGGAAGTCCGACGGCTGAGGCTTTGCTTGAGCGAGTGGCTACTTCAGGACCCGGAAGAGGTTGCTGAAGTCGTCCCGCCAGAGCAGAGCCGCTCCCAGCAGGTGTTTCACGTCATCGTTGTCTAGGAAGGCCTCCTGTGCAAAGAAGGCTTCCTGCTGGGTAATGAGAATCCAGGAAGAGCCGTAGATGCCCTCGGCCTCGTCGGATTCCGTATCGACAATGCGGGCACTCCTGCCGAAGGCGTTCACCGAGGCCCGCACGACGGGCTCGAGGGCTAGGTAGCGGTTCGAGATATGGACTGCCAGCACGCCACCAGGCGCCAGATGCCGGAAGTAGAGGGCGAAGGCTTCGCGGGTGAGCAAGTGGACCGGGATCGCATCGCTCGAGAAGGCATCGATGGCCAGGAGGTCGTAGTTCTGGGGCGGTTCAGCCTCCAGGGTCAGCCGGGCGTCTCCCAGGACAACCTCGGTGGCCGCTGGGGTCTGGCCCAGGAAGGTGAAGTGCGTCCGTGCCAGGGGCTCCACCAGAGGATTGATCTCGTAGAACCGAAGCCGATCTCCGGGGCGGCCATAGGCGGCCAGGCTGCCGGTGCCGAGGCCCACCACGCCCAGCTTGCGGGGCTGCTCCTGCAAGCTGGCAATGGCGAGTCCTACGCCGGAATCAAGGCTGTAGTAGGTCGCGGGGTGGTTGGCCTTGGCTGGATCGCGGAACTGTCCGCCGTGCGTGATGGTGCCGTGGGCCATCATACGCCAGCCCCGTTCGGGCTCATCGAAGACCGCCAGGGTGCCGTAGAAGTTCCGACCACGGGCCACGGTGACCCGGTCCGGGTCATGGTCCAGGCGGAAAGCGTGCAAGCCCAATCCCAGGGCGAGCAGTGCCAGCGCCGCCGCTGCGACCCGCCAGCGCCGGTTCGCGCTCGGGTCGCAGGCCATGGATAAGCTGGCCACCCCCGCAGCGGCCGCGAGGCCCAGCGGCAGTTCCAGGTAGGTGGTGAAGATCCGCGGGGCCACCCAGGCCACGAGGATGCCGCCCAGCGCGCCGCCAAGGCTCAGGCGCAGGTAGAACCCCGTCAGGAAACGGGGATGCGGTCGTCGCCGGGCCAGCTCCCCATGGGCCACCATGCAGGCGACGAACAGGCCCAGGTTGAACAGGAGGACCTGGCCACGCACGGACGCCAGTCGACTCGCAGCGGTGCTCAGGATCTCGAAGCGGTAGTCAAGCCAGCGGAAGTCTGGGCGTAGGGTCAGCGACATGAGGGCCAGCAGGACCGGGAGGAGCCCCAGGAAGAGGCCCCGGTGATACCAGCGGGTGCCCTCGAAGCAGAGGATGAAGCTGAGCAGGTAGAGGCCGAGGGGCAGCACCCACAGGAAGGGGATGGGCGCCACGTTGGTGCTCAGGTGGGTGGTGACGGCCATTAGTAGAACCGAGGGCACCGCGGCGAAAAGGATCCACAGCAGCTTGTGGCCCAGGCTCGGACTGGCGGCCAGAGCATCGGCAGCCTCGGCACCGCGCACGGCATGGGCATTCCGCCGGGCCAGAGTGGATACAAGTAGGGCAAAGACAACGAAGCCGGCGGACCAAATCCAGGACTGCGCCTTCAGGGGCAAAAAGGGTTCTACCAGCAGGGGGTAGGACAGCAGTGCCAGCATGGAGGCCAGGTTCGACAGGGCAAACAACCGGTAGGGTACCTGCCCGCGGCGAGCCACCCAGGCCTGCACGAGGGGTCCGGTGGTGGACAGCAGCAGGTAGGGCAGGCCCACAGTCAAGGCCAGGAGGCCCAGGAGGCGGCCCAGGGGTTCACTGCCACCGGTGGGCTGGAACAGAGGATGGAGTCGAAGGGGCAGGGTGAGTGTGGCGGCGATGAGCAGTCCAAGGTGCATGCGCACCTGACCGCGGTGGGATAGGTGGCGCACGACCAGATGGGCATAGAGGTAGCCCAGCAGAAGCAGCGTCTGGAAGAAGAGCAGACAGGTGGTCCAGACCCCCGCGCTGCCCCCGAACCAGGGCAGCACCAGCTTCCCCACCATTGGCTGCACCTGGAAGAGCAGAAAGGCGCTCAAAAAGATCGTGGCCGCGGGCAGAAGGAGGGATGGTTCAGCTCCACCTTCGTCCGCTGCGCTCATGGTGACTATTCGCCTTTGGCGATCTGCGCCTGTTCATCCTTCGGGAGGCGGAACACCCAGCGACCCGTGATGCGGTCCCAGAGATCGAAGCAGCAGAGCCAATTCAGGAGGCCCGCCACCATCACATAGGTGGCGCCGTATTCTTGGGTCAGTGTGCGCACCGGCTCGGTGCCAGCCCCGCCAAAGGCCCAGGCTAATACCCCGTAGACCGGTCCGATCCCCGCTGTGGCAAGGGCACCAAGGGTGGGCATCCAGTTTCCTGCCACCGGCACAAAGACGCCCCCCTTGATGCCTTCTACGGGGCCGAACTGGAGCTGCAGGGCCCCCAGGATGCAGAACACCAGCCAGACTCCAAAAAAGGCCTTGGCCCGGCCCTTCTGTCCAGTTACCCAGTAGCCTGCGCCCGGCACCAGCCACTGCAACAGCAGGGGCTTCCAGGCAGCCTGGATGGCCTTCTGCTTGCGCAGCGGCATGGGGAGTCGGGGGGCGGATTGTTCGTCAACCATGGGACCAGATTACCTCAGAATTCGGAGGCCACTGGTTGCCGGGCCTTGCCTTCCGGGAGGAAGACCCTATGTTCCAAGTGTCGGCCCTTCAGGACAGCCTCTTTCCGAGCAGGTGACCCTTGGCCAAGACCCATGAAGCCCTGATTCCAAGCGTTGCCGAGCGCGAGTCCGCTTGGCTCAGAATGCAGGAGCGTATGACCCAAACACCGCGGAAGCTTGCGTTTCCGACGGTGACCATCTCCCGGCAGTTCGGGTGCGAGGGCTATCCCCTGGCCGAGCGCCTGCAGCACCTGCTTGAGGAGGCCTCTGGACAGTCCTG
>SESH01103122.1_pt1 | contig 12582 bp, 10 predicted proteins | sample 3171561 | NCBI WGS metagenome assembly SESH01 (sample SAMN10866947, study PRJNA518727) | freshwater metagenome | biome: subpolar coniferous forest; feature: holomictic lake; material: water; isolation source: holomictic Lake 442 2011 16.5 m and 2014 13 m | place: Canada: near Kenora, Ontario
CGCCGCCACCGAGTTTGCCTCGCTGAGCAGGGCGCGCTCGGGGTCAGTGGGCAACAGCGGCGCGAGCACCAACTGGCCCTGGATAAACGCCTGGCTAATCACACCGCCGCCAACTGGCTGTTCAGCGGGGCGCTGCGGACAACTCCAGGCTATCGGGGCCAGTATGTCGCCATCGGCCCGGTACAAGATCTCGCCGACCGAGCCACAGTAGCGGCGCAGCACATCGATCACCTCAGGCGCGATCTGGTCGAAGGCATGGGATGGCAATGCCAGCAGCGACTGCATCTCGGGCAGATCGCTGAGGCAGCCAAGCAGGTCGAGGCGCTGGGCCTCAGAGTGAGTGGCCAAGGCGTAGGCGACCCGCGCCCAATGCGCCCGGTTCGCCAGAGCGTCGCGATCAAAGCTCGTAGCACCGACCCGACCGCTCGCCAGGCTGAGCAGCAGGCTGGCCCGGCTCACCACACGTTCGTCAGCGGTGAGGACTCCCTCAAAAAGAAAGCGACGCCCGGCGCCACTGTCGCGATCAGCGCTCGTCTGGGCGATCAGCGTCCCCCAAAAGGTGGGGCTATCGACCACCAGAAACCACTCCTGGCTCATCGGCGTTCCGTGGGCCACCGACACAAAGGTGATGCCCGGGATCACGGGCGGCTCGACGTCAGCCTCGCCGTAAACCGTGATGCTCTGACAGAAGGGCACCAATTGGCTGACCCGCGCCTGGTGCATGCGGAAGAGCGAGAAGCGGAGCGTGCCCACCGAGACATGCGCGGTGTGATTTTGCTCCTGAGCCATCAGTTCGAGCTGCCGACTGATCACGATCAGCACGTCGGCTTGGCGACGCCAACGCCGCGCGGCGGGGATGTGGCCCACCAGCTTCGCGAGTGAAGGCCCGGCGGCATTTCGGGCAGCGCCGGCGGTTGTCGGTGCGGTCATGGCCATTTCCTCACACGCTCACTACCCGCAGCATCGATGATCAGGAGCGCTTTCAGGTAGATACCTCTTACCCACGTCTATTAGACACGAAGATCCGTCCGGTGCGTGTTAGCAGTGCGCAAGCCTCTCGTTAGGATTGCGTTAGGCAAAATCTAGCATTGGCGGTTCGAGCTTGACCGTTCTGCGGGGGGAGATGCGGTACCGCAGGCCGATTCTCACAAATTCGATAACCATTATGAGCGAAGTTGGTGTATCTTATACGCGAAGGTGCACAAAGCACGCAAATGGAAGTCTAACAGGTGGACAGCATGCCCATAGCCCAAGACTCGCCTCATGCCACCCGGACATGGCAGCCCACCCTCGAGTCGCTCTTTGACTGCTGGCAGAATTTCTTTCTCGTGCACCGCAGCCCCGACGCGCTCAACCGTGATTTGCTCAAAGTCGTCGCCGAGGCCACCCAAGCGGATCGGGCCGCGCTGATGCACTTCGAGCCCGAGAGCCAGCAACTGCGGATCACTGCCGCGATTGGCATACACGCCGATAGTATTGACCAGACCACCATCCGCCTTGGTGACGGGATCGCCGGATGGGTCGCCCAGCATCACCGCCCGCTCCTGCTGCCCAGCGACCCTGACATCCCCGCACACCTCAGCGAATACATGCACCAACAGGAGATCAGCTCGGCCCTCTGCGTGCCGATGATGATCGGCGACGAGCTGAAGGGCGTGCTGAACCTTGCCCGCCTAGACCATGCCCCGGCCTTCACCTCGGAGGATCTCTGGTTCGCCGCCCTGGTCGCCGAGCGCCATGCCGCTGCCCTCCAGACGACGCAGCTCTACGACGAACTGGCGCATAGCGAGCAGTTCATCAACCGTATTCTGGAAAGCGTGCCGATCTCGCTGGTGGTGATCGACCACACGCTCCGGATTGTCTCGGCCAACAAAAACTTTCTGAGCAAGGCCCGCTACGATGAGGGGCAGATGATCGGCTGTCCGATCAGCCAACTCTTCCCTCCCGCGCTCATGCGCTTCCTCCAGCTTGAGGCAAAGATCCGCGCCGTCTTCGCCAGCGGCAAGATTTTCGACGGCGAGAAGATGGTCTATCGCGCGCCGGAGCAGATCACCCGCACCTACGATTATCGGCTCATCCCGATCAAAGGTGGCTCGCGGGTGGAAAACGTCCTGCTGCTGATGGAGGACATCACCGAGCGCGAGCAACTCGGCGAGGAAGTGCGCCGGGCCGAGCGCTACCTGGCCAGTGTCATCGACTGGGCCAGCGACCTGGTAATCACAATGTCGCCGCAGGGCGAAGTGATCACGTGGAACCGGGCGGCGGAGCGGGTATCGGGGCTGACGCCCGACCTCGTGCGCGGCAAATCGTTTCTCTCGCTCTGCGCCGCCGACCAGCGCCGCGCCATCGCGACCCAGCTGCACCGCCTGACCCAGGGCGAGGAGAGCATCGCTACCGAGGCGAGCCTGATCACATCGAACCCGCAGCAGCAGGTCGATGTCGCATGGAACTGCTCGGCCATGCACGACGACACCGGCGCGGTAGTGGCCCTGGTGGCGGTTGGCCGTGACCTGACCGAGCGCCGCCGCCTGGAGTCTCAGTTGGCCCAGTCGGCCAAGATGGCCTCGCTTGGAGTGATGGCGGGCGGGATCGCCCACGAGATCCGCAACCCGCTGGCGATCATTGCGGCCAGCGCGCAGTTGCTTGACGAGCACCCCGGCGACAACGAGTTGCGCCAGCAGTGTACGCAGAAGATCGTCACCTCGGCGCAGCGGGCCTCGCTGATCATCGAGCACCTGCTAAAGTTCGCCCACCCGCCGCAGGAACGCTTCCGGCTGCTCAATATCCACGCCACCCTTGAGGAGACCTTCACCCTGCTGACCCACCAACTGCTGGTCTCGCAGGTCGCACTCCATCGCGACTTCTCGCCCGATGTGCCACGGATCTACGGCAACCCCGAGTTGCTCCAGCAGGTGTTTACCAACTTGATTTTAAACGCATGCAGCGCGATGCCGCATGGCGGCCATCTGACGGTGCAGAGCCGACTGATCGACGACCAGATCGAGCTACGCTTCAGTGACAACGGACATGGGATTGCCGACGAGCACGTGGCGAAGATCTTCGACCCCTTCTTCACGACGCGAGCGGTGGGCAAGGGCACGGGGCTGGGCCTCTCGATCAGCTACAGCATTGTGCAGCAGCACCATGGGACGATGGAGGCGGTTAGTGAACCGTCGCATGGTGCGACATTCATTATCCGGCTGCCGATCACCGACACGTACCTCGCAGTAGCGCCGCGCTAAGACAAGGTTTCAGGTGCCAGGTTTCAGCTTGACAGTCCTGCGATGCGGCGACGAGGCGATGACGCGCTCCTCATCGTCTCATTGCGTCATCGTCTCGTCGCTGAACGGTCACGTGGGTTTGAACCATGTCTAACGGGGCAGAAGGACCTATGGAGATTGCCACGGTGAAGATCTTGATTGTCGATGATGAGCCAGACCTATGCTGGGCGCTTGAACGGATGATCCGCGCGAGCAATACGGTGATCAGCACCGCCAGTTGCGCGGCCGAGGCCATCAAGCTTGTGGGACAGCACTCCTATGACGTTGCCTTTATCGATGCCATCCTGCCCGACGCCAACGGCATTCAGCTTGCCCAACGCATTGTCACGATTAGCCCTGGAACCTCAATCATTCTTATGTCAGGCTACTACTACCATGAGGATATGAGCAGTCACCAGGCACATATTGCAGGGTTTCTCGCCAAGCCCTTTCTTATCAGCGATGTGCGTGCGATCTTACAGCACGCATTACGCCAGACAGGGGCAAGCAGGAGCAGCACCTATGCACCACATACTGCTAGTTGATGATGAAGAAGACCTTCTATGGGTGGTTGGCCGCGCCCTCCACGACGAAGGATATACCGTACGCATGGCCCACGACGGCGACGAGGCGCTGGAGATGGTGCAGCGCCAGCGCCCGGATCTGGTGATCCTCGATGTGTCAATGCCCGATATCGACGGGTTCACGCTCTGTCAGACGCTGCGCGCACGCAGCGAGTTCGCCGAGGTGCCCGTGCTCTTCCTCACCGGGCGCAACACGATTGAAGATCGCATCCGTGGCTTCGCCGACGGTGCCGATGATTATGTGATCAAGCCGTTCGACCTGCGCGAGCTAAAGGCACGGATCAAGGCGCTGCTGCGGCGAAGCAAAGCTAGTAGCATGCACACGACAACCGCGAGTACGCTCGACGTGGGGAGCCTGAGCCTCGATATGCACACATGCGAGGTGAAGGTCGCCGGCACGGCGGTTCAGCTCACACCGGCGGAGTTCGAACTTTTGAGCTACCTGATGCGCCACCCCAACGAGATCTGCTCAAGCGAGCGGCTGCTGCGCGGGGCGTGGAACTACTCGCCCGACACGGCGGAGCCGGGCCTCGTGCGCTGGCACGTGATGAACCTGCGCGCCAAGATCGAGCCCGACCCGCGCTGCCCCATTCGGCTCTGCACGGTGGCACGCCACGGCTACATCTTGCGCAGCGACCGGGCCGCATAAATATGCATGAATAGCATAACAAGTCCGCTCTTCGTTTGTTCGTGTTCTATTCATGTACCGCCTAACACAAGCCTAACAAAAGGCTTGCGCAGTGCTAACAGCCAGCGTAACAATTCTGCGGTGTAATAGATTTGGGTAGCGCGATCTGAGTTCCGTCACTGCTTTACAGGAGGTCTGAAATGGCCATTGAGAAGGTCAATGCGTCCAGCAGTCTCGCCGAGGTTGTGGATCGCATCCTGGACAAGGGCATCGTCATCGACGCCTGGGTTCGGGTGTCTCTGGTGGGCATCGAGTTGCTGGCCATCGAGGCCCGCGTCGTGGTCGCTGGTGTGGACACGTACCTGAAATACGCCGAGGCCGTAGGCCTCACGGCGTCTGCCGCGTCGTCTGCGTAGCCTGTGGCGGCGCACCGGTGTACCCTGCGCTACCGATATGTCGGCGCGCCACCCATCAGTTTTTGAGATTCTCTCACCTGTAAAACCGCTGCCCGCCCATGGATCAAAGAAGGAGCCGCCGGTGACATTCTCTCAACCCAACCGATCCGCTGCTGTACGCAATGCTGCCGAACGCCAGATCCGCGACTATCGACTCTCCCGGCTACAGTCTTCGGCTGATCAGCGACACTTTCTGGCCGCGCAGGCCGCCCAACTGCGGAGCGCCGTGGCGGCGCTGCGGGCCAGCCTTAACGCCGAACTCGCCCTCAGCGCATCGGCGCTGCGCAGCCGCCTGCACGACGACGTCACCGCGTTGCGTGATGGCATGCGCGCAATGCGGACGAATCTTGACGCCGACCTGGCCCTCAGCACCTCGACACTGCGCAGCCGCCTGCACAACGACGTCACGGCACTACGTGATGGCATGCGTACGATGCGCACGAATCTTAATGCCGACCTCACGCTCAACGCATCGGCGCTGCGCAGCCGCCTGCACGATGACGTCAGCGCAGTGCGCAATAATGTGTTCGCCATGCTCCACGACCTCGCGGATGAGCGCGGCGATGACGCAGCCGCCTGGCGCCGATCCCGCATGCACGATTTCCAGCAACTGCGCGATCAGGTAGCCGCCCGCCTTAGCGAACTAAACACTGAGCGCGCGCACCTCGCCGCCAGCCAGTCGACCGAACTGCGCCTTGCCCGGCAGAAGCGCGCCCACAATGTCGCCGGGATGCTGGCCGCAATGCACGTCCAGCATCCCGCTTCGCCCGTGGCCGTCGTCGAGGCCGTCCCTGAAGTTGCCCCTGAAGTCGTCGTCGAAGCCGCTCCTGAAGCCGTCGTCGAGACCGTCCTTGAAGTCGTCGTCGAGGCCGCCCCTGAGCCCGTCGTCGAGGCCGCCCCTGAGCCCGTCGTCGAGGCCGCCCCTGAGCCCGTCGTCGAGGCCGCTCCTGAGGCCGTCGTCGAGGCCGTCGTCGAGGCCGTCGTCGAGGCCGTCGTCGAGGCCGCCCCTGAGCCCGTCGTCGAGGCCGTCGTCGAGGCTGCCCCTGAGGCCGTCGTCGAGGCCGCCCCTGAGCCCGTCGTCGAGGCCGCCCCTGAGCCCGTCGTCGAGGCCGCCCCTGAGCCCGTCGTCGCCCCAACGACAGATAACAGCGATCTGATGCAGCGGCTCGGCCAGGTCGGGCTGATCGCTTATGCCCAAATGGCGCGGGTGTCGATCCTGCGCACCATGGAAGGCGAATCGCTTAGCGAGGATCAGGAGCATCAGATCGGCGTCCACATCGACGGGCTAGTCAACAACGTGCAACCCTTCCTCGCCGAGGTTCTTGTGGCCACCGGACAGCTCAATGCCGCCGAGCGCGGCCAGATCGGCGAAATCGTCGAGGGCGTGCGCCGTCATGTGGTCGCCCTCCACGACGAGCTAGCGCAGGCCACCTGGCCCACCGGTGCCAGCCAGCGCCAGCGCCTCGCGCCCCTCCGCGATGAACTGGAGGCGACCGCCCAGGCGCTCCAGAGCGGCCAGCGGGCGGAGGTCAGCGAGCCGCAGCAGCCGACACCGGCACCCGAGGCACCGCAGGCCCGCACCTACCGCGATAACCTCACCACCATCCACGGCATCGGCCCCGCCCTTCAGCAGCGCCTCGACCGCGCTGGGATCTGCACCTACATCCAGCTGGCCCTGAGCAGCCCTGAGGAGCTGCGCAAGGCGCTCGGCGACGCCGCGCGGCTGGCGAATGTCGATGACTGGATCGTCCAGGCGCGCAGCCTCGCCGGGATGCCGTCCTAGCGTAATCCGGAACAGCAGATCGCCGTAGGGAGGATCAAGGGCGGGGGGAACCCCACACTTGATCCTCACCATATACCGCTCAATGACGGAGCCAGCCATGCTTGAGACAGATGTACTCACCGGCAAGTACCTCTACGGCATCATCCGCTGCGCGGACGCCCGCGCGATCGCCGCTCGCGGCATCCACGAGCGGGGGGCTCGCGTCTACACCGTCCCCTACCGCAACCTCGCGGTCGTGGTAAGCGACTCGCCGTGCGAGGAGTATGACAGCACGCGCCGCAATATGATGGCCCACACGCGGGTGCTTGAGGCGGTGATGCAGCAATACACGGTACTGCCGATCCGCTTCGGCATTGTGGCCCCCCACGCCGAAGCCATCTACAGCCAGTTGCTCACCCGGCGCTACGATGACCTGGAGGCGCAGCTCGATCAGCTCCACAGCCAGGTTGAGCTAGGGCTAAAGGCATTCTGGGCCGACGAGCAGATCTTTCACGAGATCGCCGACCAGCAGCCCACGATCCGCGCCCTGCGCGACAGCATCGCCACCCGCCCGCCCGAAAGTACCTACCACGAGCGGATGAACCTTGGCGAGCTAATCGAGGCAGCCGTCGCCCAGCGACGCCAGCACGACAGCGAGCAAATTCTTGCCACCCTGCGCCCGCTGGCCCGCGCCACTGTTACCCACCACATCCTCACCGACCGCATGGTGGTGAATGCGGCCTTCCTGCTCGACCGCACAGACGAGGGACGCTTCGACATTGCCGTGCATAATCTGGATCTCAGTATGGGGTCGCACATGACGTTTAAGTCCGTCGGACCAGTGCCGCCCTATAACTTTGTCACCCTCAATGTGATCTGGAGTTCGTAGGGCGGCTCGCGGGCCGCCCCAACCCTCCGCCACACGAGGAGGTTAGACATGGACGTAATGACAATCGTCGGTACCGCTCGCGAGCAACTCAGCGCCCTGACTGGCCTCTCGGTCGATACCGTCTCACGAGTCAGCCGTGATCGCAAGGGCTGGATCGTCGAGATCGAGATGATCGAGCGGCGACGCCCCCCCAGCAACAACGATGTCCTCGCCACCTACCACATCAACCTCGACGCCGACGGCAACATCGTGAGCTACGTACGCACCCACCGCTACCATCGTAACGAGGTGCGGCGATAGCGCCGCGACAACACGGCAGATCTTGATCTGCGCTGATGTCACCCATACGTCCACCGCGCCCTGCTACGCGGACTCGGGACGCTCCCGGCAAAAAAACTCATCTAAAATTTAGATCATCTATAGAATTCTTTAAGATCTTTACCGTATGATGGGGCTAACGCACCATCATCCCCGTGTGGCGGTGCCCCCGGACCCGCACCTATGCGACGAGGAGCCCTGCATATGGCCCGCCGAAACCCGAACCGACGCCTCCTGGTTACGACATTTAACACCACCTTGGCTACCGTCGCGGTGACTGCGACTGCGGCTGGATGGGTTGCCTTCGGCGTGTCCGACACAAGCAGCGCCGCCGCCCGTCCCGCGCAGGCTGTTGTGCAGGCCGCACCCAATGACCAGTCGTCGTCCGCCAAACCTCGCCGCCGTCTCGGCCACAGGGAGTGGTGGCAGTTTGATTTCGGCTCGCAGTCTCGTCAGGCGATCACCAGCACCCGCTCATCGCGCTAACGCGAGGCAGATGACACGTCACTTAAAGTGCAATTTAGATGAGGAAAGCTGAAGATGTCCGCGCATCCCCCACGTGACACCAAACGCATCGCCTCATCAAGCATCCAGCGTCAGCGCAGCGCCGACGATGACCTCCCCTCCGCCTTGAGCGCAGCCATGCCGGTGCTGATGCCGCTGCTGGCCCTCGTGCTGATGCTGGGCAGCGCCCTGGTACTGTCTGCCATGTTCCCCGACGTAAGGGCCAGCCTGAACACGGCTCTGCTGGGCCAGAAGGCATTCTGGTACCTGACGCGGGCCAGCGCCTTTGTGTCTTACGGGTTGCTCTGGTGGTCGATGGCCCTGGGCCTAACGATCACCAACCGGATGGCGCGGGCCTGGCCCGGCGGCCCCACCGTGTCCGACTTGCACGAGTACGCCAGCATCCTTGGCCTCATCTTCGGGGCCATCCACGCCCTGAGCCTGCTGGGCGACCACTACATTGGCTATAGCCTGACCCAGATCCTTGTACCCTTCGCCAGCACGGACTACCAACCACTCTGGGTTGGCCTAGGGCAAGTGTCCTTCTACCTGATGATCTCGGTCACGCTTAGCTTCTACGTGCGGCGCTTGATCGGCGGGCGGGCCTGGCGGACGGTCCACTACGTCAGCTTCGGCATTTTCGCGCTCGCCCTGGCTCACGGCATCTGGAGCGGCAGCGACAGCGGCACGGCCTGGGCGCAGTGGGCCTACGCCGCCAGCGGCCTTAGCCTGGTGGCGCTGACGATCTATCGCATCCAGGTGCGCAGGCGGTTAGCCGAACTGGCGTGGTGACGCGGTGACATGGTGACGCGGTGACAGCTTCGCATCTCCTACGCTAGGGCTCCAGACGTTTGTATTGGGTTCAACTCCGCATGCCGAACACCGACCAGCGGCGAGGCCGCTGGTCGGTGTTCGGCATGTGGGGTATACTTTTGCTGCTCTGGTTGCGAATCAGCGCTCTTTCATGATGCAGAGTCGGGCTGGCCCCGCACCCTGCACGCGCATAGGCCAATGTCACAGCCTCGTAATCGATTCACACGCCACACCTACGCCGGGAGTCCAGTGCTGCGCCGTCCGGCGCACCCTGGGCTGCTGCGCCGCCGCCAGGTTATCCCTCCCGCGCGGCTGCCGCGCCTCTTGGCGCAGATCCTTGCGGCCATAGCGGTGCTGGTCGGCCTCTCCGGCGGCGGCGTACTCGGTGCCGTTTATGGCGTCTACGCGCAGACAACGGCCATCCTCAAGCCGCGCCTCGACGCACTCAATAACCGTAATCTCTTCCAGACCTCGCGGATCTACGACCGCAACGGCGTCCTGCTCTACGAGTTCTTCGACGCGGGCAAGCGCACCAATGTGAGCTTCGATGAGATCTCGCCCCTGCTGGTGCAGGCCACGGTCGCCGTCGAAGACAAGTCTTTCTTTACCAACAAGGGCATCGACCTGGGCGGCATTGTTCGCACGGCGATGAACAGCCTCAAGGTTGGCTCTGAGACGGGCGGTGCCTCGACGATCACCCAGCAGGTGATCAAAAACAGCGTTCTCAAGATTGAGGAGCGCGCCCCCGAAAAGCGCTACGAGCGCAAGCTGAAGGAGATCATCCTCGCCCAGGAGCTCGATAAGATCTACGATAAGCCGCAGATCCTCGACCTCTACCTGAACGAGAACTTTTACGGCAACTTGGCCTACGGGATCGAGGCGGCCAGCGAGGTCTACTTTGGGATCAAAGCCCGCGACCTGAACCTAAACCAAGCGTCGCTCCTGGCCGGCCTGCCCCAACTGCCCAGCGTCTACAACCCGATCAACTACCTGGAACGGGATGCCCAGGGCGGCTACCTGTCCGGCGTGCGCCTCGGCACGGGCTGGGAACAGGCGAGTTATAAGCTGCCAGAGAACCTCAGCGCGCCGCGCTGGCGCCAGGTGGCGGTGTTGCGGCGCATGGTGGAGGATGGCTACGTGAGCGCAAACCAGGCCCGCGCCGCCATCGCCCAGCCCCTGCGCTTCGCCCCCCAGGATGTGCCGCTCAACGCGCCGCACTTCGTCTTCTATGTGCGCGACCTCATCCAGGAGCGCTACGGCCAGGCCGCCCTCACCGGCGGCGGCCTGCGGATTACCACCACCCTCGACCTCGACCTGCAGCAGATGGTGCAGGAGAAGGCGACCGAGCGCATCAAAGAGCTTGAGTCGCGCAATATCCATAATGCGGCGGTGGTGGTGATGCAGCCGAACACCGGCCAGATTCTGGCGATGGTCGGCAGCATCGACTATCGCGCCGTTCAGCCGACCACCACCAGCGGCGAGACTGGCAACGTACTCGACGGCCAGGTGAACGTGGCCACGCGCGCGCGCCAGCCTGGGTCGGCGCTCAAGCCCTTCACCTATCTGTCGGCGATGGAGCAGGGCATCACCCCCGACACGGTGATCTGGGATGTGCCCACGCAGTTCCCGCTGAGCGCCACGGAGGCGTATGCGCCGCTGAACTATAACGGGAGATTCAACGGCCCGGTACGCATGCGCAACGCCGTGGCGAACTCGCTCAACATGCCCGCCGTGAAGGCGCTGAAGATGGGCGGGATCAAGAACGACCTGGATCTGCTCGACCGCGTGGGCGTGAAAACTGGCCTCAAGCGCGGCGCAGACTTCTACGGCCTTTCGCTTACGCTGGGCGGCGGCGAGGTGACGCCCCTGGAGCTGACCACGGCCTACAACACCCTGGCCAGCGGCGGGAGCTACCACGCCCCGGTGTCGATTCTGGAGATCAGCGACGCCACGGGCCGTACGCTTGAGCGCTTCGTGTCGGCTCCTGGCGACCAGGTCGTCGAGCCGGATCTGGTGGCGATCCTCACCAATATGATCAGCGACAACCGGGCGCGGGCACCGGTGTGGGGTCTGAACAGCCAACTCAAGCTGAGCCTACCTGCCGCAGTGAAGACCGGCACCTCGAACGACTGGCGCGACGCCTGGGCGGCCGGGTTCACACCCTTTGTGACTGTGGGCGTCTGGACCGGCAACAACAATAACGAGCCGACCGAGAAGGTCGAGAGCCTCACGGGCGGCGGGATCATCTGGCACAACGTGATGGAGGAGATCTTCGTCTGGATCAAGCAGAAGCCGCGCTACCACGCGCTGTTCGCCGCACCCTTCGGCGACCAGCAGATCCCGACGACGTTCACGCTACCGACGGACGGCTCGGTGGTGCGCAAGGCGATCTGCCCGCTGCCCGGCCCCTTCGGCGGCTACAGCGAGGAGCTGTTCACCCGGCCGATGCTCACCGCGATGCTCACGCCGACCAATACGCTTCCGCCCGGCCCCGCCCTCGACAGCGTGTTGAGCGCGCTCAGGGTGCCCTGCCGAGCCTTCGAGAAGATGCGGCTCATCCGCATCCCCACGCCCGAGGAGTGGGCCAGCGACGGCACGCTCCATGTGCAGGCTCCCACCAGCGCGCCATCCGCCGATGGTGCCAAGCCGAGCGATGTCGTGCCCGATATGCACCTCCTGGGCCAGGGCCAGTACTGCCGCCCGGTGGACGGGCAGACCTACCCCGAGGGCCTGGCCCAGGAGATCTATCTCTGGAAGACACCGCCGCCTGACCCGGACGAGCGGGTGCTGTATGTCTGGATCGGCGGATCGGCAGTCCCCATCCCCGCGCCTGCTGGAGCTGCGCCGCCGGATGGCGGCACCTCCGACGACACCGCAGTGATTGCCGCCCTGCCGCCATGTGACCCGGCCATGTTCGCGCCGCCGGTCGCAGTGCCGCCGGTGATCGGGGCGATCAAGATGCCGGATCTCCAGCGCCTCGGCGAGAACCAAGCCAAGGAGCTTCTGTCGACCCTGGGGGTTGGCCCCGGCATGATCTACGTGGACTACCAGACCCGCGAGCGTATCCCAGGCGACTACGACAGATTTGCGCCCTACACGGTGGTGAGTACCCTGCCCGCCGCCGGTGACTGGATCATGCCAGGGACGACCGTAGTGCTGGGGGTACGTGCGCCCGACCCTGACCCGAACCAGCCGCCGCCGACAGCGGAGGCTCAGCCGCCGCCTGTGCCGTCGGGCACACCGATCCCGGTGCCTCCCAGGAAGCACCGTTAGGCATCCGACACACACGCATACGTGACGAACATGGTAGCGTGGGCATCCTGCCCGCATCCGCGCCGAGTTGAGCGCGACAGACGCCCGCGCACTCGG
>SESH01047966.1_pt1 | contig 12579 bp, 9 predicted proteins | sample 3171561 | NCBI WGS metagenome assembly SESH01 (sample SAMN10866947, study PRJNA518727) | freshwater metagenome | biome: subpolar coniferous forest; feature: holomictic lake; material: water; isolation source: holomictic Lake 442 2011 16.5 m and 2014 13 m | place: Canada: near Kenora, Ontario
ACGCGCAATATCTAAAAACAATCCTTGCGTGTATTTCAAGATATTTGCTTTGTGGCAAACGGTGACTTTTTTGCGGTGATTATCACGCGCATATTGAAACGCATAATCGATAATTCGTTCAGAAGCGGCGCGAGTGACCACGGCAATACTTTCGGCAATGTTTTTTTTCGGCGTTAAATAATGCTCCAAACCTGCATAAAGTCCTTCGGTATTTTCACGCACAATCACAATATCAACGTTGTCGTAACGGGTTTTAACACCGTTCCAACTTTTCGCTGGACGCACGTTCGCGTACAAATCGTATTTTTGACGCAACGCCACGTTAATACTTCTAAATCCTGCGCCAATCGGTGTTGTTAATGGCCCTTTAAACGCCAATCTTGTGCGGTCAATCGATGCCATTGTTTCTTCGGGAATTGGCGTACCAAATACTTCAAACGCGCCTAGACCTGCGTGCATTTCTTCCCAGTTAATTTTCACGCCCGAAGCGTTAATGATTTTTACTGCTTCATCCATAATCGATGGCCCAATGCCGTCGCCTTTAATCAGGGTAATGTTACGCATTATTTTTCCTAATAGTTTATAAAAAGAGAGTCGCTTTTTTAGCGTGTTGCATTTTACCGTAACACAGGAAACGGTGCATTATTGGTCGTGTTACCGATGATTGATTTTTATGCCGCTGATTATGCGAAATTTAAATACGACTGAGAAGCGTGGATAAAGACATTAACGCTTTACCGCGATGGCTCAAGCTATTTTTGATTTCAAAGGGTAATTCTGCCGCGCTGCAATGATGCGTCGAAACGCCAAAAATTGGGTCGTAACCAAAACCGTTTTCGCCACTGGGTTGTTCTAAAATACAACCATCCCAACGCCCTTGCGCGATTAACGGACACGGATCATCGGCATGGCGCATCAACACCAATACGCAAAAAAAGTAGGCGTGACGTTCTGCGATTGGCACACCCTCTAATACATGTAAAAGTTTGGCGATATTTTCAGCATCGGTTGCGCCCTGCCCTGCGTAACGTGCCGAATAAATTCCTGGCGCGTCATTTAATGCCGCTACCACCAAACCAGAATCGTCGGCAATCGCAGGTAATTTTGAAATTCTCGCCGCGTGACGTGCTTTCAAAATCGCATTTTCGACAAACGTAGTACCTGTTTCTTCGATTTCAGAAACGTTGAATTGCGTTTGTGGAATCAATTCATAATTCGGCAGTAACGCTTGAAGTTCTTTGATTTTCCCCGCGTTGCCGCTGGCGATTACGAGTGAATTAGTGTGGTTCATAAGTTTTCAATCAGTTCCAAAAATTGTGTTTCATCGATAATGTTAACGCCCAAATTTTGCGCTTGTGTCAATTTACTTCCCGCCGCTTCACCCGCTAAAACACAGGTTGTTTTTGTCGAAACCGAACCCGACACTTTTGCGCCGAAACGTTCTAAAATCACTTTTATTTCATTACGCGGCGCACTCAACGTGCCAGTTAAAACCCAAGTTTGACCCGCCAAAGGTTGCGTATTTTCCATCGATTCATTTTCGCTTTCATCCCAATAAACACCGGCCGCGAGCAAATCATCAACCAACTGACTTTGTGCATCGTCATCAAAAAAATGACGCACATTTTTTGCCGTAATTTCGCCAATATCTGGGATTTTCACTAACGTTTCTAAATCGGCAACGCGACATTTTTCCAACGTTTGAAAGTGTTTCGCCAACAATTTTCCCGTTGATTCGCCCACTTCGGGAATCCCTAACGCCGTTAAAAAAGTGCTGAATTTTGTGTGTTTCGAGGCTTCAATTGCGGCGAGAATTTTGGTCGCATTCTTTTCACCTTGTCCGTCTAAATTGGAAATATCGTCGAGAGTTAATCGGTAAATATCCGCGACGCTGGTTAAAACGCCTTGTTCACACAGAATTTCAATTAACTTTGCGCCAAGTTGCCGAATGTTCAGGCAATCGCGCGAGGCGTAATACTTAATGCGTTCGGCGATTTGCGCGGCACATTTTAAACCGCCTGAGCAGCGATAAGCCGCTTGCGATTCGATGCGTTTGACTGGCGATTCGCAAATCGGGCAATGTGTCGGCATGAGAATCGCGCGTCGTGATTCGCCTTCTGCAACGACTTTCACGACTTTCGGAATCACGTCGCCAGCGCGATGAATTTCAACCGTGTCGCCGATACACAAATTCAAGCGTTCGATTTCGTCCATGTTATGCAAGGTCGCATTACTCACGGTTACGCCACCGACAAACACGGGTTTCAAACGCGCCACGGGTGTTAAAACGCCAGTTCTTCCCACTTGAAAATCCACGTCCAGCAACGTTGTCGTCATCACTTGCGCGGGGAATTTACGCGCCACCGCCCATTTTGGCGAACGTGAAATAAAACCCAATTCTTGCTGAAAATCTAAATCGTCAATTTTATAAACAATGCCGTCAATTTCCATTGGCAACGTTTCGCGCAACATTTCCATGCGCTGATAATCGTGTTCAAACGCGATTTCACCAGCAAAAAAATGGTGGCAATTCGTATTTTCTCTAAATCCCAACGTCGCCAAAAACGCCATGATTTCAGAATGCCGCAAAAATTCACGCTCGCCCGAATACTCGCCAATGCCGTAAGGAATAAATTGCAACGCCCGTTCGGCAGCAATTTTGGGATTGAGCTGGCGAATCGTTCCCGCCGCTGCATTGCGTGGATTGACAAAAGCGCGACTGTTTTGAGTTTGCGCGAGTTGATTGATTTGCTCAAAAATCGCTTTGGTCATAAATACTTCGCCGCGCACTTCTAAAATTTCAGGCGGTGTTTTCGTATTCAATTTCAACGGAATCGATTGAATGGTTTTAATGTTGTGCGTGACATTTTCGCCAACTTCTCCATCGCCGCGCGTGGCAGCGACACGCAATAAACCGTTTTCGTAACGTAAACTAATCGCCAATCCGTCGAGTTTGGGTTCGCTGAAAATTTCTAAACCTTCCAGCGGAATTGCCAATTCTTTCGCCGCTTTGACAAAAAAATCGACCGTTTCGTCAATCGAAAACGCATTCGCCAACGACAACATTTTTACGGTGTGCGTTATTTTTTGAAACGCGCTGCTGACCGAATCGCCAACCCGTTGCGTGGGCGATTCGGGCATCAGCCAATCGGGATTGTTTTGTTCAACCGTTTGTAATTCGCGAAATGCCGCATCGTATTCGGCATCGGAAACCAGTGGCGTGTCGAGAACGTGATAAGCGTGATTCCACCGATTGAGTTCGGCGACATTTTTTTGATAATCAACAAAATTCATTGCGCTTAAACCACATTTTGATAAGCGTGAATGTGCTGATTTATCAAGGTTTGCAGCGTTTCTTTATCAAGCAACTGATTATCAACTTTCAAATAAAGTACCTCATCTTCGTGATGTAAAATCACTTCTGCCACACCGATTATTTTTCGTATTTCATCAGCGAATAAAAGCGCGTCGCCTTCGCTCATTACGTCGAGTGAAATCAATAAATTTGCCAAATAACGTGGCTCTTTCATCGAGAATGACAACGCCAACCAACTCAACGCCAATGCGGCACACACTAAAAATACCGCCGTCACGCCAAACTGTCCGTTGAACCAGCCACCGACTAATCCGCCGATAAATAAACCCATGAATTGCGAGCTGGAATACGCACCCATCGCAGTGCCTTTCAAATCAGCGGGCGCGGTTTTCGAGACCAACGACGGCAACGTAGCTTCCAACAAATTGAAACCGCAAAAGAACACGCTTAAAAAGATAATCAACGTCACTAAATTTTCATGAAACAGCGCGAAACCCACCGCCGCAATCAACAACGCCGCAATCGCACCCAAAAATACTTTTTTCATTTGGCGTTTTTTTTCTGCCAAAATAATAAACGGCACAATTAACGCCATCGAAATCACAAATACGGGCAAATAAACCTGCCATTCGTCACCCGCAATCAAGCCCGCATTTCGCATTAACTTCGGCACAACCACGAAAATCGCCATCAAAATCAAATGCAAAATAAAAATGCCGTAATCCAAACGCAACAGTTCAGGGTTTTTCAATGCCGCCATCGCATCGGCGGGAACAAATTCTGCGTCACGGTGTAATTTTGATTGCATCGGATTCGGCACAACGTAAATAATCGTCACAATCGCCAACAACGTCAAAATCGCCGTCACCCAAAAAATACTTTGCACGCCTCCGAACGTCGCGGCAATAATCGGACCGAGAATAATGCCCACGCCAAACGAAACACCGATACTCACGCCAATCGTCGCCATCGCTTTGGTGCGGTGAATTTCCTGCGTTAAATCCGCGACCAACGCCATAATCACTGCCGAAATCGCGCCCGCACCTTGCAACGCTCGCCCGATTAACACGCCGTAAATGTTGCTCGATAACGCCGCGACGACGCTACCTGCAAAAAACAAAGTCAAACCAACAATAATCAGTTTTTTGCGTCCGAATTTATCCGACATCAAACCAAACGGAATTTGTAAAAGCACTTGCGGCAACCCGTAAATGCTCATCGCCAGACCAATTAACGCCGGTGTCGCACCGTCCAATTGTTCCGCAAACAGTGACAACACGGGCAAAATCATAAACAGCCCCAACATTCGCAGGGCGTAAATACTGGCTAACGAACCAATGGCGCGTTTTTCCGAAGCCGTTATGGGGCTGGTAATATCTTGCACGTTTGTCACTGTGAATTACTCCGATTATTCAATTTTAAAAATAAAAATTACGCGCCAATTTTTGCAAAGGTCGCGGTGCAGTTGTGATTGCTGGTTTTGGTATCGATGGACAAGGTTGGCGTTACGCCTGAACAATCGCCCGTCCAGCCTTTGAATTCATAACCTGTTGCCGGTTTTGCGATCAATGAAACGGCTGTACCAAATGGTTTTTTCAAGGCGCATTTTACGCTGCCTCGACCACATACAATCGCAGCGGGAAGGCTGGTGACTTGCCCCAATCCGTTGACCGTCACGCGCGTCAATGAATTCACATTATCGACCACGCTGCTGGTATAAACCGTATCAATAATGACTTTTTTCATACAAAAGTTGAAGCCACAATCGTTGATTTCGCTAAAAGGAACGCCTTCGCTGTAGCCTGTTTTAATAGTGCCGAAATTGCTAATTTTGTTCACAATATCCATGCCGCCAATCACGGCACCAAAAACGGCGTAACCCGCGTTGCCGGTAGCCGTGTTGGCATCAAAATTCGCTGAATTATCAGTCGTATTAAAAAAGAACTGTGACGTTGCCGAATTCGGATCATTCGTTCGCGCCATTGAAATCGTGCCGATTGAATTATGTAAACCGTTGCTGGCTTCATTTACAATCGCCGCTAAAGGCGTTTTCAATTGCATTGTTTTTGCATCAAATCCACCGCCTTGAACGACTCTAATCTGTAACTTTGAAGCATCTTTCGGATCATAAACACTGTAAATCCGATGAAAAAACGTGTCTTTGTAAAAGCCAGAATTCACATAATCCAAAAAGTTTTTTGAACTAATCGGAGCTTTGTCGTGGTTTAACTGAATGGTCACTGTGCCAACGTTGGTTTCCATTTCAACAATGGAAGGCAATGCCGTTGTCGCGGCATAAGCCGATGTGATACTTACTGACGCTAACAATAATGAAGAAATAAGGGTACGCATTTTTTTATGTTCCTGTAAATTTAAAAAATCACTTGCGACGCTTCCGCATCGACTAACGCCGCGACTTGTTCACGCGCCGTTTCTACTGCACTTTTGGCAATGCGTCCCAAACGATGCACGCTGGAAGGATTGCCGTACATCGTTTTTAAAAAGGGCAACATCGCATCGAAAACCCGCTCATCAATCGGCGTGGTCGCGTTGTTATCAAAATAAATCATCTTATTCTCGTTTAGGTAGCATTCCAATAGATTCGTTCTTCATGTTTTTCTGTCTATTTTTCACACACTAACAGAAAGGTCATAAAGTGTTTCAGGGGCAATATCAATGTCTTTTGACCAAACTACGGTGCCGTAATCAACCTGTGCAAGTTTGAAAAAACTCACATTTTTTAACGGTTGAAATACGGTCGCGTGCAAATACGGTTTCATATCAAAGTATTTTTTTTCACCCTGTTCAAATGTCAGCAACAAGCAATAATCAGGTAGCGTTTCGACAGCAATGACATCGGGAAACATAGTTATTGCAACGGGTTGATTGAGAAAATAGGCTCACCTTTCACGGCTAATGCCCAATCTGTCATCAGTTCTTCTTCATGCAAAATAATCCACGCCTTAATCAAGCTCACCTTTTTGCTCGGTAATGAGCCTTCTAACAATTCACCATCTGGAATGGTAAAAACGGCTTTCTCACCTTGATATTCAACATGAATATGCGGCAAATGATGTTGTTGCGTGTCAAAAAACAACATCCGAATAATAATTCCGTAAAACCGACAAATTTCTGGCATCTTTAAATCTCCCAAAAAATCAAAACTTTCAATGTAAGGGCGGGTTTAGAACCCGCCCTTACAAATCATAACCCGCACAAAACCCACAAGCCAAAAGAAAAAGGAAAAAATTAAAAAGACTGTCCCCCGCGCACAAGACGGACTGCGTGGTTGTGGTACTTGCCATTGTTGAAATCGTTACCGTAATAGAAGTTCACAACCCATGCGCCGCTTGGATTATAAGCATAGACCGAAGCCGACCAAAACCAATAATATGTGTTAGGAAAATACGTCGCATCAATGTAGAGTTTTTCATTGAGTGGCTGATTGATTGTGTTTGTCATTGTCAATAATCCTTTTAATTCATCTATCGTCGGCATTCTCCAATCATTTGCCCCGCATAAACCTTGGGCATTCACAGCATTCGTGAAAGCGTAAGTATCGCAATCGCTAGCTTTACACGAACCCAAATTTTGATAACCCGCATTGCCGCCATTATCGCCTTCTGGCTTGTACCAACTGTAATAACTTTTCCAATCACGCAAGCCGCCGTCGGTGGTTTTCACTTCCCAAATCAAGCCGGTTTTGTTGTCTTTGGTGCAAGCCCAATCGGTCGGATTTGCGCCAAGTTTGGCAGAATCGGCAAGCGTCGAACCGTTGTTGGCAATTTTGCTGTAGCCCGTGGTTTTAATCACGACGGGCGCGACCACAACTTTTGAAACGGCAACGGTTTTAGAAACGGGCGAACTGGTTGCATCTTGTGAATCGTAAGCGGTGGCGTTCCAAGTGAATGAATTTGCGCTGTTGTAAGTGTGCGAAAACGAAACTGTTGAACCCGAAGTCGCATTTTTCGATTCACTTGCGCCGTCGCCCCAATCCATAAAAATCAAACTCAAATTACTGTCGCTGGCGGAAAGTTGCGTGACGTAAGGCGTGCCAATCGTGGCAGAAATGCCGCCGCTGATTAAACTCAACGTTGGATTTTCATTTTTTGCCGTGACGGAAAAATTGCCGGTTTGAGAATTGCTTTTGAGCGTATTTTTCGCGTCATAAACGCCAATCGAATACGCCGCCGAACTGGTTGGCGCGACATTGAACGAATAATTTTTGCCGCTGCCTGACATCGCAAATAAACCGTTGCCGTAATCGACTTTCACGCTGTAACCGCTCGGTAAATTACCGCTCAACGTGGTGGAAAACGTCAGTGAATTTCCTTGAATCACCGATTGCGGCGACACGGAAATCGTGGACACATTTGGCACGGTGGCAGGTTGCACAACTGGTGGCGAAACGATAACGGGCGGTTTCACAATCGGCTGCGAAACGACAACGGGCGTGGAATCGTCGGCGGCAAGAATGGTCAGCGTGTCATCTCGTCGCCGAATCGGTTCGCCGCTGGGGTCGCTGTCATCGAAAACGCCTATCACATAATTGATGGGTTTATCGTTAATGCTGGTGGGAATGGTGAAGGCGTGGGAATAGCTGTAATCCACGCCCGCGCCTTTCATTTCGTGCCATCCGTCTTCGCCGTCGTATTGAATTTTCACGCTTTGCCCCGCCGGTAATTCGTCAGACAAGGTCACGCTAAAATCAAACGTGCTGCCGTTTGCGCCCTCCGGTGGATTCACGTTGTAATCGTCAATATCCACATTTTTTTGAGCCACGAAAAATTTGTTGATGTTGACTTGCGTTCGCACAATATCACTGCCTGAACTGGTGTTGACCGAGCCTTGAAAAACTAAACTTTTGTCGTTCGTTTTGCTGACGGCTTGCACTTGCCAAAAAAAAGTCCCTTGTTTTTGCAAAAAAGCGTGTTTTGCCGCCATGTTGTAGCTGGTCGATTTGGTAATAAAATCCGCGCACGTTGTCGATTTAACGCATTTTCCTTTGGCTGCGTCGTAATCGGCAAACCGCTCACTGGCTGAAATAATCAGGTGATATTGCTTAATCGTCGCCGCGTTTTTGATTGTCCAACTAAACTTGAGCGGTTGTTTGATGCCGATATTTTCAAGACTTTGTGGCGATACCAAAACGGGCGACAGTATTTTTGCGTGAGCAACAGGCACCATCCAAGGTAGCGCGATGACGGCAAACAGAATTTTGTTCATTTTTTTACCTTTTTTGGTAAACCAAGGTTTGCACTCCGGAATTCATTTATTTCGGTCTCATGTGCGGGAACAACAACACGTCCCGAATCGATGGCGAATCGGTGAACAACATCACCAACCGGTCAATGCCAATGCCTTCGCCAGCGGTCGGCGGCATACCGTGTTCCAGCGCGACAATATAATCCGCGTCAAAGTGCATGGCTTCATCGTCGCCTGCTTCTTTTTCGTTCACTTGTTGTTGAAAACGTGCCGCTTGGTCTTCGGCATCGTTTAATTCGGTGAAACCATTCGCAATTTCCCGACCGCCGACAAAAAATTCAAATCGGTCGGTAACGTGCGGATCGTTGTCATTGCGTCGCGCCAACGGTGAAACTTCCACCGGATACGCGGTAATAAATGTCGGATTCATCAAACGACTTTCAACGGTTTTTTCAAAAATTTCGATTTGAATTTTCCCCAAACCGTAACCGTCTTTCACTGGAATTTTTAGATTTTCAGCCACGATTAAAGCGGCTTCGCGAGTTGAAATGTTTTCAGGTTTTAAATCAGGATTGAAATGCAAAATCGAATCAAAAACCGTCATGCGTACAAACGGTTTGCCAAAATCATATTCTTCACCTTGATACGTCACCACGGTTTGTCCCAAAACTTCTTCCGCAATCCCACGCAACATTTCTTCGGTTAAATCCATCAATTCATGATATTCCGCGTAGGCTTGGTAGAATTCCAACATAGTAAATTCAGGATTGTGGCGCGTCGAAAGTCCTTCGTTTCTGAAATTACGATTGATTTCAAACACCCGTTCAAAACCACCAACGACCAACCGTTTCAAATACAATTCGGGCGCAATCCGCAAAAACATATCCATATCGAGCGCGTTATGGTGCGTGGTAAACGGGCGAGCCGTCGCGCCACCAGGAATGACTTGCATCATGGGTGTTTCGACTTCCAAAAAATCCCGCTCAATCAAAAAATTCCGAATATACGCCACGACTTTCGAGCGAATCAAAAACACGTCGCGCGATTGTTGGCTCATAATCAAATCTAAATAACGTTGACGATATTTAATTTCTTGATCAGCGATGCCGTGGAATTTTTCTGGCAACGGGCGCAACGCTTTGGTTAATAAACGAATGTTATCGATTTTAACGCTGAGTTCGCCGGTTTGGGTTTTGAACAAATACCCTTCTGCGCCCAAAATATCGCCAATATCCCATTTTTTAAATTGCTCGTTATAAACGCCTTCGGGCAAATTATCACGCGCCACATAAACCTGAATTTGCCCTGACATATCTTGCAAATGGCTGAAACTTGCTTTGCCCATAATGCGGCGTGTCATCATGCGACCCGCGATTTTTACGCGCAAATGTTCTTCTTCGAGTTCTTCTTTGGATTTTTCGCTGTATTTCGCCAACAATTCACCCGCCACCACATCGCGGCGAAAATCAGTCGGAAACGCAATGGTTTCTTCACGCAACGCGGTTAATTTTTCGCGACGTTGGCGGATTTGGTCTTGTTCATCTTGTGGTAAATTTTCAGATTCAGTCATGGTTTTTTGTTATGTGTGTCATTAAAAATAAAAAAGAAACGTGGATTTTTCAAACCACAATATTGGTTGCCGCAATGCCGTTTAAATCGGTCACACCGGTTAACTCAATGACGTTGGTATAACCCGTTCCGTCAACATCGGTGACTAGATAGACTTTGCCGTTTGTCACGCCCACAAAATAAGCAACCGTGCCATTCAGTGCCGTATCCGCAGCGGTTAATAAATCGGATAACGCCGCAAAGGTCGCGCTACTTTCAACATAATTGGTGGTTTCAACGCCTGCCGCGCCCAAACTAATCGTGTCGGAAGAGGTGGTAAAATCGGTAATAAAATCGGTTGTCGCGCCGCCTGTGGTCGATACATCCGCTGTGTTGAAAACGAATTTATCCGCCCCGTCACCACCGCTCATCGAATCTAAACCGGCACCACCCATAATCGTATCTTTGCCTGCGCTGGCAAAAATGCTGTCATCACCCGCGCCGCCATCGATAGAATCACCCGCTAAACTACCGGTAATCGTATCGGCATCGGCACTGCCCGTTATCGTGACGGCAGATTTACCAGCGGTAATTTTTGTTGCTACAGACGGCGCGGGAATTTTGCCAGAGGTTTCAATTCCCGCCGACGTTTCAGAACCACTCGCCAATGTCACATAACCTTTTGTGTCATGCAGCCAATCAATCACATCGGAACTCAAAACCGCGACTTGCGCTTGCGTTAACGATTCCAGTTGCGTGGTGGTCAATGCCGAAAATTGCAGCGTCTCCAAAACCGAAATCGCCGTGGTCGTTAACGCCGAAAGTGTTGTCGTCGTTAGACTTTTAAACATGGCAGGATTGATTGCTGCAAGTTGATCACCGGTCAACACGCCCGCTTGCTCAGAAGTTAAGCCGCCCAATTGTATTTTTGCCGCCGTTAAAAAGGGCATTTGATCCACCGTTAACGCGGCAATGTCTGCGCTATCAAACGCCGTGATATTTAAACCTTTAATCGCATTCGGATCTAAAGCTGAAATAGCTTCTGTCGTTAAACTGGTGGCTTGAGTGGCAGACCAAGTCGCCAAATCTGCGGCATTCAATCCGAGCGCACTGTCTACACTAATGGCGGCAATTTGCTCGACTGTGAATACTTTGGCTTGATTGGGTTTTAATGCCGCCAATTGTTCGAGTGTCATCACACTTAAAGCATCTGTAGTCAATGCCGGCAATGCTTTAGCCGATATGCCTGCCACGGCTTCAGGTGTTAAGGCGGCAACACTTTCTGCTGATAAAGTAGAAATTTGGTCAGACGAAAAAACGTTGGTTTGAACGGCATTCAATAAAACCGCGCTCTCCGCGCTAATCGTGGCAATCTGTTCAGCTGTTAACACGGCAATTTGTGGCGGTTTTAATGCCGCTAATTGCGCCGGAGTAATGGCGGTAAAGGCTTCAATGGTTAACGCGGTGAATGCAACGGGTGAAATTGCCGCCACCGATTCGGGTTGCATTGCTGCAAAATTTTCTGGGCTAATCAACGCAACTTGCGCGTCACTTAACGCGCTGGCAGGTAAGATTGCCGCGAGAACTTCAGGTTTAATTGCGGTGATTTGTTCCGCGCTTAACGCGGCAAGCACCGAAGCCGTTAATAATGCCACATTATCAATTGCGCCAATTTGTTCGGTAGTTAAAAAACCAAATTGTGCCGGTTTCAACGCTGCAAGTTGTCCGTCACCGGTGAGATTAGTAATCGTCAATCCTGCCATATTTGTCTGATTAAAACCCGCCAATGCAGCCGTACTCAAAGACGCTAAATCTTGCGGTTCGATTGCCGTTACTTGGGCGGAATCCAAAACGTTAATTTGCGCCGACGTGAGTGCCGCTGCTTGTTCTGGCGTTAATGCGATTAGTTGTTCAGTGGTTAACGCGGCAAAAATTGTCGCAGGTAAATTGGTAATTGTTTTGATATTCAACGCAGGAATCGCGTCCGTTGTTAAAGCTGCCAACGCTCCGGAAGACAGACTTAAAATTTGCGTTGAGGTCAACGCGGCAATTTGTCCCGCCAACAAACCGGCGGTTTGCACCGAAGTGAGCGCGGCAATCTGTTCTTTTTTCAAGCTCGCCAATTGTGCGGACGACAATGCGCTGATTTGATCGGTCGTTAAACCAGCGATATTTTTTTTATTCAAGCCCGCCATCGCCGATTTACTTAATGCGGCAATGTCTTCTCTATCCATCGCTGCAATTTTCACCGAATCCAAAGCGTTAATTTGCGCCGACGTAATCACGGCGGTTTGGTCGCTAGTCAGGGCTTTGATTTGATCACTGGTCAACGCACTAAAAACATCGGTGGGCAACGCGGCAATGACTTTGGTATTCAATACCGGAATCATATCCGTTGATAACGACAGCAACGATTCCGAGGCTAAATTCAAAACTTGCAGCGGTTTCAATGTCACCAGTTGACTCGAAGTCAACCCCGCCACTTGCGCGGAAGTGAGGACGGCGAGTTG
>SESH01041391.1_pt1 | contig 12572 bp, 6 predicted proteins | sample 3171561 | NCBI WGS metagenome assembly SESH01 (sample SAMN10866947, study PRJNA518727) | freshwater metagenome | biome: subpolar coniferous forest; feature: holomictic lake; material: water; isolation source: holomictic Lake 442 2011 16.5 m and 2014 13 m | place: Canada: near Kenora, Ontario
ATGCGCAGTATGGCCTGGGTTCAGCCCTCCACGCCGCCGAGACTGCTTGGCATCAGGGGATCGATCTCTATACGGAAAACCAAGCGCGCTATACCGCCGCAATGGAGTTACTGGCTGAGCAATTCTTGAGTGACTCAATGCAAGGTGTGGCCCGCGATCCGCGGCCCAGCCCCAATCGTTTTGATACCTGGAGTGTGGGCTATCACCATTATCATAACCGCGCGGGAGTCGACCTCCCCCACACCCGCCGCTTGTTGAGCGAGCAAATCCGGCTGCGGGCCCCGCGGGCAATTTGGAATCTCAACTACGAGACGCTGACCCACACCGGGCTACCAAGCGGGGCCGCTCCGCCCCAGGCGCCTAAATAATTATCGCATAAATTTTAGCCCCTAAAATTTCTACGCTATGTCTACCCCCCAAGCTACTACCCCTAGTCCCTGGCGCTGGGTGCCCAGTGCCTATCTAGCCGAAGGCATTCCCTTCGCCCTCGTCATCTGGGTGGCGGGAACCTTATTCAAGGATCTAGGCCACTCTGACACCCAGATCACGCTCGCGACTGGGAGCATCGGCATTGCTTGGTCGCTGAAGCCATTCTGGGCGGCCTTTCTTGATATGTATAGGACCAAGAAATTCTTTGTCCTCACGATGGAGCTACTTATGGCGGGGCTCCTCTGTAGCATCGCCGTGGCGCTGCCACTGCCCAATTATTTCCAAATTACTATCGCCGTACTCTGGGTCTTGGCCTTCGCCTCAGCGACCCAGGATATTTGCGTAGATGGTATTTATATCACCTCGCTGGATGCAGCTAAACAGGCGGCGTTCATCGGCGTGCAAGGCGTCTTCTGGAATGCGGGCCGCCTCTTTGCTACCGCCGCCATTGTTTGGGCGGCGGGCTCGCTCAAGGAGGATCATGGGCTGACCACCACCGCCGCCTGGGGCTGGGCGTTTGGACTCGCCGCCGCCACGCTGGGCGCCTTAGCCCTCTATCACTGGTTTGCTTTGCCCACGGGTTCACTCACGGCACGCCCCCAAAACTTACAGGCCATTCAGCACACTTTCACGGATTCCATTTTAGATTTTTTCCGCAAAGAAAAAATCTGGGGCATGCTGATGTTTGTGTTTCTTTATCGGAGCTCGGAAGGCCTGCTTTTAGTGGAAGGGCCGCTTTTCCTGCAGGCATCAACCGCGGTCGGCGGGCTCGGTTTATCATTAAAGCAAAAAGGTCTGATCGACGGCACCGTGAGTACCCTAGCCAGTCTTGGGGCCGGTCTGCTGGGCGGGGTCTTCATGGCGAAATATGGCCTCAAGCGAAATACCCTGATCTTCATGGCGCTGTGCCTCAATCTGCCGCATATCACTTTCGTGATTCTGGCCCAGCTAGCGGGACCAGGCCATACACTTTCCCTGTGGACGATTAGCACCTTAGTCACAATCGAGAAATTTGGCTACAGTTTCGGCATGGTCGCAAATATGCTTTATATGATGCAGCAAATTTCGCCGGGGAAATATTCCATGACGCACTACGCATTCTGCACGGCGCTGATGAATCTTATGTTAGTGCCAACGCAAATGATCAGTGGGCCCCTCGCCGATTATTTTGGGTACAAGGTTTACTTCATCGTCGTGATGTTTGCCGCGATTCCCTCCCTCCTTGCGGCCTGGTTGGCCCCGTTCACCCGCTCGGGCCGGCCAGAACCAGCGTGACCATTTAATTTTCCCCTCCCCCATGAACTCCCCCCAACCGTCGTCGCTTCCTCGCCCGATACCCAACATTTCTCGTCGCGCCTTCCTCCAGCGCTGCGGCCAGCTTGCGGCCCTCACGGGCCTGCCTGGTTGGTTTATCGAACGCCAGCAATTACAAGCGGCTGAAACTTCTCGGCGCCACGGGCCCAATGATCGATTCGGCATCGCCCTCATTGGTTGCGGAGGTCAGGGGCGGGCCGATGCCACCAACGCGAGCCGCTTCGGCGATATTCTCGCGGTCTGTGATGTGGACGCCAATCATGCCGCCGCCGCTGCGATAGAATTTACCGTCGAAGGCCGGGCCCCTAAAATTTACCGCGATTTTCGGCAAATCATGGCACGTGATGATATTCACGTGATCATCAATGGGACCCCTGATCACTGGCACACCTTGGTCAACCTCGCCGCGGCGCAGGCCGGCAAGGATATCTATGGCGAGAAACCTCTGACCCTCACCATTGATGAAGGTCGTCATCTTATTAACGCGGTGCGTAATCATGGCGTGGTTCTGCAAACCGGGACCCAGCAACGCAGCTCCGCGCGGTTTCGCCTCGCGTGCGAACTCATCCGTAATGGGCGACTAGGCAAATTAGCGCGGGCCCAAGTCTGGCTGCCCGCCGGATTGCGCGCCGGCCCGTTTGCCCCCACCCCTGTCCCCGCGGCATTGGATTGGGATTTCTGGCAGGGCCCAGCGCCAGCGACGGATTATGTGAAGGAACGCTGCCACACCAATTTCCGTTTCTGGTATGATTATTCCGGCGGGACGATGACCGACTGGGGCGCCCACCACAACGACATCGCCTATTGGGCGATCGGGCTGCTGGCCCCCAGCAAAGTCGAAGCGCGCGCCTTATCCCAGCCCATCCCGGGCGGTTATAACGCCTACGCCGATTACGAGGTGAAGTACACCTACGCCAACGGTATCGGTCTGCAGATTAATACCACCAAAGATGACTCGATTTTCGGCGGAGTCATCAATGCCGCAGGCCAGCGCAACGGCATCCGCTTCGAGGGCCCCAACGGTTGGATCTGGGTGAATCGCGACGAGATCAAGGCCAGTGATCCGCTCCTGCTCAAGGATCCGCTGCCCGCCGATGCGGTGCGGCTCTACGAGAGCAAAAACCATATGGCTAATTTCTTCGACTGCGTGCGTTCGCGGGCCCTGCCGATCTGCGACGTCGAGACCGGCCATCGCTCCGCGACCATGTGCCACCTCGGCGCCATCGCGTTGCGCACCGGCCGCAAACTCGAATGGGATGCCACCGCGGAAAAATTCATTGGCTCCGGCGCCCAGGAGGCAAACCGCTATGTAGCCCGCGAAATGCGCAAGCCGTACGATTACTCCTTCATTGCCTAAGGGGGGCAGAAAAAACTGGCTCGATTCCGCGCTCAGGCTTCGCCGGAGTGAACAGCAGCACCGGTCCGTCACAGCGAGCAACGGCAATGACCGGACGCTTATCGCTGGGCAAAGCAAGCGCGACCGCCGATCGGGCGTCGCCCACAACACTCAGGCCGGACTGAGCCGGCATCAGCGCTGTGAAGCGGCCGCGGCCGTTCCCCTTCAGCAACCCACTCAGGCCCCCATCGAAACGGCCGGTGTTCGCTTCGGGTCCGAAATTATTGCCGACACAAAAAAGATCGAGCGAGCCATCCCCATCGAAATCGCGCGCTACGATCGCATTGATCGGGGCGATTTGGGCGAGTCGCGGCAGCGGCTGAAATCGGAAGGTGCCGTCGGGCTGCTGGAGAAAGATCCCGCTGGCCAATTCTGTGGCGGCCAACTGGCGCACAGCGGCAAGCGGCTTGGCCCCGAAAATATCCTCCACCGTCGCGTGCGCATAGGCTTGGTAAGTAGGGAACTTTTTCGGTAGCCACGGAAAGGCGTAGGCCAGCTTGCTACGGCCGCGCACCGGATAAAGTTTGCCGTCCTCAAACTGCGCCTCGACGAGCTGCGCCTTGCCGCGGCCGTCGAAATCCCCAGCGAAGAGGACCGTCGGCTCAGCGGCACTGGCGTGGTACTTCGTGTTAAGGCCCACATTGCCAGCGATGAAATCGGGTCGGCCGTCGCCGTTAACATCCGCCACAGTCAGCGCGCTCCACCAACCGGTGACGGCGGCAAGCCCGACCGTCCCCGTGAGGTTCTCGAAGCCATGACCCGTGTTATGCCAGTAGGAAATCGGACCCCACTCAATTGCGAGGATAAGATCAGGACGCTGGTCGCCATCCACATCGGCCCAGACCGCGGCCGTTACCATGCCGATGGTGCGCAGGCCCGGGGCGAGTTTGTCGGTCACATCGACTAATTTTCCGCCGACATTGTGGTAAAGAAAGCTGCGCGGCGTCGCCGGGTATTTTCCCGGGACGACCCGGCCACCGACAAAAAGATCCGCGCGGCCGTCGCCATCGAAATCAGCGGTCGCCGTCGCCGCGGTGCTCTCCCCATCGGGCGGCAGCGTGCCAACCGGAGCGAGTGCGAAGCGGCCGTGGCCGTCGTTTAGGTAAAGCCGGTCGTTGAGCAAGGCATCGCCCGAGAGCTTGCGCACCCCGCCGGCCGCGATGAACAGGTCGGGATGTCCGTCACCGTTCACGTCGAGAAACACCGCGCCAACATCATCCGCTTCGGCAGCCTCGGCCCATGGCTGATGGGGCGCGGCTAAAAAGCGACCGTCGGACTGGCCGAGGAAGAGTTCACCGGACTGTCTGGCCGCACCGGAAACGAAAAGATCGGCGAAGCCATCCCCGTTTACGTCGGCCGTCGCCAGCACCGGGCCCAAACCGTTCAAGCGACGCGGCAGAAGGCGCTGGCGCGTGAACTCGTCTAAGGGACTCAACTGGCTGGTATGCTTGAGCCCAAGCCCGGCGGCGGACTCGGTAAATAAAGCGTCCGGGCGCGCGGGAGTCCGGAAGCTAGCCGGCGCCGGTTTTGTTGCCGTGGCCAACGGCGGCTCGGCAATTGTGAGCATCTGGTCGGCCGAGATATTTTCCAGCACCTGCATCTGGCCGCGCGGCCAGCGAATGGTGAGTTGCTTGATGGTGGTGTCGTCGCCGAGGCCAAAGTGGACGAGGGGTGGTTCGCTGGCAACGATGCCGCGCTCGGTAAAGAGTTGCCGCACTTGCCGGCCGGAAGCTGTCTCGATCTGCAGTTCCGCCCCGATCCCATCTAGATTGGGCGCGCGGCCAGCGAGCTTGATCACCACGCGGTGCCCGCTGATGGTATTGTTGCGGACGACCGTGGGCGGCTCGTTGTAGTTCGCGAAGACCAGATCCAGGTCGCCGTCACCGTCGAGGTCGACCTCGGCGCAGCCAAAACTGACGCCGTTGTGGTCGAGGCCCCACTCAGCAGAAACGTTGGCAAATCTCAGATCACCGAGATTGCGGTAGGCGATTGTGGTTTCGTGCCGCGGTTGGGCGTTTTTCCACACGCCGGCCCGTGCCGCCAGATTCGGCGCGACGTTTTGTTTATCGACCAGATCAGCATCGATGAAATTACGAATCATCCCGGCGGTCACAAAAACATCGAGGCGGCCGTCGTTGTCTAGGTCGCCGAGCCGGGCCGACCAGGTCCAGCCGGTCGCTTCCATCCCGGTGAGATGTGCCACTTCAGCGAAGCGGTCGGTGCCGGTATTGAGGTAAACCGCGTTCCACATGTATTGCGGGATAAGTGCAGTCGGCCGTTCGCTCTCCCAGAGACCGCGCCCAATCTCTTCCATGCCGGTCATGAACTCCGCGTGGTGGCGGTCGCGCATGTCAGTGATAAAAAAATCAATGAGGCCATCGTTATTCAGATCGCCGGCATCGGCGCCCATAGAGAAATAGGTTACATGCGGCAGGCGCTCATCGACCACATCAGTGAAGGTGCCATTACCATTATTAAGATAGAGCCGGTCAGGCGTTTCGAAATCATTAGCAACATAGAGGTCCGGCCAGCCGTCGTGATTACCATCGAACCAGAGCGCCGTGTGGCCCTGCGTCAGACCCCAGATGCCCGCCGCCTTGGAGACATCGGTGAAGGTGTTGTTGCCATTGTTGCGGAGCAGGTAGTCGCGCCGGCCCTGCGGCGCCTGGGAAAAATCAAGAATGTTGGTGACAAGATAGCAGTCCAGATACCCATCGCGGTCGTAGTCGGCAAAAACGGCGTGGACGGATGCGTCCTTGATATCGAGCCCGTAGACCTTGGCGCTCTCGGTGAAGGTACCGTCATGATTATTGATAAATAATAGATTCGGGGCGTCGTAGCGACAGACGTAGATGTCAGGCCAGCCATCTTGGTTCAGGTCCACCACCGTGGCTCCGGTTTTGCTGGCGCCCGGCTCAGCCGCAGTCACACCGGCAGTCGCCGCAACGTCGGTGAATTTGAAGGGCGCGATCTGCCGATAAAGCGCGCACGGGCCATTTTTCGAAACAGAAAAAATATCCGGCCGGCCGTCGCGATCGAAGTCCGCGACGGCAACGCCGGTCTCGACCGCGCCTAACGTGAGTTCGCGAAAGCGCGCGCCCCACATGCGGGGGTCGTTGAAAACGTTGGACCCGTTCACGCCGGTCTCGGTCGGCGAGAGTACGGTAAAAAGCCTGCTCCCCGTCGGAGCGAGCGAGCGAGCCGGTAAAGGCGACGCCGAAAAATTAGCTGCCCAAACGCTGACCGTCAGGCTGATTCCTCCTACCATCAAAAGCGCCGCACGCATCAGTTCAAGGCCCCCGAGGGGTGGGGTTAGGAAGCAGCGCATGCGCGAACACCCAATCGCCTATTTTTATACCCATGGCCTGGCCGGCCGCATCATCTGAACGCACATGAATTCCGCCGAATAGCCGACTGCGACCGATCTCATCGCGACAGGCGGAAAGTTGTTTAAAGGAACGCACGGCGCCGGGCAGCCCTTCTGAGGTGACCGTAAATTCTATATCATCGGTACCAAAGAAGTGCGTTAGAATCTGTGCGGCGGCGGCTGAAAATGTGCTGTGCCCCGAGACATAGCCCGGAAATGCCGGCGTCACCATGAGCGGAATAAAATTGGGCTGCGGCCGCACGAAGGGATTGAGCACTGCATCAAGTTCGCGGATGGCGGTCTCGGGGCGCCAAGTGCGATAGAAATATTTGGTCTCCCAGCAAGCGATCGCCGCATCCGCGGTTGCTAGATTTAAGAGCGCAAACAAGCGCGCGGTTGCCTCCGTCGATAATTGATTCCGCCGAGCGAGATCCTGCGCGATCACATTCCAGTGCCCTGGCGGCGTGGCCGTGCCCAGATCGTCAGCCCAAAAAGCTGGACTGAGCGTCTCATATTCAGTGCGCTCAGCCCCATCCCGCCCGCCGATACGACTGATCTGGGCCAATTCATCGGCGTACGACTGAGACGTTAATAACGGCGGCGGCGGCGCGCGAAATTGCGCCGGGGAGGTGAGCACGAAAGGGGTAACCTTGCCCCAATAGGGCAATACGGGCGGACGAAATCCCGGCGGCGTTTCGCGCCATAAGCCCGGTTCCGTGCTCGCGTATTGGCCAGGCCTAGGCCGGTCGAAACCACTCTGGGCGCGATTAGCTAAAATCAGTGCGGCCACTTGCCGACCCCAAGCGAGGCCACTTTCTTTGCCCGGGCCATCTGGGATCGCCTCGAGCGCACGATCATAAGCGAGCTGAAAGTTGCGGGGATTAGCCGCCTGACCCCAAAGCGCATTCAGAACGGCAAAGCTAGCGCTAGCGATAGCCGCGGCCGGATTAGCCCCCGTCGGCGCAGATGCTTGCACCAACCATCCGCGGTGCGTGCTGGTGATGCCGTTCACCGCATCAAAGATCGCCGCGTGGTAAGTCGCATAATACGCTGAAGCAATCGGCGGCGGATTGCGCGCCAGACGGGTGGCGTTCAGCGCTTGTTCGTTCCAGTAGAGCACGGGGTTGTCCCCCGCCGCCCAAGCGCCATTGAGGAGCCCACTCAAAAGTGAAATAATAATAAAACAGAGCTTCATAGCACAAAGACGCCAAGGATTAATCTGAGAAGAATTTCTAAAACTGTCGACGCCGATGTAATTATTTTAGCCAAAAAATTCCCGCAAGAAATCTCATTTTAAAAAATGAATTTCTCATAGTCGGTCGGGCGACGCTCTCTTAACCTCTGCGCATAATGGTCGGCCCCCATTGGAAGTTCACCCGTGAGCGTTTAAGCCCTATCGGGCTGCTAATTTTTTCTCTGCTGGTGACGAGCGGGTCGGCCACCGGCCTCTCGCAATGGACAGACACGGCAGGTGTGCAGTTTCGCGCTGAGCCGACCGAAGTCCTAGGGCCCTTCGCTTTATTTAATCTCAGCGCGACCAGAGGACAGCGCACCCACTTGCGCGGACTTACCCCAGAAGATTGCCGCCGCTTTTATGCTGAAACCAGTTCGCGCCCGCCAGTCGCGGCTCACTGGGATCAAGCCCAAGGCTTGATCAGCCGCGAATTACTCGGTCGCGTGGCTCAAGTCAATCAGCACCAATTAGTGCCCGTTGATCTAAGCACTCGCGCCGAGCCAGAAATTTTCGTGGTGCTCTTTGGCTCCAACAACGACGGAGAATCCTGGGGCATGGTGCACGGCTTCATCCCGACCTACCGCCGCCTTCAGCAAATTTACGGCGGGTGGTGTGAAACGGTATTTGTAGGCGTGCGCGGCAAGCCCAGTGATCATCGCCGTATAGCCACAGAGTCCGCGATGCCTTGGCTCATCGCCGACTGGGCGGAGCAGGAAAACATGAGCCGCCTCGCCCGCTTCATCCCTCGCGAGGGCTGCTTAATGCTCGCCATCTCCCGCAACGGGGTCCCGCTGCTTTCCTCCCGCGCCGAGAATGTCGTGGCGATCAAACAGTTCATTGATGATTTATCTGATCTAGTTAGGTCGGTCGATCCCACCAATCAGTCCTCTTGGCGCGATCGCCTGCACTACCTCGATGCAGTGCGGCCCAAGCAATACGCCCAAAGGCAGGCTGATCCCGTCCTCGTGGGCAATCCGCTGCGTGCGGAAGGCTTGAGTCAGCGCGGCGTAACGGCGGTCAGCGCGCGCCTCGAAGTGGGCGCAGAGGGTCGCGTGCTCAGCGCGGTGGTGGCGCCCACTGGCGGCGTATCCACTCGCCTTCAGTCCCAACTCGCCGAGGCCTTGCGCGCAACCGCGCGCTTCAGCCCCGCCATCGATCACGGTCAAGCGGTCGCCGGAACGTATGCTTATTTTTTTGACACCACGCCGAAGTCCACTGCCACCGCCGCGGACATTGCTTGGCTACGCGGCGATGCCCGTATCGAAATCGCGATCAATTCCTGGCTAGTGCTTCGGCCCATCCCAGTCCCGCCCAACGTATTTTCGAGCGTGGACTACATCGATGAAAACGGCACGGCGGTTCTGACTAAGTTCAGCGTCAGTCAGGAAAAAGTGAACCGCGCCGCGCAGATGAATTCCTTCCACACCGATTTCTTTACCACCGCCACCGCGGTGAGGCCAACGGAGGGCGACACCCAACTCGTCGAGGAAACGAAGCTTACCTGGCAACGCGTGCCATCAACGGAAGGATTCGTTAATCTGCAGACCGGAGTCGGTCGGGATTATTGCGTCGGCTACGCTTGGACCGAGCTCGCGTTGCCCCAAGCCTTAGAAGGCTGGCTGGGCATCGGGAGTGATGACGGCCTAAAAATTTGGCTCAACGGCGAGCTGATCCACGATCGCTGGGTGCAGCGCATCAGCCGAATCGATGACGATATCGTCCCGCTGCATCTCCTGGCGGGAAAAAATCAGCTGTTAATTAAAATCCAAAACGCAAAAGGCGATTGGAGCTTCATCAGCCGCCTCCGCGTTAAACCACCCGCCCGCTAATAAAATCGGTGTGCCACCTAAAAAAGCCGACCCCTCGCCTTAAGGCAATTGCGCCAAGGCTAACAGTACATCGCCGGACGCAGGAGCCGCCGCCGCCTCAAGGGTGGCTGCTAAGCCTGCGGCGATGAGCGAACGCTGCGCCAGCGGCAGGCCCGCCAGCAATGCCAACGCTTCGGCCGAGGGGGCCTCATCCTGCGCCAGCGGACGGAAAAAAACCCCCGCCGGCATGACGGCCGGGGTCGCATAATAAAGTCCGCTGATCGGATCGAGGAACTGTTCATTCGCCAGCGCTAGCCACTGAGCGGCGAGCCTCTCCAGCTCCGGCCGGTGCTCCGCCCGAGCCAGCTCGCGATAACCCAGAGCCAACGCGGCATAGTCGGCCGGACCCGCCGGAGTGTTCGCCCCACGCAAGTGCCGGAGCTCTCCGCTACTCGAAAGGAAAAATTCCTTTTCCACCACGGCGAGTAACTGCGTCGCCGCTTGGCGATAAAGCGGCTGCTTCAGTTCGCCTCCGGCTCGAGCCAGGGCCGCCAGGAGCAAGCCGTGCGTCCGGGCCGTGGCCGTCTCTTCCCGGAACGGAGCGGGACGAAGATCGCGCACCACCCGCAAACGGGCCGCCGCCGCATACCCGGTTTCAGGGGAGCCACGCAGAAGATTTCTTCCCTTCAATTTGCCCGACAGATCATCCTCCGCGGAAATATTGCCGGCCGCTTCTACTCCGTGCGCGATCTTAAAGCCAGCCGCGGCCGCACCCAAGGCCGCATCAATCTCTGTTGCTGTCCAGGCATAATAGCCGACGAATTCCTCCCCGGTCGCGTCCTCGCCCGCCGCGTAGGTTCCGCCGGGCTGGGCCAGCCGGGTCAGGACATAATCCAGCGCCCCGCGGGCGGCGGCGGCGAAAAATCCTGACTCATCGCCTGCGGCGGCATCCAGCAAGGCCAGGGTAATTCGAGCCTGGTCGGCCAGATTCTTCTGCGCATACGGTAGGCGCCAACGCGCATCCGTGGCGTACCGGAAAAATCCGCCGTCGAGCGGATCGCGCAGCGGACTCACCACTATCTCCCGCAACGCACCAAGCGCGGCGGCACGATCGGCCGGCGATCGCTGGAGGAGAAAACGCAAAAATTCCGGCTCGGGGGCGAGCGGGGGGGCCGCCAAACCTCGATTTATTTCAGCGAGTCTCGCTCGCCCAGCGGCCGCCGCAGCGGCTAATTTATGCGATAAAATATCGGGTGCCAGTATCGCTGGAGTCACCGCTTGGTGGACCGCGCTCAATTGCGTCACCGCTTCCGTGGCTCGAGCGCGACAACCACCGGCGTCCGTCGTCCAAGCCGTGGCCGCTTGTTGGGCGATCTTCAGGAAACTCGTCTTGCCCCACTCTTCGGTCGGCGGCAGGTAGGCGGCCCCTTCGTACGGCAATAGTTCTGGCGTGAGCCAAAGATTCAGGGGCTGGCCAGTGAGTTGCTTCACTTCGCTTAAATAGGACTGGTAAAGCGCAACCAACTCCGGGTGCTCCTCGCGCTCCACAAGCACGCAGACAAAATTCTGATTCAGCAGGGCCGCGGTGTCCGCGTGGGCAAAAGTCTGGAGCCGCATCGCCCGACTCAGTTCGCTGGTGGCAGAGCCGATGAAAACAAAAATGGGCTTCTGCTCCTGCTGGGCCCGAACGAAGGCTGACTCGCCCCATGACATCCAGCTTACCGGACTAGTCCGATAAGCTTGCGGCCCCGCCGAAATCCCGGGGGAGCTTGGCTCTGCACCACGAGCACTCCCGCCAAGCAATATAAACCCGCCAAGCAAACAACCGATCCAGCGGGTTAAGACCTCTCGGCTCGGCCACAAAAAAGAATCCATTATTAATTGGGTTATAAAATTAACTCGGCTACGCGGATCACCGCTGGACGCGGTCACGCGCACTTGGGGGCAATAAACGAAACGCTAATTCACGGAGCGCCGGATCGGCAATCTCTAGATTAAATTTACGACTGAGCGCCAGTAACCGAAAGAGCGCGCCACTTGTGAGCGCACGCACCCGCTCCTCCGTCGCCTCCGCTAGGCAGCGACTAACCTGAGGTCGGGCCAAGTCCAATCGGTCACCGTGCATCAGCACGGCCAGCAAGTTCACCCGCTGATCCCAAGGCAGAGTCTGGTTCACCTCGCTCCGCAGATCATTGATCAGGGCATTAAATATTTTTTTAAAATTTTCTGCGTTGCCGCGAGCCGCCTCAATTTGGGCCCAAGCGACCCGCGCGCCTAAATCAGCCGGAAAACGCTGTAGCTCAGGTTCCAGCCCAGCGGCTAATTCCAACCGGCCCATTTCGACAAAATATCCGGCCTGATGAATTAGCGCCGTTAGTTCGTCTTGCTCCTCGCCTACCTCCAACACGACGACTGATTGTTCCTCAAAGCCACTAATCTTTGGCCAATGATACGGCAAGGGGCGGAGCCAGCCCAGCGGCACCCAGCGATTCAGTGCGGTCATGAAAGAATTGCCGGATAGGCGCGAGCCTAGCCGCGCATAGGCATCTAGCGTAGTGTCCCAGGAAGGTATCACAATATGGGTCACGCCACGCTGTTGGAGCAACGCCAACGCCTCCTCAGGGGAAGTTGCACTCGCAATCCGGATCGCCGCTTTAAGCCCCGCCTCATTTTCCCAATCCAGAGTGCCGAGACCGCGCAGGCCGCCATGGTAGAAGAACGCCGTCGTCAAATCCGGCGGCGCCAGCACGACGGCTTGACCGCCGCTACGCTGCGCGAGCCAATGCGCTAAATCCCGCTCAACAATCCCCGCCACCTCAATTTCTGTGAGCGCGGTGCGCGTCTGCGCCCGCCAAGCGGGTAACAATAACCCGACTCCGGGCAAAAGCAGTCCGACCAGCAGCACTGCCCAACCCCAGCGCCGCGCGCGTTCGATCGGTCCCTTCGTGGCAGTCAGCGCGACAAGAAGCGCAACGAGCGCGGCATCTCCTTGGCTAAACCAGCGCAGTTGCTGACTCGCGAGCA
>SESH01039915.1_pt1 | contig 12550 bp, 11 predicted proteins | sample 3171561 | NCBI WGS metagenome assembly SESH01 (sample SAMN10866947, study PRJNA518727) | freshwater metagenome | biome: subpolar coniferous forest; feature: holomictic lake; material: water; isolation source: holomictic Lake 442 2011 16.5 m and 2014 13 m | place: Canada: near Kenora, Ontario
CGGTTAAGTGCCCGGTCAGGCTCTCATCCTGCAGCGGTTGGCGATCTTTAGTGGTGCGCACCACCTCAATCAACTCGTGCCGGGCAATCGCGGTACGGGTTTCGCTGCCTAATATGTCCTCCAATCTGGACTGGGCGCTGCGTTCATCCCTAAGCCTCAGGTAGTAACGCATCGGATCGGTAATCCGCCAACGGGCGAAGGTATCAACTTGGACATAGGTCTTGTCCTTGGTCGACATCTCAACCATCGGCCCATCCCAGGCCAGATAGCGTTTGTCGAAACTGTTGACCTGCTGAACAAAAGGCATTTTGAAATGCAAACCGGGGTTGGTGATAGGGTCGCCGACCGGTCTCCCGAATTGAGTGATAATAACCTGCTCGGCCTGATTAACCGTATAGGTTGACAAATACAATACAATCGCCAAAGCACCGATTAACAACCCGCTTTTTTTAGACAGACTCATTTTGGTTCCTCCAACGCTTTGGATGGTAAAGGCAGCATCGGCAATATCTGTTGGATCGTGTCATCAACGATAATCTGCTGTCTGGCCTGAGGGAGAACATCGCCCAAGGTTTCAAGATAAATACGTGTACGGGTCACCTCCGGCGCCTTGATATATTGCTTCAGCACCTGGTTAAACGCGGAAACATCGCCTTCCGCTTCGTTAATCCGCTTAAACCGATAACCTTCAGCGGCACGAATTTTCTGGTCGGCCTCGCCACGGGCGCGCGGCACCGCCTTGTTGTACTCGCCGTTAGCCAGATTGATGACATTTTCCCGGTCTTGCTGGGCACGATTAACTTCATTAAACGATGGCTGCACCGGTAGGGGCGGATTAACATTCTTCAGTTGCACCTGGTTTATCGAAACGCCGAGCCGATAACGATCCGCAAGCTCTCGGGTGCGTTCGAGCGCGGTGTCCTCGATCTCCTGTCGGCCAATAGTAATAATTTCGTCAACCGTCCGATCGCCGACCACCTCGCGCATGACGGCTTCCGAGAGGTCTCTTAAGGTTTGCCCCGGATTACGCACATCGAACAAATATTTTTCAGGATCAGTAATGCGGTATTGCACTATCCATTCCACCAGAGCCGAATTCAGGTCACCGGTAACCATTGATTTTTCCAAAATAGGCGCGTCACTGATTTGATCGGGATTAGTGAAACCGGGCGTGGCAAAGCCGAATTCCAGTTTTTGCTGGCGCTGGGTCGGCACCGAAATGACATTATCGATGCCAAAGGGCAGCTTGGCATGCAAACCGGACGGCACTTTTTCGATATACTTGCCAAACCGGAGCACAATACCTTCCGACTCTGCCGGAATGGTATAAAACGACATCATTACCCCCATCAACAAGATAATGACCAGCAGGACAGCCAGTGGCGAAACGGGCAGTGAACGTAGAGAACGTTCCAAAAAAGGTTTCAGATCATTCACGGATAACCTCCAATTTAAACAACAGCGACGATTTGAACAGCGTACAGGAACCTTAATGCTATCCTTTCTTTTTGGCCAAAGAATGGTAAAAAACAGGCGCTTATGACTTTGGATTGATCACGTAATATCAAAACAATCAAATGGTTATGAGATATTTAAAAAATATATGGATAGGCACTGTAACCATTTTTTAGCTCTTAAAATGCTATACCATGGGAGGTATTTATTACTTCGCATATAAAACAATCGGTTAGCAATATTATAAAAACAAAAAAATGGTTATTATTTTAGAATCTGCCAAGTGATTAATAGGCATATCATATTGTTTTTTAAGTATTTTATTGATCACGCCAAAGTCAGAAGCGCCTCTTTTTCTTCTCCTAAGTCATTACGTTATATTGATTATATCATTCTGATTTACACATTCTTGCCGACTATCATGCCGCTATTAAAATATACATTAATACATTGACTTATGTTGTTTTTATTTTAATTATTACCAATAATTTGCCGGTGTGTTCTTACCCACAAATTTGCCTCTATAAGCCTATTAAAGTACAAGGGCAGTCTTTATTGTTAATAACGGAAAAGGATCATTTCGCAATCCACGAAGATTTAGACGTACAAAAAAATGCCCTGTTAGTCGCCTAACAAGGCATTTTTAGTGAAAATCTCGGGGAGAGGAAAACCAACACACGTTGAGAGGGGCTTGCTGCTGCTCTGACTTGATTTTATTTAGCGTAGGATTGGCTACAGGCAAATTAATTTTTCAGGTTTAAAAGTAGGCATGATGTCATGACAAGGGTAGCCTCGTGGGTTGCTGACGATACGAACGCCGGCGATTTCATAATCATACGCGATATGAAAATGACCGTGGCACCAAAGATCAATTTTATCGGCACGATCGATAATAAATTGATCCAGATGCGAAGCGTAACCTTGAATGACTTCACCAAATGGTCGATGTGATGGCGCATGATGCGTAACCACCACTGTTTTTCCCTGATGTGGCTTATTCAACTCCTGACTTAACCACTCGGTAGCTTCTTTGTGCAATAAATACGCAACAGTCGGTGAAAAACAATCCGAATTAAAACCAGCATCACTGTCGATATTCATAAGCGACAAGGCATTTTCCCTGTTCTGTTCATTACACCACCATTTTTTACAGGTAATAGATTTATAGTCGACGATTTTTTGCTCGACGAATGCAATGGCTTCGGGTGAATAGTCATCGAAGTTTGTCCACAACGTGGAACCCAGAAAGCGCACGCCATCAAGGATAACAGAATCATTGTCGAGTAAATGAATGCCGAGCTGCTTTGCCGTTTCGCTCATTTCCTCAATGATTGACAGATCGTTGCCGTAATATTCATGGTTCCCCGGCACAAAAATAATCTCATTATCCGTAAAACGATTTCTGGCCCACATTAAGCCATTACTACCATCACCTACATCACCGGCCAAGACAACTACATCAGTCTTATCTGGGTAATTGAAGCGTAAATTTTCATAATCGATAAAAGGATTAGCGTTACTTTCCGCGTGTTCAGAATGTATGTCACTCGTTAAAAATATTTTCATTGGGTATCTCTCAAAGCAATGTTAGATTACATGATTTTTTAAATTAAAACCTGAGCCACCGCTATTCGTCAACCAGACGACTGGGTATCCAGGTACTCGCTTTTTTTACATTATCGGTAAGTTATTTCTGCGCCAGAAAGCTCCCAAATACATTTTTTTATTAACCCTAAAAAAGCCTTATCCATAAAGTAGAGAGTGGCGCTTAAAATAAAGTTGTCTACCTACTAGATATCATTCTTGAGCGTATAATACAGGAAATTGATAAGACTACAACTGTATTATTTTCATATTGAAAAAATAAACGCAATAAAAAAGGCACCTTTCACTTTGGGGTAAAAGTAGTGTGCAGTTCAAATAAAAGGCGACCAACGTTTCATAGAAATTTTCTGAATGCCTTATTCAGAAAGGCTTTCAGCTTGTTTCCAACTTTTCAAAAGTAGCCGGTGCTGACCGTGTATTTTTTTAGGAGCTTTAAACTGCCAGACGTTTTCGTGCCCAGAAGAAAGAGTTTGTGTTACCTAGAGGCCGACTTAGCGGCTCATAGAACAACGCTATCTCAGTGCTTAGGGCAATAGGGTGTCATTAGTTTGTCTGCGTGACTCACATTTTCGATCGCTTATAAAGCCTGTGAAACTTTAGGGAGCCTTTTGTTGTTAGCACCCAATCTATAGGAGCACGAACATAGGCATCAGCAATTCCCCTATATTGCCGCTTTTAATAATTTTTTATAGTGTACTCCTGTAGTCACGCGTCTATTTAATGATCACAGTTTTCCTCTATATGGCCGACCGCAAGGATCGTAAAGTCGGCCTGCAAGAGGCATTACTGCATAAAATCACCAGCCTTAAATGGGTAAAAAATCGTAATTTTTCCAGACACAACACTTTTTATTAACGACTTATTGATGGCTACGCGCGTAGTTTCCGGGCATTATTTGACCCTGTTGGCTGGATACTTGTCAACGCTGCCTGGCCCTGGGTTATAATCATTGCTTTTCACCCCATCATTAGTAACGCCCTCCCCTCCCCTTATGCCGAAACTCCGAAATCATGATTGGCGCCAAGAATCAGCTAATTTGCTCAATGTCCGCAATAACCTTTTGTTTGGGCCTGACATAAAAAGCTACAGTGCCTGGCTTAAAAAACAAGCAGAAATAAAAGGCATCCAAATATCGACACTGTGGCGTTACATCGGCGCTGCCGCGTTTGCCATTGACTTACAAACGGGCGACTGGGCAACGGTAAAAAACCCCGAACAAATCCCCCCCGACATTCATGCCGAGTCTCTTGAATTGCTCGAGAAAATTGGTCGCGTTACCCCAAAAGCCACTTTTGATGAGTTAGCCGCCGATCTCTACCACGGCAGAGTCGTCCGTAAAGATTTGCTTAAAATCTGGCAAATCTATCGGGTCGCGCTACCCCAAAATGCAACGGCGCGAGGCTCTAATGTTCAAAAACTGGTAATGCCGGAAAATAATGAACAAATGCAGCGGATTGTCTTTGAGCAACTTGCCTTGGGACTTTTTGAGAAAACTGATCCGGAATTGCTGGCCTATCCGTCCTTGGTAAAGAAAATAAAAATAGTCGCACTGGATAGCAATCAGCACTGCACGGCAATACTGATTGGCAGGGGCGCTGATAATACCATTTTGACAACGGATTTAGTGGCGGTCAGATCAGTCTTGTCTCGTCCATTATTAAAGCCTCTGTGTGACAAATACGGTGAACAGCAACTCTGGCTGATAGCGCCTGCTAAAGAGGAGGCAGGCTTCCGGGATTTACCGGAAAAATGGGGGCAACTCATTATTGACAACGGGGAATTGGTGCCCAAAAAACCCTTTCCAGGCGCCCCTGAAAAGCTGTCCACTGCCACTCAATTACTGGTGTCAAAACTTTTAAAAGAAAATAAAAATAAAAGCAAGTTATTTATTTAATAAAATGAAAATAAAAAAATTGTACATTTACTAATTTACTGTATTATATTTTAAACGTTCTTGTCTAGTAGGTAGATAACGGTGTTTATTCGCTCTTACTGCAAAAAGATAACGAATTTTTTATTGGCACCGTAAAACGTGTATCTGGCGGTTATTTGGCACAGAAACAAATGGCCTGGCCGGTAAAACAAGAGCGTGGATCCGGAAACATCGCCTGTCTGTACCGGCTAATGTTTATGGGGCATTAAGCGGATAGTCAGCAACCCACGCGGTTGCCCGTTTCAAAAAATGCCGGGAACGCGGTTAATGCTAAAAAAGACGTAGCCTATAACCGGCTTACGGTAGATGAAACCGCGTCAGACTTAAAGGCTTAAGGGGGTGGCAAGCTTTGGACACGGCGGGCTGACAAGATTTAACAACCATAAAATGCAGGGTACAACAGGATGATGCCACGATTTCTTGATGTTGAAGCCAGCTCACTGAGTATGGATAGTTACCCTATCGAAATTGCCTGGTCAGACCGCTTTGGGGATATTGAAAGCCATTTGATTAATCCGGACGGGGTTAAAGAATGGACTGATTGGGATTATAACGCCCAGCAAATGCACGGTATCAGCCGGAAGCAGTGTTGTGAAGAAGGCCTGTTGCCAGACGAGCTGTGCCGACGGATGAATCAATCGCTTAAGCCCGATGAAATAATCTATGCCGATGGGGGCGGTTTTGACAAAAACTGGGTTGATGTCCTGTACGGTGAAGGCACTGTACAGGGTTACACCCCGTTTAGAATTGTACACTCGGATACTTTGCTCTTGCCGCTTTTGGGGACAAGAGAAGGAGATGCCAAAAAACGCTGGCAGCTTTTCCAAAAACTACAGTTGCAAGCGCGGCGACTGGTTGGGAACGTGCATCGAGCAAAACCGGATGTTCAGTATTTAATTGAGCTGTGGAAGTTATGCCTAAGCATGAGTAAAACGCTTTAATTGTTAAGCGTTTAGTGAGAGGGGTCCCTGACTGAATAAGACAGGGTTGGAGGCAACGTAACGGTAAGGCAATACGATTAATGAGTCAGGACAAGCCCAATAAAATTCTATTCTGCGGTGATCCCCACGGCTGCTTTGCCAATGTGATTAGTGCGGTGCATCAGTACCGTCCGGAGGCGATTGTTTTGCTCGGAGACTACAATCTGGACGTGCCGCTTGAGCGGTATTTACAGGCGATTATCGGCATGACCCAGCTCTTTTGGATACCCGGCAATCACGATTTTGACTCAACGGCCGAATATGAGCATTTGTTCCATTCGGCGCTTTCTTATAACAATCTGCACTTAAAAGTAGTTGAAATCGCAGGACTACGCATTGCAGGTCTCGGTGGCATATTTATGGGCAGGGTCTGGAAACCCGGGGATATCCCCAAGTGGCTTGATAGAAATCATTATATGCGTTTTCAACCCCGAAACCTGACAAAGATGCCGTTGGCGATTAAACATGCCATTTGGCATGATGAATTTGAACGCATGAAAAAAACGGTACGGGCAGATATTCTGGTGACACATGAGGCGCCAAGCTGTCACAGGCACGGTTTTTCAGCGCTTGACGAACTGGCTGAAGCGATCGGTGCCAAGCGCATTTTTCATGGCCATCATCATGTTTATTATCAGGACACGTTGCTCAATGGTATTAAGGTAACCGGTGTTGCCATCGGTGGAGTCACCAATTTGGTGGGCGAACAATTAATGAAAAGGTAGGTTAAGCAGATGATTTACGGCGTACAAGCACCCAAAAAAGATGACCCGGCAACGGAAATATATGCGTGGTCAATTAAAGAAGTCGACTGGGGCGGCCATCAGGAGATCACGCAGCACTTGGTCGGCTATGTAGCTAAAAACAAGAGGGGGCGCGTAACATCAGCGATAAAACTATTCGATCAGGAACAACAAGTGATAACGACAGCCTCTGGGCGCATTTATCAACTGACCGGTTGGCCTGGCTGGAATCCCGATGCGGAATACGTTTGGAGACAATGGGCTGCGTTCAATCAGGTGCCGTGCGAATGCGATGTTACCCACCGGTATTATCAAAGTGACGTCTGAGGCTTGCAACACAACTGTCGATAACCACCTGAAATGAATCAACAACCGAGTAACAAAGAGGCTACTGTTATGAGTAAAAATAAATCAAGTTCGACTGTCATTACCAACCCGGCCGAGGGCGTATTGATGATCCGGCGAAAAGCAAGTCAAGCAAGCCAATCAAGTGCGTCGGTCAGTAACGACAAGACAACACTGCCGATTCTGTTAAAAAATCACGCGTGGGTTGCCCCTTGGGTGATTAGGGTCTCCGGTGGCTTGATTGGCTCGACACTCAACTTGCTGAAAGATATTGAAGATATTTTTGGCAGCAATCCCGACCTCGCCTTTTTGCGTATTACTGAAGGCATGAACAACGACAATAAAGGCGACGACTTGCTGAATACCTATCAGCGAACTCTGAACGTGTTTATCGAAGCAAAAGAGAGTCTTGATGCAAGAGATCTAGCGTTGAATTATGTCGTACGTCAGGCAGTTAGCGCGTCCCAAGGGGTGTGCAGGTTTTGTGGGTATAAGTTGGAAAAAAAAGACCTGCGGGACGAAAAGCAGCATCAGCTATATCCTTTCTTACCCAGATTAACGGAAGTTAAAATGAGTGAGTATCGCTCCAGCTCAATCACACTTTGTATGTCCTGTGCGGCCGCTGAATGGCAAAAAGGTCAGGCCGAGAGAGATTTAGAGACTGACGTATTTGGAAACATTTTCGATTTAGAAGACGTGGATTTCGAAGAGGAAGAGGAAGAGAATGACGATGATGACGATACGCTGAAGGAAACCACAGATGACGTTGCAGAAATCACTGATAATGCGGTTAACAAAGTGGTCATGTTTAGCAACGAGGCCGTTGATGCCTTGCTTGCCGCCAATACTGAGGGGCCACGTGATCAGGTCTACCGAATTAAATCGTTGGTAAAAAAATTAAAGGCGACCTCGAACACCAAAGAACTGGCCGTGATTCCGGAAAACTGGCGGGACTATTGCTTGGATCTGGCCAAAAAATTTCCCAACTTTGAGGATGTTATCCGCTTTATTCGTGACCAAATGTCATTATCAGCGCTGAGCGATGGCGTCTTGCGCTTGCCTCCGCTATTGCTGCTCGGCCCGCCTGGAATAGGAAAAACTGAATTTGCTCTCACGGTCGCGGAAGATGCAAAAACCCAGTTGGAAATACTAAATCTCTCAGCGGCACAATCAGGATCTACCTTGACCGGTTCTGAAGCGTTTTGGGGGAACACGCAACCCGGCATGCTGTTCAATACCTTGACGCTCGGCGACAAAGCCAACCCCATTATCTTGCTGGATGAAATAGATAAGGCCAGTGGGCATAATGGCTATGATCCGTTGGCTGCTTTATATAATTTGTTGGAGCCCCGGCAGGCTAGGAAATTTCAAGATCTGTCGTTTCCTGAAATAACGCTGGATGCCTCACACGTGATTTGGATGGCGACAGCTAACAGTATGGAATCGGTCAACTCGCCGATCATCGATAGACTGACTATTTTTACGATTAAAAACCCTACCCCCAGTCAATCAAGGGACATAGCCGCCAATCAATATCAGCGCTTTATTAACAATCATCCTAGTGGCGGTGCTTTTGAGCCGTTGATACGCGCCGATGTGCTTAATGAATTGGGTAATTTCCATCCGCGGCGCGTTCGAAAAATACTGGAACAGGCTTTTGGAGAAGCGGCTTTCAATGACCGAAATTATTTAACGGTGGCTGATATTACACGGTGTGAGGCCGGCGAAAAAAAGCCGGCGGGGATGGGGTTTATAACGACTATCTGATCGTCAAGGCACTAACCCAACACCCCAAACAGGGTTGGATGTTTAGTGCCTGAGGAGGGTATTGAAACAGTGATCATTATTCAGTCCCCCTTTGAAAAAGAGAGGGACTGAAAACTTACAAGTCGCGCATAATTTGGGTAAATTGAGATGAAAAAGAACCGTGTTTCAACACACCATGCCAACGGCCAGCTAGCGCGTACAGAGGCTATGCGGTGCATGGGGTTTGATTGGTATAGTAAATTACAGGATGCAACATGAAAAAAACCTTAATTATTGTTGAGGCACGACCGCTGATAGCCCTTGCCACAACGGCTTCGCTTAATGCCCTGTTATTGCCCGGTGTCAGGATTATTGTGCCCGACATGGTAAAACAGGTGATGACTGAACATGCCGACAAACCAATCGCCAACAAGGTATTGGACTGGCTTGACGCACAGGCTATATATATAGGTATAACCGATGCATATCGCGAGTTTAAAATCCTGCGCAGCGTGATGCCGGCGGTAAAAACAGGGGGTCGGGAAGAACGGGCAGCCGCTGCTATTTTAGCGAAAGAGCTTGAAAAAGGCATCGATGAAATAATATTGTTGTTCGACGAAAGCCATTTTGATAAACCCCCGAATTATCTGCGATCATTACCGGCCAACGTAAGCTCCCTATCAGTATCCCTATTGCTTGAGGCCCAAAAAGCAAGACCTGAAGCGTATCAGGACGTGCCTTTGGATCGCCCGTTAAAGGCCTACACTGCCGTTTCTAAAACTGCCAAAAAAAAGACCGGCAGGACAAGCATTAGTGATACCCAATATGTGCTTGGCGCTAGGCTGTCTTCAGACGGGAAACAATTTATAGCGAGCCCTTTTGACTCGGCAATCGAAACTAAACACCTGTTGGCGGATGAGGATTAACAAATGCCTAAAATGACAATCACAGAAAACCATGTCAGCTCCGTTGAATCAGCGGGCTACAAAGTTTCGGCTTTTACTGTCGCCCTGTTGGAGCGGTTTGAAGGCGGCGAGCTGAATTTAAGCAAAGCGGAGATTAACCGGCTGATCGTTGCCAACGCACTAAAAGAAAATGGTCCGCGGACTGAAATGTATATGCACAGAAGCCAAGACGGTTTTATTTTGAATCCTAATGGCGAGGACACGCTCAGAATCAATGAGCCACACGTTAAGCAAATGATTTTGGAGCATTCAAGACGCGTTTTTGAGCGCCGGTAGCAAGAGTACTTATGTGTAGACAAGCTGTTTTGAACCTAATTTAAGTCGTTACTTGCGCTAGACAAGCTTGTATTTTTAGCTCCCAATGACATTTTTTACAATTAAAAGCAAAAAACCCGTTAAATAGAAAAATTCTTAAAATAAAGACAATATTATCAATCACATAGATACTTAATAAAAAAGTGTAGCTATATACTTTATATAATATTACATATTATCGTAGATATAGTAACAAAATATTATATGTTATCGTAGATATAGTAACATAAATCTTATACTACTCTATTTAAGAGATATTTAACATATATTGATTTATTCAGGTTTTTTTGGGATTATATAGATGCCTTATTTTGATTAAGCGACATAAAAAATATAAGGCATAAGAACTGGCGCTGATTATTGAATGCATGCAATTTATTTTAAGCATGAATTCACAAGCAATTTACATACTTATAAGTGAGCAATAATGAAACGAGTTAAACCTGTTACTAACCGTCCTACCAAACTTTTAAATGCTATAGCAAAGAAATACCCACAAGCTTGGAAGCAAATGGATGCTTTTCGTGCTGACAAAGGAAAGGAGTTACTTGATTGGCCTTCATGGTGCTTTTGTCCGGTCGCAGCCGCTAACGATGTTGTTAGTCTTCGAAATGGATTACAGGCGACTAAAGATTCAATGAATGACATTAGAATAGTGGCCGCACTGTCGGCGTGGCGTTTTGGTAAGAGTCTGTATTTATTCGATCGAACAATATATGACTTACTTATTACTGGCGGCATGAAGGGGAATTTACCATCAGAATTTCTGTACAAGCTTCCGGAGTGGTGTGTCTACGTTGAGACACCAAACATGAGCTTTCACAACACCACTGTGTATGGTTTTTTCGCACATTTGAGCTTAGATATTCAAACTAATAGTCATGAGCTATGCTTAGTACTAGATACACCTGACGGCCTATGCTCAAAGTACTTGCACATCGGTAACTGGACGATAAACAAAGCACTGCGGAGTGCATTAGAAGCGTCAGATTTTCACTATCACGAAGTCGGAATGGTAACTTGTGATTTTGAACGCGAAGCTAAAGAATTTGAGCCGTTTATCGCATTAATTGTGTATTTATGCACTAAAAACGCTGAAATTGAGTACAAAAACAAAGTTCCGCCAAAACCAATCATCAAGTGGTCAAAAAAACATGGGCAAGAAATAGTTGCACCTGCAAAATCGCGGAACTTGAATGTGGGAGTACGTATCGGTGCAGCCCTAAGGTACGCACAACAAGTAATCCGATCTGTAAATCATACAGATGCTACTCACGCTCAACCAATACCTCATGTACGTACATCGCATTGGCACATCTACAAGACAGGAAAAGGAAGGATCAACTCCATTCTAAAATGGCTCCCGCCAATTCTCGTTAATGTTTCTGATGTTGATAAAATGCCAGTAGTCCTTAAAAAAGCTGCTTAAGTATGTGTTTATATAGATTTTCTAGGGATCCGCCAGGACTGAGTGCACTCTAACCAATGAATTACAACCAATTATTTATCATGTAAATAATTGGTTTTACAAATGAACGGCTCAAATTTGAACAATATTAGTGCTCAATCAAGGATATTAACCGGCTGATCGTTGCCAACGCACTAAAAGAAAATGGTCTGCGGGCTGAAATGTATATGCACAGAAGCAAAGACTGTTTAATTTTGAATCCTAATGGCGAGGACACGCTCAGAATCAATGAGCCACACGTTAAGCAAATGATTTTGGAGCATTCAAGACGCGTTTTTGAGCTAAGGGAGCAAGAGCACTTATGTGTAGACAAGCTGTTTTTAACCCAATTTAAGTCGTTACTTGCGCTAGACAAGCTTGTATTTTCAGCTCCCAATGACATTTTTTTACAGTTAAAAGAAAAAAGACCGTTAAATAGAAGAGTTATTAAAATAAAATCAGTATTATCAATCACATAGAAAATAAAAAAAGTGTAGCCATATACTATATATATACGATGACATATTATTATATGTTATCGTATATATAGAAACAACATATTATATGTTATCGTGGATATAGAAAATATATATTATTTATATGATGGTGGTGGGTTATCAACAGAGATAAAAAAAACGTTTTTTTTATTTTTAAATAATGTATCCTATGCCTATATTTTGAAAAAGAGAAGTGACGTGTATTTATTTAAAAAACATCTCCTAGCCCCTCTTTTTCAAAAAATGGGACTGAATAATTACTTAGCAACTGTTAACGAATATTCTGTAAATAACTTGTTACAAAATTTGAAATAATAGGAGAGAAATTATGAGTATATAAAAAATAATTTTACGACAGCTTGAAACAACTATTTACAAAAAACTTACAATCAATATAAATTATGAAAACTGAAAAAACCATTTTTTTAACAGAAAAAACGCTAAACTGGATTACAAATACAACTAAAGTATACGAACATGAATGTGATGATGACAGTACTAATTTATCAACATCTATTA
>SESH01002382.1_pt1 | contig 12548 bp, 13 predicted proteins | sample 3171561 | NCBI WGS metagenome assembly SESH01 (sample SAMN10866947, study PRJNA518727) | freshwater metagenome | biome: subpolar coniferous forest; feature: holomictic lake; material: water; isolation source: holomictic Lake 442 2011 16.5 m and 2014 13 m | place: Canada: near Kenora, Ontario
GGGCGAATCGAACGGGTCAAGGCCGAGACGCGCGGCAGTGTGCCGCTTCGAGAACGCCCCGCAACTCCCCCCCCAGCTGCACAGCTTGCTCTGCCTGCGCCCGCAGTGGAGCCAGCATTAGCGCCCGCAGTGGAGCCTGTAGTGGTGCCCGCAGTGGCACCTGTTGCCGCGCCGGCAGTCGTGCCTGCCGAGGTTGTAGAAAAGGCGGCCAGGAAGCAACGGCGACAACGTGACTTGGCGGAACTCGACCTGCTTGAGCTTGAACCTGACTCTCTAGCTGCCTTGGAGGAGGCCGAAAACGGGCGTGGAGTACGCGGCAAGTCAGGTGGCAAGTCAGGTGGCAAACCCGGTGGCAAGCCAGATGGTAAGCCATTCGTGTCGCGGCTGGCGCGGCGGCCTTGATTCGCTTGAACGGCTTTCTCTGGCTTTAATTGACGGTAGATTTGCGTTAAATGAAATCTTTCACATTCCGGATTGCCGTTGCTGTGTGCGCTGCACTATAATCAAATCCGCGAGCTGGCTTACACTTTATGCCCAGGGAAGTTTGCAACGCTATGGTCGACGGGACGAGTCTTCATTCTTCCGCTTTTGATGCCGTCCTTGCTCGGGCCGGGCGTCTTGCTGCGCGGGTTGCTGGCCTGGATGGGGTCGCGCTGTTGGCGCCGTTGATGCTTGAGGAGTTTGCCGGGCGTATTGCCGTGGTTTCCTCCTTTGGCACCGAGGCAGCTGTGATGTTGGCGCTTGTGGCTGAGGTCGATCCGACGGTGCCGGTCATTTTCGTTGATACCGGTAAGTTGTTTGGCGAGACCCGGCGTTACCGGGATCAATTGACGGCTCGACTCGGTCTTACCGATGTCCGCACGGTCAAGCCGTTGAGTGCTGAGACGGAGGCGGCCGACCATGATGGTTTGCTGTTTCATCGTGATGCTGATGCCTGCTGCTATATTCGCAAGGTTTTGCCGTTCGAACGGTCATTGGCAGGGTTCGACGCCTGGATCAGTGGCCGCAAGCGGTTTCATGGCGCGGGACGGGCCGGAATTCCGGTGATTGAGGCCGATCGTGGCTGGGTTAAGATCAACCCGCTGGCCGATTGGTCGCGCGCGCGCATTTTACAGGAGTTCGATGGGCGTGGCTTGCCGCCTCACCCGCTCGTGGCCGAAGGTTTTCTCTCGATCGGCTGCATGCCCTGTTCCTCGCGGGTGGCGCCTGGCGAAGACATCCGTTCAGGCCGCTGGGCCGGCAAGGATAAGGCTGAATGTGGTATTCACCGTCCCGCCAACGCCGTGTCCTCTATCGCTTGAACGTCAACCGCCCCTTTTTTGTTGTCATCGATTGAGGACTACGTTCTGATGGATCAGCTTTCGGCCCTGGAGGACCAGAGCGTCTACATCTTTCGTGAGGCGTTCAACCGGCTCGACAAGCTGGCGATGTTGTGGTCGATCGGCAAGGACAGCAACGTCATGCTGTGGCTGGCGCGCAAGGCCTTTTTTGGCCATGTGCCGTTTCCGGTCGTCCATGTCGACACCCATCACAAGATTCCCGAGATGATCGAGTTCCGTGACCGTATGGCTCGGGAATGGAAGCTGGATATGGTGGTCGGTGAAAATAGGGAGGCGTTGGATCAGGGGATGGGGCCAGCGCGCGGCCGTATCACCTGTTGTACGGCGCTCAAGACCGAGGGGCTCAAGGCGGTGATCGCCCGGCAGGGTTACACTGCCGTCATTGCCGGAATTCGCCGCGACGAGGACGGAACCCGCGCCAAGGAGCGGGTGTTCAGCCCGCGCGGACATAATGCCGAATGGGACTTTCGCGATCAACCGCCCGAGTTCTGGGACCAGTTCAAGACCACCTTTCCGCCGGGAACCTCACTGCGGGTTCATCCGATCCTGCACTGGACCGAGTTGGATGTATGGAGATATATTAAACGGGAGAATATTCCGCTGGTATCGCTTTATTTTGCTAAAAATGGTCGGCGTTATCGTTCTCTTGGTTGCGCTCCCTGTACGGCATCTATTGAAAGCAATGCCAGCACCGTAGACGAGGTTATCGCCGAGTTGGAACGGTCCCGGACTTCGGAGCGTGCGGGCCGCGCCCAGGATAAGGTTTCGGAGGACGCCTTTGAGCGCCTGCGTGCCGGGGGATACATGTAGGAGGCCGCTTTCGTGTTTGCGGTGGCCGGCCGTTTTCGTTTTAAAAGACTCATGCTTTAAAAGACCCATAGCTAATGAACGCCATGACTCCTCAGCATCATTCCCAACGCTCGCTGCCGATTGTCATTGTCGGCCATGTCGATCATGGCAAGTCGACGTTGGTTGGGCGCTTGCTCAACGATACCGGTTCGCTGCCTGAGGGCAAGGTCGAGGCGATGCGCGAGATGAGTAGGCGTCGCGGTATGCCATTTGAGTGGTCGTTTGTAATGGATGCGCTCCAGGCCGAACGCGATCAGGGCATCACCATAGACACTACTCAAGTGCGGTTCCAGACGGCGACCCGGCCTTATGTGATTATCGATGCGCCAGGCCATAAAGAATTCCTCAAGAACATGGTCACTGGTGCTGCCAGCGCCGATGGTGCGCTGCTGGTCATTGATGTCACCGAGGGTGCGCTTGAACAGTCGCGCCGTCACGCTTATTTGCTGCACCTGCTGGGTGTGCGTCAGGTCGCGGTGGTCATTAACAAGATGGACATGTGCGATTTCTACGAGGCGCGCTATCATGCGGTTGCTGGGGGCATATTGGGCTATCTCGAAGAGATCGGGGTCAAGCCGTCGGCGGTGGTGCCGATTTCAGCCCGCCACGGTAACAACATAGTTACGCGCTGCCGCCACATGGATTGGTACGCTGGCCCGACCGTGACCGAAGCGTTGGACCGTTTCAGCGCGCCGCCCTCGCTGGCCGATCTGCCGCTGCGACTGCCGGTTCAGGACGTCTATAAGTTCGACGAGCGCAGGGTGATCGCCGGTCGCATAGAGTGCGGACGAATCAAGGTCGGGGATACCTTAACCTTCCTTCCCGGTGGCCGTTCGGCCCGAATCTCGACCATTGAGGGCTGGAACAAACCCGAGGCAAGCACCGAAGCCGTCGCCGGGCAGTCGGTTGGCGTCACCCTCGATCAGCCGATTTTCATCGAGCGCGGTCATATCGCGTCAATGGTTGGTGCGCAGCCGGTTGAAACCCACACCCTGCGCGTTCACTTGTTCTGGCTCGGCCATGAACCGCTGATGGTCGGTAAGCACTATACACTTAAGTTGGCGACCGCCGAACATGATGTAACGGTTCAGGCGATTGAGCGGGTGATCGATGTCGAGGATCTTTCGGGGTGCTGTGGCGACCGGGTTGAGCGCAACGGCGTTGGCGAAGTGGTGCTGCGCAGTCGCTCGGTCATGGTTGTGGATGATTTCATCGATATCGCCAAAACCGGTCGGGCGGTTTTGGTGGATGGCTATGACGTGGTTGGTGGCTGTATCATCAAGCAGCCCCAGCCGGACGGCAGGCAGACCAACAATTTGATCGCGGCATCCCACACCGTGACTGCGGCTGAACGTGTCCGGGCCAACGGTCATCTTGGTGGTATTCTGTGGTTGACCGGGTTTTCGGGGTCGGGCAAGTCGACCATGGCCATGGCGCTGGAGCGCGAGCTGTTCAGCAAGGGCGTTCAGGTCTACGCCCTTGATGGCGATGGCATCCGCCTTGGTCTGAACGCTGATTTGGGGTTCTCGCCAGAGGATCGCTCCGAGAACATCCGCCGGGTGGCCTTTATAGCCAACCTATTCGCCGAGGCCGGCATGGTCGTAGTCACCGCCTTGATCTCGCCAACCTGCGCCGATCGTGCCATTGCCCGCGAGATTGGTGGCGATCATTTCCACGAAATCTTTGTCGATGCAGCTCTCGAGGTGTGCGAGGCTCGAGATACCAAGGGCATGTACAAGAAGGCCCGCGCCGGTATTATTCCCGAGTTCACCGGGGTTTCAGCCCCCTATGAACCGCCGCTGTCTCCGGAACTCGTCCTTGATACCGGGGCTAAATCGGTGGCAGCCTGTCTTGCTGACCTCAGCGCCTATGTCGAGCGGGCCTTGATAAGGCCGGCCCGGATCGGGGCGGAGATCGGGCGAGCGTATTGAAATATTGAAGGCTAGCTGTTAACTAAGGCAATAGTGTTTATGGTTAATGGTAGTTAATGCCTCATAAGTTATCAGATACCTTGATATATAAAGAAATAGATGACTGAGGTGGATCCCTTGTTCCATTCCGTCTCAGTTTTAGGTATCGTTAGATGCTGACGTAACGTGAGTTCTTAAGAATATGGGGGGCCTGAGGTGAGCGAGACCGTGAACACCACGATGGCGCTCAAGCTTGAGGCGATTCAGTCGTTGGCCGAGGTTGAGCGCTCGGCTTTGCCGTTGGGTGACGATGCGATCCGTGTTGGCCCTGATGGCTTGTTGATCATCTCGCAGCCGCCGCAACTTTCAAGGCTCACGTTTTTCATCGATGAACTGGCGTTCCATGTCGCCGTCAGCCCTGATCCTGGTGGGGTTGCGGGGGCTGTGGGGGCTGTGTGCCAAATCTGGGCGGAATGTGGTTACGTTCCGTATACGGCGGAATCGCCGATGCGGCGCTATGCCGTGTTGGCTTTACTGCGCGCGAGTAAAGACCTGCCGCGTGCCCGTTTTGTCATCGAGCCCGGACAAAAGATTCTGCTGGTGGGCGATAGCCGGATCCCTTATCCCTCCACTGCGGAAATATTAATTTATGAAGCGGTGCTGTTGATTCAAGAGTCTCGGCCCTATCTGCGCCTTTTGGCCGAGCAGTTGGCTCAGTAGTTGGCCCAGCAGTTGGCGTGATTATTATTTGGTGCTGCCGTCTTGCTCGGATGGAAGCGGCGGCAGTGCTCTTAGGTAGGCGACGATTGCCTTGCGGTCGGCTAGCGTCAGGCGGGAGGTGCTATGCCGCACCATCTCAGCCATAGAACCGCCGATGATGTCGCCGTCGGGGAGCAATCCGATCTCCAACAACAGGAGAAGATCTGCGTCCGACCATTTGCCAAGCCCGGATTCGGGGTCGGGGGTAATGTTGGGGGCGTTTTCGCCATTGATGCCGTGCGGGTTGCCGGCAAAAGCCCGGCTTTCGTTGAGGGCGCCGCTCCAGGTGCGGGGGGTGTGGCATTCACCGCAGTGGGTGAGTGCCTGCACCAAATACTGCCCCCGGTTCCACTGAGCCGAGCGGCGCGGATTGGTGACGAGCGGGCCAGACTTGAGATAAATTAGGTTCCAGCCCGGCATCATTAGCCGCTGGGTGAACGAATCGCGTAGTTGGTGGGGCCGGTTGGGTTGGGTAACCGGAGCCTGAGTCATTAGATATGCTTTGAGATTGAGTATATCGGTGTCGTCCATCAGCGTGTAGGAGGTATAGGGAAATACTGGCAGTAGCATGGTTCCGTCGGCGCTGATGCCTCTGCGCATCGCCCGGATGAAGCGTGAGTCGCTCCAGTTGCCGATGCCATAGATCGGATCCGGCGTGATGTTGGGGGTGAAGAAGGCACCGTACGAGGTGAGTATTTCCCTCCCGCCTGCCAGCCGCTGCCCGACATGGATCTCGTCGGTATGGCAGCCGAGGCAGCCGGCGGCATTGAAGATGTACTGGCCACGGGCGATCTGTTCAGCCTGAGGCTCGACCCTGGTGCTGCCGGCTCTGGCCGTCCCGACCAAGCCGGTTAGCCCGGCCAGCAGCAGTAGCAGTAGGGGTGTCGCGACTCGGGCTAGGATGCTGGAATCGCTCGCCGTGCTCATGGCCTTTTCCGCCTGAATAATTCGTGGCAGGCGGCGCAGGCTTGACCGACCGCCCTGATCGGAGTTTGCACTGCTTCGGCCTTTCCGGTGGCTGCGGCTGCGGTTAGCTGAAGAGTCGCCTTGATTAGGTCACTCGCCCGCTCCCTGAACATGTCCCATTGCTGCCACACTTCGGGGCGGGCGCCGCTACGGCCGACCCCAACTTCGGTTCCTTGGGGAAACAGTCCGTCAACCATCTTGGCTGCTACGGCGCGAATGATGTCGGCGCTGGTCCCTACATCGGCGACGGTGGCCCCTTCGTTCTTGAGGAAGCGGCCAATGATCAGCATGGCGGCGCTCATCTTGCGGATTTCCCGTTGTCGTTCCTCGATTTGAACTGTTGGATCAGCCGCCCGCGCCGGCTCGACTGGCCGCGCCGGCTCAGCCGCTCGCGATGTCTCGACAGGGGGAGCACCCAGGAAGATGCAGGAAGCTCCCAACAGCAATGCCAACAGCAATGCCAACAGCAATGTTATTGCCGTCTTTTTTGTCGTCATCAATATTTTACCGGCCAAAGTCATACATGCTGCGGACATGCTCCTGTTACGACTAACCGGAACCACCGGACTTGTGATTCGTTCGCCCATGGTGTAAACGACTCGGGATTGAGAGCCTAGCCCCGGTGGGCTGGTTCCCTTGCATCGCTCCCTTGCGCTGCTCCCTTGCGCTGCTCCCTTGCCCCGCTCCCTTGGTTGAACAGGCCCGTCAATGATTTCCCTACGATCAGTATGTGTGTACTGCGGGTCTTCCAGCCGCGTCAACCGCGCGTACAAGGATGCTGCCGCCCGCTTAGGAACGCTGCTGGGTGAAGCTGGCATTGAGCTGGTTTACGGCGGCGGGCGGGTCGGGTTGATGGGCATCCTGGCCGACTCCGCGATGGCGGCTGGCGGTCGGGTGGTCGGCATCATCCCCGGGCACCTCAAGGCGCTGGAGGTCGACCACTCCGGCATCAGCGAACTTATTGTCGTGGAAAGCATGCACGAGCGCAAACGTCTGATGGTTGAGCGCGCGGATGCCTTCGTGGTGTTGCCGGGCGGCCTTGGCACGCTAGACGAGGCCTTCGAGGTGGTGACCTGGAAGCAGCTGCGACTCCATGATAAGCCGGTGGTGATTGCCGATATCGAAGGTTACTGGGCGCCCCTGCTCGACCTGTTAGACCATATTTGCGCTGCGGGCTTTGTTGGCGGCGGTGCGGCGCGGCTTTATGCGGTCGCGGAGGACGTCGACGATATAATTGGTGTATTGCGGAGTCAGCCTGCACCTTTGCTGCCACTCGACATTACGGTGATATAATCACCGGGCGGCAGGCCTCGCATGGATGCCCGGCGTTGTTGGGGGTGCGGTCCTGAACTTCAACCGCTTGTGAAGGATCGTCCTGTTAGGCTATGGTATAGCCGGGTGATGGGGCCGCAGCGGTCTTTACCCCCTGACGCTTGAGGTCACGAAACATGGCAGGTCATTCCAGCGCTCCGAGCGCCTCCGCCGAAGAGACTGGCGATGACCAGCCGCGCAAGAAATTCAGTGGCAAAAAGTTGGTTCTGTTTGTGGTGCTGCCGCTCCTACTGTTGATTTTGGCCGGGGCAGGGGTGTTTTTCAGCGGAATTCTCAGTCCCAAGAAGGAGGAGGTCAAGCACGAAGAGCCAAAGCCGGAAGAGAAGGAAAGTGCTACGCCAATTTTTTTTGATGTTCCAGATATGTTGATCAACCTGAACGCCACAGGGAGGCGGCCAACCTTTCTCAAGATTATCATAAGTCTTCAGATATCGCGCGAATCAGACCGCAGCGAACTTGAAAAGATTATGCCTCGTGTTATAGACAACTTTCAGGTGTATCTGCGCGAGCTGCGGCTTGAAGATCTGCGCGGGTCCGCAGGGATGTACCGATTGCGCGAGGAACTGCTGACCCGTGTTGTTGCGGCGGCACAGCCGGTCAGAATCAAGGATGTTCTGTTTAAGGAAATGCTGATCCAGTGAGGGCGGGCTATGGCAAGTCCTGATGCGAGCGAAGAAGAACGGCTGGCAGAAGAATGGGCGGCGATGGCGGAGGAGGGCAGCGGCGGTGAAGGCGCTGGAGCTGGAGCTGCCGCAGGATCGACTCGTGTTCTCAACCAGGATGAAATCGACAGTCTGCTCGGCTTCGACCAGGATGGCGGCGGCGACGGTGAGAACTCTGGGATCATGGCGCTGGTCAACAGCGCGCTGGTCAACTATGAACGGTTGCCAATGCTCGAGGTGGTCTTCGACCGCCTTGTTCGCATGATGTCAACATCTTTGCGTAATTTCACCTCTGATAACGTTGAGGTTAGCCTAGACCAGATTTCTTCGGTTCGCTTTGGCGATTACCTCAATTCGATCCCGTTGCCGGCGATGTTGTCGGTGTTCAAGGCCGAGGAGTGGGACAATTTCGGCCTGTTGGTGGTCGATTCGGCACTGATTTATTCGATCGTCGATGTGTTGCTCGGTGGCCGTCGCGGCACTGCGGCGATGCGTATTGAGGGGCGGCCCTATACCACAATCGAACGCAATCTGGTCGAACGCATGGTTCATGTGGTGTTGAGCGATCTTTCCGCTTCATTTGATCCGTTGTCGCCGGTGACGTTCCGTTTTGACAGGTTGGAGACAAACCCGCGTTTCGCTACTATTGCGCGTCCTGCTAATGCTGCTGTGCTGGTAAAGTTGCGTATTGACATGGAGGATCGTGGCGGCCGGCTTGAGCTGATGATCCCTTACGCTACCTTGGAGCCGGTGCGTGAATTGCTGCTTCAGATGTTTATGGGTGAAAAGTTCGGCCGGGACTCGATCTGGGAAACTCATTTGGCGTCCGAATTGCTAGTAACCGATGTTGACTTGATGGCGGTTCTTGACGAGATGACAGTATCGCTGGCCGAGGTATTGGATTGGAAGGTAGGTAGTCGCATTTTGCTCAATGCTGCCCCCGATGGCGTAATTGAACTGCGCTGCGGCGAGGTGCCATTGTTTCAGGGTAAGATGGGGCGCAAGGGTGGTAATATAGCGGTTCGTATCGAGAAAGAACTGCCTAAACAGGAGCTTCGCCACTGATGCTGCCCACGGTCGCCCTGATCTTTGATCTGTTGCTGGCCGGTCTGCTGATCGCGACGATAGTTTATGCCATTATTTTAAATCGCCAGTTCATTAACTTGCGTGATAGCCGCAGTGAAATGGAGGCCTTGATACGTAGCTTCAATGAGGCGACCATACGAGCGGAGATTGGCGTCAAGGCCATGCGGCGAACTTCCTTGGATACTGGCGAGAGTTTGCAAAAGACGGTTGAGCGGGCGGCGCAACTTCGCGACGAACTCAATTTTATGATCGATGCGGCTGACACGCTGGCCCAGCGCCTTGCTGAGGTGCCGACTAGAGTGAGGCCGGCGACCGCCACTCTTTCGGCGGCCCCCCAATCCTCTACCCACCAGTCTTCCGCTCACCAGCCCTCTACCCGTCGCCCGCAGTCGCAGCAGTCGCAGTCGCAGTCGCCGCAACCGGCGCGGCGACTTCCCGACCTGGAGCGAAACGATCATGATTTGCCCCAGGGGCGTGAAGTGCCGCCTCGAACTGAGGCACCGGCCCCACGCTTCGAGTCGAGGCGCCCGTCGGAGCGGGAACAGGGTCAGGACCTGCCACGTGGGCGCGGCATCTTGACGCGGGGGACTTCTGATCAGCCGGAGCCAAGTCTTTTCGAGCAAGCCCGGCCCGAGCAAACCCGGCCCGAGCAAACCCGGCCCGAGCAAGCCCGGCCCGATCAAGCCCGGCCCGAGCAAACCCGGCGGCCAGCTAGTCGCGGTGATGCGGCAGAACGCCCCATTCTGGCAGATGAATCGCGACCGTCACGGCGCGAAGGCGGTGAAGGTTTGTCCCGGGCCGAGCGGGAATTGCTCGCAGCCATAGAGAATCGGCGATAAGCGGGATCAGTGGTCGAATTCAGGCGATAGGACGCAGTCATGGCTGAAAAGCCGGTTAGCCCGAAACCGTCCCGCGATGCCGCCGAGGGCAGCGCGCTGGCTCGGAACATCTTCGCCCAATTGAAGGCCAACCAAGCAACGGCTTCGGCAGGTGGCGACAAGACCCGACCCGAACCGGCGGTACCAGCTGCCCGGCCTGCCGTATCGGGTCCTGCCGCGTTGGCTGCCATCCTTGGCAGTCAGGCGACCATGGTCGGCGGCATCCGGGTGGTCGGTCCCGCCGCTCAGGCTCAGGCCCAGGCCCAGGCCGCAGCTCGTCCCTCCGCAGTCCATCCCGCCGCAGCTCATCCCGCCGTAGTCCGTCCCGCCGTAGTCCGTCCCGCCGCAGCTCGTCCCGCCGTAGTCCGTCCGGCGACGGCCAAGAGGCGTCCCGTCGCTCATCCCAAGTTTCGCTTGCGTGTTCGCCTATTGCCGATTCTTATTTTCATAATGGTTCTGATGCTTGGTCTGCGAATTGGCGACTTTTGGCGGGTCATAACTCGCAATGGTGGGTTTCCCGAGCTTTATTCCCTCCAGGCCGAGACGGCACCCCCAGCGGCCGGCAAGGACGCCGCTAAGAAAGAGCCAGCAAAGGCTGCGGGTAAGGAGCCAGCCAAGGATCCAGCCAAGGGTGAGAGCAATCCCCGTGCCGCCGATGACGGTCTGTCAGGGAGGCCCAAGCCCGAGACTATTGATGTGGAGCTGGTAAAACAGCTTTCCGAACGACGAATGGAGTTGGAACGTCGCTCCAAAATGATTGACCAGCGCGAGGCGCTGATGGTTGCGACGGAAAAACGCCTTGAACAAAAACTGGCCGAACTTGAGGGTTTGCGCGTCAAGATCACCGAGCTGCTCAAGCAGGTTGACGACAAGCAGAAGGCTCAGTTGGAAAGCTTGGTTCGTATCTATGAAAATATGAAACCCAAGGAGGCCGCCCGTATCTTCGAACAGTTGGAGCCGGAGGTCTTGATCAGGGTTGTCGAGCGTATGAAGGATACTAAGACTGCGGCGGTGCTGGCTGCCATGGACCCGATCAAGGCCCGGGATGTCACGACTAGGCTAGCGGAACAGCGTCGCTTGCCGAACGTTCCGTAACGAAAGGGCGCCGTAATGGAAAAAGTGATCGTCGCGGCGCGCAAGTATTGGCCGCCTCTTTGTTGGATTCGTGTTATATTGTGGGTCAGGATCCGACTGGATGTGTCGGACCAGCAGGAGAGTCGCCCAGCAGGAGAGCCGTGTTGAGTATTGTCACCAGTCGTAGCGCCGACAAGCAGTTCCGTCAGCGCCTGGATCAGGCGCGCGTTGACGCGCTGACGCCGCTGAACCGGAACGATGTGAGCGAAATCGTCCACCAGATACTCGCCAGCATGGGCGGCGACCTCGCGGCGGGTGATATCAAGCTCTATAAAGAGCTGGAGGAACTGGCTCGCTACATTCATCACGCCAAATCGGAGATTGCTGCAATCAGGCCGCAGGATATCCGTGAAACCCATATTCCTATCGTCACCGATGAACTTGACGCCGTGGTCGGGGCGACCGAGGTTGCCACCAACTCGATCATGGATGCTTGTGATGTCATCAGCGCACTGGCGGCCAAGCTCGAGCCGGAATACGGTAATCTATTGATCGAAGAGGTTACTCGGGTCTATGAAGCCTGCAATTTTCAAGATATTACCGGACAGCGCATTACCAAGGTGGTGCGAACGCTCAAGACCATCGAATCCAAGGTCGACGCCTTGATTGTCGCTTTCGGCGAACAGGCTACCCAGTCAGAAGCACATGCCGTCAACGGGGCTGAAGCGCCCGCCGCCAATGGGCCAGAAGTGGTCGCAGTGGTTGGGGCTGGGGCTGAAGCGGGGGCTGGGGCGCTAGACGCAGATTTTGATTCTGATATGGCACTTATGCACGGGCCGGCGCTGCCGGGTAGTGCAATCGATCAGGATGAAATTGACCGGTTGCTGGCGTCCTTCGATTAGTCGGCATGTAAATAAATATATAGGAGGGTGTCCCAATGGCATCGTCCGGGATTAAGGTCCCGGTTTCTGGCAACGCCACGATCCTGATCTATCTGTCGCTGTTCCTGCTGCTGCTGGTTTTTTTTATTGTACTGAGCGCCCATTCGGTGCCGCGCGACTATCGGATGCGTGCCGTGCTGGGCAGCGTCGAACACAGCTTCCCGTCGTCTGACGGGGTCGCTCGCAGCCCAAGGGAGGGGCGGGGTGGCGTGGGTGCCGTCGCATTCGCCAAGCTGAAACTGATTGGTGATTTGTTCGAGACCGACGTTGCCATCGTCAAGGTTGATCAAGTCGCAACGGGACGGCTGATGGTGGCTACCATGCCTGCCGATGAGTTGTTCGTGGATGGCAGCTCCTTCATCCGCCGCGAACGCATGGGTTTGCTTGATCGTATCGCCCGTGAGATTGGTGAACAGGGTGGCGTTCGTTTTGATGTTGACTTTTTGGTCGCATTTGGGCCGGAGCCGGCGGGCGGGGTGTCGGCGAAAAAGCCGCCATTGGGTGACCCGGTGGCCCGTGCGGCGGCGATGGCGCGGGCGCTGATTGCCGATCATGCCCCGCCCGATGCGCTGTCGGTCGGCATTGAACCGGGCGAGAGCGGGACCGTGCGTTTTTTGTTTTCGGCGCGGAACCCGGCGGGAGGCGGCCATGTTGCACGCTGAACGGGAGAGGCTGCGTCTCTGCCGTTCAAGTGTTGTTCGCATCGGCCCGGCTCGGCCGGTTCGGCCGCTTGGCGGTGGCGGTGGCATCA
>SESH01001148.1_pt1 | contig 12547 bp, 7 predicted proteins | sample 3171561 | NCBI WGS metagenome assembly SESH01 (sample SAMN10866947, study PRJNA518727) | freshwater metagenome | biome: subpolar coniferous forest; feature: holomictic lake; material: water; isolation source: holomictic Lake 442 2011 16.5 m and 2014 13 m | place: Canada: near Kenora, Ontario
ATTTTGGCGGACGAACAGGCGGCTTGTTTGCGCGAGGTTTATGATGAGATCGAGAATTTTCGGGAGGCGGTTGGGGTTCTGTCGCGACTATACGATGGCGATGCATTCGATCTCGACACGCGCGTCCTTGGGCAGGCGACGCACCTCGACGGTCGACCGGGCAGGCTTGTGCGTCCCAAAAGCCTTTGCGTACTCGGCGTTCATGGCTGCAAAGTCATTCATGTCTGTGAGAAACACCGTGACCTTTGTCACCAGCCGCAGTCCGCTGCCGGCCGCTTCCAGCACGGCGGCCAGATTCTGCAACACCTGCCGCGTCTGCTCCGCGGTCCCGGCTGCGACCAGCTGGCCGGTTTTGGGGTCCAGCCCCAACTGACCGGAGCAGAAGACGAATCCGCCGGCCTGGACAGCTTGCGCGTACGGTCCGACAGCCTGTGGCGCAGCGGAAGTGTCAATGGGATTCATAGCTTTCCTTATCGCAAGCAACCTTGCGCCACGCGCCCCCACGGCCATGTGCGGACCCGGGCTACACAATCAGCGGAATATTCCGCCACTTATGCAGAGCCTTGGCAAAAACACTCATCTCGCCGGGAATGCGCACCAACGCGTGCCAGAACTTCTTGTTCGGCAACAACTCGAAGAAGATGATCGTAGCCGGGAGCTTCTGCTCGGCAAAACGCACGGCCAGGCGTCGCTGCATCTCGGTGCCGACGCCCCCCTGCAGGACACGCCCCTCGATAAACCAGAGATCCGGCGTGACACGTGCAGCGCGCCAGACCGTTTCCTGACCGTCGTCCTCCACCCGTCCACCTTTCACAAGATCAAAGACCTGATCGCCCAGGCGTACGGCATCGCCCAGGCGTTGCGCCTGTGTGGCAGGTGTGAAAACCGGCAGACGGTTCACGCCCAGACGCAGCGCGGCGCGCTCCAGATCGCGCAAGACCGTCGGCGGCTGGACATCCATCAATCCGGCCAGCCACGAGAAAAGATGCCGACAGCCATCCGCATCAATCACATGCACGCGGGAGCCCATGGCTGCCAGCATGCGTTCGGCATCCGTCGCCCAGCGGTTCGGGCGCAAAACTACACAGGTTGGCCAGAGTCCATCCAGCGCCACCAGCGGCGCGGGTGGCCCCGGGTCGCGCTGCTCATCGCGCGCACGGCAGTCGAACACATACAACCGCCCACGGCGATTGACAATCAGGTCCAGGCTGGTTTCCAGATGCTTGGCGCCGGTCTGCACCACCTTTAAATTGACGCGCACGTTGCGCACGCCCATCGACAGCAGCGTGGCAGCCACAAAATCTTCGAAAGCAAACTCCTCCAGCCGTCCGGGACGGTCCATGACCACGGCATACATCCGGGCCCAGTCCCAGTTACATTTGCCACCCGTGGTAACGAGTCGCCCGATCTGTTCCGGCGTCAGAGGCTCCGGCGAACGGCTTTCGCGAAAACGAATCTCGGCCACATCGGTGGCCAGCAACTCCACAAGCTCGGTCACAGGCAGCGTGTCCGTGACATCCGCCGGAATGGGCGGCGCCAGCGGCGAGGCAGCCAGCTGCCCATTGCAAACCCAGCGCAGTGCCTGCCAGACGCCGTCAGTCTCGCGGTAGATGGCCTCAAAACCCTTGTCCGCGGCCAAGACCATGCTGACACCGCCCAGCATGGCGCGCGAGACACCCGTGACATCAAGCACCCAGCGCTTGACGTCAGGACGAAACCTGCGCCAGTCGCCCACACGCTCCGCCACCTTGGCCGCTGAGGCCGCGCCCGGCTCGCCCGGAAGCACCACGCGCAACGTCGGCCAGCGCCGCGAGCAAAACCGGCGCAAGCGCTCCGCCGGCAAGGCGGAATGACGGTCCGCCGTCTGATAGATGAATACGCCATCCAGGCGTTCGTGTTCCTGAAAATAGGCAATGCTCTGCAGCGAACTCCAGAGATCCTCGCCGGCAAAAACCACCAGTGCGGTGGGTGCTATCACGCTCTTTTCAATCGATTCCATACCCCTCATTATCACAACATTCATGGCCAGATCAAGCCTGTAGAAACTCCGCACCAAACCACACAGAAGCGCCCGGCGGAGCTTTGTTCCAGAAAACGGGTGTCGCCACCGACAGGATATTTGCACACGAACTTCCAGCTGGCAAACATCTCGCGGTACGATATACTGAAGCTTTCGTTAATCGATGGACGACCCAACCCGCGGTACGCGCGCATGCGGAACTTCTTTCATGCAACGATAGCACACCCGAACAGCAGCCCGATCCGCATCGGGTTGCTGCTGCTTTTGCTGCCTGCCGGGCAACTGCCCGGCGCCAATCCGGGCTTGGCGAAAACTGTGTGGGCAGGCTTGCGGGGCGGTGCCGGAAATTCGGGCTGCGTGGACGGCAGTGCCCTGCCAGATGCAACGCGTTTCGCCTGGCGATGGCCGGCTGATCTGACGCCCGCGCACGCCGATTTTTCCTGCGCCCCGGCGGCCTGCCTGCAAGGCACGCTGTATGTGCCGGTCAGCACCGGCCGACAGATTGGCCTGGCAGCCCTGACAACCGGAGATCCTTCCCCGGATTCCGCCTCGTCAACCAAACCCCCGGATACCAACAAGTGGTTTGTCGCCACCGCACAGCCGCCAGGCCAAACTGTCGCGGCCACCACCACCTGCGTCTACTTCACAGAAGGCCGGGTCGGAGATGCCGGCCGCCAACTGCACTGTGTTGACGCGGCGAGCGGTCGCCGCCTCTGGCAGGTGCCGATCTCCGCCAGCGCCTCCGGCGAGTTTCTATTAACCACGTCCGGCCTCTACATCTTTTGCCGCGACAACGAACTGTCGCACATCCTGGTGACTGGAGAACGTGCCGGCCAGTTACGCTGGTCAACCCCCGTGGGGGTGACGGTTGGCGCCCCTTGCGCCACAGCCGACGCTATTTTTGCCAGCACCCGCAAGGGGGTGGTCGCCCTACGAAAAGCAACCGGTGCGGTGATCTGGAGGCAACCCTCGCACCAACTGCCGATTACCGGCCCGGTTGCCAGCGAAGACCTCGTGGTGGTCGGCATGGCAAACGGCATTTCCGGCCTTAGCATGGTCAACGGCGGAACCCTGTGGACCGTGAAATGCACCCCTGCGCCGGTCCCGCTGGCTGTAGACGCGGCGCGCGTGCTCGGCACGACCGCACAAGGCGAAATTGTAGTGGCCGGTTGGGACGGCCGGGAGCTTTACCGGCAACCCGGCGCAATGACCAACCAGCCGCCCATGCTGTTTGGCGACAAGGTGCTTTTCTGCGGTCCGGACGCCATGCAACTCATCGACCTCTCGAAAACAAACGCCGAAAGCCGATGGCTGGCCACAGCCTGGCTCGGTGCGATCACCGCGCCGCCGATCCTGTCGGACGGGATCGTCTACTTTGCAACTGCCGAAAAAGGGATGATTTGCGCCCGGCAGGGGAAACGATGAGTCATCGCTGGACCTACTTTTTCAGCCCGGATCACGCCGAGGGGGATCCTGCACATAAGGACCTGCTCGGGGCCAAGGGCGCCGGCCTCGCCGCCATGTGCAAGGCCAGGCTCCCGGTGCCACCCGGCTTTACCATCTCCATCCCGTGCTGCCGCTATTTTCTGGACCACAATGGCGAGTGGCCGGAAGGCCTTGAAGCCGAGGTTCGCGAACAAATTGCGCGGCTGGAAACCGTCACCGCACGGAGCTTTGGCGGCCAGCCGCCGCTGCTGGTCTCGGTTCGCTCCGGCGGCGCGGTGTCCATGCCGGGGATGCTGGATTCTATTTTGAACTGCGGCCTGGATCCTTCGCATGCCGACGCGCACGGCGCCCATTTCTGGCCAGTCTATGTTCAATTTATGCAGCTGTTCGGCAAAACCGTGGCCGATATCTCCGCCGGGGATTTTGAGACTGTGCGGCGAGAACTGATCTCCGAGTTGCATTCGGAAAACCGCATGCCGGGCGAACCGGACCTGCGCCTGCTGGCGCAGCGCTACGCCAGACTCTTCGCGCTGCGCACGGACAAGCCGTTTCCTGAGACCCCGTGGGAAACCCTGCGGCAGAGCATTGAGGCTGTATTCCGCTCCTGGAACCGCGCGCGGGCCATCGCCTACCGTCTCGAGCACGATGTCCGCGGCGGCGACGGCACGGCCGTTACGGTGCAGGCAATGTTTCCATCCGAGGTGTCGGGCATTGTATTCACAAACAACCCGGCCAACCTGCACGGGCAGGAAATCATCATCGAGTCCGCCTATGGCCTGGGCGAGTCGGTTGTCAGCGGCGACTTGCATCCGGACTGCTTCACGCTTGACCGCCCAACCCTGACCATCAGCCGCCGCGTAATCAATCACAAGGCGCGTCCAATCACCGCGCTCGGGGATGCGCTCGCAGCACGCAACCCGGATGCACCGTCTCTGACCGACGCCCAGATTCAGGAGCTGGCACGCTTCGCGCTCGCGACGGAAAACTGTTTTGGCAAACCCATGGACATCGAGTTCGGCTATGCGGAGGGGCAGTTCGCCATCCTGCAGGCGCGCCCGTTGCGCGGTTTGGACGTGCTCGAAGATGCTGAACTCGGCCGCAAGGAAGAGCTGTACCGGTTGCGCGAGCTGGCGGGCCCGCGCCGGCAGGTCTGGGTGGCGCACAGCCTTGGCGAAACGCTCCCGGCACCCACGCCATTGACGTGGGACATTGTGCGCGAGTTCATGAGCGGGCGCGGCGGAATGGGCCGGATGTATCGCGCGCTCGGACACCGCCCCGCCGCACTGGTCTGTCGCGAGGGATTCCTCGAATTGATTGCCGGGCGCGTGTATGCCGACCCGGATCGTGCCGCCGGATTCTTCGGGGCCGGTCTCCCGTTCTGCCATGACCCGGACGCCATCATCCGGGAGCCGCGCCTGCTGGACATCGCGCCGGCCACCTTCGCCCTGTCGCGCGCCAACGCCCTGCTGCTGTTTGAATTTCCGCATATGCTGCGGCGCATCTGCACCGGCGCGCGCCGGATGCAAACCATGCGCCAGACGGCCGTGACTCGTTTTGAGCAGCAAGTTCTGCCGCCGTATCTGGACTGGGTGGCGGCCAAACGCCTGCAAAAACTGGAAATGCTTTCCACAGGCGAAGTTCACGCCGAGTTGCTGGCACGCATCTACCGCGTACTCCATGAGTTCGGCGGCGAATCGCTGCTTCCCGGCTTCTTTGGCGGACTGGCCAACGCCTCGCTCCACGGGACGCTCAAGAAGTTGCTGGGGGCGGAGTCCGGCACGCAGCTGGCCCTCACGCTCACGCAGGGATTGGAAGGCGAAACAACCATCGAGCAATGGGGCGCTTTATCCGATGTGGCGCGTGGCACACGCACGCTCGAATCATTTGTCGAAGCGTACGGTCACCGCTCGGTCGAGGAAATGGAACTCTCCCGTCCGCGCTGGCGTGAGAACGACGCCTACCTACGGCATCTCATCCCCCTGTATCAGGATCCGGCCGCGCGCCAACCGCGCGAACTGCACCAGCGCAATCTGCAGCGCCGCGTCAGCGCCGAGCAGGATCTCCGCGCCACCCTGCGGCACGCGGGTGGCAGCTGCCTGTATGAAAGCGTGCGGGCGGACCTAGCCGATGCCCAGCGCCTGCTGCCCTACCGCGAGGCCGGGCGGCACTACCTGATGATGGGATACGAAACCATCCGGCTGGCGATCTCCGAACTCGCCCGCCGCTGGAATCTCGGCCGGGACATCTATTTTCTCCGGCTGGAGGAACTCGCCACCTGCGAACAGCGCCTGGATCAATTACACCCGGTGATTGCCAGCCGCAAACTCCGATGGCAGTCGGCCCAGCGACTGGAGCTGCCTGCGGCGATCGATTCCCGCCAGCTCGACGCGTTTGGCCTGCCGAAGCCGTATGACATCACCCGGGAAATCCAAGCCAAGCCCATCGCCACCGGCGTCGCCACGGGCACGGCACGCATCGTATCCAATCCGCTGCAGGCACGCGATCTGCCACACGGCTCCGTACTGGTCTGCCCGTTCGTTGATCCGAGCTGGACCGGACTTTATGTGCGCGCCCAGGCGCTGATTGTGGCGCGCGGCAGCATCCTGAGTCATGCCGCCATCGTCGCGCGCGACTTTGGCATCCCGGCGCTGGTCTGCCCCGACGCCACCCGCCGCATCCCGGACCGGGCCATGTTGCGCGTGGATGGCAACCGCGGGCGAATCACATTTGTGGAGGGGAACTGACATGCCGGATGCCCCCGATTATCTCTGGATCACAAATGCCGCAGACTGGCTTTTCGGGTGGCTGCTTTTTTTGCCGCGTGACCTGACCCTTGTCGGCGTCGCAATACTCATGGCTGCCGCATGGGTTGTGGCACGCAAATGGACCACGGATCAGGAATGGCTGCATCGCGCCGTGATCGATAGACGGCGGCTAACGCAACTGCGCCGGGAAGCACGCGAACGCGGCGACACGGAAGCGGCCGAACGCCATCACAGTGTCATCACGCAAATCCGTCACCTGGCCTACCGGCGTTTTGCAGGCCGCGCGTTTCTGGCCGCGCTGCTGCCGGCGGCGCTGCTCACCATCTGGGGCTCTGATCGTCTGCTGTACGTTCCGCCGCGCACCCGCGAGCCGGTCGAACTGCGGGCCATCCTGCCGCATGCCGCCATCGGCCAGATGGCGCACCTGGCGCCGGAGCCGGGGCTTGGGGTCACCGACGGATGGATTCAGCGTGTCGTGGAGCACAGACCGGTTGCGCCATCCTGCGCCTGGGACAGGCTTGGCATGTGGATTGGCCGCGTGTTTCGCACCCCGGGGAGCCGCGCCGCGACAGCCGCAGCCGAACAGCCGGGGATGGTGATCTGGCACGTGGTCGCCCACGACACAGAACCGCACCTGCTGCAGCTCCGTTACGCCGGCCGCACCTACAGCATTCCCTATCGCGCCGGCAAGCGGCAATACGAGCAGCCGACCCGACTTTTCGAAAACGCACCGCTGCAGTCCATTGAGGTTGTGCTCACACCGCGGCGCCTGTTCAATCTTGTCGGAGGGTTCGACTTTCTCAGGCTGCCGCCGTGGCTGGTGGTCTGCCTGATCCTGGTGCTGCCGTTGATCCGGCTCCTGCGAACCATCTTCCGCATTGTCTAAACATATTTTGCGTTTGAAGACGCACGCGCCTCACCCTGCATTCCGTAGCTCTCCCGCAATAACCCGCGCGGGAGCTCCTTGATGAAACGCGAGGGTTTGCAGAAAAAGACGCCGCCATCCCGGGTGCGGCGCATCTCCGGGGCGCAGAGGCAGAGCTCGTCCCGCGCGCGCGTTACCGCCACGTAGAACAGACGCCGCTCCTCGGCATCATCCCCCGACTCGCCCAGCGTACGGCTGGACGGAAACATCCCCTCCGTGGCCCAAATCACGAACAACACCGGCCACTCCATCCCCTTGGCCTGATGCACCGTACTGAGCTGCAGTTGATCCGGCGCGTCGGGTGTCTCGCGCCGGTCATACGCGTGGTCCACGTTGGTCAGCAGCGCCACTTCAGACAGGAACGCCGGCACATCCGGACTCTGCATGATCTGCACGGCCAGTTCCTGGATGTCGTCGGCGCGCTTGTCGGCATTTTCGTAAACCCGCTGCAGGTAGGCATGCAGGAAGCGATCAAAAAACCTGGCCACGATTTCGCCGCCGTTCCGCGCCAGGCCTTCCCGGTGAAATTCCTCCAGCAAGCGGTCAATGACAGACCAGTCGGCGCGCGCCGCAGGCTTGATCATCGCACACAATGCCGCCCGCTGTTGCGCATCCTGACTGCTGAACCGTCCGCCGAGCTTCGCCCAGTACCCTTCAATGGCCTTGGGCCCCACCCCGTACAGCATCCCCAGCAGGCGCGTAAAAGCCAGGTAATCGTTCGGCTGGCAGCAGACACGCAGAAACGACAGCACATCCTTCACATGTGCCTGCTCAAACACGCCCACCCCGGAGGTGATGGTGTAGGGAATCCCGGCACGCGAGAGTTCCATCTGCAGCTCGATGGAGTGAAAATGCGCCCGGTAGAGCACCGCCATCTGTCCCAGGCTGAACCCGTCTTCCAGGTGCCGCTGCACCAGACGCACCAGCGCCTTGGCCTGCTCATCGCCATCACGCAAAAACAGCACGCGGGGCTTGACGCGCGACGGCCGCGTGGCACGCAGCGTCTTCTGGAACTGCAGGGGATTTCCTGCAATGCAGGCGTTTGCCACCTCCAGAATTTCCGGCACGCTGCGATAGTTGCGCTCCAACTTGACAATGCGGCAGTCCGGATAGCGTTTCGGGAACTCCATGATGTTGCGGAAATCCGCGCCGCGCCAGCCGTAGATGGATTGGAAGTCATCGCCCACCACCATGACATTGCGGTGGTGCGCGCCGAGCAGGTCCACCAACTGCGCCTGCAGCAGGTTGGTGTCCTGATATTCATCCACCAGAATGTGACGGAAGCGCAGCTGGTAATTCCGGCAGACCGCCTCCTGCTCGCGCAGCAACCGCAGGCCGTTGACCAGCAGGTCGTCGAAATCCATGGCCCCGAGCTGCTGCTTGCGCAGCTCATACCCCTCGTGCACCCGCACAATATCCATGGGGTCTACATTCAGTTCGTCCATGCTGGCTTCGATCACATTCGCCACCGGCACACAGCGATTGGCGGCCGCGCTGAAGAGTGAGGCCAGGACATCGCGCCGGGGGAACTCCTTGCGGTTCAGCTTCAAAGCCTTAATGCATTCATCAATGATCGAGCAGGCATCGTCGCGATCGAGAATGGTAAAGTCGTGTTGAAAACCGATCCGGTCGGCATGGCGCCGCAAAAAACGGTTGCAGACGTGGTGAAAGGTGCCGCTCCAGATCCCGCCTGTCAGGCCGCCAGCCACCTCCCCGGCACGCATCATCATCTCCCGGGCCGCCCGGTTTGTGAAGGTCAGCAGCAGCAGGGCATCTGCGGGAATCCCCTGCTCTGCCAGGTAGGCCACGCGGTAAACCAGCGTACGCGTTTTGCCCGTGCCGGCCGCAGCCAGCACCAGCAGGGGGCCGTCAGCAGCCGTGGCCGCAGCCAATTGTTCGGGATTCAACAGTTTGTCGAAGGGGATCATAGGGTGGCTGCCAGGGGGTTGATGGTGGCTATTGGTTCCGTTGCATCGCGTTGGCAATCATCTGCCTGATGAAACCAGCAAACGGCAGCCCGGCCGCGGCCAGCGCGGCAGGGAAACCCGCGCGCGGCGAGAGATCGCAGTTGACATTAACATCCAACACATACAGCTGGCCTGCGGCATCCTGGCGCGTGTCGATGCGCGCATAGTCCTGGCATCCGCAGGCCTGCCAGGCACGACAGGCCAGTGTCTGCAGACGCGTCAAGGTGGGGAGATCCACCACGGCCGGTACGCGTCGCGGCGACACCAGCCCCGCAATTGTGCCCGGCTGCCACTTCACGGCATAATCAACCACATGCGGGCGATCGGCAGGGAACAGCGTGTAGTCAATCTCCGACACCGGCAAGGGGACGATTTCTCCGGCGCGCTCCATCACGGCCAGGTTGAATTCGCGCCCACCGATAAACGCCTCGACCAGCGCGGGCTGCGCGTATTGCCGGTGCACCCGGTCAATGGCCAGCACCAGTTGCGTGCGCGTGTCGTTGATCAACGACGCGGCGTCAATTCCCTCGCTGCCATCCGAGCAGAGGGGTTTTACAAAAAGCAACCCTTCCGGCAGCCCGGCAGGCGGCGCCTCTCCCACAGGCACGACCACACCTGCCGGCACGCGGATGCCATGTGCCGCAAGGCGAGCCTTGGCGATATGCTTGTCGAGCGTCAGCACGAGGCTTTCTGAAGTCCCCCCGATGCAGGCGCAGCCGAGCGCGCGGCAGACCGCCGGCACAAAATTACAGTCCTGCAAGCCGCCATCCAGCCGCTCAACCAGGTTGAACACCACGGGCCTGTCGTGAGCAGCCAGAAGTCCGGGGAGCTCCGTCAACCGGCGCACACCTGCCACGCGATACGGCACCTGCAGTTCGGCCAGGGCACCGGCCACGTGGTGCACAGCATGCAGCACGCCCGCATCCGAGAGGCCACAGGTCCCGGCATACTGCGGATCACCGGACGGCAGGTTATGGAGAATAAGGACCGGGCAACACATGCGGCAGATAATACCGTACGCCGCGCAACACCTGCCACGAAAAATTACAGGCCCGGGCCTGGCGGTCCATGCGGCAAAATCGCAGGACTCGCGGCCGGCGAACTCAGAGCGTCGGGCGGTACGGGTCAGTTGACGACTTCGTCGCACACGTTGTCAGCTCTTCCAGGTCGCGCTTGGGGACGCACGTAAAACTGAACAAATTGGGCTGGTGGATCGAAAATGGCACAGTATAGCAACAAGGTGATGTAAAAAGAGTTTCCACCGCGAAGGACGCGAAGGGGCGCGAAGGGACTTTGTATGGAAGGGTAATACTCAAAAACATGCGCAGAAATAACAGTTCTTCGCATCTGCTGCGCTGCGCGCGTCCGGCAGCTTCGCGTACCTTCGCGTCCTTCGCGGTGAAAATTTCAGAAAAGCAAAAGTGGGAGTTTTGGGACAAGCTCTAATTATGGTGACACGAATGCCCTTACGGGCACACTACCAACGGTTTTTTGCCGTTTCTAGGCCGTTTGTAGTGACGCCGTAAGGCGTTTTGGCGTCATAATGAGAACTGCTGGGCTAATTGGCGGTGCTCTTGACGTATATCGCCGCTTCTGCCATGCTACCCGAACAAACATGGCGGAACTTCGTTGCGACATCGGCGAACGGAACTGTTCACGGGAAGGCGCAAAGTCAGTTGCGTCGTATTCTCGCACCGTAACACGCAACTGAAATTGATGATGCCCGATTCCTCTCTACAGGCTACAACGACGCGCCCTGTGCATGCACAGTGGGTGCAGTGCATGCCGTGGATCCTGCTGGTCGGCGGGTTGCTGGTGTGCGCCGTTTATTATGCGGTTGCCTTGCGTTGTGGAGGCAACGGGCATCCGGCGCCGCCGCAAACGGACACGCCTATCTACATGCAATATGCGCGGGCCATGGCCGAGGGGCATCCGTATGCGTTCAACCCCGGCGACTCCGCCTCGACCGGCAGCACAAGTCATCTTTATCCGGCTGTGCTGGCACTGCTGTATATGCTCGGTGCGCACGGGGATGTGCTGCTTTCCGGCGGTTTTGTGCTGAACGCCGCTTTTTATCTGATCTGGCTTCAGTTCTTCTGGCGTGTGGCACGGCGGTGTGTGCCGGAGCAGGCAGTCTTGGCCGCAGGCCTGGCATTATTCAACGGACATCTGGTGCTGCTGGCACTGGGTCAATCGGATGCCGGTCTTTTTCTCTTATTGTCCTGGGGACTGTTGGCGTCATTGCTATACGGGCGCGCGTACTGTGCGGCACTGCTGGCTGCCGCGTGTGCTGCGTCGCGACCGGAGGGGATGGTGCTGGCAGCGGGATTGGCGGTGTTGACGGCTGTGTTGTGTCTGCGGCGCAAGGCGCAGCCCCGCTTGTGGCTTCCGGCGGCCGTGACCGGCGTGCTGACTTCACTGGCTGTGCTGGCATTGAATCGCTGGCTGACCGGTCTGTGGCAGTTCCAGTCCGTGACTGGCAAGGGGTATCTCAACAGCTATCCACTGGTGGGCGCGCTAGGGTGCATCTCGAATGATTTTCTGGTGCTTTGGCGTGAAGCCTTCTTCAATCTGGGAAGTGCACCGCGGCAGAACTATTTCATGCCGGTGCTTGGTGGGTGTCTGGCGCTGCTGGGGACGGCCCGGTTGCTGCGAGGCAGAACCCATGAGCCGCTGGTCATGCGTCAGCGTGGCGTGACCAACGGGCTGCGCACCGCTATCTGGCTGTGGTGGATTGGCTGCAGTCTGATCGCGCTGGGGCTGGTTGCCACGAGCGAGTTTCTGGGCATGGGAAATGATCGCTACCTGGCGTGGATTCTGCCCGCCTGGTACCTGTTCGTGGCAGCCGGTGTCGGGCAGGTCGGACGCATGATGCGACTGCCGCGGATGGCGTTGCTGCTGGGTGTGATTCTGATCGGATTTGAAACTGCTGCGTGGCCCTATTTTCTGGCCCGTTTTGCGGTTCAGGGCACGCAGATGCAGGCGCTGGTCAACTTTGGGCGAACAGCGGACGCAATGATGCCGCCGCATGCGCCGGTTGGCATGCTGGCCGGGACCGGGTTGCGGTATTATATGGGCGATCGTCCGATGCGGCATCTGAATGGCGTCACTTCCTCAACTTTTCGGAACCAGCGCAATCTGCTGTGTGCAGTGGAGGCTTTGCGACACGAGCCAGCGCTGCGCTTTGACTACTGGCTGATCCCGCTTTCACTGCAGGGGTGGTGCGAGGCGACCGGCATGCTGGGAGAAAACCTGCTGGCCGACGTCGAGGGTCCTCCAGGCGAGTACACCTGTGGATTATTCCGGGCAAACTGGGATGCTCAGCATCCGGTAAGCCTGCTGCCAATGGATGCGGCCGTGATTCGTGCGGTTGGCAGTATGAAGCTGGTTGATCAACTGGATGTTGGCTATGCGGCGGATGAGC
>SESH01025763.1_pt1 | contig 12524 bp, 10 predicted proteins | sample 3171561 | NCBI WGS metagenome assembly SESH01 (sample SAMN10866947, study PRJNA518727) | freshwater metagenome | biome: subpolar coniferous forest; feature: holomictic lake; material: water; isolation source: holomictic Lake 442 2011 16.5 m and 2014 13 m | place: Canada: near Kenora, Ontario
CGCGCATGAACGTCTTTTGCGGTAGTGTGAATAAGCAATCGAGGATTTGGAGCATGAACCTGCGTCGTCGCATATTCGCCATTCTTTATTCAACACTCATCATTTTCGCCCTCGCCGGCTGCGCGGGTCAGAGTCAGGCGGCCGCCACGCCTGCGCCGACGACGGTGCCCGTGGCAACCGCCCCCGCATCCGCCAACCTTGGCAATGGCGGGACGCTGATCATGGTCCTGGGTGTCCGCGACCCGAACACCCTCGACCCGGCCCTGGCTGGTGATGTCGGCAGCGCCTTTATCGTCCGCCAGCTCTTCAGCGGCCTGACTCGGCTCGACAATACGCTGGAGGTGCAGCCCGATCTCGCCGAATCTTGGGTGGTTTCGCCCGATGGCCTGACCTACACCTTTACGCTGCGCAAAGATGCGCAGTTCGCCGACGGCCAGGCGATTACCTCGGCCGACGTGGTCTACTCGCTTGAGCGGGCCAGCGACCCGAAGCTGGCAAAATCGCTGCCAGCGGCCACCTACCTGATCGATATTGTCGGCGTGCGTGAGAAGATCGCCGGCAAAGCCGACCATATCGCCGGCCTGAGCGCCCCCGACGACCGCACGGTGCTGATCCGTATCGACTCGCCCAAGAGCTACTTCCTAGCGAAGCTCTCGCACACCACCAGCTTTGTGGTGGATCGGCGCACCGCCACGCCGGATAGCTCCGGCAGCTGGACGGAGCACCCGAACGGCAGCGGCCCCTTTGCTATCGAACAGTGGGATCACGACAAGCTGCTGGTGATCACGCGCAATGTGAACTTCTACCGCGAGCTGCCTAAGCTCGACCGGGTGCGCTTCCTGATCGGCGCGGCGGCCAGCAACGCCATGGTGCTTTACGAGCAGGGCGATATCGACGTGACCGACGTGCCCTCCTCGACTCTGGCTCGCGTGCAAGACACAAGTAGCCCGCGCTCGAAGGAATTGCTGCGCGTGCCGCAGCTGTCGATCTTCTATCTGGGCCTGAACGTAACTCTGCCGCCCTTCGATGACCCGAAGGTGCGCCAGGCATTCGGCCTGCTGATCGACCGGGCGAAGCTGGCTAGGGTGAGCCTCGACGGTGCCGCCGAGGCGGCGTACGGCATCCTGCCGCCCGGTATGCCCGGCTACAACCCGCAGTTGCCCGAGTCCCAGGCCGCCATCGCCAAGGCCAAGGCGCTGATCGCCGAGTCGCGCTACGGCAGCGTCGACAAGCTCCCGCCAATCGCGGCCTACGGTAGCTGGGCCGGCACGCTGAGCCAGGTGGCCAAGGATACCCTGGGCATCACCATCGAGGTGCGCGGCTACGAGAACTATGGCGACTTCCTGCGCGCCCTCGACCGCAACGAGTTCCAGATCTACGGCAGCGGCTGGATCGCCGACTACCCCGACCCGGAGAACTTCCTAGACGTGCTGTTCCGGGGGGGGGCGGTGAGAACCACACCGGCTACGATAGCGCGCAGGTGAACGACCTGCTGAACCGGGCGGCGGTGGAGAAAGATGAAGCGAAGCGCTTCGATCTGTACCACCAGGCCGAACGGCAGATCCTGGCCGACGCACCGGTGATCCCGCTCTACCACGACATCGCCTACACGCTGGTGAAGCCCTATGTCCACGGACTCACCGTGACGCCGATGGGAATTCTGGATCTCGCAACGGTCGAACTGGCCAGGTAATCGTGCTGGGGCGTTGGATCGCGAACGACGCGGAAGCCGGGCGAACGACACGAACCCCGGATCGCGAACGACACGAACCCCGGATCACACCTTCGCGGTTTCGCACCTTCGCGTTCGTGTCATTCGCTTTGTTTCGTGTCGTTCGCGATCCAAAGTGAGGGTAGCGCTGGGGCTGAGAACCTTCATACGGAGATATCGAGGATGTCCAAGGTACAGAACATAAAGGGCATGCGCGACCACCTGCCCCAGGCGATGCTGCTGCGCCAGCACATCACTGCCACGATCACGGGGGTGTGCGAGCGCCACGGGTTTGAGCCGCTCCAGACGCCGATCATCGAGTACGCTGAGGCTCTGGAGGGTAAGCTGGGCGATGACGAAAGCCTGATCTATCGTTTTGAGGATCACGGTGGGCGACGGCTGGCCCTGCGCTATGATCAGACGGTGCCCTTGGCCCGCGTGGTGGCTCAGTATGCCGGGCAGATTGTCCTGCCCTGGCGGCGCTATGCCATTGGCCCGAGCTACCGGGGTGAGCGGCCCGCCCGTGGGCGTTACCGCGAGTTCTTCCAGGCTGACGCGGATATCGTCGGTAGCAGTTCACCCCTCGCTGACGCCGAGATCGTCGCGATGCTGACCGAGGCGTTGGCGGCCCTGGGCTTCCCCGATTTCGTCACGTTGCTCAACCACCGTCAGGTGATCGGCGGGGTTGCGCGGGCCAGCGGCCTCGATGCGACGGCGGCCGGGGGGGTCTACCGGGCGATTGATAAGTTCGATAAGATCGGCACCGACGGGGTGCGCGAGGAGCTGCTGCGCGGCGGGGTGTCCCCGGCGGCGGCCGCGCAGATCCTGGCCCTGGTGCAGATCGAGGGCGAGCCCGCCGAGGTGCTGGAGGAACTCTCTGCGCGGCTGGGTGACGACGGGCCGGCGGCGGCGGCCCTCGTGAATCTGCGGGCAATCATTGGTGGCCTCGCCCAGATGGGCGTGCCGCCCGCACGCTACAAGCTGGCCCCGCGCCTGGCCCGTGGCCTCTCGTATTACACCGGGCTGGTCTTCGAGACAATCACGCCGCACTGGCCCGAGGGATCGCTGCTCGGCGGCGGGCGCTACGACGAGCTGGTGGGCCAGTTCGCGGGCAGGCCCATCCCCACCGTCGGCTTGGCCTTCGGTATCGACCGGCTCCACGATGTGATGGAAGAGCTGGGCATTGGCCCGCGCCCGGCCACCACCGCCGTGGCCTATGTGACGGTCTTTGGCCCCGAGCAGGCGGCGGCCAGCCTGGATCTGGCCCGCGAGCTGCGGGCGGGCGGGGTGAACACGCTGATCAGCCTGGATGGCGGCGGCCTAGGCAAGCAGTTTAAGGATGCCGACCGCAAGGGTGTGCGCTACGCCCTTGTCCTTGGCCCCGACGAGGCCGCCCGTGGCGAGGTGGTGATCAAAGATCTGCGCGGCGGCGATCAGCGCGCCGTGCCGCGCGGCGCGGTGCTTTCGGCGTTGCGCTAATGTCTGCGTCTGATATCTAGATATATGTTTGGTTGAAGATGCCAGCGAATTTGGCATCTTCAACCAAACGGATGTAGGCGTTTAGGGCGGCTACCCTAAAGGAGGTGATCACGATGACCCGCACCACCTTCCCTGCCGGCTTCGTCTGGGGCGCGGCGACGTCGGCCTACCAGATCGAGGGGGCGGCGCGCGCGGACGGGCGCGGCGAGAGCATCTGGGATCGCTTTAGCCACACGCCCGGCAAAACGCAGGGCGGGGCCAGCGGCGACATTGCCTGCGACCACTACCGCCGCTGGCGCGATGACTTCGCCCTGCTCGCGAACCTCGGTGCCGGAGCCTACCGCTTCAGCATCGCCTGGCCGCGCATCCTGCCCTCCGGGCGCGGCCAGGTCAATCAGGCCGGCCTGGACTTCTACCGCCGCCAGGTAGACGACCTGCTGAGGCGTGGTATCACGCCCTACGTCACCCTCTACCACTGGGATCTGCCAGTGGCCCTGGAGGACGCGGGCGGCTGGCCGGCCCGCGCCACCGCCGAGGCGTTCGCCGCGTACGCCGACGTGGTGGCCCAGGCGCTGGGCGACCGGGTGAAGCACTGGATCACGATCAATGAGCCCTGGTGCGTGAGCATGCTTAGCTACCAGGTCGGCGCGCACGCCCCCGGTCGCCAGGACTGGCCGGCGGCCCTCGCGGCCAGCCACCATACGCTGCTCGCTCACGGCATGGCCGAGGCCGAGATCCGCCGCTCTAGCCCCGGCGCACAGGTCGGCATCGCCCTGAACTTTACCGCCTCGGTACCCGCCAGCGACAGCCAGGCCGACCACGAGGCCGCACGGGCCTTCGACGGCTACTTTAACCGCTGGTTCCTCGACCCGGTCTGCGGGCGGGGCTACCCCTCGGATATGGTGGCGGGCTACATGGAGGCGGGCCATCTGCCCGACGGCCTGAGCTTCGTGCGGCCCGGTGACATGGATATCATCGCCGCGCCCACCGACTTTCTGGGGGTGAACTACTACACCCGCGAGGTGGTGGCGGCCGCCGCCCGGCCCGGCGCGTGGCAGCCGGTGTACCTGGATACGCCGCGCACCGCGATGGGCTGGGAGATCTACCCCGAGGGACTCTTCCAGTTGCTGCGGCGGCTGCACCGCGCCTATGATCTGCCCAAGATCTACCTCACGGAGAATGGGGTGAGCTACCTGGACGCCCCCGGCGAGGATGGGCGGGTGCGCGATGGGCGCCGCATCGACTATCTGCGCGAACACCTGGACGCCTGCCTGCGCGCCATCGCCGCCGGTGTGCCCCTGGCCGGTTACTTCCAGTGGTCGCTGCTGGATAACTTCGAGTGGGGCCACGGCTACGCCCAGCGCTTCGGGGCGGTGTATGTGGACTATGCGACCCAGCGGCGCACCCCGAAGGACAGCTTCTTCTGGTACCGCGATGTGATCGCTCGCAACGGGCTTGGGGGGTAGCCGTGACCAGATATCGTGTATACTCTACCTACAATCCACCATAACAATCTGTAACCCGTGTTCCATCATCGCCCACGGGCGGGAGCTTTATGATAAAGCGAGTGCTGATTCTGTCGGCCAGCGTCGGCTCGGGCCACATAGCGGCGGCGGCGGCGCTTGAAGAGGTATTCCGCACCCAGCACGGCGTGAAGGTACAAAACGAGGATGCGCTGAAGCTTACCAGCCGAATCTACCAGGTGACGGCGTCAGATGTCTACTTCGCCCTGGTGAAGGAGAACCCTTGGTTTATAAGCTGGTGGTACGACCAGACCGATGAGCCTTTTAAGAATGAGACCGGCGCGCTCCAGCTGTGGAACTTGCTGAACGCCCAGCCGCTGGCCAAGTTTGTCCTCGATTACGACCCCCACATCACCGTCTGCACCCACTTTATGCCAGCGGGCGTGGTGGCCCAGTTGCTCAGTCAGGGCAAGCTGCGCACCACCCTGTCAATCGTCACGACCGACTATGACTTCCAGGGCATGTGGTTGAGCCGGGTCTTCAACCGCTATTTTGTGGCAATTGATGAGACCAAAGTTCACCTGACCGAGCTTGGTGTGGCCGCTGAGCGGATCACCGTCTCGGGCATCCCGGTAAGCCCAGTGTTCGGCAAGCCGGTGGATCGCACGAAGGTGCTGGCGCGCTACGGGCTGCGCGATGACCGTCCGGTGATCCTGGTGTCGGCCGGGGTACTGGGCGGCGGCCCGGCCCGCGATATTGTGGCCCAGATCCTGCGTATGCGAACCCCTGTGCAGACGGTGGTGATCTGCGGGCGCAACCAACTGCTGCGCCAGCAAGTGGCCACTCAGATCAGCGGCGCGGAGGATCGCTTCCGAATACTCGGATTCACCAGCGAGATGGCCGACCTGATGCGGATCTCCAGCTTGTTCATCGGCAAGCCGGGCGGCCTGAGCGCCTCGGAGTGTATGGCGGCGGGCCTGCCGATGGTGGTGATCGACCCCATCCCCGGCCAGGAAGAGCGCAACAGCGACCACCTGCTAGAGGCCGGGGCGGCGGTGCGCTGTCGCTCGCTGATGACCATTGCCTATAAGATCGACCAGATCTTCGAAGATCCCGGTCGCCTGGAGCGCATGCGGGCATGCGCCCGCCGCCTCGGGCGTCCCGGCGCGGCGGATGTGGTGGTGAGGCATTTGCTAGAGGATACCAGCGAGCCGCTTCAGATCAGCAAGAAGGAGCTACGCCGGATCATCGCGCTGGCCAGCGGCGATGCCGAGCCGCCGCCCCCGGAGCCGTCTGCCGGCGAACCCGGCGTGGCGCTCTACCACGACGACACGGGCGTCTATATCGGCGCGATCACCCCCGTCCAGCTCCAGTTTCTGATCGACCAGCTAGAGGGCGAAAAGTCCTTCATTGACCGATCTATGATCTGGCTGACCCAGCAGGGTTCCGACAACGAGTTGAGCCGCGTCCTCACCCAGGTCGTCACCATCGACACATCGATGATCGGCTGGCTGACCCAGCAGGGCGCTGACAGTGGCCTGATCCGCGTCCTCGCCCAGTCTGTCGCCGACCGTGGCCAGTCGGAGATCCGCTGGGTAAGGTTGTGATCGGCGGGCGGGCGGGAGCGCAACGCTCCACCTCCAACTACGGCAGTTGTACTATCGTTCACCGGGCGGCGGAAGCCGCCGGCACTTGGGTGCGAAGGCCGGGTAGAGCCCGCCCGTTCACGGGCCGGGCACGGGTTATAACTAAGGAGGCACGGATATGCAGTCAACAGCTGAGGGGATGCAAGGTACGGGCGGGCGAACGGCCGCACTGATCGGCGGCGATGTGGTGGCGCTGATGGTGTTTGCGGCGATCGGTCGGGGGAGCCACGGTGAGGCGGCTGGGCTGGGGGCAATCGGCGAGGTGGCCCAGACCGCCGCGCCCTTCATTATTGGCTGGCTGGTGACATCGCCCTGGCTGGGTGCCTTCCGCCGGGCATCCACCGACACGCCGGTGAAGATGCTGCGCACGACGGCCATCGCCTGGTGCGCGGGGGTGCTGGTCGGCGCGCTGGTGCGCGCGCTCATGATCGGGCGCTTCAGCCCCCCCTCGTTCTACATGGTCACATTTATTGCGGCACTGGTACTCTTGGGTAGCTGGCGCACGGCGTTCGCCACGTGGGATGCACGGCGGTTTGGTTTGTAAGATCTGCGGACGCTGGCGGTTTGGATCGCGGGAGCGGAGTGACGCTGATGCAGATTCTTGTTCTGTGGCGGCGCTTACGGCTGAGCTTGTGCTGCATCGGGCTGATCGCCCTCGGCGGGGTTGGCGTGGCGAGGGCCGACATGGCCCCGCCCGAGAACCTGCCCGGCAGCGACATCGGCCCCGGCGGGATAACGCAGGTACGCATGCTGGCCGAGCGGATCGTGATCGACGTGCAGCCGATCCCCAAGGATGAGGCGTCTGCCGATATGCCGCCGATGCAGGCGCAGGTACACGGCAGATTCACCATGCGTAACCTCGGCGATGTCGATGAACACATGCAGGCGCGCTTCCCACGCGGCGACCCGCGCGGCCGGAGCGATGGCCGAGGGCGCTACTCGCAGGTGCAGCAATTCGCCGTGCAGGTCGGCGGGTTGCCCGTTGCCACGACGGTGATCACCAGTACGAACCCGCAGGGCACCGACCAGCCGACCATCGAGTGGCTGGGCTTCGATCTGGACTTCCCGACCGGCCAGGACGTACTCGTCGATGTCAGCTATATGATCACGCCGACCCAGTACGCCAATGATCCGTTCGGCACCTTTGCCTATGTACTCCAGACCGGTGTCGGCTGGCGCGACAGCATCGGCAGCGCGGAGATCACGGTGCGCCTGCCCTACCCCGCCACGGCGGAGAACGTGCGCCTCGCCTCGCCCTCGGGCGGGCGGGATACCACGCCCGGCGCGACGCTTGTCGGCAACGAGGTGCGCTGGAGCTTCCGCGACCTGGAGCCAACCGAGCATGACGACATCTTTGTCAACCTGATGGTGCCGGGCATCTGGCAGGAGATCGCTGACGCGCGGGCGGCAACGGCAAAGTCGGCGGATGTAGCGGCCCTGGCGCGGCTGGCGGCAGCCTACGAGGCGGCGGTCTACTACCACGGCGTCGTCCACTACGACGACGACCCGTTTATCGCGCTGGGCGAGGAGACCTTGGCCAGCGCCATCGCGATCCAGCCGGACTCAGCACAACTGCACGCCGCCGACGCGGCGCTGATCTGGAAGCACAACATGACCCAAGCTATGCTGGATGATGTAACAGACCCACATCTACTGGCAGAGGTGCAGCGCGCCCTGTCGCAGATCAGCCTGGCCCTGGCCCGCGACCCGCAGCAGCGCGTGGCCCTAGCTACGCTGGCAGATATACAGAGCATGTCGCGGAAGCCGCTTGTGCTGTCGGAGGTCGGCCCGCTGCCGAGTACCACGCCGATTCCTACATCCACGCCGATTCCTACATCCACGCCGATTCCTACATCCACGCCCGCGCCGCCCCCGGTTCCTTCAACCGGCGATGGCTGGCTGATGCTGGGCGGCGGGGTGCTGATCGGGCTGGCGCTGGCGGGAGCGGCGTGCGCGCTGATCCGGCGGAGGATGTAAACCCGCACATGCCCGTCCATCCCATACCCAAAAAAACAGCCGCCCCCGTTTAGCCAACATAGAAGCCTGCGGCGCTCGCGGAGCTGCCGCGATAACCAACTCATCAGGAGGATGCTCAATGAAGACCACCACACGCCTGCTAATCATGCTGTTCTCGGCCCTGCTGCTGGGAGCCTGCGGCAGCAAGCCCGTCGCCATCGCCGACATGCCGGTCTACCCCGGTGCCACCGAGTTGAAGCCCGGCGAGAGCAACATCGCCGACACGCTCAAGACCAACGGCCAGCAGGACGCAGCCATGCGTCAGGCGGCGGGCGTGGGCGGCTCGACCACGCAGAAGGGTTTCAACCTGCCGACCGACGCCAAGTGGGACCAGGTGAAGGCGTTCTACACCGATAAGCTGACGGCCAGCGGCTGGACCGTGGGCATGGGTGGCCCCGGCGGCAACATCGCCAGCCAAGTGATGGATCAGGCCAACCAGGCCAACACCCTGTTCCAGACTGCCATCTTCTCTAAAGACAAGCAGACGCTCACGGTGATGCGCGTGGTGGATCCGACCGATGCGGCCAAGGTGCAGATGATTCTCTCGCTCAGCACGCAGTAGAGGGGTTACAGCACGGGCAGCACCCGAGCGACGATAAACTTCAGGTAGCGCCCCTCGGGGAAGCTGACGGGCACGGGATGATCGACGGGCTGGCCGACATCATAGACGATCTGGGCGCGGCGTTGGGCGGCGGTCGCCGCATCACTGAGCATAGTGCGGAACGCCTCGGAGCCAACCTGGCTGGTGCAACTGGAGGAGACAAGCATGCCGCCGGGTTCCACGCAGCGCATCGCGAGCGCGTTCAGGCGCATGTAGGCGCGCAGAGCGGTGTAGGCGCTGCCCTTGGCGCGGGCGAAGCTGGGCGGGTCGAGGATCACCATCTGAAAGCGCCGCCCAGCCTTCACATAGCCGTCGAGCAGGCTGAAGCAGTCCTCGGTGATAAAGCGGTGACGCCCGGCGGGGAGCCGGTTCAGGGCGATGTTATCGGCAGCGACCTCAGCAAGGCCCCGGCCAATATCGACGCTGGTCACCTCGGCGGCACCGCCGCGCAGCGCGTAGAGCGAGAATCCGCCGGTGTAGGCGAAGCAGTTCAGCACGCTCAGGCCACCGGCCAGCGACTCGACCGCGCGCCGGTTCTCGCGCTGATCCAGAAACAGGCCGGTCTTCTGCCCATGGCGCAGGTCGGCGCGGAAATAGATCCCATACTCCTGGATCACCAGGTCGTCCGGCGGCAGTTCGCCCCAGAGGGGCCGGAGGCCGGAGGCTGGCGGCTGGAGGCCGGGTTCGACCTCGCCATCCTCATCGTCTTGGGGCCGCTGGTGGAGAGACACGCCGCGCAACTCCGGGTCGCAGCCGCGCAGGGCGGCGGCCACCGAGGCCACAATCGTCTGGAGGCTCTCGGCGTAGGTGTGGATCACGGCGTAGTCGCCGTAGCGATCCACCACCAGGCCCGGCAGGCCGTCGCCCTCGCCATAGATCCAACGGTAGGCGCTGGTGGCCGGGACGCCGTTGCGGATGGCGGCGCGGGCCTCCCACGCCTCCCAGACCCGCTCGCTGATCCAGTCGGCGTCGGGTACCGCCTGACGGCTGAACAGGCGCACGGCGATCGCGCTGCGCGCGTCCCACAGGCCGTAGGCGACCCAGCCGCCGCAGCGCACGCGAACCCACTGGCCCGAACGCAGTTGTTCGCCGCCCGACACATGGTTGCGGTAAACCCACGGGTGGCCCTGCTGGAGCCGCGCCCGTAGGCTAGAATCGACGGTAATCTCGGGGGTGTTCATAATTGTAGGGCCGAAGCATTTGGATGTGGCACCTTGCGCCACATCCAAATGCTTTTCCGGCGGGGGTTTGGGGGTGGCAACGCCACCCCCGAACGATCTTTTTTGGTTGGTTTTTGGTGGCGAATCCGCCAAAAACCAACCAAAAGCGCGGTCTGGGGCGCAGCCCCAGCGACGTTGCATCAGCCCTGAATGCTTTGGCCCTACACCGTGGATCCGCTTTCTACCACCTTACCCTTGCCGAAGGCCGTCTCAGCGGTGCGTGGGCGGATGGCTACATTTCGGCCAATGCAGGTGCCGTCGGGGATCTGGGACTGGGGGCCAACCAAGGTCAGACCGGTATTCAGACGATCAGGCGCATCGTGGTTCGGCGTGCTATCCTCGCCATCGCCCAAGAGCACGCCCGCGCCGATCCGCACACCCTCGTCCACCACACAGTGGTCGATCACCGTCTCGGGGCCGATCCAGGCATCGCCAAAGATCACCGCATCGCGCACCACGGCACCAGGCGAGACATAGACGCCGGGCGAGAGTACCGAGCGCACCACGCTACCGTGAACCTGACAGCCATCGCTGAGCAGGCTATTCTCAACCCGCGCCCCGGCACCGACCTGCACGCCCGGTCGGTCGGCGCTCGTGGTGTGGATGATCCACTCGGGGTCGTACAGGTCGAGGGCCGGGGTCTCGGCGAGCAGGGCGATGTTCGCCTCATAGAATGCCTGGACGGTGCCAACATCTGCCCAATAGCCCTGGAAGTTGTAGGCGTAGGTATTGGCCTTGCCGACGATCTTGGGCAGGATGTGCCGCCCGAAGTCCGCGTCGTCATTTTTGGCCAGCAGGTCGAGCAGATACTGCTTGCGAAAGACATAGATGCCCATCGAGGCCAAGCTTGACGTGGAGCGGCGCGGCTTCTCGACGAAGCGGTCGACCCGGCAATCGCTACCCACCGAGACGATCCCGTAGCGGTGGACATCGTGGGGGCTGACGCTGTGAACCGCCATGGTCACATCGGCACCGCGCTCGGCGTGGAGCTGGAGCAGCGGGGTGTAGTCCATCTTATAGATATGATCGCCAGAGAGAATCAGCACCGCATCGACGGCGTGTTCCTCGACGAAGTCGCGATTATAGCGCACGGCGTCGGCGGTGCCGCGCTGCCAGCCGCCGCCATCGGGCGTGGGCGAGGGATGCAGCAACCGTAGGCCACCCTGGGCGCGGTCGAGATCCCATGGCCGTCCAACGCCCAGGTGAACGTGCAGCGAGCGCGGGCGGTACTGGGTGAGTACGCCGACGTTATAGATCCCCGAGTTCACGCAGTTCGAGAGGGTGAAGTCGACGATCTTGAACTTACCGCCGAAGGGTACGGCCGCCTCGGTGCGCTCGGCGGTGAGCACGGAGAGGGCGGGCGAGTCGCCGCCGGCTAATATTAATGCGAGTGTGCGCAGCATATTCTTATGCGCCCGTCGTAGATCCGCCCCGGTGGGGCGGATCTACGACGAGCATTAAACCGTCTCCCCCGACGCCACATCGCCGCCCGGAAAGTCCTCGGTATCGCGGTCCGCATTGATCACCACGTTCCGACCGACGCTGATGCCGGGCGGGATGTGGGCCGACTTGCCGATCACCGAGATCCCGGTGTAGAGCTTATCGGGATGCTGGGTGTTGGGCACCGTGAGATCATCGCCAAAGCCGAGCCGCGCACCGGCCCCCACCACCACCTGCTTATCGACGATCACCCGGTCGAGTACGGCACCCGGCCCGATCCACGTGTCGTTCATCACCACGCTGTCGCGTACGACCGCCCCCGGCGACACATACACCCCCGGCGAAAGCACCGAGCGCTCCACCGTGCCGCGTATGCTGCTACCGTTACAGACAATCGACTGGCTAATGCGGGCCTGCGGGCCGACCTTCACCGGCGGGCGCTCCTCGCTGCGCGTGCGGATCACCCAGTCCTTATCGAACAGGTCGAAGTCCAGGGCCGGGTCGAGCAGTTGCATGCTCGTCTCCCAGTACGACTGGATCGTGCCCACGTCCACCCAGTAGCCCGCGAAGTGATGGGCGAAGACGCGATCCTCGGCCACCATAGCCGGGATCACATTTTTGCCGAAGTCGATCCGTGGCTTATCATCGCTGCCCTCGGAAAGCCGCGCGACCAGGGCGTCGGCGGTAAAGACATAGATACCCATCGAGGCCAAGTTGCCCTTGTCGCGGTGCTTGGGCTTCTCGGTGAACTCGACGATCCGGTTGGTCTCGTCGGTGGTCATAATCCCGAAACGGTCGGTCTCGTCGAGGGGCACCTCCATCACGCCAACCGTCAGGTCAGACTGGTTGCGGAAGTGGGTGGCGACGATCTCGCCGTAGTCCATCTTGTAAATATGGTCGCCGGAGAGGATCAGCACCAAGTCGGCGCGCCGCTCGCGGATGAAGTTC
>SESH01083250.1_pt1 | contig 12524 bp, 12 predicted proteins | sample 3171561 | NCBI WGS metagenome assembly SESH01 (sample SAMN10866947, study PRJNA518727) | freshwater metagenome | biome: subpolar coniferous forest; feature: holomictic lake; material: water; isolation source: holomictic Lake 442 2011 16.5 m and 2014 13 m | place: Canada: near Kenora, Ontario
AGTGGAAGAGAGGATCATGCCCGGAACCCCGGGGCGCCGTTTTTGTGTTTTGCTGATGCCGCACCGTTGGGTATCATCGAAGTGAAAATTTAGGGCTGACTTCGCTGCGCTCGTCACCGCGCAGGCACGTGTGTGGAGGCGCATCATGAAGAACCCGATGGATCGGCATTTTGAGAAGCGTCTTTCGGATCGTGCGGTCGCAATCGGCCGCGAGGGAGAAGTGGCGGCCTTCGGCGAGTTGATCGAATTGTTGCGCGCCTCATCGGCGAATGCACGCCGGCTGGCCGCTTCCGCGTTAGGCAAACTGGCATGGATGGGCGTGGATCAGGCGGCGGCTGTGGCCGCGCTTGCGCCGGTGGCGCGGCGGGATCCGCACGCACAGACCAGGCAGTATGCCATCAAGGCGCTGAAGGCCTACGGCACGACGGCACAAGGGTGTCTGGGCGACCTGCGCGACCTGGCTTGCAATCCTGCAGAGAAAGACTATGTCCAGCGCGATGCCGCCGCGGCAGTGGCGTTCATCGAGGAAGCCGTCCGCATCGCCGCATCCGCGGCCGAACACCACTGCCAGCGCTGTCATGACAAGGTCTCGGCAGATGAATTCGCCCGTTCCCAGCAGGCCTTTCAGCGTGTCTTTTGTGATCGGTGCTTCGACGAGGTTTTTCTTGAGCGGCGCAATTTCGAGACGCAGGTGGAACTCAACAAGACGATCGAAGCACGCGATGGCACCGTTGTGCAATCTGCAGGTGAACGTCGCATTGCCGAATGGCTCACGGCGCACAGTCTGACCTATCGCTACGACGCCAAGTTCCGGATCATTGCGGAGTTCCAGATCCGCCCCGACTTTTATCTGCCTGAACTGGACGTCTATATCGAGTACTGGGGCCTCGACACGCCCCAGTATAAGATGAGCATGTACAAGAAGCAGATGCTTTACCAGCAGCAGGGAAAGCGACTGATCTCGGTCTATCCCCGGGATCTGACCGCTCTCGACCAGTTACTCACTGCCAAGTTGCACCATTTCGGTTTCATGCCGTGACATTGACGAGCGTAGCGAAGTCAGTCTTGCGCTTGTGTCCTTATTTTTGCCAGTATCACCGTGTACCAGCGGGAGCACCTCCATGCAGATTTTCTACCACGTGATCCTGTCCATGTCCGAGTTCACCCGCCTGCACCTGAACCAGGTGGCGATCTCGCTGGCCGCCACGATCCTGTTCCTGTACGGGTCGCAGATTCATGACGTGGTGAAGGGGCTGATCAAGGACATGCACTTCTTCTTCCGCCTGCTGATCCTGGTGCTGGTCTGCGCCTTCGGCTACGGCACGCTCGCCTATGCCTTCACTCGCCTCTGCGAGGCCGGGCTGAAGCTGCTCGACAACCTCTACCTCGCGCCGGTGGTCATCGGGCTCTTCCTGCTGATTGGCCTGCTGGCGGAACGGAAGAAGGCCATGTGACGGATGCTGCTGGCGACATCGCCCGGCAGGCGCTGAAGGACACCGCGCAGGGAGCCGTGCAGGAAGGCATCAACCAGGGCGTCAAAAAGCTGTTTGGATGGCAGGCCGCGGCGGCCCGTCCAGGCGAAAGCCGTCGTTATGCGAATCCTCTATCTTGATCTCGACACGCTGCGGCCCGACCATCTGGGGTGCTATGGCTACCACCGCAACACCTCGCCGCAGATTGACCGGATTGCGGCGGAGGGTGTGCGCTTTGAGAACTATTACTGCTCCGATGCGCCCTGCCTTCCGAGCCGCGCCGCGCTCCTGACCGCCCGCCATGGCATCCACAACGGCGTGATCAACCACGGCGGCGCGTGCGCCGACCGCCCGCCGGACGGCGCCAATCGCTCCTTCTGCGATTCGCTTGCCGGGGGCGGCAGCCTCTTTCATCTGCTGCGCTCCGCCGGGCTGCGCTGTACCCACGTCGGCGGGTTCGGCGAGCGCCATTCCGCCTACTGGTGGTATGCCGGGGTGCACGAGGTGCTGGACACCGGCAAGGGCGGCATGGAGTCGGCCGAGGAGATCACGCCCGTGGCACTGGACTGGATCCGCCGCCACGCGAAGGAGGAAAACTGGTACCTGCACGTCAACTACTGGGATCCGCACACGCCCTACCGCGCGCCCGCCTCATTCGGAAACCCGTTTGCGGATGAACCGCTCCCGGCCTGGCTGACTTCGGAGGTCTTCGATGGCCATCGCAACCACGTGGGCCCGCACGGCGCGCTCGAGATGGCGATGTACGATGACAGCACGCGCCCCCAGTACCCGCGCCACCCGGGCAAGATCACGGACCTGGACGGCGTGCGCACGGTGATCGACGGCTACGACTGCGGCATCCGCTACATGGACGGCCACATCGGGCAGCTTCTGGACGCTTTCCGCCAGGCCGGTGTGCTCGACGACCTCGTGATCGTCGTCAGCTCCGACCACGGCGAGAACCTCGGGGAGCTGGGGATCTACGGCGAGCACGGCACCGCGGACAACATCACCTGCCGCATTCCCATGCTCGTCCGGTGGCCGGGCGTGGCCAGGCCGGGATCCGTGGACACGGGGCTGCACCTGAACATCGACCTCGTCCCCACGCTGGCCGAGATGCTCAACCGCCCGGCAAAGCCGTACTGGGACGGCCGGAGTTTTGCCGCCACCCTGCGCGACGGCGCCGACACCGGACGCGAGGACGCGGTGATCTCGCAGTGCTGCCACGTCTGCCAGCGCTCGGTCCGCTGGGGCGAGTGGCTCTACGTGCGCACCTACCACGACGGCTACCACCTGCTGCCGCAGGAGATGATCTTCAATATTCGCGAGGATCCGCATGAGCAGCGCGACGTGGCTGCGGATCATCCGGAGCTCTGCCGCGAGGGGGCCTGGCGCCTGCTGCGCTGGCATGACGAGATGATGCAGCGCATGCCGGCTGGCCGGACGTCCGACCCGATGCAGGTCGTGCTTGCGGAAGGCGGCCCGTTCCATGCGCGCGGCGAACTCAAGGCTTATGCGCAGCGCCTGGCTGCCACGGGGCGCGAGTGGGCGCTGCCGGAGCTCCGGCGCCGCCACCCGCGGGAGTTTGAGAAGGCATAAGCCTGCCGTTTCCCCGCGACTTCTTGACACTGTGCCGCGCCGTGGCCTATTCTATGACCTTCAAGGCATGTTGGTTCCGGCGGGCATTTGTAGGCTCCCCGGCAATGGAGGTTCAATTACGTGCAGTCCCTCGAAGTGATGCGCCACAGCGCGGCGCATGTGATGGCCGCCGCCGTCTGTCGTCTCTTTTCGGATGTGAAGCTGGACATCGGTCCTGCGACCGAAGACGGATTCTATTACGATTTTGATCTGCCCCACCGCCTGGCGCCAGAGGATTTCCTGAAGATCGAGGCGGAGATGGCGCGGCTCGTGGCCGCGAACCTGCCGTTCGAGCGCGTTGAGTCCACGCGCGAGGAGGCGCAGAAGCTGCTCGTGGGGCAGCGCTACAAGCGCGAGCGCCTCGCGGACGTCCCGGCCGGAGAGGTGATCTCGTTCTACCGCTGCGGCGACTTCGTGGACCTCTGCCGCGGTCCGCACCTGCCGGCCACCGGTGCGATCGCCGCCTTCAAGCTCACGTCCGTGGCCGGCTCCTATTACCGCGGCGACGAGAAGAACCCGATGCTGCAGCGCCTCTACGGCATGGTGGCCGAATCCAGGGCGGCGCTGGAGGCCGAGCTGGCGCGCATTGAGGAGGCCAAAAAACGCGACCACCGCAAGCTCGGCCGCGAGCTCGAACTGTACAGCATCTCCGACGACGTCGGCCCCGGCCTCGTGCACTGGCACCCCAAGGCCGCGCGCATCCGCGTGGTGATCGAGAACTACTGGCGCCGCGAGCACTACCGCGCCGGCTACGAGATGCTCTTCACGCCGCACATCGGCCGCGCGCACCTCTGGCAGACCTCGGGCCACCTGAGCTTCTACAAGGACGGCATGTTCCCCCCCATGGAGATCGCGGAGGTGGGCGAGCACGGCGCCAGGCCGGCGGAGCCGTACTACCTCAAGCCGATGAACTGCCCGTTCCACATCCAGATCTACCAGAGCCGGCGCTACTCGTACCGCGACCTGCCGCTGCGCTGGGCCGAGCTCGGCACCGTCTACCGTTTCGAGAAGGAGGGCGTGCGCCACGGGCTGCTGCGCGTGCGCGGCTTTACGCAGGACGACGCCCACATCTTCTGCACCCCGGATCAGATCGAGAGCGAGGTCCGGCGCACCGTCAACTTCGCGCTCGGCATCCTGCGCCGGTTCGGCTTCACCGAGGTCACCGCCTTCCTGGCCACCCAGCCCGAGAAGGCCGTCGGCGACCCGGCCCGCTGGGAGCAGGCCACGCGCTCGCTGGAGAGCGCCCTTCAGGCCGAGAACATTCCGTACGAGGTGGACGCCGGTGGCGGCGCATTCTACGGCCCCAAGATCGACCTGAAGATCAAGGACGCCCTCGGCCGTCCCTGGCAGCTCAGCACGATCCAGTTCGACTTCAACCTGCCCGAGCGCTTCCATCTGACCTACGTCGGCGAGGATGGCAAGGAGCACCAGCCCTACATGGTGCACCGCGCCCTGCTCGGTAGCCTGGAGCGCTTCTTCGGCATCCTCATCGAGCACTACGGCGGCGCGTTCCCGCTCTGGCTGGCGCCGGAGCAGGTGCGCGTGCTGCCGATCACCCAGCACCAGCTTGACTATGCGCGCAGCGTGGCGGATCAGCTCCGCCAGGCGGATGTGCGCGTGACGGTGGACGAGGATTCCGAAAAGATCGGCGCCAAGATCCGTCGCGCACAGCTGGAAAAGGTGCCTTACATGCTCGTCGTGGGCGGCCGTGAAGCGGAAGCGGGCGCCGTTGCCGTGCGACGTCGCGAGGGCGGCGACCAGGGCGTGATGCCCCGGGACGCATTTCTCGAACGGGTCCGCAAGGAAAATGAGGCGTAATACGCGCCGTTACAGGGGAGGTTCGTCATCGCATCGTTCGTCCGTACCAATTTCAAGATTCGTGTTCCGACCGTCCGGCTGCTCGGGCCGGATGGCGGCATGCTCGGCGTCATGGCGACGCGCGACGCGCAGAAACTTGCCGACGCACAGGGGTTTGATCTGGTCGAGATCTCCCCCAATGCGGATCCGCCAGTCTGCAAGATCATGGACTTCGGCAAGTTCCGCTACGAGGAAAGCATCAAGCGCAAGCAGGCGCGCAAATCGCAGATCCGGCAGCAGATCAAGGAGGTCAAGTTCCACGCCAGCGTGGATGAGCACGACCTTCAGACCAAGATGCGCCACATCCGCGAATTTCTCGCTGAAGGCGACAAGGTCAAGATCACCCTCCAGTACCGCGGGCGCGAGAACGCCCACAAGGAGCTGGGCATGGAGGTGGTCACGCGGGTGATCAAGGACCTGGAGGTGGTTGCGATCGTCGAGCAGCAGCCGCGTCTGTTGGGCCGTCTGCTGGGATGCCTGCTGGCGCCGCGCCCGGCCAAGCCGGGCACGACCAAGTCGTCACAGCCAGCCCATTCGGCGGCGCCGCGCCCGGTTGCACCGGCTGCACCGGCGGCACCGGCGGCAGCGGTTGCTCCGGTCGCGCCTGCAGCGCCGATTCCCGCCGTCTCCGCGCCAGCGCCCGCACCCGTGGCTGCACCGCAGCCTCCCCCCGCCGCGGCTGCGCCGGCCGTGGCGCCGTAGCCGGGACGGATAGGGCCTATGGGACGATCAGGACAAAGGCTGCGGGTGCACAACCCGCAGCCGGTGGCTCTGACCATTGCCGGCAGCGACTGCGGCGGCAATGCCGGCATTCAGGCTGACTTGCGCGCCTTTCACGGCTTTGGCGTGCATGGCTGCACAGCCATCGCCGCACTGACGGCCCAGAATCCAACCGGCGTCGCTGGCATTCTGCCGGCGACATCTGACTTCTTGCGACTGCAACTGCAAACGATCTTTGATGGATACTATGTCGGCGCCATCAAGACGGGGATGCTGCTGAATGCGGAACTGATCGAGGTGGTGGCAGAGGTTCTGGCGCGCCACAAAGGGATTCCGCTGGTGGTCGACCCCGTGATGGTCGCCAGCAGCGGCGCGCGGTTGCTCGAGGACGCCGCCGTGGAGGCGCTCACGCGACGCCTCCTGCCGCTGGCGTCGCTGATCACACCGAATCTTCCCGAGGCCGCCGTGCTTCTCGGCCGCCCTGTGGCAGGCGGGGCGGCTGCGGGCGAGGCGGCGCGCGAGCTGGCTGCCCTCTTTCGCTGTGCCGTACTGGTGAAGGGCGGGCACGGCAGTTTCTCAAATCAGGCCAGCGATTTTCTGTGCGTGGGCGAAGGCCAGCTGGCGTGCCTGCGCACGCCGGTGGTGCGGCACCCGCTCTCGCTGCACGGCACCGGCTGCACGCTCAGCGCGGCCATCACCGCGGCGCTGGCGACCGGCTGTTCCCTGGCCGATGCCGTGGCGGAGGGAAAGTCGTACGTCTACGAGGCCATCCGCCACGGCCGTACACTCGGCCCCCAGGCCGCGGTGCTGGGGATGGTGAATCGGCGCGACAGACGCAGGGTTCTTTCCGCCGTCATCCACCCGCCCCCCCCAAGGCAAAGAAAACGGCCGCACAAAGCCCCATGAAACCCACATCGACTGCGGCTGTTTTCTTTGACATGGACGGCGTGCTGATCGACTCCGAGCCGGTGTGGCAGGAGGCGATCGACCAGGTTTTTGGCGCCTGGGGCATCACGCTCGATGCGGCCACGAAGGCCCATACCATGGGGATGGGCAATGACGAAAGCGTGCGGCTTGTGCTGGCGCTTCATCCGCACGTGAGCGCGGATGTGGCCGAGGTGTGCCGGCGGATCGACGCCGTGGTCCTGCGGCGGATCGGCGAGGGGATCGGCGTCATTCCCGGCGCGGACGACCTGGTGCGCCTCCTGGCCGCGCGCGGCGTGCCGCTGGCGCTGGTCTCCACCTCCGCCCCGGCGCTCATACAGGCGGTTGTGCAGGCCCACCGCCTCGAGGGGCTTTTCCGCGTGGTGCTGAGCTCGGAGGAGGTCGGCCCCGGCAAGCCCGATCCGGCGGTCTATCGCGAAGCCATTCACCGGCTGCAGGCGGACGCGGCGCAGAGCGTGGCCATCGAGGACACCGTCAACGGCGCGCGATCCGCGCACGGCGCCGGCCTGCGCGTGATCGGCTTCACGCGCGACCCGGTTGTGGCGGCGTCCATGCGCGCCTACGTCTGGCACGTTGCGGTCGATTACGCCGCCATCCGCGCGCTCCTCCACGCGGTATAGATTGAAGACCGGGCAGGCAGATGCTATGGTGCGTTTGACATGAGCGCACGGACGGGAGCGCATCTGAAATCGTTGCGGTAAAGGAGTTGCAGACGTGACCCAGTTGCAGGCAGCAAAGGCAGGAAAAGTTACACCCATCATGCGGCGGGTGGCGGCGGACGAGGGTGTAAAGGCGGCCCAGGTGATGGCAGCCATCGCCCGCGGACATGCCGTCATCCCGCTCAACCCTGCACACAAGGGTGTGCGTCCGGTTGGCGTGGGGCGCCTCTTCCGCACGAAGGTGAATGCCAACATCGGCCGCTCCACCCAGCGTTCCGCCTGCCGCGAGGAGCAGCGCAAGCTCAAGGTGTCGCTCGACGCCGGCGCGGATTTTGTCATGGATCTCAGCGTAGGCCCCGGCCTGGCGCAGATCCGGCAGGGGCTGCTGGATGCCTCGCCGGCGCCGCTCGGAACCGTCCCGGTCTACGAGACGGTTTCACGCCTGCGCGGCGATGTGCCGCAGATGGACGCGGACCTGCTGCTGCAGGTGATTGCCGAGCAGGCGGAGCAGGGCGTGGATTTCATGACGCTGCACGCCGGCCTGCTGCGGCGCCATGTGGACGTGGCCATGAAGCGCATCATGGGGATCGTCAGCCGCGGTGGCGCCATCATGGCGGAGTGGATGAAAACGCACGACCGCGAAAATCCGCTCTACACGCGCTGGGACGAGGTGCTCGCGATCCTGGTGAAGCACGACGTCACCGTCTCGCTGGGCGACGGCCTGCGCCCCGGCTGCCTGGCCGATGCCAGCGACGCCGCGCAGTTCGGCGAGCTCGACATCCTCGGTGAGCTCGTGCAGCGCTGCCGCAAGGCCGGCGTGCAGGTCATGGTCGAGGGCCCCGGGCATGTGCCGTTCAACCAGATCCAGATGAACATGGAGCGCGAACATCAGGTGTGCGACGGCGCGCCGTTCTATGTGCTGGGCCCGGTCGTGACGGACATCGCCCCCGGCTATGACCACATCACCTCCTGCATCGGCGCCACGGCGGCCACCGTGTACGGCGCCTCGCTGCTCTGCTACGTCACCCCGGCCGAACACCTCGGCCTCCCCGACGAGAGCGAGGTGCACCAGGGCGTGATCGCCTACCGCATCGCCGCGCATGCCGGCGATGTGGCGCGCGGGCTGAAGGGCGCGCGCGACCGCGACGATGCCATGTCCCGGGCGCGGGCTGCATTTGACTGGAAGAAGCAGTTCGAGCTGGCCATCGATGGCCCGCACGCCCGGGCGCGCTGGGAGAAGACCCGCGTCGAAACCCCCGGCGGCAAGGACGACCACTGCTCCATGTGCGGCCCCGAGTTCTGCGCCATGAGGACCACGAAGCGCATACGCGAAGGCAAGTAGGGGAAGGCACGGGCCGGTAGTCGTTGGTCAGTGGTGTGTCGCATGTTGCCGCATCCGGGTAGCAGGACACAGAGGCCACAGAGGGAATGAAGAGAGCACAGAGAGAATTTCATGCTGCTGCGGCTGGCCAGGTGAACGAATGACGCTTCCCGCGGACGAATGACCAACGACCTTTCCGCGCAAGGTGAAGCGCAAGGTGACGCGCATGGTGAAGCGACCGGCCAGGCAAACGTTCTCCCCCGGCATCGATGTCCTCCTTGCCAGCCACCGCGCCTGGCTCCAGGGCCGGCGTGTGGCGCTGCTGAGCCACCAGGCCGCGGTGTGTGGCGCCGGCGCGACTTCGGCGCAGCGGCTGCACGAAGAACTGGGTACCGGACTGGTGGCGCTCTTCGGGCCGGAACACGGCTTCCTCGGCCAGGCCGGGGCAGGGGTGACCACCCACACGCGGCGCCATCCCGACTGGAAGATCCCCGTCTTCTCGCTCTACGGCGCCTGCCGCAAACCCACACCGGCCATGTTGCGTCGGGTGGAGGTCGTCGTGTGCGACCTGCAGGATCTCGGCGCGCGCTGCTACACTTATCTGGCCACGCTGCGCAACCTGCTCGAGGCCGCAGCGGCAGGCGGCGTGCGCGTGATCGTGACCGACCGCCCGATTCCGCTGCCGCAAATTATTGACGGCCCGATGCTGGAGCCGGCTCACCAGTCCTTTGTCGGCCCGGCGGAGATGCCCATGGCCACCGGCATGACGCCCGCCGAGTCGGCGCAGTGGCTGAAGCATGCGCTCGGCCTCGCGGTCGATCTGCAGGTTGTGCCCATGCACGGCTGGGCGCGCGACGGACGCCGCGGCGCGGACTGGCCGGAGTTTGTGCCGCCATCCCCCGGCATCCGCACGTGGGAGTCCGGCATGACCTACCTGGCCACGGTCTTTTCCGAGGCCTTGCCTGGAATCGATGTCGGCCGCGGCACCAGCCTGGCCTTCCGCACGCTGGGCGCGCCCTGGCTGCGTTCCGAGCCATTCTGCGAGCGGATGAACGCGCGCGGCCTCGCCGGCGTGCGCTTCCACCCGCACCGCTACGTGGCAGGTGTGCCGCCATATGCGGGGCGCGAGCTCGACGGCGTGCGGCTCGCGGTGACGGATCCGGCGCGCTTCCACCCGGTGACGGCCTCGGTTCACGTGCTGCACACGCTGTCCGAAATGCATGGCGCGGCGCGCGTCTGGCGCCATGCGGGCGTGCGCCGGGGATGGTTCGACCAGCTCTATGGCACGGCCGCCGTCGGGCAGGCCTTGCGCCACGGGGTAGCGCCCGACGAGATCGCGGCGGCCTGGCGCGCGGCACATCATGATTTCCTCGCCGGTCGTCGCCGGGCATTGTTGTATGCCACGGCGTGACCGGGTAACCCGATGAAAGGCAGCAGGCGAATGAACAATGTCAACCGCACCGGTGTTGCTGTGGCGCTTCTGGCTGTGGCCGCCGTGGTTCTCTACCTGTTTGTGGTCGAGCCGATGACGTGGAAATCGGCGACCCGGAAGGAGTCGGCCCGCATCCTGGCCGCCGCGCAAACGACCAATGAGTTTGCGATGGCTGTCGGCGACCTGGGGCTCTTCCTCTCGTTTCCGGACGGCTCGTGGATGGCCATCCGGTATCGTGAGCGGCACGCCATCAACGCCCTGTCCTCGGCCATGGCGCGCGACAGCGGCGGGATGAGTTTCTTCAGCGAGCACCACTTCTGCGGCTACCTCTCGGCCTACCCGAAGATCGCAGAAATGCAGCATGCCGCCCGGAAGGATGCGGCGCAGGGGTGGATCGGCAAAGCGCCCAACCTCCTGGCAGGCTTTGAGGGCATTCACGCCCTGGCCACATCCCCGGACCTGGCTGCGGCCCGGACCAATCTGCTGAGCCTTGGCTTTGGTCGAATGAAATGATGCGTTGACATCATTAACCATGATGCTACGGTATCAAGTATGCGCACGATAATTGCCATCGACGATGACGTGCTTGACTTGGCGCGGGCGGTTGCGGAGCGGATGCACACGCCGTTTCGACGGGTGATCCATGAGGCGATTCGCGCCGGCTTGCAGACCGTCGAGAAGCCGGCCAGAAGCCGACCTTATCGAACGCGTCCCCGAACGTTGGGGCGGCGTGCGCCTGGTGGGACGCCCAGCTGTCCGGCGAAGCCCCCGTGTGTCTCTGCTGGGCGGTGATTGGCGCGTATATCCGCATCGGCACGAATCCGCGCGTATTCAAGCAGCCGCTCTCGCGTGATCAGGCGGTCGCGCGTGTGCAGAGCTGGCTGAGTCAGCCATGCACGCGGGTGGTGCGCCCGACCGAAAGGCACTGGGATGTTTTCCGGAAGCTGTTGCTGGAGGGTCAGGCCACGGCGAACCTCGTGTCGGATGCGCACCTGGCGGCGCTGTCTGTCGAGCATGGGTGCGAACTGGCCTCGACGGATGCAGACTTCTCCCGGTTTCCCGGCGTTCGATGGCGGAATCCCCTGCGCTGAAGCGGTGGTGTTTGGAAGGGCGGCGAACAGCAGCGCCGGTGCGGCGGCGACTTTGGGGATGACGTATGCACATTGCCATCATTGGCGCCGGGCCGGCCGGCATCGAAGCGGCGCTGGCCGCCCGCCAGGCGGGCGCAGCCGTGACCGTGTTTTCGTCGGAGCCTGTGCTGCCGTACTTCCGCCCGCGCCTGGTGTCCGTGGCCATGGGGCAGGTGGAGCCCGCCGCGATCGCCATGCACCCGGAGGCCTGGTACGCGGAGCGCGGCATCCGCCTGCGGCTGGCGACACCGGCCACGGCCATTGATGTGGCCGCGCGCACGGTTACGGCAGGCGGCGCGGCAGAGGCGTTCGATGCCATGGTGCTGTCCTGCGGCGCGCTGCCCATCCGGCCGCGTTTTGCCGGCGAGACCGCCGCGATGCCGCTGCATTCGCTCTGGTCCGTGGCCGATGCCGAGGTGATCCGCCGGCGGGTGCGTCCGGAGGCGCGGCTGGTGGTGATCGGCGGCGCAAGCCTGGGGATTGAGTGCGCGCTGCGCGCCCGCGAGCAGCAGCTGCACGTGGCGATCGTCGAGCAAAAGCCGCGCCTGATGCCGCTGCTGCTAGGGGATGCGGCGTCGGCTTTCCTGCGGCGGCAACTCGAAGCCCGCGGGATCGTGGTGCATGCCGGCTGTGCCGTGTCTTCGGTCGCCGAAGCTCCCGGCGGGAGAATCGGCGTGGGGCTGGATCACGGGGCCGTGCTCGACGCCGACCTGGCGCTGGTCTGCATTGGCGCGGCGCCGAACACGGAGCTGGCGCGGCAGGCCGGGCTTGACGCGGCGCGTGGCATCCTTGCCGACGCCTGTCTGCAGGCGGCGCCGGGAATCTTTGTGGCCGGCGATGCCTGCCAGGCAGCCGGGCGGCCGGCGCGCGGCGCCGTGCGCGAGGCGAGTGCGCAGGGGCGCCTGGCAGGCGCCAACGCGGCGGCGTTTCTGGCCGGGGGCGCGCTGCAGCCGTTTGCCGCCGCCACGGTGCCGACGATGGTGCGCTGCGGCGGGATTGAGATCCATGCCGCCGGGCAGGCTGCCGGGGACGGCGTGACCGAGGAGCTGCTGGAGGGCACCACGGGCTCGGGCAGCTTCCGCGCCTTGACGCGCCGTGCGGATGGTAGCCTCGCGGGCGTGCAGATGATCAACACGCGCGAGGGGTTTGACGCACTCGCGGCACAGCTTGCAGCCTGCCGGGCCTAGCAGCTTGTCGGATTTAGCGCTGTGCCAACACAAACTTTGTGCCGACTAAGCTGCTAGTTAGAGCTTGTCCCAAAACTCCCATTTTTGCTTTTTGGCCGCCGGCGGGCGTGGCGCGGGTGGGCAGGTGTATGGGCGTTTGACAAAAAGTAATGCCTGTACGTCG
>SESH01014032.1_pt1 | contig 12519 bp, 12 predicted proteins | sample 3171561 | NCBI WGS metagenome assembly SESH01 (sample SAMN10866947, study PRJNA518727) | freshwater metagenome | biome: subpolar coniferous forest; feature: holomictic lake; material: water; isolation source: holomictic Lake 442 2011 16.5 m and 2014 13 m | place: Canada: near Kenora, Ontario
GAATATTCTTCTAGCATTAGTCCGGCACCGCGTGCGAAACCAATGAATGGTATAGTTGGATGGATTCTTTTGATTTCTGTTACAATTCTTCGTGTAGGTTCAATAACCCATTTAATAAACTGATTAGTAGGTAATATACCGGCCCAGCTATCAAATAATTGTATAGCTTCGGCTCCAGCCTTGATTTGCATATCAAGGTAACTTATAGTAACTGATTCAAGTAGATTGATCAGAAGGCCGAACCCGATTGGATTACGGTAAGCAAAGCTTTTAACTCTGTCCCATTCTTTTGAGCCAGAACCTTGAACCATGTAGCAAGCTACTGTCCATGGCGCCCCAGCAAAACCGATTAACGTGGTTGTATCCGGTAAAACACTAGAAATTTTCTTTACTGCTTGGTAAACAGGGTCCAGACGCTCATGAAACATTTCTGTTGAGAGTCTAATAAAGTCACCTGGATTTGTTATAGGTTCAAGTTCTGGTCCTTCACCATCTATGTAATTAAGTTTCTGACCTAATCCGTATGGAACCATTAATATGTCTGAAAATAATATTGCTCCGTCCATTCCGTAACGACGTAATGGTTGCATTGTTACTTCGCAAGCAAGGTCAGGAGATAGACAGAGATCAATGAAGCTACCGGCTTGTCGTCTTACTTCACGATATTCAGGTAAATATCGACCAGCTTGACGCATCAACCAAAATGGAGGTTGGGGCAGGATTTGACCGGCAAGAGCCTTGAGTAATGGTTTTTGGTTACAGGTCACGATGGGGGTCCATTGATTGGTTTATTGGAGTTGATTGATTTATTAAGATTGGTTTGGATGATGGTGCATGAAAGCAAATGTTCTGAGGTGGTGCAATCTCTTTCTTCATTATAAGAGATTATATTTAAGAAAGTAGTTGAGGTAGTAGGTCCCATGTTTAGTGGGGATAAAGTTAACGGTCCAGTTTGTCCACAATTTTGGCTCCTTGTAAATGGTTTAGCCAGCGCTGGGGATGGATCGGTGGATAACTTGCGCAAATCGTGATTTTATCGGTATCTATCTATGTAGGGATGACGGGGATAACCTTGTCGATTTTATAGTTATCCGCGCTATTCAAAGTGGTGTCAACAAACTATCCACCTGGGTATAACCTGGGGCATGGCCGGTGGATGAAACTGGCGAACTCGTGTTGCCCCCGGTTATCCCCCGGTTGGGCACCCGTCATACACAGGGGCCTGTGGATAATGCGAACTTTCAATCTTCATTTGGTTTCAGACGCAACGGGGGAAACGGTCGTCAATATTGCTCGTGCTTGTGTCAGCCAATTTGACGATGTCCACCATAAGGAACATCTGTGGGTACTGGTCCGCACGCAAAGACAGCTTGAGATGGTCTTTATTGGTATTAAAGCAAACCCAGGCCTTGTGATGTACACGCTTGTTGAGGAATGCTTGAGGCGGCGACTCGAGGAATATTGCCGGGAGAACCAATTGCCATGTGTTTCGGTGCTGGATCCGCTGATCACTGCGCTGGGAAATTTGCTCGGTATCGAATCCCAGTCTCAGCCCGGCCGACAGCATGTGCTTGATGCTGAATATTTTTTGCGTATGGATGCCATGGAATTCACCTTGGCCCATGATGACGGATTGGGTGCGCGTGACCTGCACGAGGCTGATGTCGTGTTGGTTGGGGTATCACGTTCCTCAAAATCGCCAACATGCATCCATCTGGCTACCCGCGGCGTCAAGGCGGCAAATGTTCCCTTTGTTCCGGGCTGCCCGTTGCCACCTGAACTCGACTGGATTTCCACCCCGCTGATCGTTGGCTTGACCAATGATCCTACACATTTGATCCATATTCGTCGCAGTAGGATGCGTCACTTAAGTTCAGTTACCGAAACAAACTATGTTGATCCTGATATTGTAAGAGAGGAGGTCATGGAGGCTCGTCGCTATTTTTGCCGCAAACGCTGGCCGGTGATCGATGTTTCCCGGCGTTCGATTGAAGAAACAGCAGCGGAAATATTGATGTTGCTGGCCCATCACAGAAATCCTTGTGATGACGGAATGAATTTTTCATGACTTATCTCGTGCTGGCTTCCGCCTCTACAGCGCGGCGTGCGATGCTGGTGCAGGCGGGGCTTGAGTTTGTGTGTGAAGCGGCATCTATTGATGAGGCGGCGCTAAAATGCTCAGGCGTTGCATCCGGGCTTGGTGCCGTCGATATTGCCGAGGCGTTGGCGCGGCAAAAGGCGCTGTGGGTCGCTAAACGCCATCCTGGTGCGTTGGTAATTGGTGCTGATCAAATGCTGGTCTGCGGCGCTGACTGGTTTGATAAGCCAGATTCAGTGGCAGCGGCTCGTTTGCAGTTGCAGGCCTTGTGTGGTCATACCCATATACTGATGTCAAGTGCGGTTGTGGTTCGAGACAGTGAGGTGATATGGTCACATAGTGGCCAAGCGCGGCTGACCATGAGGCGGTTCAGCAGTGTTTTCCTTGAGGAGTATCTGGCAACGATTGGTCCAGAGGTCTGCGACACAGTCGGTGGCTATCGGGTCGAGGGGTTGGGGGTGCAGTTGTTCGACTCGGTTGATGGTGATCACTATGTTATTTTGGGTTTGCCGCTTTTGCCACTGCTCGAGTTTCTACGTTATCAGGGAGTACTTAGGATATGATCATCAGCGCCAAGGCTCGCATTGCGGGCGTCATTGGCTGGCCGATAAGTCACTCGCGCTCGCCGCGGTTGCACGGCTGGTGGCTAGAGCGTTACGGCATCGATGGTGCTTATGTTCCGCTTGCCGTGCCGCCTGAGCGGGTGGAGTTGGCGATACGGGCCTTGCCGGACTTGGGTTTTCGCGGCGTTAACGTTACGGTTCCGCACAAGCGGGCAGCTTTGTCGGCGGTTGACCGGATTGATGCGGTTGCGGAGCGAATTGGTGCGGTAAACACCATTGTGGTTGGGGAAGATGGCATCCTTGAGGGCCGGAATACCGATGCCGAGGGGTTTATCGCTAACCTTCGTGAAGGCGCGCCCGACTGGCAACCGTCGCACGGGCCGGTGGTGGTCATTGGGGCCGGTGGTGCTGGCCGGGCGGTGGTGGCGGCGCTGGTTGACGCCGGGGTTCGGGAAGTCCGGTTGGTCAATCGCTCGATCGTTAAGGCCGAGGCATTGGCGGCCGATATCGGTGGGCCGGTTCATGTCTTCCCCTGGTTCGGGCGTTTGGCCGCCCTTGCCGATGCCGCTCTGTTGGTAAATACCACGTCGCTTGGCATGAATGGTCAGCCCATGTTGGACCTTGACCTTGGAAAGCTGCCGCCATCGGCGGTGGTCGCGGACTTGGTTTATTCGCCGCTGGAGACTCATTTGCTAGCGGCGGCGCGGGGGCGGGGCAATATTGTTGTGGATGGTCTTGGTATGCTTCTGCACCAGGCGGTGCCGGGATTTGAGGCTTGGTTTGGGGTTAGGCCCGAGGTTACGGCCGAGCTGAGGGCGTTTGTGCTGGGGTAAATGGGCTGCCCTCAGGTGGGCCGTATTTAGGTGAAGCCGTATTCAGGCGGTCAGCGGCCAGAGGCCTTTTTCGGGTCGAAGGCGTCGCGTACTGCTTCGCCGATGAATATGAGCAGGCTAAGCATGGTTGCCAGCACCATAAAGGCGGTCAGGCCGAGCCAAGGTGCTTGGAGGTTGTTTTTGCCTTGGGCCAGTAGTTCACCCAAAGACGGCGATCCCGGGGGCAGGCCGAAGCCCAGGAAGTCCAGGGCGGTCAGGGTGGTGATTGAGCCGTTGAGGATGAACGGCAAAAAGGTCAGCGTCGCCACCATGGCGTTGGGCAGCATGTGCTTGGCCATGATGGTCAAGCTGGGGGCACCCAGAGCGCGGGCGGCGCGGACGTAGTCGAGATTGCGGGCGCGCAGGAATTCGGCTCGCACCACCGGTACCAGCGACATCCAACTGAAGGCCAGCAGCAGGCCAAGCAGCCACCAGAAATTCGGTGTAACGACGCTGGCGAGGATAATTAGCAGGTAAAGGGTCGGCATACCTGACCATACCTCGATGAAACGCTGGAATATTATATCGATAAGGCCGCCGAAATAGCCTTGCACCGCACCGGCGGCAACTCCGATGGCCGACGAAAACAGCGTTAAAGTCAGCCCGAACAATACCGAAATTCGCAGACCGTAGATCAGCCGGGCCACCACATCGCGTCCTTGATCGTCGGTACCGAGCCAGTTCTCTGTCGAAGGTGGGGTGGGGGCCGGTGACGGCAGGTCATAGTTGATGGTCTGATACGAATAGGGAACCGGCGGCCATATCATCCAACCCTTGCTGGAAATCAGTTTGCGGACAAAGGGATCGCGGTATTCGGTGGTGGTGGCGAACTCACCTCCGAAAATCGTCTCCGGATAGTCGGTTAGAATCGGTAAATACCAACCGCCATCATGGCAGACCAGCAGCGGACGGTCGTTGGCGATCAGCTCGGCAAATAAGCTGAACCCGAACAGCGCCAGGAACAACCAGAGCGACCAGAAGCCGCGGCGGTTGGCCCGGAAATTGTCAAGCCGTCGCTTGGTCGGCGGCGAGATCTGCCAAAAGAGGAAGCGGGCAGCTCTCATGACCCATGCGCCTCAAAATCTATCCGCGGGTCAACCGCCACATACATCAGGTCGCCCACCAAATTCATTACCAGTCCGAGCAATGTGAAAAAGTACAACGTCCCGAACATGAGTGGATAGTCGCGGGTGATTGCCGCCTCGTAACCTTGAAGCCCCAGCCCATCGAGCGAGAATATAACCTCAATGAGCAAATTCGAGCTAAACAAAAGGTGGATAAAGGCAGCAGGAAAGCCGGCAATGACGATCAGCATGGCGTTTCGGAAAACGTGGCCGTAAAGCACCCGAGCTTCGGTCAGGCCCTTGGCCCTGGCGGTGATCACGTATTGTTTATTGATCTCTTCTAGGAAGGAGTTCTTGGTCAGCATGGTCAGACTGGCAAAGCCTCCCACCAACAGCGCCGTCACCGGCAGCGCTAGGTGCCAGAAATAATCGAGCAGTTGCCTATACCAGGGCAAAAGCGCCCAGTTGTCGGAAGTCAGACCGCGCAAGGGAAACCATGACAGGTAACTGCCGCCGGCAAATACCACAATTAAAAGTACTGCGAACAGGAAGCCGGGGATGGCGTAGCCGATGATGACTACGGCGCTGGTCCAGACATCGAAAGCCGAGCCATCCCTGATTGCCTTGCGGATTCCCATTGGTATCGATACCAGATATATCAGTAGCGTTGTCCACAAGCCAAGCGAGATAGAAACCGGTAGCTTTTGCAATACCAAATCAACTACGCGCTGGTCGCGGAAATAGCTTTTGCCAAAATCGAATACTAGATAATGGCTCATCATCAGTATGAATCGCTCATGCAGCGGCTTGTCAAACCCGAACTCCTTTTCAAGCTGCTTGATGAATTCGGGATCAAGTCCGCGGGAGCCTCGGTAACGACTGTTGCTGGCGTCCGAACCCGTCTGGTCGCGCATCGGCTGAATCTGGATATCTCCGCTCGCCGAGCCGCCGATGCGCGCGGTCGCCTCCACCGCCGTTCCTTGTAGGCGAGCGATGACCTGTTCCACCGGTCCGCCCGGGGCCAGTTGCACAATCAGGAAATTGACCACCATTATCCCGAATAGGGTCGGAATTATGAGGAGAAGTCTGCGGAGAATATAGGCGAGCATCTAGCGCCGCATGTCATGTTTAAGAGTTTTTTCGCCGTCCCTGGTCCCGAGTCGGGCGCGGTAGACCTGTAACGACTCGAGGATGCGCTGCACATAGTTACGTGTCTCGGCGATTGGTATCGATTCGATCCAGTCCACTGCGTCTAGGGCGCGGCTGCTGGTAATGCGGGGATCGCCGTACTTATTGAGCCAGTCATGTACCCGGCCGCCGCCAGCATTGTAGGCGGCGATGGCCAGAATGTATGAACCGTTGTACGAATCAATCATCTCGCCGATGAAGCTGGTTCCCATCATAATATTATAGTCGGGATCATCGATCAGCCTCGCCTCACTGTATCGTAGTCCTAGCTTGGTCGCCATTAACTTGGCCGTTGCCGGCATAAGTTGCATTAGGCCGCGGGCCCCGGCCGAGCTGATGATATTGGTGTTGAAGGTGCTTTCCTGGCGAATCAGTGCCAGTGTTAGTGCCGGTTCGGTTCTGGTTCCTTTTTGCAGCTGCAGGGTGGGATAGCCGCTGCGGACCAGTGTCACTCCGGCTTGGAACGCCTGCTTGGCGATGGCGATGGCGACCTCCGGACGGTGAGTTTCCTCGGCCAGCCGTACCAGCAGGACAAATTCGGCGGCGGTGCTGGCGTCCCGGCCAAGGCGGCGCAGGAATAGGCCGACTCGGTCGTTCTTGTCGTGGGGATTGATCTCTTGTAATACGTGGACCACTCGCACTAGCTCGCGGCGGTTGAATTCGTTAACTTCACTCTCGTTCACCGTCGGTTCAGGTGGTAGCGCAAGTTGATCGGCGTTGAGTACCGTCGCCGCCATCTGGCCATAAAACATGGTTGGGAACTTGGCTGCCGCTTCGTACCATTCAGTGGCTTTTTTGCTGTCGCCTAAAGCCATGGCCGCTCTGCCACACCAGAAGGCCCCGCGCGATTTACTCATCGGGCTGGCAGCGGCGCGGTACATGCGGTTGAAATGGTCGAACGCATCCGATGGCTGGTGCAGGTGGCGCAGAGCTATCCAGCCGGTCAGAAACTCGGCCTCGACCAGCGATGTGCTCTCTTGTTGGCCATGGGCCTTGGCCAGTTTATAGGCAAGGGCGAAGTTTCGCTTCTCAAGAACCCTGCGGATCATGATGTTGCGCTCTGTCCACCATAGCGCCGGTCGTCCTAATTCAGCTGGGGGTGACAGGAGTATTTCCAGGGCTCCGGCGTCGTTGTCCTTTTTGCGGCGCCAGCGCACTCGCTCGTAAAGTAATCCGGGATCGGTGGCTAACTCATCCGGGACTCGTCGCACTGCCGTTTCCAGGCCTGGTTCGTCATCGGCCAGGGCCAGACGGGCCAGTGCTAGCGCCTGACGACCATCGTCGAATAGGGAGAGGATTCGGCGCACTGCCGAAGCTTGGTGATCCCAAAGCAAGCGATCGAGTCGGGCCAAGTGGTCCTTGGGGCGCAATTGGCTCGCGAGGTGGCGGCGGAACTCTAGCTCATCATCGGTGTTGGCGAAGTTGGCGCTGATCCAGAAAGAACGAGCAATATCGGCGGCCTTGGTGTTGTCGCCCAGGCTGGTCAGCGCGTCGAAATAGCGCCCCAAACCGTCGGCGCTTACCGGTGAATGCAGGGCGAACCAGTTCTTCACCTCGGCCGCTGGTAATTCCTGCGGTATCGTCGCCTCGGCCTGTCGCAGCAAGCCGGTCTGATTGGGCCATTTGGGGTTGGCGCGAATAAAATCGGTGATGGCGGCGAAACTGTTGCCGCTTGCCGGTCGCGCAAGGTCGAGCCAGCGGATAACCTTGGCCGGCAGTCTTTCGCGGGGTTCGGCACCGATGCGAAGCGAGTCGCCCCAATTTTCGCTTTCGGCGTGGCGGAAGGCGGCGCGGTAAAGGTCAAGGTCGTTGGCAGATAGGCTTCCGGCCGAAACTGGCCTAGCTTCAGCTGTCAGCAGGCCCGAGAGCAGCGCCGACAGCAGTATACCAACCACCATCGCATGGCGAAGCCGCCCGGACTTGCCGCCGTCGGCGGTGACGGTTAAGGTGGTGGGCCTGATGCGTCCGTTGAAAGGAAGTTGAAGATGTTTACGGGATCTATCGTCGCGCTGATCACACCATTCAAGGGTGCAGGTGGCGGCGTAGGGGTGGGCGGCTTGGTTGATGCCGATGCCTATCAGAGTCTGGTTGACTGGCATATCGGCCAGGGGACTCATGGCATAGTGCCTTGTGGTACTACGGGTGAGTCCCCGACCCTCACCCACACCGAGCACAAGCTGGTGGTCGAATTGGCCATCGAGTCGGCTGGTGGGCGCGTTCCGGTGATCGCCGGGACCGGTTCCAATTCGACGGCGGAGGCGATTGCATTGACTCGCCACGCCAAGGAAGCTGGCGCCGATGCAGCTTTGGTAGTGACGCCGTACTACAACAAGCCGACGCAAGAAGGTCTTTATCAGCATTTCAAAGCGATCCACGACTCGGCGGAATTGCCGATCATCATTTACAACATTCCGGGGCGCAGTGTCGTCGACATGTCGTTGGCGACAATGACCCGGCTCTCCCGACTCCCTAACATTGTCGGCGTCAAGGACGCCACCGCCAATTTACAGCGGCCACTCGATACCAGGATTGCGATTGGTCCCGACTTCTGCCAGCTCTCGGGCGAGGATGCCACGATTGTGGCTTTTTTGGCGCAAGGCGGGGTTGGTTGCATCTCGGTTACGGCCAACGTCGCCCCCGCTATGTGCGCGGCTCTCCACAATGCCTGGCGGGCGGGAGATTATCAGACTGTTTTCCGGCTGCGCGATCTGCTGTCGCCTCTCCATAATGCCATGTTCGTCGAGCCCAATCCGGTTCCGGCCAAGTACGGTGTGAGCCTGCTCGGCCGCTGCGGGGACGTGGTGAGGTTGCCGCTGGTGGGTCTAACAGAGGACGGCCGGCACAAGGTCAAGGCCGCCATGGATGGGCTTGGATTACTTGGCTGAGGACTAGCTACATGGTTGGCAAGGACAAGGATGACGAAGTCCGCACGGTGGCTCAGAATCGGCGGGCGCGCTTCGATTACTTCATTGAAGATACTATCGAGGCCGGCATCGTGCTGGCCGGCACCGAGGTCAAAAGCCTGCGCTCGGGCCGCGCCAGCATTGCCGAGTCGTATGCCGGCGAACAGTATGGCGAATTGTTCTTGGTCAACGCCTTCATTCCCGAGTACCAGCAGGCCGGACGCTGGCTCCAGCACGAGACCAAGCGTCCGCGCAAGCTGTTGGTCAAGCGCAAGGAATTGAATAAGTTGCTTTCGGCGATCCGGCGTGACGGCGTGACGTTGGTTCCTCTGGCTGTCTATTTTAATCCGCGCGGTATTGCCAAGGTCAGACTCGGCCTAGCGCGAGGTAAGCGCATGACAGACAAGCGTCAAAGTCAGAAGGAGCATGATTGGGCCCGAGACAAGGCCCGACTGATGCGGACTAAAGGTCGCGATGCGGAGTAGCCTTGGGTGCGCCTGATATGGTAGCTTATGATTTGGTGACTCTAGGTTTTCCGCATTTAAGCTGTAGGCTCATTTATGTTGCAGGCAATGGAGTAGTTTCAGCCATGGTCAAACGCGAGGATGATGAAGGCACACTGGTACGCGCGCGATTGTGGAAGAGCCGGACTCCAGATCCCAGTAAGGTTGCTAAGGCGGTCATTGTCCGGGCCGAGGATGTGGTTACCGAGTCCTATCCTAAAACTGTGACTACATGTTCTGTCAGTTTTACCGCTCATGGCGATACAGTTGACTGGGTGCCAAAGAATATACGTGAAAAGTTTATCATTGGCCGTTCAGACACTTGCAATATTGTTATTAAGAATGAAGTCGTATCGCGTATCCATGGCTATGTTTCAATTATCAACCAAGGATGCGTTTACATCGATCAGAGTAACAATGGTTCATTTGTCAATGTAAATGGCGAAGTCACCGAGTTGCACAAGAAAGGTATTATTCTAAGTGGATCAGGGACAATATTTATCGGGGCTGACCCGACAAGTGGCATTGTCAGTGATGATTTGGCCATTAAGTATAAAGTTTCCACCTAAAATTATGACCATATTATGACCATGCTGAGCTTTGTGATTGGAGTATGGCTTGAGTATGGCTTTGTAGAGAGTTTCATTGACCAATGACATATATTGACCATATCAACGCCTGCAATGCCTGCAATATCGACGACTTTGTTCGGTTTAGGGTGGGTGGGGTTAATGTTGGCTGGGTCCATCGCGCCATGGCAGCTAGGCTGTCCAGCCATCTTGATATCTTAAACGTGACGGTCGGTGGTGTTGATATCGCCGACCGATTCGATTGTTTTAAGACGCGCACCGATGCGATGGCCGAGCTGGTCGACCGTATGCTTGCCGGTGGTCAGGTGCCGAAAAAGCGTGGCGAACAGTATCCCGTCTTGCCCGTCTGGGGTGCCGAGCCCTTATTGTCGATAGATCGCGCCGTTGTTGCCCATTTTGGCATTACGGCCTATGGTGTCCATGTTAATGGCTTTGTGAGAGGCCCCGATGGCATCAAGCTTTGGATTGGCCGCCGCTCAGCTGACCGCACAGTGGCACCGGGCAAGCTCGACAATCTGATTGCCGGCGGCCAGCCGGTTGGCTTGACCCTCGCGGAAAATCTGGTCAAGGAAGCCTACGAAGAAGCCGCGATCGGACCCGAGCTGGCGGGGCGGGCAGTTCCGGCCGGAGTGGTCACCTATATGATGGAAGTGCCTATTATGGACGCGCTTCCCGGATCTAAGGTTGCCGGGCTTAAAGTAGACTGTTTGTTCAATTATGACCTTGAATTGCCTGCTAATTTCGTGCCGCGCAACGTTGATGGGGAGGTGGCGGGCTTTGAGCTGTTGCCTTGGCGCCGGGTCGCGGCGATTGTCCGTGACAGCAATGATTTTAAGTTCAACTGCAATTTAGTGGTCATCGACTTTCTGATTAGACATGGTTTGATAACCCCGGAAGAGCCCGGCTACCTTGACATGTGCCGGGGCCTTAGGTGCTGGTAGAGCTTCCCAGGCGACGCTTACTTTAGCGGAGGGTGCCCGTGATAGATTTATTCCCCGTAGTTGGCCCGCTACTGCGCCGCCTTGATCCCGAATCGGCCCATGCCGTTACCCTTGGCCTTTTGCGTACCGGCTTGACGCCGTCGATGGCCGGGGCTGATGATCCCATGCTGCGGATGCGGCTGTGGGGGCTCGACTTTCCCAATCCGGTCGGTATGGCCGCTGGTTTCGACAAGAATGCCGAGGTCATCGCGCCGCTGTTTCGGCTTGGCTTCGGTGCGGTCGAGGTCGGCACGGTGACGCCGCAACCCCAGCCAGGCAATCCCCGGCCGCGCTGCTTCCGTCTGCCCGAACAGCAGGCCATGATTAACCGCTATGGTTTCAATAGTCATGGCCATCAGGCGATGGCCGCGCGCTTGGCTGCTTATCACTACCGTTACCGTCGGTTTCGACGTCCGGGTGTGCTTGGCGTCAATCTGGGACGCAATAAGGACAGCGCCGACTCGGTGGCCGATTCGGTTGCTGATTATGTCGCCGGCGTTTATCAACTCGCGGCGCTGGCTGATTACCTAGTTATCAATGTCTCGTCGCCAAACACGCCGGGGCTGCGTACTCTTCAGGATCGCGGTCCGCTGACGGAGTTGTTGGTTCGGGTGTTGGCGGCCCGTGACGATTTGTGTCTGAAGCGCCCGCCGCCGCTGCTGCTAAAGATCGCCCCTGACCTAGCCGATGAAGATCTTGCTGCCGTTGCCGAGGTTGGTCTTGCCGTTGGTATCGATGGCATGATCGTCACCAATACCACGGTTAGCCGTTCCGGAGTGGATCACCTGCCGCTTGCGGTCGAGGCGGGCGGTCTGAGCGGTCGGCCGTTGTTTGAGCGTTCAACCCGGGTTCTTGGAAGTCTCTATCGCCTGACCGCCGGTAAGTTGCCGCTGGTTGGTGTCGGCGGCATTGCTAGTCCGGCTGACGCCTACGCCAAGATTAGGGCCGGTGCCTCATTGATCCAGCTTTACACTGCGCTGGTTTATCAGGGTCCGCAGTTGGTTCGCGAAATTAAGCGCCAGTTGCCTGAGTTTCTCAAGCGCGACGGTTTCACCTCGCTTGCTGAGTCGGTAGGAGCTGAGTCGGTAGGAGCTGGGCACTTCCAGGCTCCGGGATAAAATAAATATCACTCGCCATTGATGCGCTCGCGGAGCTGTTTTCCGGTTTTAAAGAATGGAATGAGTTTTTCGGTGATGCTGACGGCCTCGCCGGTCCGGGGATTGCGGCCGGTTCGGGCATCACGTTGTTTGACCGAAAAGGCTCCGAATCCACGCAGTTCAACCCGGTCCCCCCGAGCCAGCGCTTCGGTGATGCCGTCGAAAATGGTGCAGACGATTTTCTCGATGTCACGCTGCATGAGGTGCGGATTCCGTTCCGATAACCGCAGGATCAACTCCGATTTGGTCATATCCGTAAGGGCTCCCCACCAACAGGAATAAGTTCGACGACGATGCTCCGGTGGAGTTTCCCATAGGGATTCTCCGGGATTCTCCGTAAGGCGAAAATACAGCACCCCAACTTGCCAAAATCAACCCTGGTCCGTCAAGGGTAAGTCGTTATTGCGAAACATTTTTTCTTGGTTGTGACCGATCGCTAGGGTTGCGCCACACCAGCGGCATAAATGTTTGTCGGCCTTGATAAATGCTTGGAAACGACTGAGTTTATATGTAAGATCATTCTTATGGCTGGTGGCATACTAGACTTGATGCCCCTAAGTTGACCTTGCAAATGAAATATATGTCTATATAACTGATCAAA
>SESH01080635.1_pt1 | contig 12490 bp, 8 predicted proteins | sample 3171561 | NCBI WGS metagenome assembly SESH01 (sample SAMN10866947, study PRJNA518727) | freshwater metagenome | biome: subpolar coniferous forest; feature: holomictic lake; material: water; isolation source: holomictic Lake 442 2011 16.5 m and 2014 13 m | place: Canada: near Kenora, Ontario
GAACGAACGAGTGGACCGCCTGGCCAACGAGGCCGCCCAGTCGCTGATCTAGGATTTACTGCCGGCGGAACTTGTAGGCGATCTCGGAGGTCCAGCCCCGCACCACCTTGCCATCCCGGAGGGCCGGGCTGAAGGTGGAGCGACTGGCGGCCTCCACGGCGGCCTCGTCGAAGCCGAAGGTGCCCACTGCGCCTTCGATCACGGAGACCTTCAGCGCCTGACCCTGCTCACCCACGAAGACCTTCAGGCGCACGATCTGCTCCTGGCTGCCCCCCATGCGAACCTGGCGCGCCCGCGATGGATAGACCGGAGCCACCTGGTTCAGCAGACGGGCGGGTTCGCTGCTGGGAACCGCATCCTGGGCAGGGGTGGCGGGCACCCCTTCAACCACGGGCCTGGGCACTTCCGGCGCAGGTTGGGCGGTGGCAACCTCCACCGGAACGGTCGGAGCCTGGGCAGCGAGCCTGGTTTCTGTGGCTGGTTTCGGCTCGATCAGCTTCTCCTCAGCCACCTTCTGCTCCAGGAGCTTCTGGTCAGCCTGCTTCTGCTGTCGCTCCACCTCCAGCCGGCGCTGGCGGGCTTCCTCGACCAGCTTCTGGAGCCGGGCCTTCTCCTCCACCGACTTGGCTTCGCTCGACTGCTTCTGCAACTGGGCGATCTTGTCGGACTCGGACTTGGCTAAGGCATCGAGCTCAGTCTTCTTCTGGGCGATCTCCGCCTTAATGCGCTTGAATTCCACCAGCTGTGCCTGGATCGCCGGATCCAGCCTGGACCGACCCAGGTAGAAGTAGCCCAGCCCGAGGATCACCACGGCCGCGAGCCCTCCGCCGACCAACAGGGTGGTGCTCTTCTGAGGGGGCCGGGGCTCGGCCGGGCGATCGATCTGAACGGTCCGGGTGGCACCACTTAGCAGGGATTCGCCTTCCGGGGTGTAGGCGAGATAGTTATCTCGCTGCTCGGCCTTCATCTCGTTGAGGTCCCGGTCATTGTCCTCCCGGAACAGCATGTGCATGAAGAAGGCCATGTTGAAGATGGTGGGATTGAACTCACCTTCGTAGAGCACCCGCTCAAGTTCGGCATTGAAGGCTTCCACCGTTTCGAAGGGCTCCTCCCCCAATAGCAGCCGACCCAGGAAGGTGCGGATCTCCTCCGGGAAAGGGGTGTCTTCCTGGGCAGCGAGGAGCGTCGCCTGCTGGAGGAGCGCCCGAAGATCGCCACCCACCGGCAGGCGTTCGAAGGTGAGCAATTCATACAGGACAGCTCCCAGGGCGAAGAGATCCCGCCGCAGCATGTCTGACCCAGGGGCCTGCAGATAGCAAGCCAGGCTGGCCTGCGCTTGTGGCGCCCTGGCCAGCAGGTCCTGGACCAGGCCGGCATAAGGTGCATCCATGAGCTGAGTCCCACCATCGCAGCTCACCCATACGCTGTGGGGACTGAGCACACCGTGGCCGAGGCCCTTGGAGTGCATTAGCACGATGCCCTGGGCCACTCCCTGGATCACAGTAAGTGCGTGATCGATGCCGAAAGGAATCTGCTCCTGCTTGGCTCTTTCGATGAGTTGCGCGAGGCTGCGCCCCTGAACATGACCCCAGGCGACATGGGGTGTGGCGCCTCCTTCAAAGCGATAGCCCTGCCCGAAAACGCGATTGCCTCCCAGCAGGGTCCAAACCCGGCCAGCCTCGCTGAGGCGGACATTCATGCCCACCTGGAGCAGTTCCTCCGAGAAGGTCCGCACCAGAACATGACGATCAAACAGCGCTCCAGCAATAACAACTGCGCGGTGCACCGCACCGAAGGGGTCAGTGGCCAGTTCTGCGGCCATCAGGTCAGACCCTAGGCGGGTGTAGCTACCCATTCCAACTCCAGAAGGATACCTGGAAGGTTAGCCCAAAAGCCGTGTTTTGCCTACCTAATGGGAGGGTTGGCGCTTCATGGCCTGGGCAACCTCCCCATGCAGCATAGAGGAGAAGACGATCCTCATCGGGCCGCCGCGGGGGTCTCCCACAGATCGCCGGCGACCCGCCAGGCTAGAATCCAGAGATTTGCGGTGGCATGAACGCCACCCGAAAAGGCCAACTGCAACTGAGCAAAGGGGAGGGAGAGCTCATCCCAGGCCCCGATGCGTCGACCTACCCCTGCATCGAAGTGCTCCTCCAAGCGATGGTGCCGCTCCAGTTTGAAGGCCAGGAATCGGCGGAGTGGTGGCCCTGGGTCCAGACTGCCAGCGGCGGCCCAGTAGGGTTCCTGGGTCACCAGCAGCTGGGCCAGCCGTTCCTCCGCGTAAGCCTCAAAGCTTTCCCGGAGTGGGCTCAGACCTGCGATGGCAGACGGATCTGTCAGCAACTGGACCTGGTGGGCCAGCACTCCCAGGTCCCGCACGATCTCTTCGGGGCGCCGACGCTCTTCACTCAGGCGCAGGACCGTGCGGAACTGGGCCTCCACCTGTTCCACCGTGGGGGGTTCATCGTTGGCCACCCCCCGGGCGCCATCCAGCAGAGCCTGCGGGTGGGCCCGCAGAAAAGCCGCCATGCGGCGCGGCAAGAGCCTGACAGCTTTGGCGGTCTGCGCCTCATGGACCCTGGGAGACCAGGCTCCAAGGGAACTGAATCCGAGCAGGAGGACCAGCACCGAACGGGTGGTTGCAGGCATCAGGGGGCCTCGCGAGCCAGGGTGGACTGGGCTTCGCCCATGGGATCCAGAGGAATCCCCAGAGCCCGGAGACGGTGCAGGAGGGTGGTCCGGCGCATGCCAAGCCGCCGGGCGGATTCGCTCTTGTTCCAACCCGTGGCCTGGAGGGATTCCAGGATCATGTGGCGTTCGAGATCCTCGAGGAACCGGGGCAGTTCCTTGTCCTGAGGCAGCCGCGGGAACGCCACCGAGGGCAGCACACCGGCCACGGAGGCAGGCAGATCCTGGAGCAGCAGGCGCTCAGGATCGGACCCCAGGGCCATGGCGCGCTCCACGGCATTCTCGAGCTCCCGAACATTCCCTGGCCAGCCATAGGCTTCCAGCGCCTGCAGGGCTGAGGATTCCACCTGCTTCAGGGGCAGGCCCAGATCCCGTGCGAATTTTCGAATGAAGTGGGCCACCAGGATGGGGATGTCCTGAGGATGCTCGCGCAGTGGCCGCAGCTGCACGGGGATCACATTCAGGCGATAGAACAGATCCTCTCGGAAGCGCTTCTGCTCGACGAGGCTGCCCAGATCCTCATTGGTGGCGGCCAGCAGCCGAAAATCGGCCTTCCAGGTGCGCGTCGAGCCCAGCGGGGTGAACTCCCGCTCCTGGATGACCCGCAACAGCTTCACTTGCAGGTTCATCGGCATAGTGCCGATCTCATCGAGAAAAAGCGTGCCCCCTTCCGCCTGCTGGAAGCGACCGGGCCGGTCTGTCCGGGCATCCGTATAGGCCCCGCGCACATGGCCGAACAACTCATCCTCCAGCAGGTTCTCCGGAATGGCCCCGCAGTGGATGGGGACGAAGGGCCCCTGGGCCCGGGGGCTCCACTGGTGGATGGCCTTGGCTGCCAGTTCCTTCCCGGTGCCAGAAGGTCCGGTGATGAGCACCGTGGAGGGCGAAGGTGCCACGCGACGGAGCAGGGACTGAAGGTTCTGCCAGACCTCGGAACGGCCCACCATCTGCGGCCCCGGGGGCTGCCCCTGGACCTGCTCCCTCAGCCGCTTGTTCTCCTGGTTCAGCTGGGACTTCTCGATGGCCCGTTGCAGTGTCTGTTCCAGTTCCTCGGTCCTGAAGGGCTTGGGCACATAGTCGTAGATGCCCATCTTCATGGCCTGGAGGACCGTGTCGACCGAGGTGGAACCGGACAGCACCACCACCACCGTATCGGGCTTCGCCACGGCCTGACGGGCCAACTCCAGCCCACCGAGATCCGGCAGCATGAGGTCCACCACCGCCAGATCGAAGTGTTCATTGCGAAGGAACTGCGCACCCCGCAAGCCGGAACCGGTACCCACCACTTCGTGGCCGTGCCGCGACAGCAAGCTACCCACCACTTCGAGGATGGTAGGGTCGTCGTCCACCAGCAGAGCTCGGGCCGGATGCATAGCCCTCAGGGTCCCCAGCCAGGAGAGCCCTGTCAAGGTTTGGACAGTCGAGCTAGGATGAACCCCATGCTTTCCAGATCCACTCTCTGGCAGCGGCTTTCCGGAGCCTCGCTTTGGCCTCTGGCATGGGCCATGGCGCTAGCCTGCGTGCCGCCTTGGCTACTGCCGGAACGCTGGGACGGCCTGATGCCGCGCCTCTGGGTGGCCCTTGGAACGCTGGTGTGGGCCCTATCCTTGCCCCTGCTGCGGCGCCGAGGCTGGGCGGTGCTACCCCTGGCGCTGGGACTGGCCGGCTTCACCTGCCTGGGCCTGGCCCGCAAGGCTCGCTGGGAAGGGGCCCTGCCGGTGGGCTTCCAGGCCGTGGAAGGTCAGGTCGCCGCACCGTGGACCCTGCAGGGAGAGCGGCTGAAAAGCGTCCTCGAGCTTTCGGCCCCCGCCTCCATGCGAGGTCTCGCCGTGCCAGTCACCCTGCCTGCGGACGGAGAAGGGCTTCCACCGGAGCCCGGGACGCCGGTCCGGGTGCGGGCAGAGCTTCGACCCGTTCAGCCCGCCCCCCTCTTCCTGGCGGAACGCCCCCTCTGGCGGGCCCGCAGCGATGAGGTCCCCCGCCGCATCCATCTGGCCTCGACCCAGTTGCTGGAGGTGGTGGGCCCAGCCCGACCATCTCTGTTGTTGCGCTTGCAGACCTTCGCCCGGCACCGCTTCGACAGCCTCCCCCTTGGCGCCACCGCCAAAGACCTTTGGGGGGCACTGGCTCTAGGCATTCCCCCGGCGGACGAGGCCCACTTCAGCGTGTTCGCCGAAAGCGGCACCATCCATATTCTGGTGGTCTCCGGCCTACAGGTGACCCTGGTAATCGCGGCCATGGAGGCCCTGCTGCGGCGTCTGCGCCTGCGGTGGACGGCGGCCGGCTCCATTCTGGTGGGCTTGCTTTACTCAGCCCTGGTGGGCTTTTCCGCACCGGTCTGGAGGGGCCTCTTCATGGGCATCGCTTGGGCCGTCGGCCGCAGCAGCGGCTGGAAACTTCCGCCGGTGGCAGGCCTGCACCTGGCGCTGCTCCTGTGGTTGCTGGGGCATCCGGCGGCGGGGGCCGAACCCGGCTTCCTGCTGGCCTGGTGGGCCCTCCTGGGGCTGCTCTGGGGCGCCGAACCTGTGGCGGGTCTACTCTCCCCCCTCCTGGGCCGCCTCGCGCTGCCCTTTGCCAGCCTCGCGGCGCCCTGGTTTTCCACCATGCCTCTGCTGGCCCTCCTGCACGGCGGCGCCCCCTGGTGGGGCATCCTGGCGAACCTGCTGGTGCTCCCGCTGGTGGCCTTTCTCACCCCTGTCTGTCTAGCCCTGATCCTGGTGCCCCTCCCAGGCCTGACCCAGGGTGCGGGCCTCCTCCTGACCTGGATGGGGGATCGCCTGGTGCCTGCCCTGACGGGCATTGCGCCGCTGGCTACGGGCATCCTCTGGCCCTGGCTCTTGCTGGCCCTCGGCTGGCTCGCCCTGGCTCACCTCCAGGGGCGACTCCGGCGCACCCGCGCCCTCACCGTGGGCCTGGTCGCCAGTTCCCTGCTGCTGTTGACCAACCGCGGCACGGGCCGCGCACCGGACACGCTCGCCCTGGAATCCGTGGATATCGGTCAGGGCGACGCCCTGCTGCTGCGCGTCCCTGGCGGGGACGCCACCGTGATTGATACGGGACCGGGCCCCTGGTCCGGTCGGCGCCTCACCCGGGTGTTGAGCCGGCGGGGTGTGCGCGAGCCGGTACATCTGGTGCTGACCCACGCCCATGGGGACCATGCTGGAGGCTGGGCCACGCTATCGCGGCTGTGGCCCCTAGCAACCACTGCAGTGCCCGTGACGGCCGATGCAGCGGACCCCTGGGAGGCCTACCGGCCCGAGGCTGGGCCGGAGGCGGAGGGGCTGCTGCGGGGCGATACCTGGTCCCGGGGCGCTGCGGTCTTTAGCGTGCGCTGGCCCCCCGGCGCCCTGGCCATGCCTGACCCCAACACCGTTTCCGTCGTGCTGCGCGTCACCTGGCAGGACCGGGAGCTCTGGCTCATGGGTGATGCGCTGGCCGTGCAGGAGCGGGATTTGATCAGCCTGGGCGATCCGGGGGGCTTTTCCCATCGACTGCTCAAGGCCGGGCATCATGGCAGCCGCAACGCCTCGGACCCCGGCTGGATAGCAGCCCTGAATCCCGAAGTGGCCATTGTTCCCGCTGGTTTCCGCAACCGCTTCGATCACCCCCATGCCGAGACCTTGGAGACTCTCCGTCAGCTTGGGCTGACGCCATGGGTCACGGGTCCTTCCGGTGGGGTTCGCGTCTCCGCGCTGAGGGACGGCTGGCACATCGAAACTGGGGAAGGTATATCGAGCTTTACGGCACCGAGAAGAAGCCGGAAGCCCTGAGCGCAGCCACGAGCCTCTGGCTGCCTTCCGCATGATGGGCCTGCCACTGCGAGGCCGCGTCCGGTCCCACTGCGTTCACCACCACGAGTGCGCCTCCGCAGGGCACGTCCGCTCCGTGGCAGGCTGCGTACACTCCGGTGAGTTCCAGATGCTCCACGGGAGCCACGGCAGCTAGCAGAAGCCCACCTTCGAGGGTCAGGGTAATGGCCGGCGGGACCGCCACAGGATGGGTCGGCAAGGGCCCCTCCAAGGTGGCTTGCCAGCAGACCCGCTCGATGCCTGGGCGGTAGGCAGCGCCGTGCAATTCCTCAAGGGACGTTGCGATGGCCTCAGCGGCCCAGAGGCAATCGAAGCGTTGGAGGCGGGAATCGTAGTGCCCACAGGAGCCGAGGAACACCACCGCTTCCGGCCTCAGCTCCGCCAGGAGGCGGGCGGTCGTTGCCGCAGCGGTCACGGCACCCACGCCCACCGTGGCCACCGCCCAGCCGGGGGGCGGATCATCGGCGAGGGGCCCCAGTTCCGGGGCAAAGGCAGAGAGGAGCAGGCGCATTGGGTGATTCTACCCCCCGGTGAGATGATTCAGTGCCCAGGTCGCCGGCGGTATGGATAGCCCATTGCCCAGCAAGCGGTAGCGCACATCAAGGGAAGCCGAGACCGGGAATTGGAAGCCCTCGGGCAGGCCGTGGAGTCGCGCCACTTCGGAGGGCGAGAACCGGCGCACCCCCCGCTCCGTGCGCAGGAAGGAGCCGCTGCCCACGAAGCGCCGGCCATAGCCCCCGATGAAACAGGCACTGCGGAGATCGGCGGCCTGCACCAGATCGAGTCCGGGGTGGTGCCGGGCCAGGACCTCCGACCGAAGATACAATTCCGGATCTTCAACCGCATCGAGGAATTCAGCGAGAGGATGGGTTTCGCCTACGAACCTGGGAGGCGCCTGCAGCGGTTTTCGGGACGCCACGATGAACACACGGGGGCGCTGGTTCGGCAGTCCGAAGTGGCTGGGGCAGGCTTCAAGATCCTGCTGGTGCATCCCATGAGCCCGGAGGCACTCCGAGAGCAGGGCGTGGGCATCGGAGCCCAGGAAGCCAACCACGTTTTCAAGCACCAAATGTTCCGGCGGAGCCTGTGGGAACAGTTCCATGAGGTGGCGGAAGGCCCGGGAGCGCCGATCCTCCAGACCGCGATGGTTCCCCATGCGGCAGAAGGGCTGGCAGGGCGGGCTCAGCAGCCAGGTGTCGGCCCGATGGTCAGCCAGTTCCGCCCGCGGCAGGGCCGCGAGCTCCCTGGCCTGCGGCAGGTCGCCGTGATTCAGCTCGTAGGTAGCGTTCGCGACCTCACTGACATCGTAGGCAGCCACCACCGTACCTCGGGCCTGGAGGGCCAAGCGCCAGCCCCCCAGGCCCGAGAACAGTTCCAGCACGCGCATCAACGGGTGAGCTTGCGGTACTTGATGCGGTGGGGATCGAAGGGTTTGAGTCCGAGCACATCCTTCCGGTATTGCTCGTACTGACTGTAGTTGCCGTCGAAGAACTGCACCTGGGAATCACCTTCAAAAGCCAGGATGTGGGTGGCCAGGCGGTCCAGGAACCAGCGGTCATGGCTCACCAGGACGGCACTGCCGGCGAAGGCTTCGATGGCCTCCTCCAGGGCGCGCATGGTGTTCACATCCAGATCGTTGGTGGGCTCATCGAAGAACAGAAGGTTGGATTCACTCTTCAGGGTGAGGGCCAGGTTTAACCGGTTCTGCTGCCCGCCGCTGAGCTCCGCCACCTTCTTCTGCTGCGCGTCACCCGAGAAGCCGAAGCGGCTCAGCCAAGCGCGCGCATTGATGAGCTTCCCACCCAGTTCAATCTGTTCGAAGCCCCCGGAGATGGCCTCGAACACGCTCTTGTCGGGATTGAGGGAAGCTCTCAGCTGATCCACATAGGCCATCCGGACCGTATCGCCAATACGAATGGTGCCTGCATCCGGCGCCTCCTGCCCCGTCAGCAGACGTAGCAGCGTGGACTTGCCGGCGCCATTGGGACCGATGACACCCAGGATGCCGCCGCGGGGAATGGCGAAGCTCAGGTTGTCGAAGAGCACCCGGTCGCCGTAGGCCTTGGAGACGCCCTCCAGTTCCGCCACGAGATCACCCAGGCGCGGACCGCTGGGAATGTAGATCTCCAGCTCCTGCTCCTTCTGGCGGCCCTCTTCGCCCGCCAGGCGATCGTAGTTGGCGATGCGCGCCTTGCTCTTGGTGTGCTGCCCCTTGGGGGACATGCGGATCCACTCCAGCTCGCGCTCAAGCGTCTTCTGCCGCCGCTGATCGGACTTCTCCTCCCGGGCCAGTCGGCCCTGCTTCTGCTCAAGCCAACTGGAGTAGTTGCCCTTCCAGGGGATGCCCTCGCCCCGATCCAGTTCTAAGATCCAGCCAGCCACATGATCCAGGAAGTAGCGGTCGTGCGTGACGGCGATGACGGTGCCCTTGTAGTCCAGGAGGTGCTTTTCCAGCCAGGCCACGGTCTCGGCATCGAGGTGGTTGGTGGGTTCATCCAGGAGGAGGATGTCCGGCTCCTGGATCAGCAGCCGACAGAGGGCCACGCGCCGGCGCTCGCCGCCGGACAGCAGGCCGACTTTGGCATCGGGGTCGGGACAGCGTAGGGCATCCATGGCCTGCTCCAGGCGGGAGTCCAGGTCCCAGCAGTCGTGGGCATCGATCTTCTCCTGCAGTTCTCCCTGCTGGCCCAGGAGCAAGTCCATGTCGGCATCGGGATCAGCGAATTGATCGGCGATGGCGTTGTAGTCCTTGAGCCAGCCCACCTGCTCAGAGGCGCCTTCCTCGACGATTGCGCGCACAGTCTTGTCGGGATCCAGGCGGGGTTCCTGGTCCAGGATGCCGGTGGTATAGCCCTTGCTGAGCACGGCCTCGCCGTTGAAGTCCTGGTCCATGCCCGCCATGATGCGAAGCACGGTGCTCTTGCCGGAACCGTTGAGGCCCAGGACGCCGATCTTGGCCCCGTAGAAATAGCTGAGGGAGATGTCCTTGATGACGGGTTTGCTGTTGTAGATCTTGCTGACCCGCATCATCGAGTAGATGATCTCGGGCTGGTCACCGGGGGTCTTGGCCATGGCGGAATCCGACAAAAAGGCCGTGCAAAGGCACGGCCCTTCCAGGATACCTGATTCTGTTGGCTACTGTTCCTGAGCGGCCTGGGCCGCGGCCAGGATGGCGATGGGTACGCGATAGGGGCTGCAACTCACGTAATCCAGCCCCACTTTATGGAAGAAGTTCACGCTGCGGGGATCACCGCCGTGCTCGCCACAGACGCCGAGCTTGATACCAGGACGGGCTGCCCGGCCTTTTTCGCAGGCGATGCGCACGAGTTCGCCGATGCCTTCCTGATCCAGGGTCTGGAAGGGATCATCGTCGAGAATCTTCTTGCCCACGTACTCCGGCAGGAAGCTGCCCGCATCATCGCGGCTGAAGCCGAAGCCCATTTGGGTGAGGTCATTGGTGCCGAAGCTGAAGAACTCAGCTTCCTGGGCGATGCGATCGGCGGTGATGGCAGCCCGGGGAATCTCAATCATGGTCCCGATGGGGCAGGTGAACTGGGTAACTCGCTCGCGGTTCACTTGGGCAATCTCATCCAACATCTCAGTCTTGGTGAAGGCCAATTCGCGCACGGTCCCGATGAGCGGAACCATGACCTCGGGGACCGCCTTGATGCCCTTCGCGGCCACATTCAGCGCCGCTTCAGCGATGGCGCGGACCTGCATGCGGATGAGTTCAGGATAGGTGATGCCGAGGCGGCAACCGCGATGGCCCATCATGGGATTGAATTCATGGAGTTGCGCCACGCGGCGCTCCACGGTGCCCAGATCGACATGCAGGACCTCGGCCATCTCTCGCTGGCCCGCCTCATCCTGGGGGAGGAACTCGTGAAGGGGTGGGTCGAGGAGACGGATGTTCACGGGGAGCCCATTCATGGCCGTGAAGATGCCCTCGAAATCCTCGCGCTGCATCGGCAGCAGCTTGGCCAAGGCCCTCTTCCGACCATCGGTTTCGGTGGCCAGGATCATTTCACGCACGGCGATGATTCGCTCTCCCTCAAAGAACATGTGCTCGGTGCGGCAGAGACCGATGCCTTCGGCACCAAAGGCACGGGCCACAGCGGCGTCATGGGGGGTATCGGCATTGGTGCGCACCTGCAGACGCTTGGCCTGTCGGCTCCAGCTCAGGATCTTGGCGAAGCGCTGATAGAGTTCGCTGTCCTCTGCCTTCAAGCGTCCGTCCACCAACACCTGATTGACTTCAGATGGGTGGGCGCTAAGTCGACCGGCAAACACCTCGCCCGTCGACCCGTCGATGGAGATCCAGTCCTGGCCAGCTTTCAGCTGCCGATCCCCCACCTTGACGATGCCCCTGGCCATATCAATCTGGATGGCGGAAGCCCCGCAGACGCAGGGCTTGCCCATGCCGCGGGCAACCACCGCAGCATGGCTGGTCATGCCCCCTCGAGCAGTGAGAATACCCTGGGCGGCAACCATGCCGGAGATATCCTCGGGGCTGGTTTCAACTCGTACCAACACCACAGGGCCCTCTGGGGCCATGCGTTCAGCCTCTTCAGCAGAGAGCGCAATGAGGCCGGTGGCCGCGCCGGGGCCAGCGTTCAGGCCCTTGGTCAGCAACTGGCCCTCCTTGCGCAAGCGGTCCTTCTCTCGGGGATCGAAAACCGGCGCCAGAAGCTGGGAAAGACTGTCGGCATCGATGCGCTTCAGTGCGGTCCGACTATCGATGAGCCCCTCGTCGACCAGGTCGATGGCAATTCGGATTCCGGCCATGGCAGTGCGCTTGCCAGTGCGGGTCTGCAGCAGATAGAGCTTGCCGCGCTCGATGGTGAACTCGATGTCCTGCATGTCCTTGAAGTGCCGTTCCAACCGCTGGCAGGTGGCGTCCAGTTCGGTGAAGGAGGCAGGCATTACATCCTCCAGGCTCGGTAAACCAGTGCCTTCCGCCTGGGAGCGGGTGATGGGCTGAGGCGTGCGGATGCCCGCCACCACATCTTCGCCCTGGGCGTTGATGAGGTACTCACCGTAGAAGAGCTTCTCGCCAGTGGCGGGGTCCCGAGTGAAAGCTACACCCGTGCCGCAGTCGTCACCCATGTTGCCAAAGACCATGCTCTGGACGTTCACGCCTGTGCCCCATTCGTCGGGGATGCGGTTCAGGCGGCGATAGGTAATGGCCCGACCGGTGTTCCAGCTTTCAAAGACGGCGCGGATGGCCCCCCAGAGCTGGTCCATGGGATCCTGCGGGAAAGGCTTGCCGGTCTCCTCCAGCACGATCTCCTTGAAGGCGGAGACCAAGTCCTTCCAGTCCGCCACGCTCAGATCCGTATCCTGGTGCTTGCCCAGGCGTTCCTTGGCGCGCTCCAACTCGGCTTCGAACATCGCGTGTTCGACATTGAGAACCACATTGCTGAACATCGTGATGAAGCGGCGGTAGGAGTCCCAGGCGAAGCGCGCGTTCCCGCTGGCCCGTTCCAGGGCGACCACCGTGAGATCGTTCAATCCGAGGTTGAGGACGGTGTCCATCATTCCGGGCATGGAGACGCGAGCACCGGAACGCACCGATAGCAACAGGGGATTCTCGGTGGCTCCGAAGCCGCAGCCCCGCGCACCTTCCAGCCAACGCAGGGCATCCACAACCTCGGCTTTAACGGCCGGCGCTAGCTGACGACCATTGGTGTAGTAGGCGCCGCACTGCTCCGTGGTGAGAGTAAAGCCCGGGGGTACGGGAATGCCCAGTCCAGCCATCTCCGCCAGATTGCAGCCTTTGCCCCCGAGGAGGTCGCGCATGGCTGCGCCTCCCTCGTTACGGTCGCCCCCGAAGGTATAAACACCCTTGCTCATTAGATCCTCCAACCGGATCCCCCAGTGTACCCCGCATGGAACGCAAAAGCCCCCAAGAGATACGGGGGCTACGAGCGTTCGGTACAGGCAAACGGGTCACCAGTTAGGGTGACCCGTTTGGGATATAACGTCGCAGCGAC